>JAESGJ010000233.1_pt1 | contig 62833 bp, 54 predicted proteins | sample 9266241 | NCBI WGS metagenome assembly JAESGJ01 (sample SAMN14514841, study PRJNA621669) | algae metagenome | isolation source: Brasilonema octagenarum HA4186-MV1 and co-occurring heterotrophs from wet... | place: USA: Manoa Valley, Hawaii | collected 2009-07-20
ATGTCCATCGTTCAAGGTCGTCTGATTGGTTTAGCTCACTTCAGTGTGGGTTACATCTTGACCTACGGAGCATTCCTGATTGCCTCTACTGCTGGTAAGTTTGGTTGATGTAGTTGACTAAGCAAATAGTTGTAGATAGGTAAAAAATCTCCTGCTTTAGAGCAGGAGATTTTTTTTTGAGTTAGAGAGAAAGAGGACGCGCTTCACCTAAAGCACGTTTTTCTCCCTTTCATACCATTTCACGATCGAGCCTGATACAAATGATTGGTCTGCGATTGTTTCCCCTGTTGGGTGCTCCCCATTTGTATCAACCTTAACGTGAAACGGTATCACCCTGTGCTCCCTACAAGGAGTGCCTTTTGTTTCCCTGTAGACCCCTTTTCTTGACAAAGAGCATCTATTCCCAAAGATGCAAAATCTACTTGTGTGCTTCTCCCACAGCTTCTATGACTGCTTCTAAAGCTATTGCTACATGAGTCCAATGCGTTCCGCCCTGGCAATACACCACATACGGTTCCCGCAATGGACCATCAGCGGAAAATTCAGAGGTGCTTCCCTCAATAAAGGTCCCGCCAGCCATAACCACCTTAGTTTCATAACCAGGCATTTCATCTGGAATGGGGTCAAGATAAGAACCAATAGGTGAATTTTGTTGAATGGCTCGACAAAAAGCAATGAGTTTTTGGGCAGAACCTAGTTTAATTGCTTGAATAACATCCCGACGCTTGGCAAACGGTGCTGGATTGACTGGGTAACCGAGTTTGTCAAATACATAACCCGTGAGGTGAGTCCCTTTCATTGCTTCGCCTACCATTTGTGGGGCGAGAAACAGTCCTTGATACAGCAGGCGATTTTGGTCAAAAGTGGCACCTCCGTAACTGCCAATTCCTGGTGCTGTGAGGCGACAAGCAGCAGCTTCTACTAAGTCAGCGCGACCAGCAACATAACCACCAGCAGCAACAATTGTACCACCGGGGTTTTTAATCAACGACCCTGCGATTAAATCAGCACCAACATGGGTAGGTTCTTGAGTTTCTATGAATTCGCCATAGCAGTTATCGACAAAGCAAATTGTGCTAGGATTTTGCTGCTTGACTAAGTGGATAATTTTTTCAATTTCCGCTATAGATAGGCTAGGACGCCAAGAATAGCCACAAGAACGCTGAATCAACACTAAACGAGTGTTATCCTTTACCGCATGGCTTAAAGCTTGCCAATTTATAGTTCCTTCTAGAGTAAGATCTAATTGTTGGTAGCAAATGCCAAACTCAAGTAGTGAACCTTGACCTTGACCTCGTAATCCAATGACTTCTTCTAGAGTATCGTAGGGTGCACCAACCACCGCTAGCATTTCATCACCAGGACGGAGAACACCAAATAAAGCACAAGCAATTGCGTGGGTTCCTGAAACAAACTGTACTCGTACAGCAGCCGCCTCAGCGCCCACCACCTCCGCAAAAACTCGATCTAAAGTTTCTCTGCCGAGATCATCGTGTCCGTATCCAGAGACACCGGCGAAGTGGTGTGCCCCAACATGATTATGGCGAAAAGCATTTAACACTTCTTTAAGATTTTGCTTGACCTGAGCGTCAATTCCAGAAAAAATTTGTAAGAGTGCTTCTTGTGCTTCACGCAGCTGTTCCGAGCTATTCATTAGTTCCTCTTTTAAGAAAACATAAAAAATTTGCGGATTTTTAGATCACGCGGATTAGGCTTGACAATTCCTATTCAGGTTACTGCATGACAATTGCTACATCCACAAAATCCCAACTTAATTGGCTGCATATCACATTTTTCGCAGGTTTGCATGTCGGAATTTTGTTTGCCCTGTTTCCTAGTAACTTTAGCTGGAAAGCATTCGGTGTATTCTTGTTTCTCTACTGGGTGACTGGTGGCTTGGGTATTACCCTAGGATTTCACCGCTTGATCACCCACCGTAGTTTTCAAACTCCCAAGTGGCTGGAGTATTTCTTGGCTTTTTGTGGGACACTCGCTTGCCAAGGAGGACCAATCGATTGGGTAGGAATGCATCGTATGCACCATTTGCACTCTGATGAGGAGTTAGATCCCCACGATTCCAATAAGGGCTTCTGGTGGAGTCACATGGCTTGGATGTTTTATCATTCACCAGCTTTCGCGGACGTGCCTCGCTTTACTAAAGATATTAAGGACGACCCATTTTATCAGTTTCTGCAAAAGAATATGATTTTGATTCAGGTCGCGCTGGGTATAGTCCTGTTGCTCCTGGGTGGTTGGTCGTTTGTCGTTTGGGGAGTATTTGTTCGCTTGATCTTCGTGTGGCACTGTACTTGGTTTGTCAACAGTGCTACCCATAAATTCGGCTATCGTACTTATGATACAAGCGATCGCTCCACAAACTGCTGGTGGGTTGCTTTACTAACCTATGGTGAAGGCTGGCACAATAACCACCACGCCTATCAATATTCAGCTCGCCACGGGTTGAAATGGTGGGAAATTGACCTAACCTGGATGACTGTTCAATTGCTACAATTACTGGGTCTAGCTACAAATGTCAAGCTGGCACCACAAAAAGCAGTCAGCAGTCAATAGTCAGCAATTCTTATCTTATTTAATGTTCAATTTTGAATTTTGAATTTTGAATTTTGAACGACTTATGCTCCCCCGCTTCTCAAAGACTACTTAAGCATCAGCGGGGGTTTCTTGTAGGTGCGGTGGGGTACATTAGATTGCTATAATCCAAGACGCAAATATAAGAAAACTTTGCGACAGCCACTTGTTTAGTGATTTGGTAGTGAGGTTTGTTGTCTTTTCAGGTATTCATGACTACATCAACAATCGAAAGCCACGAGTCAGCTCATGAGCTTGGTAATTCCGACCTTAAGCTAAAAGATATTATCAAAAGCTTGCCACGAGAATGTTTTGAGCAGAATCGCCGCAAAGCCTGGACAAAAGTTCTGCTCAGTGTTTCGATGGTCTGCCTGGGCTATTTCAGCTTGATCATCGCTCCTTGGTTTCTCTTACCTCTAGCGTGGATTTTTACGGGTACTGCTTTAACCGGTTTTTTTGTCATCGGTCATGATTGTGCTCATCGTTCATTCGCTAAACGTCGCTGGGTCAACGATTTAGTGGGACATTTGATAATGATGCCGTTGATTTACCCGTTCCACAGTTGGCGTATTCAGCACAATTATCATCACGCTCACACTAACAAGCTAGATGAGGATAACGCTTGGCAGCCCATTTCCACAACACTTTATGAAAGTTGTGGAAAAATTAAGCAGTGGGGTTTCAAGGCGTTTCTACGGTATCGATTGTGGTGGATAGGCTCAATCATTCACTGCGGAGTTTTACACTTTAATTGGTCTTTATTCCAGAAGAAAGACCAAGCAAGTGTGAAGTTTTCTGTGGCTGTCGTCGTGCTTTTTGCTGCGATCGCATTCCCCATCCTCATCGCCACAACCGGGATCTGGGGATTTGTGAAATTCTGGCTGCTTCCGTGGCTGGTTTACCATTTTTGGATGAGTACCTTTACATTGGTTCACCATACTGCCCCGGACGTTCCTTTTGTGGCAGAATCTAAGTGGAACCAAGCCATAGCACAGCTAAATGGCACAGTTCATTGCGATTACCCCTCCTGGGTAGAAATCCTCTGCCACGATATTAATGTCCACGTCCCCCATCACATTTCAACTGCTATTCCTTCTTATAATTTGCGGATGGCTTATGGCAGTATCAAAGAAAATTGGCAAACGTATTTGCATGATGAGTGTCGGTTTTCCTTTTCTTTAATGAAGCGAATTACAGATCAGTGTCACCTGTATAGAGCCGATAGTGGCTATCAGTCTTTTAAAGACTATTTTGCAGGACGATAACCTCATAGCTTTAAGAAATAGATTCTGGCAATTCTGTAAACACAAATCTTGTTACGAAAATTGCCAGATATCACTCAGCTGCTTTACACTTCCAAAACTTCGGGATACCCAAACCCAACGTAATGCAATTGCAAAGTTTAAATGACTTTGCTTCAACAACTTCTTGTTTGACTCCAGTAAAAAAATCAAGTGCAATCAAATATTATCAAGTTAAATAATCCTCATGACGTTGAATCTCTTGAGGATACAACCAAGCTGCCCTTCACGCTTCAAGATTTGAAAGCTGCAATCCCATCTGAATGTTTTCAGCCCAATGTCGGGAAATCACTCTTCTACTTTTTTCGTGACATCCTGATTATCGGTTTACTTTATGCAGTTGCTCATTATCTAAATTCTTGGTTCTTCTGGCCAATTTTCTGGGTGATGCAAGGAACGATGTTTTGGGCTTTGTTTGTCGTTGGACATGACTGCGGACACCAATCTTTTTCTAAGAAGAAATGGCTTAATGATTTGATTGGACATCTTTGCCATACACCGATACTTGTTCCATATCACGGGTGGCGAATTAGCCATAGAACTCACCACAAAAATACTGGTAACCTCGATAATGATGAAAGCTGGTACCCACCAACAGAGTCAAAGTACAAAGTGCTGAATTGGGTACATGATATAGGTCGAGATTACTTGTTTTTATTAGTTTATCCGGTGTATTTGTTTACTGGTAATCCTGATAAACGAGGCTCTCACTTTTTACCTAGCAGCCGATTTTTCAAACCCTCAGAAAAATGGGATGTCATCACCAGCACCACACTCTGGACTTTAATGGTAGGTTTGCTGTTGTTCTTCACCTATCAATGGGGTTGGATGTGGTTGTTGAAATACTACGTTGGACCTTATCTTGTCTTTGTCATTTGGCTAGACTTAGTCACATATTTGCACCATACTGACCCGGATATTCCCTGGTATCGTGGAGAGGATTGGACTTTCCTCAAAGGTGCTATTTCTAGCATTGACCGTGATTACGGTTTTATCAATCACATCCATCATGATATCGGTACTCATGTTGCTCACCACATCTTCCTGAACATTCCTCACTACAATTTGAAAAAGGCAACTGAGGCTATTAAACCAATTATGGGTGACTATTTCCGCAAATCTGATCTACCCATTTGGACTGCATTACGCCGTTCGTCCAGTAGCTGTGGTTTTGTTCCGGAGACTGGAGGAAAAGTTTACTATATATCCAAGAAAAAATTAGCTAAAGGCTAACAGAAACTGAAGAGTGAGAAGTTCATGAAAAACTCCCCACTCTTCATTTCATAACTTTGCTATTAATGCTTATCCAAATTTGCGTTCAATTACAAAGAAACTGGGTTTATAATTAGACGCAGGATGTGTATTTTATAACGCAGTGCTTTCCTGAGGCGAAGTACCCATTAATTTCAACCAACGAAAGTTCGCAACAAGTGCTTCTCCAAATGTTGGATACACACTGTATGGAACGCCAAAATCAACACAAACTTCTGCCAAGATTGGAGCTATTTTCGGATAGTGAATATGACAAATTTGGGGAAACAAATGATGAACAACCTGATAGTTAAGACCACCCAAATACCAATTTAAAAAAGTATTCTTTGGTGCAAAATCAACTGTTGTTTTGACTTGAGCTATTGCCCATTCATCGTCAATATCGTTTGACTCAGGATGTGGTTGAAGAAACTCTACTGGAGCGAGAACATGAGCTAACATGAAAACATTGCAAATCAGCAGCCCATAGGTCATGTAAGCAATGCTAAATCCTACAATTACTTGTAGGGGAGTATATCCCACGGCAATTGGTATTCCTAAAAATAGTCCCAGCCAAATGACTTTACCCCCTAACAATATGAGCATTTCCAAAGGCTTGGGCGTAGGAATGATATGCTCATGATATTTGCGCTTGAATAAAGCCAGATGGATATCAGCAGCAGACCAATAAAACGGAATAATTGTATAGACCAGTAAAATGAATAAGTGTTGGAATTTATGATACCATCTCTGTTCCATATATGGAGACATACGCAATAATCCATCTCCATGTATTTCTACATCATGTCCTAATATATTGGTATATGTATGATGCAGATAATTATGACGAAATCGCCACAAATAACTGGATAAACCAATCACATCATAAGTTAAACCAAAAATAGAATTTACCCATTTGCGACTAGAATAACCACCATGATTGGCATCGTGCCCTACACTAAAACCAACGCCAGCAATACCTAATCCTAGAAGAACACAGCCAAATACCTTCATCCACATTATCGGTGGACCAAAAAGAGTAAATGTCCAAGCAGAAATGACCCATCCCAAGATAATTGCACTTTTGAGGTACATTGCGAGATTATCGCGCTTCGCAATGTTCTGTGATTCAAAATAAGCGTCAACTCGTTTATTGAGTTCCTTTCTAAAACCAACGTTCTTGGCAAACGTCACTCTCGTTTGTGTCTGTGTCATAAAAACTAATCGTTCAAATGAGCTATGAGTTGGCTTGAAAAAGTTTGCTATCAGGCAAAAATCCAAGTGACGTTGCTCAGATAGAAACACACAAGCCAAATCATCTCATTGTGGCAGATTATGCCAACTATCTACCAGAAAAAAAGAGAAATTTTCCAAATAAGGACGAAACCTTGTGCGTATGATTAAAATCGTCCATTCCCCTGAACAATATGCTTAACAGTCGTCAGGCTTTCTAAGCTAATCAATCCGCGTCGATGACCTTTTTGGTTGGACATCCCGAGAAACACCGCATCTCCTCGCGACGGGTTTCTAGAAAAACGTGGAGAAGCGTTGATGTAGCTAGAGGCACTATTCACACCCAAGGCAAAGTGCCGACTTTCCTGGTAAGATTCAGTAACAATACAGTCAGCATGACCGCTGCTGTACTGATTAATCCAGGCGATCGCAGCCTCTAAACTATCTACCAATTTAAAAGCAATTGTCTTGGTTAAATAAGCGTTTCCCCATTCTTGTTCTTTAGCTAACTGTAACTGAGGAAAGGATTCAACCAATTCGGCATCTCCCTTAATTTCAAACCCCTTCTCCTTTAAGCTATTCCACAATGTCAGTAAAGAAGATGGCAAGGCTTGTCGATGAATCAGTACTTTTTCAATTGCGTTCACCGGATCTGGTTCACTTTGATGGCTGTCTATAATCAGCCAGCGCACCATTTCTAAGCTACCATTCGGCGACCAGTAAAGGTAACAGTTGCCCATAGCTGATTTGAGAACTGGGGCGGTGGAGTGGCGCACCACTTGCTGTATCAAGTTAGAACGTCCATAGGGAATCACTAAATTCAAGCATTGGTCTTGCGTCACTATATCCCGTATGGAACTTCCTTCGTCTGCTGTTATCAGCTGTAAACAACCTGCTGGTAAACCAACTTCAGTTACAGCACTCACCAGTGCGTCGGCGATCGCCGCGTTAGAATTACTGGCTTCAGTACCCCCTCTGAGGATCAGACTGTTGCCTGTTTTGATACACAATCCTGCTGCGATCGCTCCCAATTCTGGAAACGCCTCATAAATAAACGCAATCACACCCAAAGGCATTAACTGTGTATAACTCTGAGAGTCATCTAGTTGATAATCAGCATGTCTGACTCGCCGCAGTGGATCTGATAATTCTCCCAAACGCTGCAATATATCTACCGCCATTTCCAACCGTTTGGGAGTCAGCTTCAGCCAATCGAGAATTAAATCTGGCACCGCCATTTCTCGACTCGCTTCTAGATCCAAGGTGTTTGCTTCTAGAATGTCGTCAAATGAAGCTGCCATCGCCTGTGCCATCGCTAACACAGCACGACTTCTGTCTACTCCTTTTGTGCTTCCTAGCTTTAGAGCAGCTTGATGAGCGCGTCTTGTGCGCTCAACTGGTTCGGGGCTAAGATCAAAAGCATCCACTGTCATTCCATTATCGCCTGTAGGTGAGCCATACCATCAGTGCTGGCAAAATAGCCAACAGCACCGCCACCATTGCCCAAGCAATAATGCCGTAACCATTTGCCAATCGTAGTGCCAATGGTAACCATATAATCACTAGCACGAAAATAATCCCAAGCGCTACAGGCAAATAGCTTTCTCCTAATCGAGGATGGACAACTTGCCAACTATTCCCTTTCCAGCGCCAAGCCCGCTTGTAGGGATAGGTAGTGGAAAGTTGCTCCAGTACATAACCATTATCTTCCACCACGAATATCTGCTGACAGCGATTGCAACCAAATGCTTCCGTCAGCGTAATAGGAATCAACTGCCCCCGCCGACGACAGGGACACGGGTATTCACTATTGAAGTCAATTTTGTCTGCTTTTTGAGGTTGCACAAGCGAACTTTTTACTTGAGCGTGTTTGCCAATAGCTGTGAAAATAGCATTCCCTGATTTACGTTATCAGGCAAGCTATTTTCCCATGAACTTTCTTTATAACATTAGCCAGTCTGGCTTACTCTTTTTTCTGGACAGATTTTCTTGAAATTCAGTGGTAGTACAATTATATCACTGAACTACACTGATAATAGCCAGCTATCATAACTGAATAAGCATAAAGACTAAAGTGAATTTTCTTTTCACTTCAACCTTTATTCTTCAATATCGCCTTAACATCAGTATCAATTCAATATTTTTTATAGTATGATACTAACCACTGTACATATCTTTTTATAGAGTAGCGCATCTTACATCATTTTTTTCGCTACACTTAATTTTTTTTCTTAATTATAAGTCATATATATTGGCATTTTACTGCAGTTATTTGCCAAAGTTTTATCTTTATATTTATTTTCAAAGCGGGTAACGCGATTCGAACGCGCGACATTCACCTTGGCAAGGTGACGCTCTACCACTGAGCTATACCCGCAAACTCCACTCTTACTACTATCTCATAGTATGCATTCTTTGTCAACACCTTTTATTTGTTTAGTAGTTAGTAGTTAGCCACTAACCACTAACTACTAATCACTGACTATTCTGCAGACAGCTGTCCTACGCTGGCACTTTTCAGCGATGCTGACGAGAGAGAATGACCAGAAAAAGGCTCTGTGAGGTTTGAACGTAATTGCCGCATCAAACTAGCCATTTCTAAAGCACTCATGGCGTAATCCCAACCATGATTACTTTTAATGCCAGCACGTTCTAAAGCTTGCTGCATGGAGTCCACTGTTAAAATGCCAAAAACCACAGGAACACCAGTTTGAAACGCAGCAGCAGCAATTCCTTTAGCGACCTCAGAAGAAACGTAATCAAAATGAGGTGTTTGTCCTCGGATCACAGCACCCAGACAAATAACCGCATCATAACGACCAGAGACTGCCAATTGGCGAGCCACAACTGGAACTTCAAAACTGCCTGGTACGTAAATGTAGTCTACCTGAGAGCCGTTAGGATTGACATCAATACCGTGGCGTTTCAAGCAATCTTGACAACCTTCCACCAGCTTGCTAGTTACAAGGTCATTGAATCGACCAATAACAATTCCAAACCGCAAAGGTTCTGCCTGAGTAAAAGTTCCCTCAAAAACTGCCATAACCGCCTCTCATTCATCTATACTTCTTGCCAATATACATTCCTCTTGATAGATCCAACCAAAAATAGACGCAGCCACACCACAGAGGGAAAATACTCTTCACTCTCTGTAACGTACCTGCGTCTGTAATATTTGTCAGTTTTTATGCGATTTGCCTGCGATACTCTTAAAGTAGTTGGTTAAACGACGAGAAAGTTTAACGCCCCAACGACAAGCACTAAAATGATCCAAGCTCCTGAACCAATCCACAGCAGTTTTCTAGATTCATTCCAGTTCTGTGGAGTCGCATAGGCAACAGGAACGCCAATGACCAGAACAAAAGACAGCGAAACCAGAGCTAATAAAGCCAGTTGGAATATAAAAGTCATTTTCCCTTCTCCCGAAACAGCAAACGAGTTACAAAAGATAAAATATTGTGCAGGTGAACACCGACAGTTTTTCCTTATTTGTTAAGCTAACAGAAAATTGACACATTTTAGTCATTTGTCCTTGATCCTTTGTGCTGACGATTAATGACTCATGACCGATGACTGATAACTATGGATTTAATTCTGTGCCATACAACAGCTGATTTTGACTCACTAGGAGCCGCAGTAGGACTGACACGCCTGTTACCTGGAAGTAAGATTGTGTTGAGTGGCGGTTCTCATCCAAGCGTAGGAGATTTTTTGGCACTGCATCGGGATGAGTATCAGCTGATGGAACGACGTTCGGTTAATCCCGACGAAATTCGTTCTTTAATTGTGGTGGATACGCAACAGCGCGATCGCATCGGCAAAGCTGCTGAGTGGTTAGAGCTACCCCATATTAAGAAAATTATCATTTATGACCATCACCAAGAACAACTTGGGGATATTCCCGCTACAGAAATAAACATTTCCCCTGTTGGAGCGACAACAACTCTAATTGTCGAGCAATTGCAAAAACAACAAATTTTTCTGACAACCGCACAAGCAACTGTGATGGCATTAGGTATCCATGTGGATACTGGCTCTCTGACATTTGACTACACTACACCACGAGATGCCCTAGCCTTGGCTTGGTTGATGCAACAAGGAGCAAGTTTGCCAGTTGTGAGTCAATACCTTGACCCTGGTCTTTCTCCCCAATTGCAACAACTCTTAAAGGTGTCGCTGGAAAAAATACAACATATATATATTAGGGGAAATAAAATTGCCTGGGTCAATTTGAAAACAGATAATTTCGTACCAGGATTGTCAAGTCTTGCCTCACAGTTGGTAGAGTTAACAGAAATAGATGCCTTACTGCTTTTCAACGAGTATGCTCTAGCAGAAGGTGAATCACGCTTGACAGTGATTGGGCGTTCCCAAATTCAAGGAATTCATCTCAATGAGTTATTCCAACCCCTGGGTGGCGGTGGACATTCCCAAGCAGCATCGCTGAACTTAAGAGGCGTAAACTCACAAGAAATTTTAAACCAACTCCTTGAGGGGATAAAAGCAACAATTCCCTATCCTCCTATTACCCGAGACTTGATGTCTTCCCCAGTCCGCACCATTCGTCCAGAAACCACAATTGCGGAAGCGCAGCGCACTTTATTACGCTACGGACACTCTGGTTTGTGTGTCGCTGATGCCCAAGGACAACTACTAGGTATTATTTCCCGACGAGACTTAGATATTGCCCTACATCACGGCTTTAGTCATGCTCCCGTTAAAGGTTACATGACAGTCAACATGAGGACAATTACCCCAGAGACGACACTGCCAGAAATCGAGTCAGTGATGGTGACATATGATATCGGACGCTTGCCAGTATTGGAAAACGGGCAGTTAGTCGGAATTGTTACACGTACTGATGTTTTGCGGCAATTGCATCAGGAACAACAGAGGGGGAGAGGGAAAGAGGAACAGAGTGGAGGAGGGGGACAAAAAAATATTAAATCTCCCACTCTAGAGGAATTGCATTCACGGCTTGCACCGCAGTTGTGGCAATTGTTAACTAAAGCATCACAAGAAGCAGAAAAACGCGGTTGGCATCTTTACCTTGTGGGGGGAGCAGTACGCGACTTGCTACTTGCTGAAGAAGCTTCTGGCACTTTATTGATTAAAGATATTGACTTAGTCGTTGATGGTTTTCACAAAACAGCAGAAGTGGGTGCTGGTGTGGAACTGGCAAAAGCACTACAGCAACTTTACCCAACAGCACGTTTAGAAATTCATGGGGCTTTTCAAACTGCAGCTTTGCTGTGGCATAAAGACCCAGAATTAAATTCCTTATGGGTTGATATTGCCACTGCTAGAACAGAATTCTATCCTTACCCCGCAGCAAATCCTGAAGTTGAGGCGAGTTCGATTCGTCAAGATTTGTATCGCCGAGATTTTACCATCAACGCAATGGCACTGCAACTGACGCCTCCCCGCGCTGGTGCATTACTCGATTTTTTTGGCGGGTTGCTTGATTTACAGGCAAAGCAAATTCGGGTGTTGCATGCTAACAGCTTTATTGAAGATCCCACCCGCATCTATCGCGGTGTACGCTTTGCTATGCGGCTCGGATTTCACTTGGAGCCTCAGACAGAAGAATATATCCGCTATGCTATCACCAGCGGCGTTTATGATCGCACCACCCGAGAAAATAGCAAAACCCCAGCACTGCAAACTCGACTGAAAACGGAATTGAAACATATCCTAGAAGCCCCCTACTGGAAGCCAGCTTTGCAATTACTGGGAGACTTGGGAGCTTTGCAGTGTATTCATCCCACCCTCAAGATAGACGAGGAACTTCTGGGGCAATTGCGTTTGTTAGAACGTTGTTTACGACGCTTTGACTCTCAGCAAACCCTCATCCACTGGCAAATGCGCTTGGAAGCTCTCATTGCCCACTTAGCAGCAGAATACCGAGGACATGTGGCAAAAAATCTGCAATTGCCCGAAGATAGCATCAACCGGTTATATTGCATTGCACAACATCAACAAAAAGTCAATAAAAATATCTCCTCTTTGGAAGCAGAGGGAGGAGTGGATGAGGTACGTCCCAGTCAAATCGAACAGTTATTGCGTCAGTACGATGTACCAATGCTGATTTTAATCGCTGTGCAAAGTTCAAGAGGTGTCAGGCGTAAGATTTGGCAATATTTGACTGTTTGGCGTAACATTCAGCCCATTTTAAATGGAAATGATTTGAGGAAACTGGGATACAAACCAGGACCGCAGTATCGGCAAATGCTTGATGATTTGCTGGCGGCGACGTTGGATGGAGTTGTTTGCAATCGGGATGAGGCTGAGGAGTTTTTAGCTAAACATTATCCTCAGTTGTGAAAATAAGCACGTGGCGCGAAATTCACACAGCCGTGGGAGTGTCAACTGAACGTTTATAGACACCATAATTCTTGCTGTTTTTTGTTCATACTTTTAATATGACGAATGAGAACTGCCAAAGGATTGATACCTTTTAAACTTAACAATATCATCCAGCAAAGTGCTTTGAGTTGACTGAAGGCTGTAGGTCGAGTTAACCCCTCATGAATCGCAATCCGCGCTTCATCTAGAAAACCCTCATATTCCTCTACAATCGGAGAATCATGGAACACCGTGATGTTAATCCCATCAATCCCACTCACCCAGTTTTTTCCCATCTGGATTCTCTGTAGTTGAGCGACTTCAAGGTGGTATAAGTCGTGATAGTTAATGCAAACACCTCGTACTTTCAGCGGCTCATTGGCAATCTTGATTGGAACTAGACTGATAGAACCTAGTGTTTTCTTGAAACAGACAACCTTGGAGTTTTTTGCAGAGGTATCTATGAACCAACTTACCAAGGCTGTCCAAGCGGTGTAATAGTAAAACAAAAATACTTTGTGTCTCTTCTCGAAACCAACACGTTGAACTTTTTGAAAAACTTTTTTTACCTCTAAAGTTTGCTCACACTCAACAGGAGTCGGTGAGCTTTTTGTATCTTCCAAAAACACAAACAAGTAATAAGGGATTTCAGGATAACATTTTTTCAGCCCCCAACCCTTCTTGAAGTATTGCTGTAATGCCAGACACTGCTTTAACCGACGCTTGATGTCACAATGATGTTTGTATAAAGTGTCGGGTGATAGCTGATCACGACGCTTGTGAATCACAAATGCACGCAGCAACAATTGTTTCATGCGGCGAGCAAAAACAGTCTGTCCTGCATTTAATAAAGGTGTTTCAAAAGTCCATAATGCTAGCAGGGCTTGTTTTTGCCGTGGAGTGAGTTGATTTCGTTCCGGTTGCTTCTGTATCTGGTTATTCATAAATAAAGTTTGAGTGACTCACTTGCTACAACCATCAACACCAACCCTACTATGCATGACTGCTTACTCTTTCTGTTTTTCTTAGAATTGGTGCTGGTATTGTTGCGTTGAAAAAATATTAGATGCTCCCGGTTTGTCTGCTTTGACGTTTCTATTGACGAATTTTATACAATTTCTCGCAGCTTTCTTTACAAAATTTTATATATGTTAGTTTCAAACGAAAAGTTAAGTTAAAAGGGTAAACGCACTCATCACGCTCTAGTTTCTATGGCTTCCTGGAAGAGAGCGCAAAGCCGAAAACTTTCGTTCCAGCATTTGCTTTTACAAGTCAGCCATTCACAAGAAAATCTCACAAACCTTGCCATGAAAATTTAGCTTTCCCCCTACACACGCTCTTATCCTCTGTCGGGAAACAAGGACTATGGCACAAAGTGCCACGCTACGCGAACAGTACTGGCTCCCCTAAACCCTCATACCCTTACACCCATTTTTCAAGCTAGAAGCTTCGAGACATTCCGGAATTGTTTACTGCTATGATGTAGTTAATATCAAACCTCAACACGCCTCACATAGCTGACATGAAGTAGTCGTAGAAAAAAATAGTCATCAATAACCGTTACTCGAAGGTAGCGGATGTCAAGAAGAAAAAACCACCAAAAACTCAGCAGGTTTGGTAAAAGACAGCCATGCGCTAAATAGTTTTTAAAAACTTATCTCTACAAAGAGCCGCCGGATATGTCTATGGCTAGCTCTATTTGCTCGCCCCTATTGTGCGCGTTCGATAGGTAGGCGTGATTTAGTCATATTGAGGTTTGAGTATGCAGAAAAAATCAATAGTTTTAGCTGAGAATTTAGCTTACGAACTCAGTTCAACCAGGACTTTATTTAAAGGTGTTCAAATAAGCATTGGAGAAGGTGAGCGCATTGCTTTAGTCGGTTCCAATGGTGTTGGTAAATCTACCCTGTTAAAGATTCTTGCAGGTCAACTCAACCCCACGACAGGTTCTGTTACACGTCATGAAACAATTTACTATTTGCCTCAAATCAGTACCATAAAACAGGACATCAAAGCAGATACGGTCTTCAATTACCTGAGTTCTATTTCTGAGGAATGGTGGAAAATTGAAGAGATTTTAGAAGCAAGATTCAGCACGACACTTGATTTATCCTTACCACTTTTTAATTTGAGTGGTGGGGAACTCACAAAACTATTTATGGCTATTGGTTTATCAAGTGAACCAAAGGTTTTACTGCTGGATGAGCCAACGAATCATATGGACTTGATGGCGTTAGAAAGTTTGAGAAATTTTCTTAATGACTTTGATGGAGCATTTGTTATTGTCTCGCACAAACCATTTTTTCTAGACCAAGTGACTGATATGACTTGGGAACTAACACCAGAGGGTGTGAAAGTTTACGGAGGAAATTTTTCGCTGTATCGAGAACAAAAGGAAATAGAATTGGAGGCGAGAGTGCGATCGCACGAAGTCGCAAGAAAAGAACTCAAACGCACCAAAGCTTCAGCGTTACAGGAACAGCAACGAGCAGCTCAATCTAGCAAAAATGGTCGAGCCAAATTTCTCAACGGTAGTGTAGATAGAGCAGCTGCAGGACTGCTTAAAACAAAAGCCGAGGTTTCAGCAGGAATTGCAAAAAAGAGACATGAAGCGGCGGTAGCAAAGGCGACTCATAAATTTGCAGAAACCAAAGTTAAAACAACGAAGGCGACAAGTCTTCAACTAGAAGAAAGAAGCCAAAAACGCAGAAACCTCATTGATATTCAAGGTGCAAATCTCAAGGTAGGAGAACACCTGCTGATTTCAAATATCCAGCTTCACGTGTCCTCTGGTGACAGAATTGTTATTGCTGGTGCTAATGGTTCAGGTAAATCTAGTTTGGCAAAGGCGATTTTGGGAACAGAGAATACAACAGCGATTTTACAGTCAGGTGAGATTTTACTTGCTCCTGAAATGAAAGCTGTGTACCTCGACCAAACTTATGAACTGGTAAATCGAAAGCAGACGATTTTGGAAAATATGCAAGCTGCTAATCCGAATCTCAACTATCAGCTTTTGCGCCAGCAGTTGGGACACTTCCTTTTTAAAGAGGATGATGTCAACAAAAGCGCATCGGTGTTGAGTGGAGGTGAGTTGGCAAGGTTGGCGATCGCCATCATTAGTATTTCACAAATCGACCTGCTGATTCTCGATGAGCCAACGAATAACCTGGATATTGAAACGGTTGACCAGATGATTGAGGGTATCAATGAGTACCAAGGAGCGCTTTGGGTCATTTCCCACGATTTAGATTTCTTAAGCCGGATTAATATCACTCAAGCTTACAAGTTAAGTGAGCAAGAGTTGCAACAGATGATATATTTGCCTAGTGAATCTGAAGTGTATTATCAAGAACTACTCGGTTGTCAAGATAGATAATGTTGATACTGAAGCGTTTCAGAAACATTTGCGTTCAAAGAAGCTGTATGGCAAAGCTAGATAAATAAGCTTGAGAAAATTTTTTTTTATTTTTCCGTAACTTCTGAAACATCCCTTGTAGTAGGCATTGTCAAAATTCACACTTTCAGGAAAAAATAATGGCTACTACATTTACAGTTCTCAAAGAAGGTTCAACTGGCGCTAATGTTAGCGAATTGCAAACAAACTTGACAGCATTAAAGTATTATGCAGGTGGAATCGATGGTAACTTTGGCAGCAAAACAAAAGATGCTGTTATCAAGTTTCAACAATCCAACGCGGTCAAAGTTGATGGTATCGTTGGTTATGAAACCCAAGCTGCGATACTACGTGAAGTTTGGGTGTCCAAGCGACCAACCTTAAAAGAAGGTTCACAAGGTCAAGAAGTTAGAAATCTTCAGGAGTTGCTAAATGGCACTGGCGAACTTCCTAAAGGTCAGTTTGGTACAATTAAAGTTGACGGTGTTTTTGGTCCAAATACTAAAGCTGCTGTTATCAAGTTTCAAAAATCTACTGATATCGCAGCAGATGGTGTTGTTGGACTTAAAACATGGAAGCAATTATCGTTCCGCAAGTCTTATAATATGTCTCCGGAACAAATTGTTCTCAATGGAATTTTTAACTTAGCTTGAGAAGGCAGAAGTGCGTTGTTAGAGATAGCATAAAAGTTGTGACGTTTAATGCTAGATTTCTTCATCAAGTTATTTAGTTGATTCCACAGGCTCCATACGTGCTTTCCATCCTTCACGGATAGATAGGCGGTTATGGAGCCTGGTGCTATCTAAAGAAGCCCTATGGTAACGGTAGATAAATAATGCGGTCTTGATATTCATCATCCTCAGAAACAAGAGCCACTAAAATCAATTCTTCAAGGTTTTCGCCAATGCTTAAATTTGGATTCAGGATAAAAATTTCTGGTATGTGACGATTAGCTGCGATGTGTTCAGCCAAATGTACTCGCATGGAAGTCCGGTTATTTGTCACCAGCACAAAGTTATTATCTTCACACCAATAAAGAATTTCTGGATCGAGTGTGCTTTTCGGAGGCGTTTTTGGCTCTCCCACTACCTTGATAATGATATCAGGTTCTCGCAATCTAATTTGGTTGGGATAGATAGGATTCACATTTTCATCAATCAGATATTTCAATGCCATTTGCTTGTTTCTTGGCTTTTCTTTCTGCTCTGAGTTGCCGAAGTTTCTCGGAAACTGGTGGGGGATTAAGTCGCTGTTCTTCCCTCATTGTGTGACCGTGTTCTATCCAGTTTTTCATATAAGCACTCACAACTTCTTTGTTTTGTAAGTAATAAAGAATTGTTGCATAAACTTGTTCTAAAGTTAGTGATGTATCTGAGCAATTTCCTCTGGAGTGCGACCGAGATCCATGTATTCATAAAGAATTGTTTCAATACCAATCCTTGACCCCTTGAGCCGAATATCACCAGGAGTTAAGAAGTTAAAATAATCTGTTATTTGCGCTGTAGACATCGTTTTCGTTGTGCCAAATGTAGTGATAAATACAGGACTTACGCAAGAAAAACGTGGTTGTGTCATTGCGAGGTAAGGAAGCAATCTCACAATCTTGTTTTTTCGTAACTCGTGTGTAAGTCCTACAATAATTTCTTTACAAGTCTTTCCCCACACCCCACACCCCACACCCAGGAGCGAAGCAACGATAAATGTAACATAAGCGACAAAACAATAATTGCAAAAAATTATCTCAAACTAAATCTCTATCTCCCCACAAGCTCAGCACTCAAGCATAAGCAGTAAAGCAGACAGGCAAGTTATAATTTTTGTGCAGATGAACGTAACAAAAATTTATGACTAACCCCCTTCTACAATCCTTTTTCGTCGGTAGAGCAGCTGCGGAAATCCTCACCGAGAGATTGGAGTTCGCCATTACAGATGCTTTATCGGAACTCGGCAAATGGGACGCTGAAACTAGAGAGCAAATGCGCCAATTTACTGAAGAGGTCATAGAGCGGGCAAATCGTACAGCAGATGCTGCTGGTGCGACTCAAACAACAGGCGGCTATGGAGAAACTGGTTCAACGTCAGTTGACTTACAAGCCACGATTGATGAACTACGAGCAGAAATAGCTACATTGCGAACAGAATTACAACGCTATCGCACTGGAAATTCTTTGTAGAAAGGTTGCTGCGCAGCAACCTTTCTACTAGAAAATTATAAAGGAACAGTTTTGGAATCAGAGTGTCTTTTCTTCCTACTGACTCGGTCAAAAACCAGCGGTACGCAAAACATATGGAAAAAGGTTATTCAGATAAGGCATACCGCTGGAATAGCGAAAACTACTCTCGTAGACGGCGTTTTTTGGACATTTGGTCTTTTGTCTTGACTTTATTGTTCAGGCTGTGGCTGTACAACAAATCTTGGAGTTACCCAGGAGGAGTCAGCGAAGTCAAACAAGCTGCTCGACGTAAGGCTCAAGCGGTATGGATTCGCAATACTCTGCTAGATTTAGGACCAACGTTTATCAAAGTTGGGCAACTGTTCTCTACCCGTGCTGATATCTTCCCTAGCGAGTATGTTGAAGAACTAGCCAAGCTACAAGATAAAGTGCCTGCATTTAGCTATGAGCAGGTAGAAGCGATTATTGAGCAAGAACTAGGCAAGAAAATTCCCCAACTCTACCAAAGTTTTGAACCCATACCTCTAGCTGCAGCAAGCTTAGGACAAGTACACAAAGCTGTACTGCATTCGGGAGAAGCTGTTGTTGTCAAAGTCCAACGTCCTGGTCTTAAAAAACTTTTTGAAATAGATTTACAAATTCTCAAGGGAATTACACGCTACTTTCAAAACCATCCTAAATGGGGACGTGGACGCGATTGGATGGGCATCTACGAGGAGTGTTGTCGCATTCTTTGGGAAGAAATTGATTATCTCAATGAAGGTCGCAACGCTGATACTTTTCGTCGTAATTTTCGTACCTACGACTGGGTAAAAGTTCCACGCGTCTACTGGCGTTACACTTCATCGCGGGTATTGACTTTAGAGTATGTTCCTGGTATAAAGATTAGCCAATACGAAGCAATAGAAGCAGCAGGTTTGGATCGGAAAATTATTGCCCGTCAGGGTGCCCAAGCATACCTGCTTCAGCTACTCAATGATGGGTTTTTCCATGCTGACCCCCATCCCGGCAATATTGCCGTCAGTCCTAATGGTGCTTTGATATTCTATGATTTTGGCATGATGGGGCGCATCAAAACCAATGTGCGTGATGGACTGATGGACACGCTGTTTGGTATTGCTTCAAAAAACGGCGATCGCGTTGTTCAATCTCTCATTGATTTGGGAGCACTCGCGCCAGTAGAGGACATGGGACCTGTACGGCGTTCTGTCCAGTTTATGCTGGATAATTTTATGGATAAGCCCTTTGAAAATCAATCGGTAGCTGCTATTAGTGACGATTTGTACGAAATAGCATATGGTCAACCGTTTAGATTTCCCGCCACCTTCACTTTTGTGATGCGAGCTTTCTCGACACTCGAAGGTGTAGGAAAAGGGTTAGATCCAGAATTTAATTTTATGGAAGTTGCCCAACCATATGCCATGCAGCTTATGACCAATATGAATGGTTCTGATAGCAATAGCTTTCTCAATGAATTGAGTCGTCAAGCAGTTCAGGTCAGCAGTACTGCATTGGGACTACCACGCAGGCTGGAAGACACACTCGAAAAGCTAGAACGGGGAGACGTACGTGTCCGTGTCAGATCTGTTGAAACAGAGCGTCTGCTACGACGGCAAACCAGTATTCAGCTGGGGATGACTTATGCTGTTATTGTGAGTGGTTTTACGCTTTCGGCTACGATCTTATTGGTAAAAGAATATATATGGTTGGCAACGCTTGCAGGTTTGATCGCAGTTGCAGTGTCAGGTTTACTGATTCGATTGCTGATGCGCCTCGACCGCTACGACCGTATGTCATAAATTTAGTGAATGGTATATGAAACTTAATTTTACCGGTGTTACTGATCCGGGACTTATTCGTTCTAATAATCAGGATGCTCACTATATCGACCAACAGGGGCGCTTCTTCATTGTCGCTGATGGCATGGGTGGTCATGCAGGAGGTGAACAAGCAAGCCGTATTGCGACAGGGCAAATTGAGGCGTACTTGAGTGCTAATTGGGATTCCTCTAAGCCTTCGCAGGAGTTATTAAAGGAAGCTTTATTACAGGCGAATGAAGCGATTTTGCTTGATCAGCAAAATCATCCGGAACGTTCTGACATGGGCACAACAATTGTAGTCGTCATTTTTCGTCCCCAAGAGCCACCTTTATACGCTCATGTTGGTGACTCAAGGCTATACCGTTTTCGAGATTCGCAATTGCAGCAAATCACAGAAGACCATACTTGGATAGCACGCGCTATTAAAATGGGTGAAATTACGCAACAAGAAGCCCGGATTCATCCCTATCGTCATGTGTTGTCTCGGTGTTTAGGGCGTGAAGACGTCAATCAAATTGATGTGCAACAACTAGATGTGAAAAGGGGCGATCGCCTACTGTTATGCAGTGATGGTTTAACAGAAGAACTCGCCGATCCGAAAATTGCTGACTATCTCCAACTAAGTGTGCCGAAAAAAGCTGCTGTTTCCCTAGTTGAAGCTGCCAAAGAGCACGGCGGACACGATAACATCACCGTTGTTATTGTCGCGTTGGAGTAGGAAAGAGGTTTTTCAAAACAGGACTTTAGCTAAAGCACTGCTTATCTATCCGTGATATAAGAAAAATGTCATGTGCGGCTTTAGCTATGTCAATTCTTGACTCCAATCAAAGTTACACTTTCAGCCGATACTTTGAGCTTGGCTTTGAAGCTAGCGAACTCGCTCAAGAATTTGGCTATAGTTTAACTCGAAAAACGCTCAATTTACCCCAGTTCCCTGATGAACTTGACCGTTTGGGAGAATTGCGCGCTCGCATTGAGGAAGTACTACCATTTGTACCGTTGACGAACGAACTCGCAAGACGAGAAATTCTCATCTCGCGAGTGGTGACGGAGTTAATTCATTACACACAGGCAGAATTACGAATTGAATATAGTCTGAAGGTTTCTAATTGGCTGCAGGGCAATTTAGATTATTTGCTACGGGTAAATTCCGTTAATCAACTATTAGTCATTGAGGCAAAATACGAAGATTTGACGCGAGGTTTTACGCAGTTAGTCGCTGAATTAGTGGCACTCGACCAGTGGTCAAGAGCAACTACAATTGAACAACAGCCAATTTTAATTGGCGTTGTTTCTACAGGTACAATATGGCAATTCGGTAGGCTTGACCGTAACATAAAGCATTTTGAACAGGGGATTAATAGCTATCGAGTTCCTGAAGATTTGGAACAAGTGATGCGAATTTTAGTAGCAGCTTTGAAAGGAAACAATTAAAAAAGCACCAGGAGCATCCCATTCTAAGTTCCATAAACCTGGGACCAAGTTGTGACGAGGAAAACGACAACTGCTGCGATCGCCAACAACCCTTGAATCAAATTGCCAACCAGCGTACCTGCGACAATTCCTATACCAGCTTTAATCGCTAGTCCAAAATCTCGTCGATAAAGATACTCACCGATAATTGATCCAACAAGTGGTCCGAGTAACATTCCAAGTAATGGACCACCAAAAGGTAGTGCTGGCAAGAATCCTAAGAAACCTAGTACTAACCCAACAATTGCACCAATTTGTCCCCACTGACTTGCACCTGCTTTTTTTGCACCCAAGTAGCTTGCTAAAAAATCAACTCCCACACTCAGGAGTAAAACAACAACTGTGACAATGAGTGGTGTTTGTATTGCAGCAAAAGAATCACTTATAAATCCCCAAATGATAATTGCTATTAAAATTAAACTGGCTCCTGGAATCGCAGGAACTACAGCACCGACAATACCCACAGCCATAACGGCAACTAGTAACCAATAAAGAATTTGCATAATTTTTTCGTTGTTGATTTTGCTATACACCAAATAACAGTTATCAGTTATCAGTTATCAGTGAGCGATTAAAAATTATTTGTTCCCTGTTTACTGTTCACTGTTAAGCGTTCACTGTTCACTGTTCACTGTTCACTGTTTACTGTTCACTGTTCACTGTTAAGCGTTCACTGATTCAAAGTTACAGCTAATTTATCTGCAATTCCCGCAATCCAATTTTCATCTTGTTTAGTGTAACTGCGAGGAGCATTCGCTGCCAAAATTAAGACTCCATCTTCACCAATGGGTTGACAAATGACACCTTGAGTGTTTTCTGGCAAATAATCAAATTCAACTCTTCCTGGGTAAACTTTTAAATCTACCAGATAAACTGCCTTGTGTTTTTCTAGCACTCTTTTTAAGATTAGTCCTGGTACAACTTCCGACTTGGGACTTAGAATTCCCCGACGTAACAAAACTTTATTTTTGTAGAAAACGACGAGCGATCGCGTCACAGTATTAGTTAACAACAAATGTGATGCCCAGGCTAGTTCTGTTTTCACAGTTTGCGGTAAATCCGGTGCAAGTACAAAACCTTCTTCACCAGTCAGTTGTACGGCTTCAGGTAAACGCGGTTGTACTTGCTGCCAAATTAACCCTACTAAAATCAAGACAGCACTCAAAATCACACCCAAAACATCTGCACGCGCTTGAGAATTTGTTAATTCGCTTGAGAGCAAACGGTTAATCAGCAATAGGACAGCGCCCAACCCACCTACTACGATAGGTAGACGCCGCAGAACCCTATTGGGGTCGGATTTAGTCATGAGTCGTAAGTCCGTATTATCCCCTTGTTGTTATTCGTCTCCTGGTTCAATAATGCGTTGAAATAAGTAACCAGTTCCTCTTGCCGTGAGGATTAATTCTGGATTACTTGGATCATCTTCTAATTTTGCACGTAAACGGGAGATATGTACATCGACTACACGAGTATCCACATGGCGTTCTGGTGTATATCCCCAGACTTCTTGTAAAATTTCTGAACGGGAGAAAGCTTCTCCAGAACGGCTGACTAACAACTCTAGTAAGCTAAACTCCATGCCTGTCAAGCGAATGCGCTCATCGCCTTTATACACTTGCCGCTTATTCGTGTCAATTTTGATAGTAGCAACGTGAATCACTCCAGAACTAGGAATACCAGAGGCACCTGTTTTGTCCACACGCCGTAGCACTGAGCGAATGCGGGCTTCTAGCTCCTTAGGGGAAAAAGGTTTGACTACGTAATCATCAGCACCTAATTCTAAACCCGTAATTCGGTCAGCAACGTCCCCCAAGGCTGTTAACATAATAATAGGGACATCTGATTCTTTACGTAATTCTTGGCACACGCCGTAACCATCTAGCTTCGGCATCATCACGTCTAAAACCACTAAGTCAGGCTCTGCTTTGCGAAAAGTATCCAGAGCTTCCTCCCCGTCACCAGCTGTTACCACATCGTAACCAATCATCGAAAGCCGCGTTTCTAAAATCCGGCGAATACTGGCTTCGTCATCTACCACTAGAATTTTTTCTTTATGACTTTCCAAGTTTGTCAATACTCCTTAACTAAAATTTTTCATGATTAATTTTTACTACCATATTATTAAGATATCATTTCACAAATTGATTGAAAAAAACCCGCATGTACTACAATAATTGGATTTTAGTTTGCTGAAAAACTTAAGCAAAGATTAAGAATATTTCATAAGATTAAGAATGCCAAAGCCAAAAAGTTATTACGTTTGTAACGAATGCGGAGCAGAATCCCCTCAGTGGTTTGGTAAGTGTCCAGCTTGCGGCACCTACAACTCTTTAGAAGAGCAAATTAATATTCAGTCATCAACAGATGTGCCAAGTCGCGGAGTGAGTGGATGGCATGGTCAAGCAGGGGGAGGCAAAACTCCTGCAACTAAACCAGCCAAACCGCGAGCTTCTTTGACTTTTGATCAGATTAGTGATCGCCAAGTTACACGTTGGGCTTCTGGCTATGAGGAGCTTGATAGGGTGCTTGGGGGTGGAGTTGTTCCTGGTTCAATGGTGCTGATAGGCGGTGAACCAGGAATTGGGAAATCTACGCTGCTGTTGCAAGTATCGAATAAACTGGCGCAGAGATACCGCATCCTCTACGTATCTGGAGAAGAATCAGGACAACAGGTGAAGTTAAGAGCCTCTCGTTTGGGAGTGACAAAATCCCTCAGTCTAATAGGTGATGGTAACGGTAATGGGAAACCAGCACAAGAAACTCCCGAAGTAACTCTCCAAGAAATGCCGAAAGTAGAGGAAGCTGAGGGTATAGGTGCTGATTTGTATATTTTGCCAGAAACAGACTTGGAAGAGATTTTGCGGGAGATGGATTCACTCAAACCCAATGTGACAATCATTGATAGTATTCAAACAGTGTTTTTCCCTGCTCTAACTTCTGCACCAGGTTCTGTCGCTCAGGTACGCGAATGTACCGCAGCTTTGATGAAGGTGGCAAAACACGACGACATCACAATGTTAATTGTGGGACACGTTACCAAAGAAGGGGCGATCGCCGGACCAAAGGTATTAGAACACTTAGTTGATACAGTGTTGTATTTTGAAGGTGCGCGCTTTGCTTCTCACCGGTTATTACGGACAGTTAAGAACCGTTTTGGGGCAACTCACGAAATCGGCATCTTTGAAATGGTTGACCACGGACTGCGAGAAGTCCCCAACCCTTCAGAACTCTTTTTAGGTAACCGCGATGATCCGGCTCCTGGTACTGCAATTGTCGTTGCTTGTGAAGGGACACGCCCGATTGTCGTTGAATTGCAAGCTTTAGTCAGTCCTACCAGCTACCCCTCACCACGTCGGGCGGGTACAGGTATAGATTATAACCGCTTAGTGCAAATTTTGGCAGTGCTAGAAAAGCGGGTGGGGATTCCAATGTCAAAGCTGGATTCTTATGTGGCGTCTGCAGGTGGGTTGAATGTAGAAGAACCAGCAGTGGATTTGGGAATAGCGATCGCCATTGTTGCCAGTTTCCGCGACAGGATTGTCGATCCTGGTACCGTACTTATAGGGGAAGTTGGCTTAGGAGGACAAGTCCGCTCAGTATCGCAAATGGAACTGCGGCTAAAAGAAGCAGCAAAGTTGGGATTTAAAAGGGCAATTGTCCCAAAAGGGCAAAAATACCCCGACTATAATATAGAAATTTTGCCAGTCTCAAAAGTCATAGATGCGATTATTGCAGCGATACCGCCGCAGCAGGGGCTGACAGAAGAAGATTTGGCACCGGATGAGGAGGATGAGGAGTAGAATTATACCTCTGGTCGCTTGCACCCTATCCATTACCCACATCTTTCTTAAGATGGCTGTAAGGCAGACAGGGAGGGGACATGTCAAGTAAACAACGGCGGCATGATTGACAAAATGGATAGGCTTGCACCGAAGAGGCTTTACAGGAGAAATAGCGTTTGAACACCCAAAGGAACACCCGTCATGATAGCCACTGCTACCCAAGATTACCAGATAACTTGGGAAAAGTAACCCGATGGTTACGTACTACCAGACGAACCAGTGGATAACATTAACTAGCCTCCCCTTGCTGTAGCTTTAACCTAAAGTTTACAAATTGCGGGATATTACCTGAAAATGCCTTAAATTCTACCAATTACGGCATGTGCGCTACAGTGAATGGTCTAAAGATATTTAAAACACTTGCAATCTAACTTGTAATATGTTAAATAACTCTATATTGGCTTAATTTAAAACTTATTGGCAAAAAAACAAGCAAAAACCTTACAAAAATAAGGTTTTAACAGCTTTTTAAGGTATTTACATTAGAGAAAGTTCACCAAAACTAAACTATACTGCCTTGAGGATTCTGCTGATTGCAAGCATTAACAAACCCTTTGAGTGCATATCACTTATAGCAAGGGTTTGAACTACGGTCTACACACAAGTTGAGCCAGAGCAAGTTTCCAGCTAAATAAAGGTGGATTCATATTGCTCAAGCGCGTGAATCAAAGTAGTAATTCCTGGAGGTTTTTGAGATCTATAACTAGAGCAACTAGCAAGTTGAGTAATAATCCAAGTAGCCCAAGGTAGAGAATGAGGACTTTTGGCAAACCTTTATCATTGCGGCTAGCCAAGAAAGGAAACCCAGTCACCTGAGTTTGAGTTGGCCAGTCCGGTTGAGGAGTCGCCAAAACCTGGGAGAACAAAGCTAGTACCAATTCCGATGAATGCTGACCTTCAAACAGGATATCGCTGCTCGGTTCTAGACCATTATCTGCCCTTAACTGTCGTACTGGTGCACTCCAAAAACCTGCCTGCCAACGAACCTTTCTGTAGTAATTATCGCGAGCAACCAATGTTAAAGCTTTTTCATAAGCAGAGGTGGGAATGGCTGAACCACTCACACAGTCGTAGGCAGACAAAAATGAGATGGGTGAGAGGATGGTGGATATTCTAGGAATTCCAGTTTTCTCAGCCACGAGGCTCGCCGGACAGGCAAGAGGGTGTGTCACCAGTAAGTCGGCTTCTCGTGCAGCCTCCATCAGGTCATAGTATGTTGCCCGTAAATGGGGCATCGTTAAATAGCTGATGCCATAATCAAGAACCTGTTGAGACTCTGACAGCAACTGGATGAACTGTCCTACTTGTTCAACATTGATATACCCATCAGGTCTAATTGCACAAAACTCAATCCCTTCCGATTCAATCATCTGGCGAAAAATCTCGCTGGTTGCTATTACAGCACGATGTCCTCGTGCGTGTAATTCAAGAGCTAGAGCAATAAAGGGAAATACATCCCCAAAAGAGCCACTGGTAGCAAGCACAATATGTTTGCTCATTGTTTTACCGTTCTGGAAATTGGAGATGACGTTGATGAATTGATTTGTCATATTTGACTGACACCATTTTTAGAAATGAATTGTCAATTGAATTATCAGATTGAATCATGATTTCAATGGCAAGAATTCTATTTATTCATGAATTCTATCTTTAAATTTCAACTCAAAATAATCATATTTTCTTTAAAATTATTTAACAATAATCAATACATTTAGCATAAAAAAACATGTTAAATGTATTGATCTAATTTGTGATTTTTGAAATTGTAAATAAAAAAATTATTCTAATTCGATTATTTATACGTATGATTCAAACTGTGAACTCAGAAAATAATAATCCGAAATAAATGGCTTGCTCTTGAGTAAGTCGGCGTGAAAAAATCAACCTATTTAATGAAATGTTAAATCTGCAGATAGCTTGAAAATAGGTTATTTCACAGTTTTTTCAACAATTAACATACATTGGTTTTATTATGCTGACTTACCTAACATTGTGAGCTGCGCTGCATGAGTTCGTCCAGAAAGGATGATATCCAAGATGGTTCCGAAGTTCGACGGGGTAAGGAGACTTTACACCATTGGATCTGACGTACAAAAAATAGGGCAGACTTCTGTTTCTCCTATCTTGGCAGAAGTTATCAGCTCCAAATTCGGTGAAGCTGCCGATGCTCCAGCTCTTAGCCGCCCAAAGGGCGATCGCTGGTTTGCTGGAATTATCTTGGGAGTGGCACACACTTCACCGAAATTTGCCACCACCTTAAGTGCGATCGCCTCAACTGAAATCTCTCACCTAACTCAAGATATCTCAATCCCAACACGACACAGCGAGTACGCAACAGGTGCAACTCACACTCTCATAACCACACTACCAACTCTAGATATACTTCCAGTCCGTTGGTTAGTGGTAGAACTGTTGGTTTTGCTATCTCAAAAAGGTGACGAGTACGCCCAAACCGAAGCAGGGGGGCAATTATTGCAGCAACTCAAACCTACTCGCTTCTTTAAAAATGGAGTACTTGCCTTTAACTGTGCGCAAGTTCCTCGTTGGTTAGCCATCAGTCATGAAGCAGCCGAAGCCTATAAAACTTCTGCTAGTCCTCAGATAAAGCAAGGTTATTTGCTTGATGTGGGTGAACAGTGGTTATGGAGTTTGATGCCAACAGACTTAAATCTCAGTCAACTCAAAAGTGACATCTCGGTATCGGGTGCTACTACAGACACTTTTGTGGCATCTTTGGGCATAGATGCAGAACGTTGGTTTAGTTGCGTTGCTTTGGGACTTGCGTTGGTATCGCCAAGAATTGCTGAGGTTTTGTCTGCGATTGTGCCAGGTAAGGTTCCCTCTGGCAGCATCGCCACAAGCGTTCCTGTCACAACCGTAGTTTCTCCACCACCATCTGAACAAACAATACTCGACTCGGTTCTCCAAGAAGAAGGATCGCTACAGCGATGACTATTGACGAACAACTGTTATCTCGTGTTGAAGCCTTACGTATTCCTTTGGATGATCCCGACTTGCCCATCGACTGGAAAGACTGGTATCACTTCCTTCTTTGGGATCTACAGGGAAAAATACGGATACTGGTGAACATAGCGCTGGTGGGAAGACCAGAACAGGGAGAGATTCAAGTCAGTTTTTTGATTAATATAGCTAGCGACCTGCTTCCTGCAGAATACCACATTGATATTCCCATAGCAACATTTGGTACTGCCTTGAGTTTGGAATGGCAACCCGACATGGTGCGCCAAAACCCCTTGCGGATTTTCGGAAACGGACTCAACCTAGAAATTAACGGCAAGCACTCGACGCTAGAAGTCCGGGACGAAAGAATGCAATTATCGATTCGTTTTCAAGGCGAGGCACAAGCCATGCCCTTATTAGTTACTGAAGATTCACCCTTTGGTAGTGGTTTCATCGGTTGGGGTTTAGTACCAGGTTTACAGGTTATGGGAGAATTATCTGTAGGCGGACAAAGCTTCAGTATCGACGAGAATTGGTTTAGCTATCATGACCGCAACTTTGGTCGTTTTCGTTGGGGTGAAGATATTGGGTGGGAATGGTTTGTCGCTTTCGCCACTTGTGATGATGGTCGGCAAATAACCTTAGTTTTAGACCAACGTACCAACAAAGACCATTCTAGCAAAGGCTTACCCTATATTTTTGTCTATATTGGTAACGAGTTAACCAAAGTTTTTATGGGTTCTAGTTTATACATTAACTGGGAATGGTCGCCTTCTGCTGTCACGCCTGTGCGTCTCCCTGGAATTATGGCTTCGCTGTTTGGCGATCGCGCCATCAGAGTTCCTCAAGCCCTGCAAGTCGAAGCTGCTGATCAACAAGGTCGATTGCTACTCAATGTCCAATTTGAAACGATAGCAGAGTTAGTTGTGCCAGACAATCAAGACCGTCAATATACTTTCATTGAGGAAGTCACTGGCACAGTTGAAGTTAGCCTTTTTCTACAAGGAGAAACTCTACAAGCAAAGGGATTACTTTATGGAGAATACGTACTTTAACCCTAGTAGCGCCTCTAGGCTAAAATGTTAGGTATTTCTGACTTTTGAGCCGAGGAATGAGAGCAATGTCCTAGATTCAATACCTGAGAGTTGCTGGTCGCTAGACATCGGACTTGACAATATACATACTTACCCAGTTTTGTCAAGCCCTAACAAGTTAGAAGTGGGTCATTATGAGAATTTTGATAGTTGAAGATGACGATCGCATTGCCAAGCCATTAGCTGAGTATTTAAGACGCCAACACCATATTGTGGATATCACAAGCGATGGAATTGAGGGCTGGGAATGGTCTCAATCAGGGTTATACGAACTCATTTTATTAGATTTAATGCTCCCTAAATTAGATGGAATTACTCTGTGTCAGCGTTTACGTGCGGCTTCATCTAACGCTCTCATCTTAATGCTGACAGCACGAGATACAACAGGCGATAAAATTATTGGACTCGATGCTGGTGCTGATGATTATTTAGTCAAGCCGTTTGAATTAAAAGAGTTAGCAGCACGCATCAGGGCATTAGCTAGGAGAAGTCAAGAGATTCGCCCACCGATTTTAATTCACGGGGAAATGCAACTCGATCCTGCTACCCAACAGGTTACTTATGCAGGGGATGCTCTATCATTAACCCCTAAAGAATACATGATATTAGAATGTTTTTTGAGAAACCCAAATCAAGTTTTGACTCGTTCGGCAATCCTCGATAAACTGTGGGAAATTGATAAATCTTCTGGAGAAGGAAGTATCAAAACTCATATCACCAATTTACGGAATAAACTCAGATCTGCTGGAAGTTCAGAAGACTTCATCGAAAATATTTATGGTATTGGTTATCGTCTCGGTCACAAGTAAAATAATTTAGTAGAAATCTTTGGTCAGTTTTTCACAGTTAAAGCAACAAAGCTCTCTGCTAGTAACTGATAATTTAATAGTCACAAGAATGTGTTTCAAAAAATTCGGTATCGGTTGTTATTGTCTTACTTAGTGGTGTTCGCATCGCTGCTGGGAATATTTGGGATCGCAGTCCGAGTTGCTTTCACTCGCAGTCTGACTCAACAAACAACAAATAGACTCATAGCCATAGGACAAGGTGCGGCTGCAAATGTAGAGTTTGAAAAAGGTCACCTGACAGTAGAAAGTGACTTTCGTCCACAAGACTTAATAACTCGTCATCAAGCATTGCAGTGGTTTGATATTCAGGGAAATTTGATTACCCAACAAGGAGAAACTGTCTTAACTTTACCCTTGTTACCAAGCAAAATGGTGCAAATTCAGACTGATAAAGTTCCTATTCAAGCAGTGACTATACCAATTATTGGTAGCGAGAATAATCAACTAGTTGGGTATGTCAGAGTAAGTCAATCTCTAGAAGAATTTGAGGAAACCCTGGAAAAATTGGACTGGGGATTAGGCGGTGGAATTATTATAACTTTGGTTCTTAGTGGAGTTGGGGGAATTTTACTAACTCGTCAAGCGATGCAGCCAATTGAGGAGAGTTTTCAAAGACTCAAACAGTTTACTGCTGATGCTTCCCACGAACTACGCAGTCCGTTAATGGCAATTAAAATTAATGCTGATTTGGCGCTAGAATACCCAGAAGAAATAGGAGCAAAAGAGGTAGAAAAATTTCAGGCGATCGCCAGCGCTACTAACCAGATGACTCGCCTCACAGAAGACTTACTATTCTTAGCACGCACCGATAAAGTTCCGAATCAAAATTGGGAGACTCTCAATTTAACGTCTATTTTAGAGAACTTAGTACAACTGTATAAACCTCAAGCTCAAGCTAAGCAAATTAACTTAATATCTCAGTTGAGCGAAAATCTTTATCTGATGGGTGATTCAGTTCAATTGACACGGCTATTTACGAATTTAATTGAAAACGCCCTTTATTACACACCATCATCCGGTGTAGTTGAAATCAAAACTAGTCGTGTCGCTTCCCAGCTTTATGTGAACGTGCAAGACACAGGTGTGGGAATTGCGCCAGAACATATCGACAAGGTTTTTGAGCGCTTTTGGCGAGCAGATCTGTCTCGTTCTTATTGGGGAGGTGGTTCTGGTTTGGGGTTGGCGATCGCTCAAGCCATTGCTCAAAATCATGGTGGATTGATTACTGTCACGAGTCAATTAGGAATTGGTAGTTGTTTTACAGTACGCTTACCAGCTTCTTGACTATCAAGACTTGATAAAATTTACTTTTTATGCTTCATAAAATGACGCAGCAAGTACCAGAAGACAGCTACATTTAATAAAAGTACTATGAACTTTAGTATTGTTATTCCTTTAATTAACTCAAATATTTCTGGAGGGATACTAATGCCAACGAGTCCCACAACTAACAGTGTCGCCCAAGATTTTTCATACCACAATCCAACTGCTTCAATTGCAGTTACAATAGCATAAACTCCAATAGCTATTCCGCTGAATTTCAGTTTTGTTGGACTGATATTGAGAATTTTATCTATGAGAAATTCAATAATTGTCATTTTGGTTTCTAAAACATAAGATTCTGAAAAATCAGCTAAATTTTGGTAATTTTTTAGTGCTAATAGCAAGGCGATAGAAGTAACAGCTAAGAGTGAAGCGACAAAGGTCTTGTAAATGACAATTGCTAATAAACCAGGTGGGCGCTTATTTTTCACGTAACCTCTTCAAATTGTTTAATATCTACTTGATTCTAATCCCAATTATACAAATAAGGGATTGTGAAGGTTATCTTCAACAATCCCCATGTAGTTGATGTTTTGTTAATACGCGCTACAGCAGTATTTTACTTAACTTCTGGTGCTTACAACTGAGATAGTGTAAATTTCAATTTCCCTACTTACCATCATCATTAGTTTCACCATCGCCATCACTGGTTTGCTGAACTTGAATGCTACTTTTGGGGCGAGTGGCTTCATTCTTATCGTCTTCTTGATTGGCATTCTCAGTGTAGAGAACCTTAGCATTACCAGCATCAACTTTAATATCTTGCTGGGCAATTTCTACAGCATAAACTAAGTTGCCATTTTCATTTTCGAGTTTGACGCTGCTAGCTTTACCTCCTACAGATGTTTCAGCTGCTTGCTGTGCTTGTTGTGCTGTAATTTTAGCTATAAGTTGTAATTTAGTTGCTTCTTGCTGTTCTTGTGCATCGTCGTTAATTTCACCATCGCCATCACTGGCTTGCGCAACTTGGGTAACACTATGATGCTGACGCACAATTGCAACTGGAGATTGTGGTTGTTTTGCAGACACAACTCGCGATAATCCAGCAAGTCCCAAAGTACCAAAAAAAGCTGTTGTCAAAATGATTTTTGTTGAAGTTTTCATAGTTGTAGAATACCTTTCATTCTGGGTTTGTCTTTTCACGGTATGTAAGAAAAGTTCAGAAATAGTCAAGATTGGTTGGAGTTAACAAAATTCAATATCAAATCGTTAAATCAAGTAAGAATTAGAGATTTCAGCAATTTTCTATTCATCTATCAAGGGTAAATTCCGCTTGAAATAAAATCTTGACTTTTTCTTGACCTTTGGTGTGTATAGTGCAATCACTATGAACTCCAGTTATGAAAAAAACTTTTCTCTGGTTCTATTGATGGGAGTGTTTTTAAGTACTATTTTTTATTGTGAAAAAGAAATGAACAAAGTTGCAAAAGTCACAATTTTCTTCTGGATCATGAAGATCATCGCTACGACGCTTGGTGAGACAGCTGGTGACTTCATCTCAATGTCTCTTGGGCTGGGGTATTACATAGCGTTTGCCGTAACGTTCGCCATTCTGGCTATTTTCCTGTTTTTTCAAATTCAATCCGACAGATATCGTCCAGTCCTTTATTGGGCGGCTATCATTGCGACAACCACAGCCGGAACCGAAGTTTCAGACCTGATGGATCGATCTTTCGGATTGGGCTACGCAGTGGGATCGCTCATCTTGGTAGCCGGTCTGTTGAGCGTTCTTGCCATCTGGTACTATCGAGATCGGGATCTGAGCGTTTATCCGATTATGAGGAAAGACGCAGAGACCACCTATTGGCTGGCCATGGTGTTCTCCAACAGTTTGGGAACGGCTTTTGGTGACTTTCTGACAAGCAACTTGGGATTGAGCTATATCCACGGCGCATTCGTGACGGCTAGCGTCATTGGTGTTGTCATCGCGCTTCACTACCTAACAAAGTTGAGTGATATTCTCTTATTCTGGCTCGCGTTTATCTTCACGCGACCCTTCGGAGCCACCTTCGGAGATTTTCTTACCAAACCAGTCAAAGATGGCGGTCTATCACTGCCAAGGGGCTATGCTTCGGCGATCGCCTTTATCCTGCTGGCAGTTGTCCTATTCTTTTGCGTGCGAAATGAGAAAAAAAGTGCGTCATATCAAATCCGGGTAAATGCACATGGTATAAAAAACCCATAAGCATTATAAATTAAGGGTGAAGGTTTGTGGGAACTGCGTGCAATCAACAGGATTTGATATCAGCCACTTGAGTGATGCATTTAAGCAGATAGATGATTCACCCCTCATCCTCGGAATTGTAGGTTTGCTAAACCTTCCCCTTCTGATTTTTGGTTTTGCTGAAACGATGAATGACATTAAAATATGCTCCGAAAAATTTCAACTTTCTGGTTGCGTTATATACATCCTCGTTTGGCTCCTTTAATTGCCACAATTGGTATTGTTGGACTTATTAGTTGTCTGCTTATCCTTTTTGTTTTAGCAAACTTAGCTGAAGAGGTTTTAGAGCGAGAAGCTTTTGCATTTGATACGACTTTTCTGTTATGGCTACATCAGTTTGCTAATCCAACTCTAGATAATTTAATGCTGGCTATAACGAGTCTTGGTAGTTCAACGACAGTAGTAGTAGTGGCAGCATTGACTTTAGGAACACTTTGGTGGCGACATTACCGAGTCGAAACATATATTTTTGTGCTTACCTGTTTAGGAGGGTTAATTTTAAATAGAGGGTTAAAGTTATTTTTCTCTAAACCTCGTCCGCAACTTTGGACTCTTTTGATTTCTGAGAAGTCTTTTAGTTTTCCCAGTGGTCATGCATTAGGTTCTATGGTACTGTACGGTTTTATTGCTTATATACTAGCTACTCATTATCGGAAATTTTCACAGATAATCTACACTTTAGCAGTTATTTTAATTGTGGCAATTGGTACCAGTCGGCTGTATTTAGGAGTACATTGGCCGACAGATATAATTGCAGGTTACGGTATTGGATTTTTGTGGTTGATGATATGTATCACAATGCTGAAGCTACAGAGATTAAGGCAGGGACAGTCTCTTGATTGAAAAAGCTAAACTTGATTGATCGGTTGTGGTGGGATGAAATAGCGCATATGTTCGTTCTCGTAACACTGTTAATATAGAACTACATTGTTTTTGGCTAGTGAAACAACAGAAAGACAACTGTGAAAATTCTCTTGGTGGAAGACGATGAGCGGATTGCCCTAGCACTAGCAGAAGCGTTAACTGACCAACATTATGTGGTTGATATCGCGTCGGATGGTCAAGTAGGGTGGGAGTTTGTAGAAATTTTTTTCTATGACTTAATTGTATTAGATATAATGTTACCTCAGTTAGATGGTATCAGCTTTTGCCAGCAGTTGCGTAGAAGAGGTTATTCTATGCCAATTATAATGCTGACAGCTAAAGATACAAGCACTGATAAAGTTATGGGGCTAGATGTAGGTGCAGATGATTATGTGGTCAAACCCTTTGATTTACAAGAGTTAATGGCTCGAATTCGCGCTTTGCTGCGACGTCGTGGAATTGCTATTTTACCTCCTGTTCTAGAATGGGAAGATTTGTGTTTAGACTCTAGTAAACTTGAGGTGACATATAAGGGAAAGTCGATACATTTTTCTCCAAAAGAATATCGAATATTAGAGTTATTTATGCGTCATACTCATCGAGTGTTTAGTCGTAGTGAAATTATTGAGCATCTTTGGTCTTTTGAGAAAATACCAGGAGAAGAAACAGTTAAAGTTCACATTAAAAGTTTACGTCAAAAATTAAAATTAGCTGGAGCATCTACTGATTTTATCGAGACAATCTACGGCTTGGGTTATCGCCTCAAGCAATCTTCTTAAGTTTATGTTTCAGGTTTTACGCTGGCGGCTTCTACTTTCATATATAAGTGTTATGGTGGTGATTTTGGGAGTATCCACTGTAGTTGTTTATGAGTTTGTTGCCTACAAACTTTATCAAAAACTAGACCGCCAGATGATTACATTAGCAGATGCTGCTGCTCATAGTTTACTAACAATTAAGGCTGATGCAAAAGCGATTTCGCGTAGAATTCCTCGGAATTTAGATTATGATCAAGATTTAGATATACCTTGGCAAGATTTACACAATAATTATCAAAGCGTGGAATGGTTTGATGCTAATGGTCAGTTATTGGGTCAAGCAGGTCGTTATATTCCTCAAACTCCATTTAATCCAAATATCAAAACTTCTCAAAAGGAAAAAATTCGCAGTATTATTATCCCTGTCTACTCCGCTAGTTTGATTCCAGAAAGAAAACAGCTACAAGGGTATGTGCGGGTAAATGAATCTACTGAAAATTTGCAAGAAGAACTCGATAGGCTTATGTGGGGCTTCAGTTATGGAGGACTTATTGCTGTTATTTTAAGTGGTATTGGCAGTTGGTGGCTGACAAGACGATCCTTAAAACCTGTTGAACAAAGTTTTCAACAATTAAAACAGTTCACTGCGGATGCTTCCCATGAGTTGCGAAGTCCCCTTACAGTTGTGAAAACCTCTGTTGAGGTGATGATGAATCACCCAGAAAGAATTCATCCCTATGATGAAAAGAAGTTGAAAGCGATCGCAAGTGCTACTAACCAAATGACTCATTTAGTAGAAGATTTACTCCTGTTAGCAAGAACTGACGCCACACAAACGCTAACTTTTAAGTGGGTATCAATTCCCCTAGATGAACTTTTAGAAGATTTGATGGATTTACTGCAACTACAAGCAGATGTTAAGGGAATCATCCTCAAGTCAGAAATACCCGAAGAGGTGTTTGTTAAGGGGAACCCTGTTGAGTTAAAGCGATTATTTTCTAATCTCCTAGAAAATGCTTTGCAGTATACACCAACTGGAGGAACTGTAAGTGTCAGGGTAATTAGACGAGATCGCTTTGTTTTTGTTTCTATCAATGATACTGGTATTGGTATTGCCCCAGAAGATATTCCACTAATTTTCAATCGCTTTTGGAGGGCAGAGAAAGCCAGAAGTCACAGAGAAGGAGGCTTGGGCTTGGGATTAGCTATTGCTGCTGCGATCGCCCATGCTCACAGTGGAGAAATTACTGTCAAAAGTCAAGTTGGCGTTGGTAGTTCTTTTCAAGTACGTCTGCTTGCTGTTTTGAAAACATAGTGAGCACAGAAATTTGTTCAGATATTAACCATCTTTCCGAGTTTTTTACTTTTCACATCTAAAGTAGCTAGTACTGCTTTGCGAAATTCAAAAACCATGATTGTTCTGTAGCTTTTAACAAAAGTGGGAAAGGGTTAGCAAATTCCGTTTACCTGTACTAGAACAGTAACAGAATGAATCCGTTCACTGAAAAATCGCCTCGTCAAAAGTTGCATCTTCATTACCTGGATGGCTTACGAGGAATTGTAGCTTTGTATGTGGTAGCCGTACATATTGAACCATCTCTAGGAGAAAAGTTACCTACATTTTGGTTACTTTTTCAAAATACACTGAGATATGGTGCATTCAGTGTTGTTATTTTTATTGTCCTTTCTGGCTATGTTCTCATGTTGCCAGTTACACGTTCACAAAGTGGTTTTGTTTCTGGTGGTTTACTTGAGTATTTTAAAAGGCGATCACGTCGAATTTTACCACCTTACTATGCGACTCTTTTGGGATGTCTATTACTCGCATTTGCAATATTCTTGCTAGAAAAGTTTACTAATTTTCAATGGGATGAGGTTGCCGGAAAAGGTCCATTTTTTCCCTACTTTTCATTGATCGATGTGTTATCCCACCTGTTTATAGTTCACAATTTTACTGGTAGTACATACATGACTATTAACCCACCAATGTGGAGTGTGGCAACAGAGTGGCAACTCTATTTTTTATTTCCACTTTTACTACTACCCATATGGCGACGTTTCGGGTTGCTAGCCGTCGTTATGACCGGCTTTGGTTTAGGAATATTACCATTTTATATTCTGAATGATTTTTCAATGGCAACCAGTTCTTGGTTCATTGGCTTATTTACCTTGGGGATGGCTGCAGCAGAAATTGGATTTTCTCAAGAACCTAAGTTAATAGCTTTTAGAAAGTCTTTACCGTGGAGTATGATGGCAATAATTTTCGCTATTGTTGCCTTTATAACTGAGTGGAAAAGACTGGGATTACCGATATGGATTGGTCAGAGTTTTTTTGGTTTTTCTGCAGCTTGTTTATTTATTTACTGCACTCAGTTTGTGATTTCGGGCAAAAAGTTACCTCATGTTTTAGGGGTAGTTGAGCATCCTTGGGTAATTACATTGGGCGCATTTTCTTACAGTCTGTATCTCACCCATGGACCAGTCATCACCATGCTACGTTACTTTCTTTATACTCTAAATATGACGCCCTTCATGTTTGCGACAACATCTTACTTAATGGGTGTAGTACTATCCCTACTCATTGCTTATTGGTTTTATTTAATTTTTGAGCGACCATTTATGTCCAACTTCAATCGTTGCAAGTGAGATTTTGAGGTGATTTGTTTACGGCGAACACGTAGTGTGCGCTTGCGCTTACAGAATGACATTCAGGATTTTTTGACTTTTGCAAGAAGTCTAGTTATTGGGACTTTAGAAAATTCGGACTGGAAAAGTACCTGAAATCCTTGGCAGATAACGGAACTTAAACATTTCTGAAGGAGAAACAAGCCTCAAACCCGTACAGGGTAAGCCACTCCTGCGGTCTTTTTACCTTGATTATCTTGCGTTACCCTTCTTACTGGAGTTTAGATGATTGCCATTTACATTTAGAGTTTAGACTAAGCAGCAAGAAATGACCTAGCAGTGCTGAGTTCATGAAATATAGCAACAGACATATCGTTTAGGACATCGTATTTTGATTAAGAGGGAACAGGGAACGCTTAACAGGGAAATGTCCTAACAATTGTGGCGACTGCTATACAAGCTTGAAGCAATCTATCCAAATGTCAGATAACAAATTATTTGTCGTCTTAACAAATTAATGTCACTAGGCAATTATATGCCAAAACGAGGTGTATCAAGGATTAACCCGTACAGTATATATACTTTGTCTTTGTATTTTTAGTTAAAAAACCCGACATCGCTGGAATGTCTGCTACATCAACTGAAAATTTAAACGACATTAATTTGTTAAGACGATAAATAATTCGTGAATCGACATAAGGAATTGCGATAAGCCCTTTGGGCGGCGAGAAAGCTGGAGCATCGCCTTCTCCTTCAAATACGTTACGCCCCAGAATGCCTGTGCGCAGAACTTACGGCAGTGTTCCTTGCCTAATCGCTATCAGAAACTGAAGGACTAGCTTTTTCAGAACATTCTGCGTTTTGTGCCTGCTTTCTTTTAGCAACAATTTCTTTCAGTTCTTTGAGATGTTGTGTACTAATCAGCCCTTCATCTTGAAGATTAAATATATCTGAGGTGTACTCACTTTGTTGCTCATTTAAATTTTCTAATTCTTTTGTAATTATTGACAATGCTTTTCCTTGACTCATTGAGGTTTTTAACACTTCAAACCGTGTCGCTTCATCAAGACGACATAATAACCGTAAGATGATACGACGAATTCTAATTTCATTCCCAAAATCAAAAATTGTGGTATGAGAATCATCTTCAGAAAGTAACAGTTCTTCTCCCACATCAAATAAAGCTTCCACAATTGAGGTAATGCTAGAGGTAGGAATTTCTTTTATTGCGCCATCTTCAAGTTTTTCTAAAAATGCCCGAACTTGAGTTGTACCATCAGGACGTATTTGCTCAGACAGTTCTATAAGTTTTTCTCCAAATGCCTTGGCATCATAGGCGCAAGCAAGAATGGCTTGGATCTGAGTCTTAGATAAATCAGCTTCTGGTAAAGTTAAACGGAAGTAGATAGGAAATATTTCTGGACAGCATACACGGTGTTGCTCTCGCCACATTAATTTTTGTTCCTTATTACATCTGTTTCCCCAAACAGCTTGTAATTGAGGAAAAAGAATTCTGAGCAGAGTTTGAACAGGTTGCTTATCTTGTTCTCGCAACTGAGCCAACCAAGAATTATGAAAATTTTTCAATTCATCTAAGGAATAATTGATTGGCTCTATAAAAGCATCTTTGTTTTTGCGAATTATGTTATGTACCATTGGATGAAAAACCCGTAGTGATTCTAAAGCAATAAAATCTACTGGGTTCACTTCGCCTTGCACTACCGGATATGTCATTGTTAAGGTGTCAGTTAGATGAACAATGTCGCGGAGGTTAGTAATGAAGTGGTCTATTCCTTGAAAGTAAACATTGCTCCAATAGGTTTGATCAAATAGTTGAGTGACTTCTGTGGCTGGATTTTCCACGTCAGCTTCCTCCAAGTCAGGAACTTCTTGAGGTTCTGATTGTTCCAAGTCGGCGCTGAGATCTCTGTTAGCAGACGGCTGATTCGAGTTAGGGCGATGCTTCTGCAGCGAGCCGTCCTTTGAGCGATAGCTAGCCCCTAAGGGGGCGCTGCGCAAACGCTGCTGCGCGGAGCGCAGATCGCCATCCTTTGGTGTTGCAATTAGAACACTATTAAGTTTTTCAAAAAATAGCCTGCGAAGTGAAGTTTTATCTGGAGAAGGTAACTCAAAAGGAACTTGAATAGTTTTCTCCAAATATGCTTCTGGTGATATCTCCTGAGTTTCGCAAAGTGCTTTACTAACAACTTCTTTATCAAAAACCAGAAGATAGACAACGTTACGAAAATTTGGAATTGCTTTAAAAATGCGAAATAGCTGCTTAATATCTTCTATGGGAAGCCTATCAATATCATCAATTGCAACGACTATTCGCCGCTCCAGCTGCACCACTATATTTTCGAGTTCTTCTTTTAACTCGGAAGCTTCCTTTGATTCATCATCCAATAATGTTGCTACTGCCATGCCAGCTTGAGCGTAAGGGAGGGGAACTTGAGAAACAACTTTAGCAATATCGGCTATTCGCTCTCTCAAGCCTTTGGGCATATATTTTACAGAGGTTAAAACGCTGTGTAATTGGTCAAAAAAGCGTGTTGTAATGTCTTGGTTTCCAGTAAACAACCAAGCATTAAAATGAACGACGATTGGTTGCTCCTTATCAGGCTTGTGTTTAAGACAATGAACTACAAAGTTCAACAGTGTCGATTTGCCGGAACCCCACGAACCGTACACTGCAATCACAAACCCTTCACTCAGGCTCATTTTGCAAATACTATCTGCCAAATGCTTGGCGAAAGGCGCGTATCCTAGTCGGTCTTTTTCTGGTTCGATGAAGAAGTCATCTTGCTGATGGTTATGAGTTTCAGTTTGTGCCATAAGAAACTTTTTTGAGATTTATTCTCATCGTGGCACATATATTAGGTAGGACTACGCCATCCTAAGATAGAATTCTGTGCTTGACGCAAAGCGTCAAGCGTATGCGCAAAGCGCACGCTGCGCGCCGAGAGTGCCTGTCCGCAGGACTTACGGCTTATCGCTTAAAGGGCGGTTTCCGTACATATCATAGGTATGCGTATGCCTAACCAAGGATGTTCTTACAAAACCAGACGAAAAAGGTGGCCTCGGTTTTGTTACTATCGGCTCATCTATAGTCCTTATGTCAATACTTGGAGTCTGCTGTATTCTGTTCACAACTCTAAACCAGATAAGACTAAGTGTGGCCGGGGCTTCTAACGATGAATAATATTAAAGTATGCTCCGACAAATTTCTCATTTCTGGTTGCGTCATATACATCCTCGTTTGGCTCCCTTAATTGCCACAACTGGTATTGTTGGACTTATTAGTTGTGTGCTTATCCTTTTTGTTTTAGCGAACTTAGCTGAAGAGGTTTTAGAGCGAGAAGCTTTTGCATTTGATACGACTTTTCTGTTATGGCTACATCAGTTTGCTAATCCAAGTTTAGATAACTTGATGCTGTTTATTACAAATATTGGTAGTCCTAGGACAGTGGTTACGGTTGCAGCAGTTACTGTCTTGTTACTTTGGTGGCGACGTTACCGAGAAGAAGCAAAAGTTTTTGTACTTGCTTGCTTGGGAGCATTTATTTTAAATACACAACTGAAGTTATTTTTTTCTAAACCTCGCCCTGAACTTTGGCATCAGTTGATTTCGGAAAAATCTTTTAGTTTTCCTAGTGGTCATGCACTGGGTTCTATGGTTCTATATGGTTTTATCGGTTATTTGCTAGCAATTCACTATCCTAAGTTATCCAGAGTAATTTACAGTTTAGTAGTTACTTTAATCGCAGCCATTGGCATCAGTCGCTTATATTTGGGAGTACATTGGCCCACAGATATTATTGCGGGTTATGGAGTCGGTTTCTTGTGGTTGATGACATGTATCACGATGCTAAAACTGCAAAGATTAAGGCAGTTGAAATAATGCTTTAGAAATTACACATCGTAGCGGAGTCCTCCCGACAGCTCCTGATAGAATCTTTAAGCTGATACAAGTGATTCTTTCTCGCCATGCAAACTAACTGGCAAATAGCTAAAACCTACGAAGACATTTTCTATCACAAAGCAGATGGCATTGCCAAAATTACCATCAACCGTCCTCACAAAAGAAATGCCTTTCGTCCTAAAACTGTTTTTGAACTATACGACGCCTTCTGCGACGCCCGCGAAGATACTAGTATCGGCGTTGTCCTATTTACTGGTGCTGGTCCACACACTGATGGTAAGTATGCTTTCTGTGCAGGAGGTGACCAAAGTGTGCGAGGACACGCTGGCTATGTAGACGATGATGGTGTACCACGTTTGAACGTGCTGGACTTACAACGCCTGATTCGTTCCATGCCAAAAGTAGTTATTGCCCTTGTTGCTGGGTATGCAATTGGTGGAGGACACGTCCTGCACTTAATTTGTGATCTAACTATTGCGGCAGATAACGCCATTTTTGGACAGACTGGTCCGAAAGTAGGTAGTTTTGATGGAGGTTTTGGTGCTAGTTATCTTGCCCGCATTGTTGGACAAAAAAAGGCGCGAGAAATCTGGTTTCTCTGCCGACAGTACAATGCACAGCAATCACTAGAAATGGGTTTAGTCAATTGCGTTGTTCCAATAGAACAACTTGAAGCTGAAGGTATCCAGTGGGCGCGAGAGATTTTAGAAAAAAGCCCGATCGCCATTCGTTGTCTCAAAGCAGCATTTAACGCTGACTGTGATGGACAAGCTGGTTTGCAAGAATTAGCAGGCAATGCCACCTTACTCTATTACATGACAGAAGAAGGACGAGAAGGAAAACAAGCTTTTCTAGAAAAGCGTCCACCGAACTTTCATCAATATCCCTGGCTCCCCTAAAAATATAAAAAGTCGCAAAAATCGCACCTTTGATAAAAGGTGCGATTTTTTGAGTGTTCAGGTTTTTTGAAGACCTATAGATATTAAAAGCGAATTTTATTTTTGAAATTTATCAAATTATCCAACTTTGTCCAAATTCTCCCTTTCAGTTTTTTACCCTATGTATGTCACTTCCACAAAGTAAACTCTGAAATGTTCGCGCTTTATACGGTCTAGGTCTTATTTGTCTTCCACAAAAACAGGTGTGAACCAATTCGCCCAAAACAGCACTAAAAGGGTGCTTCTACAATTTGACTTTTCCTGTTTTGGCAAAAGAAAGCTATATTAGTACAGCCTCAGCTTTCGCCTTTTCAAAAGAGCAGGGAGCGGCTGTTTCCTCAACGGGATCAAGGGCTGGGTTGTTTAAACCTGAAGCCAAGACTAATGTTGCATCTGACAAACTCCAAACATCTTCTAAATTTTCCCAAGAAGGAGCGAACGCTGGGATCGCCAAAGAACAAGCCTTCCAACTTCCTCGAACTGGTGCTCCCAACTGTTGGCAGAATCCGCCGCGACGTCCCTCTATATCGTAATAACGACAATGTTTACAGGCAGAAGTCAATGATTTTATCTGTTTCATATTTAATGCCTTTAGTGCCGTTTTCGGGCTACTTTTGTTCCTTTATTTTGCATCAACAGAGAGAATGTGGCTTTTGGCTACAACCCATGTGTTAACTAGGTTATAGCGATCCCAACGAAAAGATTAACTTTATAATCTTTTTAGATTTGTGTTACCTTTTTCAACTTTTTTGTTAACAAAGTGATACATTAATTGCGGTGGATTAAGCATACTCGGTTTTAGCTGAAAATGATTGGGGATCAAAGCTACTTATGAATATAACGATGTGAGTCACCTTTGAACTTCAGGCTTTGGGAACACTTTTTCAGATGCAATTAACTGTATCTTTAGGAAGAACTGATATGATTGAGTCGTCACTAAGATAAAATTTCAAAATTTATATAGATTATTTCTTTAGGAAGATGAAGTAATTGTAAAAAAAGATAACGGTTTTGAGCCATTTATCACATGAGCACAAAACTATTTTGAGATATATATGAGAAAAAGCTCGCTGCACAATGCTAAGCCATTAGTCTTGAGTAGGATTAACGAAAGTAGAAACAAGAATCAATGAACAACTTAGGAGCAGTCCCACAGGCGGCGCACCGCCCGTTATGAATGAAAGAAACACTCTTTCGGTGTTCGGCTTTGTTTATTCAGAGAATTCCAACAGTTGTGAATTCACCGATTGGTGAGTTTTTTGTTTAAATGCTCAGGAGGACTTTGAAAATTGTTTAGCAGCACACACAGAACAGACACCCCAGCGGTGAAGTTCACCGGGTGGGGTGGGACAATGGCACAGGGGACAAACAGGTAAATCGTGCGATCGCCCTTGCACTGTTCTAGCCCAATTTTGGAAAGCAGCATTGGCATCCTTAGCTTTAGGCGTTATATCATCGTTTCTACTCATCTCATCACCCACGTAACTGGGATGTTCTTGACGCGATATTGTTTGTTGTTCCTTGGGAGTGTTTTGAGGACGCTGCCATCGGGCTGTAGAAAAATGAATATCCTTCAAACCAATTGAGAGTTTTTGATTCAACTTTAAAATTAAGCGCTGGCGCTCAAAAGTTAGGTTCTGTGCCCAAGCTGCACTCGAAGTTGCCACCCGCAAAACATCGCGCTCGATCGACAACGGTTTAGTGTGAGTAGCTACTACTGCTCCTACAACTTCAGCCCAACACGTCAGCAAACGTTGAAATGGCTGCTCTTGCCATTCAGCTTGAGGTGCCAAAACCTCTAAAATATCATTAATTGATTTCAACGAAATTTACCTAACCCTCGCAAAAACTACAGCACAGCTGTGAAATATATTTATAGCAATCCTAAATGATTAGTGAAATTTTTCATGAAGAACACTCGACAACCCCAACAGTGGTTTCACAACTAAAATCGGACTGCTATATGATATTTATCGCGCTTGATTGGCAAAAATATATTTTTAAATCAATCCCACACTCCAGGTTTGAGGCAGATAGGCAATGAGTCAAAATCCCCTAATAGATACGTCGTCGTCGGGTGCTCAATCTTCTAAAACAATAGGGTTGAAACCACCACTAGCAGCCGCACTGGCGAGTTTGGAAGTCCAACTAGATCAAGAGTTAGCTCGATACCGACGTACACGAATTGGATACAGAACCCCAAGCCAATCCGGTACAAGCATTTCCCCGAGCAGTAAACTTCAAGCGTTGACTGCTATGAGTACAACAGGGGGCAATACAAAATTATCAGCAGAGGATAATCTCAAAGAAAGTTTCCGGAAATATGGACTGACAATAGGAAAAACACATACCTCAAATACTTTTCTTCAGGAGGAATCTATTCTTCCTGAAACTGAAATTAACCCACCTAAACCTACAGTACAAACTCAAGATCAGGTGAGTGCATCAGATACAATATTCGATGCTTTGTTAGCACCCCAAACCTCCCAACCGCGTACGTCAGCTTCGTCAAAGACACATCTACAATCGAATGTAGATTCAATCCCAAGCAACTCTGCCGAAGCACAAATCTCAAGAGCGTCAAATGCCATTGTCGTACATACACAAATTCAGGAACCAAGTCAGAGTCAGAGGGAAAATGTTTCAAACTCACAACAAAATACAAGCAAAGAACCAAATGACTACTTGGAATCGTCTGAAGCGCTACTGAGAAGTTTAGTAGAAGATGAACCAAAAACTCAAGCACCAAAGAATTCTAAGAACAGTCTGCTATCTCCCTTGGGCATTGGCTCGATGTTACTACTATTCTTAGGAAGTTTGACACTGGGCTACATCGTCTTCAATTTCCACCATGGATTATTTCCGCAAAATACGCCTAAAACGGCTCAAAAGACGCCAGAAAGTAACAAAAATGTGAAAACTGTAGCTCAACCCATACCTAACCTTGGACAGAACTCTACGCCCAACTCAAAAGCAACAACTTCCCAAAAGCCGGATACAGAAATCAAACCGTCAGCAGATGGGTTTTATCATGTGATTATAGACAATCAAGGCGATCGCGCTTTTGCCTCTGTACGGCAAGTCGTTCGCGATGCTTACTTATCACCCGACGGTAAAATTATTTATCTGGGTGCCCTCAAGACAAAAGAGCAAGCACAATCACTCCTCAAAGAATTACAAGCACAAGGCATTAATGCCAAAATTGAGCAGCCTTAAGGTAGTTGACGCAGCCCTAAAAGGGGATATGGAATAGGAGTTATCAGTTAACAGTGAACAGTTAACAGCGAACAGTGAAGGAGTCAGAAGTCAGAATTCTTTATTTCTTGCTTCTGAATACTGAATTGTTCTTCAAACTGATAACTGACGACTGATAACCCTTACATCCCAATTTAAAAGTTCATCGAGGGTAGGACATGGGACTAATTGACCGTATCAGGCGGGTGATTCGCGCTAATCTCAATAGCTTAACTGTGCGTGCAGAAGATCCAGAAAAAATTCTGGAAGAAACTGTCCAACAGATGCAGGAGAATTTGATGCAATTGCGACAAGGGATAGCGCAAGCGATCGCCACCCAAAAGCGCACAGAACGACAAATGGCTAATGCTCAGTCTGTAGCAGAAGAATGGTATCGCCGCGCTCAACTAGCACTGCAACAAGGTAACGAATCTTTAGCTCGCGAAGCTCTTACCAAACGGCTAGCATATCAACAAACGGGTGAAGCTCTTGCCACTCAGATAGACGAACAAAGTACTGTTGTGGCTAGAATCAAAAAAGATATGCGCACCTTAGAGCTAAAAATTGCCGAAGCAAAAACAAAAAAAGATATGTACATTGCTCGCGCTCGTTCTGCTGAAGCATCATACAAACTTCAAGAAATGTTGGGCACAAGTTCCAGCTTAGATAGCATCAAAGCATTTGAGCGTATGGAAGAAAAAGTTTTGCAGCTAGAAGCTCAAACAGAAGCTATTTCCACAACGAGTAAAGATGCTTTGGCTCAGCAATTTGCTTCTTTGGAACAGGCTGGTGATGTTGATGCAGAACTAGCAGCACTGCAAAAGCAGCTTTCCACTGAATCACAAAAAAGACAACAGCTACCTAAAACTCCAGATTGATGAAGATTGGGCAATGATCTAACTTGCAGCTTATCTTAAAAAATAAGGACACTTTCGTCAGCGCCAATCCAAACCGGAACGATTACATTGAAATAAGTAGCTATGAAATACTAAAAAACCTAACTACCCAACTAGGCGCGTAAATCACAAGAGGAAAAACAAAGTTATGGGATTATTTGACCGCATGAAACGAGTCGTCAGTGCCAACCTGAACGACCTAGTCAGTAAAGCCGAAGATCCAGAAAAAATGCTGGAACAAGCCGTCTTAGAAATGCAGGAAGACTTGGTACAGCTAAAACAGGGCGTTGCTCAGGCAATAGCAGCCCAAAAACGGACTGAGAAACAGTACAATGATGCTCAGAACGAAATCAATAAGTGGCAGCGCAACGCTCAACTGGCACTGCAAAAAGGTGAAGAAAACTTAGCAAGACAAGCACTGGAGCGTAAAAAAACTTTTACTGACACATCAAATGCACTCAAAGCCAGTCTAGATCAGCAAACTGGCCAGGTTGAGACTCTCAAGCGCAACTTAATCCAACTGGAAAGCAAAATTTCTGAGGCAAAGACCAAGAAAGAAATGCTCAGAGCAAGGATTACGGCAGCAAAAGCTCAAGAGCAACTTCAAGGCATGGTGCGTGGTATGAATAGCAGCAGTGCTATGGCTGCTTTTGATCGCATGGAAGAAAAAGTTTTGACACAAGAAGCCCGTGCTCAGTCAGCAGCTGAGTTGGCAGGTGCTGATCTAGAAAACCAATTTGCATCTTTGGAAAGTGGTAGCGATGTTGATGATGAATTGGCAGCTTTGAAAGCGCAAATGTCTTTACCCGGAGGTTCACCAAATCAACCCCAACTACCGCAACAAACCACTCCTCCAAAATCAAACAAAAATGAAGTGGTTGATGCTGAGTTGGATTCGCTACGCAAGCAATTGGATCAAATGTAATTTTTACACTGACAAGCGCTCTGTGTTGGGTTCACCACAAGCGGATTTATACTACTTTCAAGAGAAACCTTGATATTCTTTTGTGTTTTTGACAAAGAGTTTATCAAGGTTTCTCTTTTAGCGTGTTAAGCTGTCGCGCTTTGAATTTGCAGCCTTATTTTGATCTAGTCAATCATTGAAACCCTCTTCCCTTCAGCATAGCTGCCTTCTGCCACGCCAGGTGGTGTAGCCTGTGGAACCCTTTCGGCAGTTCCTCATGGGGGAAACCACGCCACATGCTACAAGTCGGCAGAGCCGGACGCCAGTCGCCTCAACGGAGGGAACCTCCGCACGGCGCTGGCTCCCCAACGCAGTGGCTCCCCAAGACCGGACTGCCTCACCACCGCACTGGCTCCTCTGCCTAGCTGTTGTTCATTGTTTAATGCACAACAGCTTACCATCATTGATCAGCAGCAATATTAACACTCGCTCTCTAAATATCGAACATTCACTTGAACTTAATGCTGTTTGTAGCTGAGTTGTTTGTTCGTTTGTTATACCATTTCTTTGTGAGGCTGCGCCAAATTTTCTTGACTTTTTCTTTCTTTCTTTGTGTTCTTTGCGCCTATGTCCTTGGGACACGCTGAGTCGCAAAGCGACACGCGCAAGGGACACGAACGCGGTTCGTTCCTCATATATTTGGGCGCATCTTCATATAAAATTGGTATTAAGAAGCCTTTTACCGGCATAACACATTTATACCCTTTTTTCTCCTACTCTGATTTTATGCAAATGAGATGCGCTACAGCTTAACTTGGTCGTTAATGTATTGACTTGTAGCTAGTCAATAATGTAATGAATATTTATCAAGACAATTGCGATAGTTTTCAAACTAAAAAAAGATAAAAATAAACATGAAAGCAACCCCATTCATGCAACTGCGATTAATTCTGCTCGGATTGATCCCGTTAGTTCTGATAAGTCCAGCTTGGAGCTACACTAAAGCGAAGCAGGAAGTCAGTGACTTGAAGACTCGCAATTTTTTGACACAGCTTAGCACTGATACTCCAAAAACTGATTTATATAAAAAAGATATACCGACTCCAGAGACATTCCAACAAGTCCTTAAGGAAGCCTACGAAACTTTCAAAGGAGTCAATGAAGGAAAGAATGCCGACTATATTCCATTTCTAGCAAAGGCAGATCCCAACTTATTCGGAATTGTGATCGCAACCGTTGATGGAAAGGTTTACGAGATTGGCGATTCAAAGTACCCGTTTAGTATGCAATCGGTGAGCAAGGTTTTTACCTTTGCCCATGTACTACAGACTCTCGGTAGCACTGCGGTTGAAGAAAAAATAGGAGTTAATGCAACAGGCTTGCCTTTCAACTCGTTGATAGCAATTGAACTAAATGAGACGCGTAGTGTCAATCCGTTAGTCAACGCTGGTGCTATTACTACTGTCAGTTTCGTCCCAGGTAACACTCCTGAAGACCGATGGAATCAGATAATCGGAACGATGAGCGATTTTGCCGGTCGTCCGCTTTCAGTTCAAGAGGAAGTCTATCGTTCTGAATCCGAAACCAACTTGCGTAATCGAGGAATTGTCCAACTGCTGGATAGCTATAAGAAGCTTGGCAGCGATCCCTTGGAGTCGCTGGATTTGTATACTCGGCAATGTTCTATAGAAGTAACAGCACGCGACCTGGCGCTGATGAGTGCGACGCTGGCAAATGGCGGGGTTAATCCAATCACTTCAAAGCGAGTCCTCGCTCAAAATTACGTCCCCAAAGTGCTGGCTGTGATGTTAACCAACGGACTTTATGAGGATTCAGGCACCTGGGCTTACCAGGTTGGATTACCAGCGAAAAGTGGTGTTTCTGGCGGAATTATAGCAGTTGTTCCAGGTAAGTTTGCGATCGCCACTTACTCACCTCCATTGGATCAAGCTGGCAACAGCTTCCGTGGGCAGAAAGCAATAGAGTACATTACTAGCAAGCTGGGTGTTAATATATTTTCGGGCGCTACATCAAGAACCCAAGTTGCTAGTTATCCGAAGCAAGGGGGTCAGTAAAGCAAGAAACGCTTATGCAATAGCGTTATAGTGAAGGATTTACGGCGATTCAGTTAAATGAAACAATTGACATCTATAGCTATAGTCGATTAGCTGTTACAAAAAATTGGACATTGTCAAGACAACCACAACCAGATGACAACACTGGCACGTAGCGTCATTTTTTAAGAAAGCGGATAAATCCTGTGGGTATTGTCCTCAGATTGGGATAGAGTAGTCTGTGGGCAAGTTATGATGAATGGGTATTGCTGGAGAGTGCAATGAGCAGCAGTGTTGTAACCATAACTGATGCTGAGTTTGAAACCGAAGTGTTGAAAGCCAATAAGCCTGTATTAATTTATTTTTGGGCTTCCTGGTGTGGACCTTGTCAATTGATGTCGCCACTGGTAAACTCCGCAGCTACCACCTACAGCGATCGCCTGAAAGTGGTAAAAATCGAAGTTGATCCTAACCCAGTAGCAGTCAAGGAGTACAAGGTCGAAGGTGTACCAGCCTTCAGACTTCTTCAAGGAGACAAACTTTTGGCATCCACTGAGGGAGTCATCAGCAAAGACAAATTACTCAGCCTCTTAGATTCTCATCTCAATTAGTCATTTGTCGTTAGTCCTAAGTCCTTAGTCCCTTGCTAAAGACTAAGGACTAAAGACAATTGACTTAGGACAAAGGACGAAAAATGCAGTTTGCTAAACGTATACAACCCCTGCAATCAAATGTATTTGCTGATATGGACAAAGCCAAAACAAAAGCTTTGGCTTATGGACAACAGTTAATTGATTTGTCACTGGGGTCTTCTGATTTATCCGCAGAGGCGCACGTGATTGAGGCGATCGCCCAATCTTTACACAACCCAAGTACCCACGGCTACCTACTATTTCACGGCACCCAAGTTTTTCGCAAAGCAGCCGCAAGCTGGTATACTGATAAATTCGGTATTCCTGTCAATCCAGAAACAGAGGTACTGCCCCTGATTGGTTCCCAAGAAGGCACAGCACATTTGCCTCTAGCAGTCCTCAACCCAGGAGATTTCGCCCTATTGCTTGATCCGGGTTACCCCTCCCATGCAGGGGGAGTCCACTTGGCGAACGGTCAAATTTACCCAATGCCAATACGGGCAGAAAACGGGTTTGTACCTGTGTTTACAGATATTCCGACGCCTGTATTAGCACAGTCGCGGATGATGGTCTTAAGCTATCCTCATAATCCAACTGCGGCGATCGCACCGCTATCATTCTTTAAAGAAGCAGTTAGTTTTTGTCAGCAACACAATATCGTCCTAGTCCACGATTTCCCCTACGTAGATTTGGTCTTTGAGGAAAGTAACGACTCAGAACTAGGAACCGAGAATTGGGACAGACCCCTTGCTCCCTCAATTCTACAAGCTGATCCAGACAAAAGCGTCTCAATTGAGTTTTTCACCCTTTCCAAGTCATACAACATGGGCGGCTTCCGTATTGGCTACGCCATCGGTAATTCCGAGTTAATTAGTGCCTTACGCCAAATAAAAGCAGCCGTTGATTTTAATCAGTATCGGGGAATTTTGAATGGTGCTGTTGCTGCCTTAACAGGTCCACAGACTGGAGTCAAAACCTCTGTGAACATTTTGCGCCAACGCCGAGATACCTTTGTCAGCGCTTTACACCGTATTGGTTGGTATGTTCCCACGCCCAAGGCAACAATGTATATCTGGGCAAAGTTACCAGAACGGTGGAGTCAAGATTCTATCGGATTTTGTACTCAGCTCGTAGAAAAAACAGGTGTAGCTGCCTCACCAGGTGCAGGCTTTGGTAAATCTGGAGAAGGATATGTCCGTTTTGCTTTAGTGCATGATACACCAGTTTTGGAAACTGCTGTTGAGAGAATTGCAACGTTTTTATAAGAAAATTTATCACGAGTCGTTTATATGCATCTTTTGTAAAAGTAAATTTTTTTTGAGCACGACATCACAGATGCACACAGATAAATTATCTAAACTATCTGCAAAATAGCCTAAAGAGTCTTCTTAAAACACATATAATACAAAATGTCAAAAAACTAAATCATCAAAATAACCGTCCAAAGCAGAAAACTTACTGTGAACAGTGAATTATCCTCTTTGCAAGTTCAAGATATTGGAGAGCAAGGTCTTTTAGAAAGATTACAGCGCTTTTGTCCTCCAGAAATTGTCGGAGATGATGCGGCTGTGCTTTCTACTGAACCAGGACAATCTTTGGTAGTCACAACTGATGTGTTGGTTGATGGTGTCCATTTCAGCGAACTGACGACTTCTGGAGAAGATGCTGGTTGGCGTGCCGTTGCTGCTAACTTATCAGATATAGCAGCAATGGGTGCAACTCCGTTAGGAATTACTGTCGGATTGGGACTCCCTGGCGAGGTTGCTGTCAGTTGGGTGGAGCAATTATACCAGGGAATGACACAATGCTTGCAAAGGTACAATACGCCAATTGTTGGTGGTGATATAGTGCGATCGCCCACGACTACGATAGCCATTTCCGCTTTTGGTCAAGTTAACCCCTCACGTGTTATTCGTCGTAACCAAGCTAAGGTGGGAGATGCCATAGTTGTCACAGGTGTTCACGGGGGTAGTGCTGCTGGCTTACAATTGCTTCTGCATCCTGATTTTGGGGAAAATCTGAGTGATGGCGATAGCGTTCGCGAAGCGTGTGCTTTGCACTCAGCGCTGCTGCTTTCAGCAGATCGCACAGTCTTAATTCACGCACACCAAAGACCGAAACCCCGACTAGATGTGTTACCAATTCTATGGGAAATTCTAGACTCTCATACCCCACACTCTGTAGCTGGTATGGACAGTAGCGACGGCTTAGCAGATGCTGTAATGCAAATTTGCCGCGCCAGTGGTGTTGGTGCTGTTATTGAACGCACTCAAATTCCTTTACCAAAACAATTCAATTCTTGGCTGACACAAGAACAAGCCCTGGAATATGCTTTATACGGTGGTGAAGACTTTGAGCTAGTATTGTGCTTGCCAAAAGAACAAGCATATACGTTTGTACAACAGCTTGGTGAGGGCGCGGCTATTGTGGGAAAAATCACAGATGGATCAACAGTCCTTTTGCATGACCAAACAAAAGAATACCCCGACCAAGTTCTCAGTCTTGATCGAGGGTTTCAACATTTTCATCGTTAGCTGCTAGTTATTTGTCTTATGCAAATGACAAATGACTAGTTAGTCCATTTTTCGGCTACTAACTCTGCCAAGTCAGTGACTCGCTGGCTGTAACCCCACTCGTTGTCATACCAAGCCATGACTTTCACTAAGTCGCCGCCCATAACAAAAGTCAAGCTAGCATCAACAATTGAAGAGGCATCAGTACCTTGATGATCGGATGATACCAAGGGAAGATCGCTGTAATCCAAAATGCCTTTGAGTTGACCTTCGGAAGCCTCTTTGAGGACTTGGTTGACTTCTTCGGCAATGGTAGACTTTTCAACCTGAATCACAAAGTCCACCATGGAAACGTTAGGGGTGGGTACGCGCAACGCCACGCCATTCAGCTTGCCTTTGAGTTCTGGTAGAACCAGCGCTACAGCTTTCGCCGCACCTGTGGAGGTAGGCACAATGTTAATAGCTGCTGCACGTGCCCGCCTAAGATCGCGGTGAGAGGCGTCTAGCAAGCGTTGGTCACCAGTATAGCTGTGAGTGGTCGTCATCATGCCTTTGATGATGCCGAATTTCTCGTGCAACACCTTCGCGATGGGAGCCAAGCAGTTAGTGGTACAGCTAGCGTTACTGATAATGTTGTGCTTTTGGTGGTCGTAATCGTGATCATTGACGCCAATCACAAAAGTCCCATCTTCGTTCTTTCCAGGCGCGGTGATGAGAACTTTCTTTGCACCAGCGTTAAGATGTTTTGTCGCCCCTTCTCTGGAAGTGAAAACCCCTGTTGCTTCAATAATTAGGTCAATTTCCCAGTCTTTCCAGGGCAAGTTTTCTGGGTTGCGATCGGAGACACACTTAATAGTCTTACCGTTGACGATGATTGAGTTATCATCGGCAGAAATGTCAACACCTTTTAACTTCCCTAGCATCGAGTCATACTTCAGCAGATGAGCATTGGTTCTAGGGTCGGATGTGTCATTGATAGCGACAAGTTCGAGATTGCTATTTTCTCTCCCTACCCAGCAACGTGCAAAGTTACGCCCGATGCGCCCGAAACCGTTAATTGCAACTCTAATCACAGCGTCTTGCCCTCTGTCTACTTATACTTAACAAAAGCTACTCATGACCCCGATCATACCGCAAAGGGGGAGTATTTATAACTATAAAGCTTTACATTATAAAAAAAATAAATATTTTCTTCCTACCTGTTTGTATACAGGTTGTGGTTATCAATATAAGCCCCAACTCCTTAGTCGAACTAAATAGGGAATTGATTGGCAATCATGGCAAAATTTATGAATAAGACTTCACTAAAATCTCATGCAAAAAGTACCAATCTATGCTAAAATGTTCGTCTACTCGATTGAGTTGTACTTACCCCTTCGGGGTTCGCGCTAGTGGGAACGGCCACGCCTTACGGCTATCGGGTTCGCAGTCGCCTAGGTCGGGAGAACGCCAGGTGCTACAACGGGGCGGCAGCTTTTCGGGGGAAGCTTCCCCCGAAAACGTGCCTTGGGAACCCCCAAGACCGCGCTGGCTCACTTGCACATTAACCTACCTTAAGCTATGTTCTCACAGCCTAGGAGTCAGGGTGCAATTAACCAATCACACAATTGTCCTAATTCTTGTCCACGGTACCAATGAGGTAAGGCTTTAAATGTATCTCAACCAAGAATCTAGTACCAGTGAGTATTGGGATAAGTAGCCAGCAAGGCAATCAGGGTGTCAATAGCATAAAAAATCCCAGAACGACTTTTCAAAAACGAGTGATACAGTCAATCCCAGGTTGTCTGCAATAAGTCGTTGCACTATATATATTTCTGAGAAAAATTTTGTGAAGACACCCAAACGACTCGTTATAAAAGAGTTCCGTCCAAAGATGTCTTGGCTAGAAGCATGTGTAAATTAGGAACTGGAGCAAAAGTACCTCAAATAATTGCCAATTGGTGTATCCACCAACGCTCAAGCTTTCTTCAATTTTAAAAGGCTTTATTTACCAATTGATAATTATAGCAAATTTGAGATCGGCAGCGAAAAACATATATTTACAATAACAACGAGGAGTTTCCCGATTGAGCATAAAGTTTCAGAATAATCATAATATCTGTTAAGAAAGAGAAAAAATGACTAACAAGGGTAAAATCGATTTGAATGAGAAAAATAATCGTGAAAAAAACAACTTATCGGTTATAAAAATGATGGTACAAAGGCAGTATCAGTAAAAATCGAATTCCTGTTATGATACGCGTGTCATTTAGGATGATTGTGTGGTGTGGTGATAGAGGATAAATCAATGAAAGATACAGTAGAGTTTGGCGGTAAACCATTTCATTTCATTGGTATTGGCGGCATAGGCATGTCTGCTTTAGCATATGTGTTAACAAAGCGTCAGTTGCCAGTATCTGGTTCAGATCTTCGTCCAAACCATATTACTCGACGTCTAGAATCTATCGGAACTCATATTTTTGGTAAACAAGAGGCAAGCAATCTGGAATTCTTTCGTCCTCATTCTCAGCCAACTGGAGTAGTATTAAACACTCAAGAAGAACTATCTACTTTCTCGAAAGCAAAATTACCTCAAGTTATTTGTTCAACAGCCATTAACACAACTAATTTAGAGTACAAAGCAGCATTAGAATTAGGTTGTCCAATTTTTCATCGGTCTGATGTACTGGCAGCATTAATTACTCAATATAATAGTATTGCTGTCGCAGGAACCCACGGAAAAACGACAACAAGTAGCATGATTGGTTATATGCTACTCGAAGCAGGTCTTGATCCAACGATTTTAGTCGGTGGAGAAGTGAATGCTTGGGAAGGCAATGCCCGATTGGGGCAAAGTCGATATTTAGTAGCAGAAGCAGATGAATCAGATGGTTCTCTGGTGAAACATAGCCCAGAAATAGGTATTATCACTAACATAGAACTAGACCATCCTGACCACTACGACACATTAGAGGAAGTGGTGGAAACTTTTCAAACATTTGCAAAAGGCTGTAAAACTTTGGTAGGGAGCATTGATTGCACAACTGTACGCGATCGCCTACAACCAACGATTAGCTATAGCCTAAATCCTGATACTGCTGCTGACTACACTGTCACCAACGTGGACTATAAAGCTGATGGTACCACAGCTCTTGTATGGGAAAGGGGCAAGGCTTTGGGTGTGTTGAACTTGCGCTTACTCAGTAAGCACAACCTCAGTAATGCCCTAGCAGCAGTGGCGGTTGGTCGGATCTTGGGCTTAGAATTTGCAGAAATAGCCAAGGGTCTTGCGACCTTTGAAGGCGCAAAACGCCGTTTTGAATTCCGGGGTGAAGCCAATGGCATCGCTTTTATTGATGACTACGCCCATCACCCCAGTGAAATTCGTGCTACTCTTGCTGCTGCACGCTTGCAGGCAAAACAAGGGCAGAGAGTTGTTGCTATCTTCCAACCCCATCGCTATAGCCGGACGCTTACCTTTTTGGAGGAATTTGCTCAATCGTTTAGTCATGCTGATTTAGTTGTCCTCACTGATATTTACAGTGCAGGCGAGCCAAACTTGGGGCAAGTCAGTGGTGAAAAACTTGCAAGTGAAGTTGCTAAACAGCATTCGCAGGTAATGTACCAACCAACTTTAGCCTCAGTCCGCGAATACTTACAGCAAACTTTGCATTATGGAGACTTGGCGCTGTTTCTCGGAGCTGGGAATATTAATCAAGTCATTCCCGAAGTCATGGCGACACAATGTCCACCTGTTAAGGCTACTTCTTAAGGAAAGTTTTTTACCCCCAAAACCGGAGTACAACTTTCGTGCAAGTTGGTTTCCCTTATTCGCATAGTGTCCGTTTAGCAATAGTTACATGGCTTCTCATTGGTGTCGTCTTTTTACGGCATACAAACATCTAAATTCAGCGCGTTCTAAAAGATATGACAATATCCCAGGCAGTAGCAAATGTCTGCAAAGTTTCTGGTATGACAAATAGCAGGCTAATAACATCTAATAATTCCATCGAAAGTAAAGAAATTTATTTACTTGGTACTGATTGTGTTATTAAATCTCAAGTTTCGCTTGCAGCGTATACTTCGTACAGAGTCGGTGGACCTGCTGAGTGGTGTGTTGCTCCTCGAAACTTAGAAGCACTGCAAGCTAGTATTCAGTTTGCGAAAACACATGAATTACCAGTCACAATACTAGGAGCAGGATCTAACTTGCTCGTCAGTGATTGTGGGATACCAGGTTTAGTTGTTGTGACTCGTCATTTGCGCCATAGCCACTTTGACTTAGAAACAGGTCAGTTAACTGTCGCTGCAGGAGACCCAATTCCAAGCCTAGCATGGCAGATAGCAGAGCGGGGATGGCAAGGATTTGAGTGGGCTGTTGGTATTCCTGGAACTATTGGGGGTGCCGTAGTGATGAATGCAGGGGCACACAATAGTTCTATCGCAGATATATTAGTTAGTGCTCAAGTACTTTTACCAGATGGAAGTCTGGAAACTCTCACCCGCGAACAGCTGAGCTACAGCTACCGCACCTCTATCCTCCAAGGAAGCGATCGCATCGTCACCCAAGCCACTTTTCAACTCCAGCCAGGGGCAAACCCAACAGAAGTTCTAGCAGCTACCAAACAACACAAAGAGCATCGACTAAACACTCAACCCTATCACTTGCCCAGTTGTGGTAGTGTGTTCCGCAATCCTAAACCTCATGCTGCAGGCTGGTTAATTGAGCAAACAGGCCTCAAAGGTTACCAAATTGGCAAAGCGCAAGTTGCACTAAGGCACGCTAATTTCATCGTTAATTGTGGTGGTGCTAGTGCTTCAGATATTTTCAATCTCATTCACCATGTCCAACATCAAGTACAACAACGTTGGTCTATTCCGTTAGAACCAGAAGTAAAAATGTTAGGAGAGTTTCAAGCTGCTTAACTAGTCGCCCTCGTCCCCCGCTATAGTGGTATTCCACTTAGCGCGGGGATATAAGGCGGGCAACGACAATTGCATCTTTTATTTATTTTTGCCGAAGGTAAAATCAAGAATTGGTGTATGCACAGTTGCTAATCTCTTCGGAATTAACGAAACCAATGTTATATACTAATATTGGTTGCGACCCACCCACTCGGCTCATAACAACCGGTCACAGTAGCAGTAATATGCGAACCCAAGTCTAAGAGCCAGAGAAAAGGGGAAAAGGAATTGCGGCTCTTGCGCGTATGCACAACGCAGGTAAATCCTCGAACAAAAATCAAACTGCCTGCGGGAGGCGGGCGGCTGCAAAGCTCGCCACGGGGTTGGGCAAACCCTCGACAAAAATGGACAACCCTTGTATTTTTGCGGCCTCCAGTCAACTCGTTTTACCAAAATTTTTGGGTATGGCCGCAAAAATACACCCAGATCTTGAGTCTTACGAGTAGACATTGTGTAGGGTTGTCCATTTTTGTCTATGGAAAATGAAGCGGATACTCCCCGGTGGCAGACTTTGCGCCAGGGTACACACGGGTGTACGGGAGTAAGGAGCGAGTCTCAAACCTCCGGAGGACAGGTAAGACCATTATCGTCTTGAGTGACGAATACTTTCGCGTATACCCAACGTGGCACTGACCGATGAAACTGGAAGCCCCCACTATAAACGGTACTCCGTTTTAGTGGTGGGTACTTCACTGAACCAAGCTTTCTGAGAAAAATATAACTTTTTCTCCCCTTCTTGTTCAAATAAGCAGAAGTTTTTTTACAAAAATGCTAAATATTTTTATTTGTAGCCCGCTTGCGCGGGCTTTATTTATGTAAAGGGAGTTTTTTTAACCCAATTAGGATTTATGCAAAAACGTGCTGTTTGCGTCCTACCCTGGAATAAGCAGATCCGTTGTCTATGCGGTTCATTTTTTATTATTTTGCCTGTTGCCCTTCGGGTGTGCGCTCTGCGCACGCCCGAAGGGCGAACGCCAGTCCCCCAAACTCCTGCACCAGACGCACTCGCGTTCGTGACGGAGACCGCCAAGATGGGGGCTGGTCTCACCTGTTAAGCGCCTCAACGAATAATTTCACAACTTCTGCACGGATTACTATATATTTTGTTGGTCATTTACCAGCAAAACTCTAATCATATAGGAATTCGGTTTGATTTGGTGAGACCAGTGCTGCGGGAGGGTTTCCAACGCCAGATACCAAGTGAGGGAAACCCTCCTATGTCCTGAGCCCTGAGTCCCAAAGGGACACGCTGCGCGAACGGGCACGGCCCCGTGCCGAACGGACACGCTAGCCCCGAAGGGGCAAAGCTCGCCGGGGGATACTCCCCCCGGCAGACTTTGGCGCTACGCAAACGCGAACAGTACTGGCTCCTCCGCAGGCAACTGGCGAACCCGAAGGGTGAATTGACAAAGTAGAGGTAGGGAACGCTTAACGCTTAACAGAAAGTGTACCTAGCTTCGTTCAAAATCAAATATGAGTCCTATAGTATTTGTTTTTTTAGAAAGTTACTAATCAATAGACATCAGTAATTTTATTAAAAAAAAGAAATCTTTCTTCGTAATATTTTTTAATTCGTTATTTTTCATGTGCGATATATCATGGTTTTTAGATTTTTTGATATCTTTAGAAGAATTTTAATTTCTTTTAAACAACTTGATATTAGCTAAATATTGACATTTTACTACTGAGTAAAAAAAAGCTTATTTTTTGAACAAAAGAATTGCTATAAACTGAAAAGCTATGAAAAAAAAAGAATATTAGCTACTTTAATTTTCTTTTTTTAGAAGTACCATACTTTTAAATGTATTTTTTTTGTCTTTATCAGAATTTTATTAAAAAAAAAATAAAAACACTATACTTTTTTGTTTGTTTATTGTAATTTGATACTTGTGAGTTTCAAAAACAACAGTAGTTTCAGCTAAGTAAAGGGCATTTGGCTTTTATTCTTTGCATGGAATTTATTGTAATATTAATAACTGGTATTTTCTAGCAGATGCATTTACTAGCATTTTGTTTTGTGAAGTATTCAGAAAAACTCATCAACACAAAGAAAACTTTCACCAAATAGTGAGTTATCATGACGACCGAATCTAAATATCAACTAGTTTCTCTTGATGAGAGCTACATGTCCGATTTGTCTGATGAAAATCAATCCACAGTTTCGGGTGGTACTCTTGGTTTACTTTTTGGGCTTTTAGGTGGGATTTTCAAGCCTCTGTACGGGAATCAGCAGCCTACTACTACTACTACTGTTATTAACAATATTTATGTCAGCAACGGTGGCTCATCAAGCGCATCAGCTGGCTCATCATCTGGCTCATCATCAGGTGGCTCATCAGGTCCAGGTAAAGGCCACTAAAGGAAATACCAAAAAATACATTATCCAATCTTGTGGTGCAGATATCTTGTCTCCTTCTTACCTAGGACATACAGCCATCCAATCTCACAGGATCTAGTGTGGATATTTTGTTATTTGGCAGTTACAACCCGAATCGGGGTGTAAATTGTTGAAATGCTCTGCATAAGCTTTATATGTGTCAAGAATTAGGTAGAGTCCGGCTAATAGGGATAGCCAGACTCTGTTAGCCTTAGTGTTTTGATGGCTTATGCCTAACCTAGCATTAGTTGGTTGTAAAAGCTATATTTTTTATAGACTTTTTACAGCCAGCTTACTTAGATTAATTTTGCTTCAGTTATAAAAATCACAGTTCTGACTGTTATTATTCATTAGTCATTTTTTTATACTATTAGCTATTCCCTATCGTTTTCATAATGGGTTGATTAGCGGATATTTAGGTTGCTTAACAATTAAGATTGACCTCTAAGCGCCATGAATGAGTGGGGATTCTAAACTGTTCGCACTCTCCGGGCATCAGGCGTGCTACTTTCCTTTTTAGTTTTGATTGATCATGGGTTCGTTCAAGTTTGAAGGAAGTTTGAAGGAACAATTCTTTCAAACTTCCTGCGATAAATTTGCCAACAACGTCATTTATTTAGAAGGCATAACAGCTGGCTTCTGACTCAACAACTTCCTTCGCAGATTGTCCAATGCTGTACACGCACTGAGGTGGCGAATTAAAGACCGACCTCGCCCTGCACCAAAATGATATTCAAAACTTTGCACTTCTCCATTCGATCCAGCTAACCCGATATAAACCAACCCGACAGGCTTAGTCTCCGTATCACCTGTGGGTCCAGCAATACCAGTGATACTCAATCCCCAAGTGGTCGAAAGACGCGACCGCACTCCCGCAGCCATTTGTTCTGCAACAATAGAACTGACAGCCCCATGCTTTGCCAAATCTTCGGAGTTAACACCCAAAAGCCCTACTTTTACGGAGTTATCATAAGAAATCACCCCACCCCAAAAGTAATCAGAACTTCCAGAAATCTCCGTTAACATTTGCCCTAATCCGCCACCAGTGCAAGATTCTGCCACAGAAAGGGTTTCCCCTGCACCACGCAACAACTCACCCACAACTGAGGCAAGAGTGTCATCATCTGCACCATAATAATCTAACCCCGCAATTTGTTTAATCTGTTTTTCAATGGGGGCAATCAAATCCTGTGCTTGTGATTGGGAAGCAGCTTTAGCAGAAACTCGTAATTTCACTTCTCCTCTACTGGAATAAGGTGCAACTGTTGGGTTGGGCAAGTTTAGATAAGCTGCGACCTTTTCGGCTATTGCTGATTCCGTCACACCCCAAAACTTTAACATCCGACTATAAATAATTTCTTTACCCCAACCTTGACTTTTCAGATAAGGTACAGCAGTATCCTCCCACATCCGGTACATTTCACTTGGCACACCAGGAAAGGTGAAAATCGTTAATCCTGAACGAGGCTGCCAAATAATGCCGGGTGCTGTTCCCGTAGGGTTTGGTAAAACTTCGGCACCTTGGGGTAACAAAGCTTGTTTGCGGTTACTCGCAGTCATAACTCGACCGCGTTGAACATATTTTCTGGTAATATCTTCAATAATATCTGGACGCTCTACTAAAGGAGCACCAAAAAAATCCGCAATTGTTTCACAAGTCAAGTCATCTGGTGTCGGACCAAGACCTCCAGTAAAAATCAAAATTTCCGCTCTTTGACTTGCAATTTCTATAACCTGTTTTAATCTTGTTGGGTTATCTCCGACAACTGTTTGATAGTAGTGGGGAATACCTAGCCCAGCCAACTGCCGCGCCAAATATTGAGCATTACCGTTGAGGATATCTCCTAACAGGAGTTCGGTTCCAACACAAATAATTTCTGCACTCATAAAATGAAGAAGGGGTGTAGGGGAGCCAGTACTGATAGCGTAGCGTGGCACTTTGTGCCATAGGAGGGTTTCCCGACAGAGGTATCTGGTGAGACCAGCGCTGCAGGAGGGTTTCCCTCCGTAGGCGACTGGCGTTCGCCGTAAGGCGTGCGCTTTGCGCATACCCGAAGGGCGTGTGTAGGGAATAAATCAATTAGAGGTAAGTAAAACTCAATTGACAAAACAAAGTAAAGGTGATAAACAAATCCCCCACCTGACGGCAGAGGATTTTGATGACTGACCTACTACTCACCGCTGAATCAACCAAACTTACCAGCAGTAGAGGCAATCAGGAATGCTCCGTAGGTCAAGATGTAACCCACACTGAAGTGAGCTAAACCAATCAGACGACCTTGAACGATGGACAT
>JAESGJ010000234.1_pt1 | contig 62561 bp, 58 predicted proteins | sample 9266241 | NCBI WGS metagenome assembly JAESGJ01 (sample SAMN14514841, study PRJNA621669) | algae metagenome | isolation source: Brasilonema octagenarum HA4186-MV1 and co-occurring heterotrophs from wet... | place: USA: Manoa Valley, Hawaii | collected 2009-07-20
ATCGAACGCCCCGGCTCACCGCGAGCCGGGGCGTTCGTCGTCTCCGGCCCCATGCCCCTTGTGTCCGCGGCACCCTGACAGACTGGTGCCGTGCTTCGTATCGGGTTGACCGGCGGTATCGGCGCTGGAAAGTCAACGGTGTCCTCGACATTCAGTGAGCTCGGCGGAATCGTCGTCGACGGTGACGTGATCTCCCGGGAGGTCGTGCAACCCGGCACCGAAGGGCTGACGGCACTGGTCGAGGCGTTCGGTCCCGAGATCCTGCTGCCCGACGGCACACTGAACCGTCCTGCGCTGGCGGCGGTGGCCTTCAGTGACGACGAGAAGCGCGAGACTCTCAACGGCATCGTGCATCCCCTGGTGGGCAAGCGACGGGAGGAGCTGATCGCCGCCGCCCCGCACGACGCGGTGATCGTCGAGGACATCCCCCTGCTGGTGGAGTCTCAGATGGCGCCGATGTTCCCGCTCGTGGTCATCGTGAACGCGGACGCCGAGACCAGGGTTGAACGGCTCACCGCGCAGCGGGGCATGTCCGAGGCCGACGCGCGGGCACGCATCGCCGCGCAGGCCACCGAGGAGCAGCGACGGCTGGTGGCCGACGTCTGGCTCGACAATTCGGGCAGCGCCGAGGAACTCGCGGACAGCGCCCGCGCTTTGTGGGCGGATCGCATCGCGCCCTTCGCCCGCAACGTCGAGGCGCGGGTACCGGCCCGGCAGGTGCCGTCCCTGGTGGCCGCGGACCCGACGTGGACGGACCAGGCGCAGCGCATCCTGGCCCGACTTCGGACCGCGTGCGGCCACCGCGCCATCCGCATCGACCACATCGGCTCGACGGCCGTGCCCGGGATGGACGCGAAGGACGTCATCGACGTCCAGGTCACCGTCGCCTCCCTGGAGGCGGCCGACGAACTCGCGGATGCGCTGCTGGCGGCGGGTTACCCTCGCGTCGAGGACGTCACCGTCGACGACGCGAAGGCGGACGGCCGCAGCACCGTGGCCGACTTCGACCATTCGACGGATGCGGCGTTGTGGCAGAAGCGCTTTCACGCCTCCGGCGATCCCGGGCGGCTGACCAACGTGCACCTGCGGGTCGAGGGGTGGCCCGGTCAGCAGTTCGCGCTGTTGTTCGCCGACTGGTTGACCGCCGACGACGCGGTCCGCGCCGAGTACCTCGACGTCAAGCGCCGCGTCGCGGCCGAGGGCCACGCGACGATGGCGGCGTACGCCGACGCGAAGGAGCCCTGGTTCGTCGACGCGTACCGGCGTGCGTGGGCGTGGGCCGACGACACGGGCTGGCGCCCCTGAGCCCGTCGCTCAGGCGGCGGGTGGGGGAGCCGCGGCGGGCGGCGCGTTCGGATCGGCGGCCGCGGGGTCCGGCGCGTCGATCGGGGCGGTGTTGCCGACGGGGAAGTTGGTCACGGTGCCGCAGCTGAGAACGCCGTAACCGGGGTCGTTGTGCTGCGGCGTGAGGCGGGGTGCGACGAACTGGTCAGCCTCGGCGATGATCTGATCGTTGACCAGGATCTCGCAGTGCAGGCTCGCCGAGTACGGCCACTGGATGGAGACCTGCATGCCCGCGGCCTGAGTCTTGGTCACGACGCCGGTGGCCTCGAAGGTGCGTCCAGGCACCATCGTGGGGTTGGCGGTGTTCACTTGACCGTCGGATATCGCATAGCTGATGGTGGCGCCGCGCGAGACCCCGTCGACCCTGGCACGGTAGGTCACGTTGTACGGACCGGGGCCGAAGTCGGGTGCCGGGTCGGCCGAAGGCGGCGGCGAATCGGCCGACTGACCCGTGGCGTTGGGTCCGGGCGGGACGCCGGGATCCCCCTGCGCGATCGCGGGGACGAACTGTGCGCCGAGCAGCAGGAGGGCCGCCGTGGCAGCCGTCAGCAGTCCGCGCGTGGACGAGCTCATGACCGCAGACCTTACGCTGCCCGCCAGGTGAGGACCATTTCGTGGTCGGCAAGCCAGCGCCCCAGGTCGTATCCATTGCGGGCCAGACCGTCGACGGCGGCGACGGCGGTCTGCATCGCGCGGGTGGCCGTCTCGGTCGTCAGCAGGCCCGCGGAGACCGCCTCGAACAGTTCGTCGACGTCGATGAGCTCGACCCCGGCGCCGGTGTGGACGACGAGATCGAGGTAGTGGTCCTCGGCGTGCCAGACCTCCCCGTCGACGGTGAACGTCCCGACGTCGAGGTAGAAGTCCTGATCCCGTTCGTGGCCGGGATTGAAGTGGAAGATCGACACCCGCAGGCCCAGCGACGGCAGGAGCCACGACTGCAGGTAGTGGAACTGGGCTCGCCCGGGGGTCGGTCTGGCCATGTAAAGACCCCACGGGCGCACCTCGTAGACGTCGACGTCCCGCACGATCCCCTTGGGATCGGTGTTGGTGCGGGCCGCGACGTCGAAGACTTCGTGTTTCGGGGGGTGGATGGCGTCAGCCTATGGGGTCGGAGGCGGCCGGGGAACAGCATCTGTCGGTGGTTGGTTCTAACCTGGTGAACATGGCCTTCGCTACCGAATATCCCGTCGTCGCGCACTCGGAGTACCGCGCTGTCGATGACATGGTGCGCGCAGGCGGCAAGTTCGAGGTGGTCAGCGAGTATTCCCCCGCCGGGGACCAGCCGGCGGCCATCGACGAGCTGGAGCGCCGCATCACCGCGGGCGAGCGCGACGTCGTCCTCCTCGGCGCCACCGGTACCGGCAAGTCCGCGACGACGGCATGGCTGATCGAGCGCCTGCAGCGTCCCACGCTGGTGATGGCGCCGAACAAGACGCTGGCCGCCCAGCTGGCGAACGAGCTCCGGGAGATGTTGCCCAACAACGCGGTCGAGTACTTCGTCTCGTACTACGACTACTACCAACCCGAGGCCTACATCGCGCAGACCGACACCTACATCGAGAAGGACAGCTCGATCAACGACGACGTCGAGCGGCTGCGGCACTCGGCGACGTCGAACCTGCTGTCCCGCCGCGACGTGGTGGTCGTGGCGTCGGTGTCCTGCATCTACGGTCTCGGCACGCCCCAGTCGTATCTCGACCGGTCGGTCGAACTGACCGTCGGCGACGAGGTGCCGCGCGACGGACTGCTCCGCCTGCTCGTCGACGTGCAGTACGACCGCAACGACATGTCCTTCACGCGCGGCACGTTCCGGGTCCGCGGTGACACCGTGGAGATCATCCCGAGCTACGAGGAACTCGCGGTGCGCATCGAGTTCTTCGGCGACGAGATCGAGGCGCTGTACTACATGCACCCGTTGACGGGCGACGTCGTGCGCAAGGTCGACTCGCTGCGGGTGTTCCCCGCGACGCACTACGTCGCGGGTCCCGAACGCATGGCGCACGCGATCTCCAGCATCGAGAAGGAGCTCGAGGAGCGCTTGGCCGAGCTGGAGGGCCAAGGCAAACTGCTTGAGGCACAACGCCTTCGGATGCGCACCAACTACGACGTCGAGATGATGAAGCAGGTCGGCTTCTGCTCGGGTATCGAGAACTACTCGCGTCACATCGACGGCCGCGGGCCCGGCACCGCGCCGGCCACGCTGCTGGACTACTTCCCGGAGGACTTCCTTCTGGTCATCGACGAGTCGCACGTGACGGTGCCGCAGATCGGTGGCATGTACGAGGGCGACATGTCGCGCAAGCGCAACCTGGTCGACTTCGGATTCCGGCTGCCGTCGGCCGTCGACAACCGACCGCTGACGTGGGAGGAGTTCGCCGACCGCATCGGGCAGACGGTGTACCTGTCGGCCACCCCCGGCCCCTACGAACTGAGCCAGTCGGCGGGCGAGTTCGTCGAGCAGGTGATCCGCCCGACGGGTCTCGTGGACCCGCATGTCGTGGTGAAGCCGACGAAGGGCCAGATCGACGACCTCATCAGCGAGATCCGCAAGCGCACCGAGCTGGACGAGCGGGTGCTGGTCACCACGCTGACCAAGAAGATGGCAGAGGACCTGACGGACTACCTGCTGGAGCTCGGCATCCGGGTGCGGTACCTGCACTCCGAGGTCGACACCCTGCGCCGGGTCGAACTGCTCCGTCAGCTGCGGCTCGGCGAGTACGACGTGCTCGTCGGCATCAACCTCCTGCGCGAGGGCCTCGACCTTCCGGAGGTGTCGCTCGTGGCGATCCTCGACGCCGACAAGGAGGGTTTCCTCCGGTCGGCCAGGAGCCTCATCCAGACGATCGGTCGCGCGGCCCGCAACGTGTCCGGCGAGGTCCACATGTACGCCGACAAGATCACCGACTCGATGCGTGAGGCGATCGACGAGACCGAACGCCGCCGGGCCAAGCAGATTGCCCACAACGAAGCCAATGGCATCGATCCGCAACCGCTGCGCAAGAAGATCGCCGACATCCTCGATCAGGTCTACCGGGAGGCGGACGACACGGAGGCGACGGTCGACGTCGGCGGCTCCGGGCGCAATTCCTCGCGCGGCCGACGAGCCCAGGGGGAGCCGGGGCGAGCCGTCAGCGCGGGGATCATCGAGGGTCGCGACACGTCGAACATGCCGCGCGCCGAGCTGGCCGACCTCATCAAGGACCTCACCGCGCAGATGATGGCCGCCGCACGCGACCTGCAGTTCGAGCTGGCCGGCCGCATCAGAGACGAGATCGCGGACCTGAAGAAGGAACTCCGCGGGATGGATGCCGCGGGTCTCAAGTGAGGTCGTCGCCAAAAGCGCTTGATCTCAACCATGGTTGAGCTCGTACGGTAGTTGCGTGACGCAGACCGACAGTTCGACCGTGGGCGGTTGGGCGCAGCTTCTCGGGCCCAAACATCTCGGGGCCTCGACCGTTCTTGCGGGTGGCGTCGCGCTCTATGCGACCAACGAATTCCTCACCATCAGCCTGCTACCGAGCACCGTCGCCGAGATCGGCGGCCAGCGGCTGTACGCCTGGGTCACCACGGTCTACCTCGTCGCATCTGTGGTGGCGGCGACCACGGTCAGCTCGCTGCTCACGAAGCTCGGCCCGCGGTGGGCCTACGTCGTGGGCCTCTGCGTGTTCGGGGTGGGCAGCGCGCTGTGCGCGGTGGCGCCGAGCATGGAGTTCCTGCTCCTGGGTCGCGTGGTGCAGGGCGCAGCGGGAGGGCTGTTGGCAGGCCTCGGCTACGCCGTCATCAATGCCGCGCTGCCCCCGTCCTTATGGACCAAGGCGTCTGCCCTGGTGTCGGCGATGTGGGGTGTCGGAACCCTGCTGGGACCTGCAGCGGGTGGTCTGTTCGCGCAATTCGGTTCGTGGCGTTGGGCGTTCGCCCTGCTGGCAGTGTTGACGGCGGCCATGGCGGTCCTGGTGCCATTCGCTCTGCCCGGCCGCGAGGCCGACGACGCGCGCCCGCGGGCCGACCGCATCCCGGTGTGGTCACTGATGCTCCTCGGGGCGGCGGCTCTGGCCATCAGCGTCGCGGGCGTCCCGCACGACGTCGCGGCGACCGCAGGACTTCTCGCCGCGGGTGCGGTGTTGATCGTGGTGTTCCTTGTCGTGGATCGCCGGACCGTGGCATCGGTCCTGCCGCCCAACGCCTTTCGTCCCGGGCCGCTGAAATGGATCTATCTGTCGCTGGGCGTCTTGATGGCCGCCACGATGGCGGACATGTACGTGCCGTTCTTCGGTCAGCGGCTGGCGCACCTGACCCCGGTCGCCGCCGGGTTCCTGGGGGTGTCGGTGGCCGTCGGGTGGACCATGAGCGAGATCGCGAGCGCATCGCTGTCGAAGACGACCGCGATCGTGCGGGTCGTCGCGGTTGCACCACTGTTGATGGCGCTCGGGTTGGGGATCGCCGCGGTGAGCCAAGTGGTCGATGCGCCAGCCGGGATCATCGCGGTGTGGGTACTGGGGCTGGTCCTCACCGGCACCGGTGTCGGCATGGCGTGGCCCCACCTGTCCGCGTGGGCGATGGGCAGCAGTGACAACCCTGCCGAAGGGCGTACGGCGTCGGCGGCCATCAACACCGTCCAGTTGATCTGCGGGGCGTTCGGCGCCGGGGTGGCGGGCATCGTCGTCAACCTCACCGACGGCGGTGACGCATCGGCAGCGCGCTGGATGTTCGCGGCGATGGCCTGTATCGCCGCAGTGGGTACCGTCGCGACGTACCGGGCCGGCCGCGGCAGGGACGGCGGCTGGTGACCCCGCCGATCGCATCGCCGACCCTCGTCGCACGCGGCGAGGACTGCGCGTTCTACGGCGACGTGTCGGGATTGGCCGCCGCGCCCGGCGACGGCGCGAAGGTCTTCGACGGACTCGGCAGACGAATGGCCGTGGCGAGCCAGGGCTCGCTTGATCTGGTGATCACGGCGTCGGTGGACCACCTCGGCTTCAGCTAGTCAGTCGGGGTCGTCGTCGAGCTGGCGGATCGCCGTGACGCCGTCGATCCCCGCCAGAACCGCCGGAGCACCGAGGATCCCGTTGCCCGACAACGTCAGGAGAATGCCGCCCGCGGGGTCGGACTCGAGCTCGGCCAGTTGCCAGTTGCGGCGATCGCACGCCTTCAGCAGTGCCGACATGACGCCGCGACCCTCCTCGTAGGTGACGTGCATGCGGACCGAGCCGCTCAGCCGGGATGCGAGTCGCTTGGCGACGGGCATGAAGCCCAGGATGATCAGGAAGTGCATCGCCGTCACGGTGCACGCCAGCAAGAGCAAACCCGCCCCGGCGGCCATGCCGATGGCGGCCGACTCCCAGACCGCCGCGGCGGTCGTCAGCCCATGGACCGAGCCGCGCCGGAAGATGATGATGCCCGCGCCGAGAAAGCCGATGCCCGAGACGATTTGGGCCGCGACGCGGGACGGGTCGACCTCGACGAGCCCGCTGACTACGACGTCCTGGAAGCCGTACTTGCTGACCAGCAGGATCAACGCCGCCGCCGTACCGACGATGGTCTGCGTCCGGAGTCCGGCACTCTTACCCTGGATCTCGCGTTCGAGACCGATCAGTGCCGTCAGTCCGAACGCAACGAACAACTCGATGATCTGCCGGGTACCTTGTCCGGGACCGCCGAAGAAGGGCGGATCCGCCAGCCAGAGATGCATCCGGACAAGGTATCGCGGCGGCACGGTCCAACGATGAGTCTTGGCCCGTCGGCGAGTCCATACCGGCAACCCCGACGAGAGGACCACGCATGACGATGACACCCGAGGCCTACCCCGACGTCGTGACGCGGGAGGAGTGGCTCGCCGCCCGCCGACGGCTACTGGTTCGCGAGCGCGAGTCGACGCACCTCAGGGATGCCGTCAACGCCGAACGCCGACGGCTGCCAATGGTCAAGGTGGACAAGGATTACGTATTCGACGGTCCGCAGGGTGAGGTGCGGCTGGTGGACATGTTCGAGGGCAGGCCGCAGCTCTACGTTCACCACTTCATGTGGATCGACGCGCTGGACCGGGGCTGCCCCAGTTGCAGTGCGTCCGCTGACCTTTCGTTCACCGAGGCGGACCGCGCGTTGCTCGCGGGCAGGGGCCTGACGTTCGTGTGCGTCTCCCGGGCGCCGTACGCCAGCATCGCCAGGTACCGCGACGAGCACGGCTGGACGTTCCCGTGGTACTCCTCGCGCGACGGTGACTTCACCTACGACTTCCAGGCGACGCTCGATCCGGCGCGCAAGCCCATCGAGTACAACTACGCCTCCCTCGACGAGCTGCACGAGGCCGGATTCACCGACGACGAACTGCGTGGCGACATGCCGGGAGCCAGCGTGTTCCTGCGCCGAGGCGACGACGTCTTCCACACCTACTCCGCCTACGCCAGGGGATTGGACCACACCTCGGTGGCGTATCCCTTCCTCGACATGACGCCCTACGGACGGCAGGAGGCATGGGAGAAGTCACCGGGAGGGTGGCCGCAGACCGGCCTTGCGGCAGGCGTTCCCCTGTCGTCGTAGCGCGTTCGCGATCACGCCGAGCGAAAGGCTGGGCGCGGCCTTCCGGCGATGGCATGGTTCAGGCATCGCGGGTGTGGCTGAGTGGCTAGGCACCGGCCTGCAAAGCCGTCTACACGGGTTCGAATCCCGTCACTCGCTCGCGTGCGATGATGCAGCACATCGCTTCTCGTGCGCGGGCCGCGTCACTCGATCCGGGTGTCGCGGCCCGTCACAGGACCGCGGTCAGCGGCCCGACCAGCTGCCAGTTCGGCTCGGCCATGTCGCCGAAGACCGTGCCCACCCCGCGTCCCGTCGCGGTGTACGTCGCGCCGGCCTGATAGGGCACCGAGACCTGGGCGGCCGCATCGTCGCGCGCCAGCGAACACTGCACCGAACCGCCGGCATTCTGGACGCACGCCACGCTGATCAATGGCCGCCAGGGCGCTGCGCAGCCGTCGGGAGTGACGGTGACGGTCACCATCGCAGCCCCGGAGCCCTGCACCACCTGTGGGGGCGACAGGGTGAAGTTGCACAACGTGCCCGGCGGCGGCGGACTGGCCTGCGCTACGCCCGCGAGTCCCACGCCACTCAGCGCCGCGGTCGACAGCACCGCCAGCGTCATCCCGATCCGGTTCATTCCTGGATGGTAGATCCGACGTGCCGACGCGGTGGCCGTTCGCGACGCCTGCCGTCAGTCGCAGTTGCTGCAGACGCCGGTCAGCGACTTCTGCATCCCGCACGCGCAGAACTCCGCTTCGCGCCGGACGTCCTGAGACCGCTTGCTGCCGGGCCGCAGCCGGCTGGTGGGGTGAGCCACACTCGTCGCCGTCGCCTCGAGGAAGGAGTCGAGCGGCTGATCTGACTGCTCTGAGGTGGTCATGGTGCTTCGAGCGTAGGAGGCTGCGGCGTCGGCACGGCGGCCGAACACCCGGGAACGTAGAGAAATCGCCCGCAGGTCATCTCGGTGCCATCGCCTGGCCACCGTCCGATCACCGCCCCCGGAATCGTGTGCCGCTCGCGGCCGCACTCCGTCGTCGTTTCCGGCACTGCGGCATGATGCCGTGGTGACCTACCGCTCGCCGTCGCTGTCCGAGGTCGTCGCCACCCTGCAGGTGGATCAGGTCGGCGTCGACGACTTCGTGGCCACCCAACTCGACAACCCCGCCCATCACATCGTCGGAGGGCACCTCGCGGGGCAGGCCCTCATGGCAGCCAGCCGGACCGCACCTGGCCGGACGCCGCACAGCGTGCACGTCTACTACCTGCGTGCCGGCGACGCCAGGCGCCCGGTCGAGTTCCACGTCGAGCGCTCCCGCGACGGCGGGACGTTGTCCACCCGGCACCTCACCGCCCGGCAGGACGGCGAGGTGCTTCTGGAGGCGCTGTCGTCGTTCAGCACCCACGTGGGTGGGCTCGACCATCACGCGCCGCTGCCCGACGTCGCCGACCCCGAGACGCTGGCTCCGATCGACCGGCAGCTCGCTCCGTTCGCCGACGAGTTCGACGGCTACTGGGTACGGCCCCAGCCGTTCGAGCTTCGCTACGTCGACCCACCGCCGCGGCTGGCGGTCGAGCTGCCAGAGCCATCACCCCGCATCCGGATGTGGTGGAAGCCAACGGGATCCGTGCCCGACGACGAAATCCTGCATAGTTGTCTGCTGACCTATCTCACCGGCACGACGATGCTGGAGACTGCGATCGCCATGCGGCGGGCCACCCCCGTGACCAGTTACAACGCCCTCATCGACCATGCCCTGTGGTTCCACCGCCCCGTTGACCTGTCCGACTGGGTGCTCTCGGATCAGTTCTCGCCCAGCGGAATCGACGGCCGCGGCCTGGCAACCGCCACCATGCACAACCGGGCGGGGCAGGTGGTGTGCATCGCCACTCAGGAGTTGTACTTCGGCAGGCCGCGCACCGCTCAGGTGCCGTCCGGGGCGACGGACCTGCCGTCCCAGCGCTGAATGCCCGGCACCGCGACGTCGAGCAGCTCGAGCGCGCGCGAGACCGTCTGGTCGACGACGTCGTCGAGCGAGCGGGGCAGCGTGTAGAACGCCGGAACGGGCGGCATGATGATCGCGCCGCTCGCCGTCGCCCGCGCCATCAAGTCGATGTGGCCTGCGTGCAGTGGTGTTTCGCGCAGCATCAGGACCACGCGGCGACGCTCCTTCAGGCACACGTCCGCGGCGCGCACCACGAGTTCGTCGTTGTAGGAGTTCGCGATTCCGCTCAGCGTCTTCACCGAGCACGGCGCCACCAGCATGCCGGTCGTCACGAACGACCCCGACGAGACCGCGGCGCCGATGTCTCGCGGGTTGTGATGCTGATCGGCGAGGCCGCGCACCTCGTCGACGGCGTAGTCGGTCTCGTGGGCGATCGTCCGTTGGCCCGACGAGGTGATGATGAGGTGTGTCTCCAGTTCCTCGACCTTCTTGAGCAGTTCGAGCGCACGGATGCCGTAGATGGCCCCCGATGCGCCCGTGATCGCGACGATGATCCGCTTCATCTCACCCAACCCCCTCTCGGTACCGGGCCGCCGCGGCGGCGATCGTCTCGATGGCGCCGCGTTCCTCCGCGTCCGGACCACGGCCCGCAGCGCAGCACACCACCACGTTCATCGCCGCGGCGGCGCGCTCGGACGGCGACCCGGTGGACGTGGTGACGACGAACCCGTCGGCCAATGCGGACAACTCGTGGAGTTCCAGGAGTTCCGCATCGAGTTCGAGCGCCTTGACCCGTTGCCGTAGCGCGTCGGTCGCCGACGTCGGAGCCGGGGCGGGCCCGGCCTTCAGACGGCGACGCAGCGTCCGCAGCGGGCCGACGACCTCGGTCTGCCAGGCGCCTACGCGTCCGATGGCGTGGGCGACGTCCTCGGCGTCCAGCGAGCCGCCGCGGACCGCACCGACGAACGCGGCGTAGAGCAGCACGTTGACGTCGACGCCGCACCGATCCTGGAGTAGCAGCGAGGCCGTTGGCGCACCCGCGATCTGGTACACGGTGACGGCGAATCGCGGCAGGCCCGGCGACGGTGCGCTCACGAGCGACCCGCGGGCTCCGCGCCCCTTGCCTGGACGCCCTCGGCACGGTAGGACTTGTATTCGCTGGGGTCCGTCACGCAGAGAGTATGAGGCATCGTTCGTGCCGTTTCAGGATTTCCGAGAGTTCTTGGACGCGTTGCGGGCACGGGGTGAGCTCATCGACGTCGATCGACCGGTGGCTCTCGAACTCGAGGTTGCCAAGGCCATGCGCAAGAGTGCCGCGGTGGCCGGACCCGCGGTCGTGTTCACGGACAACGGGACGGCCTTCCCGTTGGTAGGCGGTGTCTACAATTCGAACGCGAAGGCGTTGATCGCTTACGGCTGTGCCGAGGGGAACCCGTTCGACGAGATCGTGGGACGGCTGAAGACCCGCATCCCGCCGAAGCACGTCGACGACGGCCCGGTCCACGAGAACGTGATCCTCGGCGATGACGTCGACCTGTCGATCCTCCCCGTCCCGCGTTACAGTCCCGACGACGGCGGACCGTACATCACCCCGGGATTCGTGGTCAGCCACGACCCGGAGACCGGCGTCCCCGACATCGGCCATTACCGCTGCGAGATCATCGACTCCCGCACCATGTCGTTGATGGCCGCCCCCAGCCACCGCTTCGCGAAGAATCAGGCCAAGGCATTGCGCATGGGGCACAAGACGTTCCGCGCATCGCTCGTTATCGGCGTTGACCCGATGATCGCCTACTCCTGCCCGATCCAGGTGCCGGAGGACACCGACGACTGGGAGGTCGTCGGCGGCATGCGGGGCGCGGCCGTCGAACTCGTCAAGTGCCGGACCAACGATGTCTCCGTGCCTGCCCACGCCGAGGTGGTCATCGAGTTCGAGGTCGACTTCACCCAGAACGTCGCCGAAGGCCCGCTCGGCGAGTACACCGGGTACTACACACCCGCCTCGCCGAAACCCGTCGTCCGGCCGACCGCCATCACCCATCGCCACGGCGCATACTTCCAGGCCCTGCTGACGGGCAGGCCCACCACCGAGAACCACATCCTCAAACAGTTGTCGTTCGAGGCCTCGTTCTACGACATGTTCCGCCAACAGTTTCCGACCGTGACGGCAGTCGCGATCCCGCCGTCGGGTGGGGTCTACTTCCGCCTGGTCGTCGCGATGCGGCCGCGGTACGCCGGCGAGGCGCGCAGCGCCATCCTCGCGGCCATGGGGAGCAACCTGCGCCCGAAGATGGTGGTGGTCGTCGATCCCGACATCGACGTGCACGATTCCGAACAGGTGGAGTGGGCCATGGCCTTTCGCACGCAGCCCGCACGCGACGTCATCATCGTGGACAGCCTGCCCGGCGGTCCGCTGGACCCGACCGCCGACGAGTCCCTGCCCGCCGACCAGCGCACCGGATCGGCGATCGGCATCGACGCCACCTATCCCTACGGCACGGTGATCAGGCAGGTCGGCGACCTGTGCGGGCCCGCGTCGGAGGAGCACGGCGGACACGTCGTCGAGGTCGCCGACGTTCCCGGTTGGCGCGACTACGACTTTCCCGAACTCGACGGCAGGTAGGAGCGGCAGTGCCCGACATCGACCACGAGCTGAAGATCGACGCCACCCCCGACGCGGTCTTTGCGGCCCTGTCCACGCCTTCGGGCGTCACGGGCTGGCAGACGCCGACCGTGACCGGCACTGGCGAGGTGGGCAGCGAGTGGGTCTTCTCGTTCGCCGATCATCCCGAATTCGGTTGGGCGGTGGAGGCTTCCGATCCGCCGAACCGGATCGTGTGGCGGTGCACCAGGGGTCCCGGCGACTCGGTCGGCACCACGGCGACGTTCACGATCGTCCCCGCGGGCACGCGGACGCTGCTGGAACTCCAGCACGCGGGTTGGCCCGGCACGCATGGCAATTTCCGCAAGTGCAACACAACGTGGGGCGTCCTGCTCCACCATCTCCGCGACTACGTCGAGACCGGCACAGCCGCACCGGCATTCGAGTAAGGAACCCGTCATGCCGCAGCAGAGCCTGAGTGACTTCGTCGACGACATGGAGAAGGCCGGGCTGCTCGTCCGCGTCACCGAGGAGAAACGCGTCGACGAACTGCCCGCCGTGATGGAGGCCCACCCGCTGACCGCGGTCCTGGTGGAGAAGGTCACCGATTGCGAGTTCCAGTTCCTGGCCAACGCGTACTCCAACCAGGACCAGACGGCGTGGGCGCTGGGCTGTGACAAGAGCGAAACCGGCCGTCGCATGGTCGAACTCGGCAAGGGCAGGATCAAGCCGGAGATCGTCGACACCGCGCCGTGCAAGGAGGTCATCCTCACCGGTGACGACGTCGACCTGACCCGGCTGCCACTGTTTCTCCACCACGACCGCGATGGCCACGCCTACACCAACGACAACCTGGTGGTGACCAGGCATCCCGACACCGGCGTGTACGACTGGGGCATCTACCGCAGCATGTTTCGCACCAGGAACGAGAAGATGTTCGACATGACGTGCACGTCGCACCGCGCACGTCTGCACGCTCAGGCGGCCAGGGCCAAGGGACAGAACCTCGAACTCGCGATCGTGCTCGGCGGACCGTTGGTCGACAAGGTGGCCGCGCTGACCGGCGTACCGCCGGGCACCGACGACTTCGAGGTGCTCGGCAACTTCTACGGCCATCCGGCCAAGCTCGTGAAGTGCGAGACGATCGATCTGCTGGTGCCCGCCAACGCCGAGATCGTCATCGAGTGCGAGCTGATGGCGACCGAGGGACTCACCCACGACGAGGGCCCCTACGGTGAATTCACCGGGATGTACGGCGGCGGAATCAAGTCGAACTTCCGGGCAGTGGTGAAGGCCATGACGTTCCGGAAGGGCGGGATCTTCCAGCACGCGACCATCGGCGGTAACCACCCCTGGTACACCGACAACATGTTGCAGCTGCCCATGATCGAGTCCGACCTGTACAACGGGCTGGCCATGGCGGGCATCGACGTCAAGGAGGTCCGCGCGCCGCTTGGCGGACTGTCGAACATCGCCTACGCGAAGATCAGTCCGCGCGGAGCGGGTGACTCGATGCAGGCGCTCGGCGTGATGCTGACGTGTTCGAAACAGGGCTTGCCGAAGATCGCGATGGTGTTCGACGAGGACGTCGACATCTGGGACGACAACGCCGTCCAGTTCGCGATGGCGTTCCGATACATGCCGCACCTGGACACCGTCACCATCCCCAACGGCAACACGATGACCGTCGACCCGATGATCGCCGAGGACGCCGCACCGGGCACATCGTCGAAGATCGGCCTGGATTGCACGATTCCGATCAGTCCCAAGTTCGTGCGATCGCACTTCGACCGCAGCACCGTCTTCGCGCTCGGCGATCCGCCCTCGGACGTCGTCGCGATGACCGAGGAGGAACTGACGGCCGACATGGCGGCCTTGATCCGAGAGGCGCCGAGGGCGTGGAAGGAGATCCTCGAGCACTACCGGGGCCAGTCCTACCGCGTCGTGTACGGCGCGTTCAGCAATCTTCGACATCAGCTCGGACGGTGCGACGACGCGCCGTGGTACCGCTACACGTTCTCCGACACCGAATTTGCCGTCGACGCCGGAGAGGCTCAGCCGTCCAACTACGATCCGAGACACCGTGCCCACTGACTTGCCATTCGTGGGTAGCGTTGTCGCCGAACGGGTTTGATGCACCCGATCAACGCCGTCATGATGTGCGTCACGTTGCGAGCCGCGATGCGAGGCAGTGCGGCGACGGGCACGTTTCGTCCGGTTGCTCACCAACTCCGCAAGTCACCGGCGCGGTGTGGTTACGATCAAGACCGGTAGTAAGCGTGTCATCCGAGCGAATCGGCCCCTGTTCCGCGAAGGACGGGCTACTGTCTCGGGTGGCTTGGCAATCGACACTGGGAGGGCATGAATGGGCGCCTATCAGACCGTTTTGGTCGGCACTGACGGTTCGGATTCATCGCTGCGCGCGGTAGACAAGGCCGCCCAGATCGCCGCCGGGTCGGACGCGAAGCTGGTCGTCGCGACGGCGTACTTCCCTCAGAGCGAGGATGCCCGCGCCGCCGACGTCCTCAAGGACGAGGGTTACAAGATGGCGGGCAATGCCCCCATCTACGCCATCCTCCGCGAGGCCAAGGACCGAGCTCACGCCGCGGGCGCCAAGGATGTGGAGGAGAAGGCCGTCGTCGGCGCCCCCGTCGATGCGCTCGTCGATCTCGCCGAGGAGGTCAGCGCCGATCTCCTCGTCGTCGGCAACGTCGGACTCAGCACCATCGCGGGCCGGCTCCTCGGCTCGGTGCCCGCCAACGTCGCGCGGCGCTCCAAGTCCGACGTTCTGATCGTCCACACGTCCTGACGTCCGGGAGCGGGGCCTACCAGCCGCGCGATCCCGGGATGCCCTTGAACGGGCCCTTGACCCAACTGGTGATCCATCCGCCGTAGAAGCCACCCGGTTGGGGTTGCACCTGCTCGCCGTTGACCGTGCAGCGGTCGACGTCCGCCGCCATGACGGCGACGGCGTCGGTGATCGCCTCGAACCCCCGCGTCGGATTCCGGTACGTCCACCCGGCGCGTTCGGCGACGCGGTCGGACGTCACCAGGTCGTAGTAGGACGCGACGCCCTTCCACTCGCACCACGACGAGCCCGGTGCCGCCCGTAGGACGCCCGGCGTGAACGCATCCGCAGGGAGGTAGTAGGTGGGCGGGTGACTGGTCTCGAGCACGCGCCAGGCCCGGTCGGTGGAGGCGATGATCGTCCCACCCAGTTCGATCGTGATCGAGCCTGCGAAGTTCTCCAGCCTGGGCGGACGCGGGTAGTCCCAGACGGACTCCTCACCGGGTCCGGTGCGGTCGGGCGTGGGCCAGGCGCTCACCACCCGCGCTCGCGCCATTCCGCGAGGTGGGGCCGTTCCGCCCCGAGCGTGGTGTCGTCGCCGTGCCCCGGGTAGACGACGGTGGAGTCGGGATAGACGTCGAACAGTCGGGTACTGACGTCACCGAGAAGTCGCTCGAAGTCGCCGTCCCGCCAGGTCTTGCCGACGCCGCCGGGGAAGAGGCAGTCACCGGTGAACAGCTGGACGGCGTCGCCCGCAGCGGGGCCGCCCAACGCGAGCGCCACCGAGCCCTCCGTGTGACCCTGCAGGTGGATCACGTCGAAGGTCAGAGTGCCGATCTGGATGGTGTCGCCGTTGGCCAGGATCCGATCCGGCGTGACGGGCAGGGGCTCGGCGTCCAACCGGTGGGCGGCGGTCGGGGCCTTCGTCGTCTCGGCGACCTCCTTCAGCGCCATCCAGTGGTCGCCGTGCTGGTGGCTCGTCACGATGAGCGCCAACGTCGGGGCGTGCTGTTCGATGAGGTCGAGCAGCACCGGTGCGTCGTTCGCCGCGTCGATGAGTAGGGTCTGCCCGGTCTGGGAACAGGTGATCAGGTAGGCGTTGTTGTCCATGGGGCCGACCGACGCCTTCACGATCGTCGCCCCTGGGAGGGTGCGACGCGCTGCCGAACCAGGCTCGACGTGGCCGGTGTAGTCGTCGTCGACGACGAGTTTCTGACCGCTCATGTGCCCCACGGTACGGCCTCCGCCGGGGGCTTGGCTCGGGAGTTGTCGGAGGGTCGACATAGCATGGTCGCGGGCCGCTTCACGCGTGGTTCAGACCGGCCGAGAACAGGAGAAACATCCGTTGGCTGACCGCCTGATCGTCAAGGGAGCGCGCGAGCACAACCTGCGGGGCATCGACGTGGACCTGCCGCGCGACTCGCTGATCGTCTTCACCGGCCTGTCCGGTTCCGGCAAGTCCTCGCTGGCGTTCGACACCATCTTCGCCGAAGGGCAGCGCCGCTACGTCGAGTCGCTGTCGGCCTACGCCCGACAGTTCCTGGGTCAGATGGACAAACCCGACGTCGACTTCATCGAAGGCCTGTCACCCGCGGTGTCGATCGACCAGAAGTCGACCAACCGCAATCCCCGCTCGACCGTCGGCACCATCACCGAGGTGTACGACTACCTGCGACTGCTCTACGCGCGCGCAGGCACCGCGCACTGTCCCGTGTGCGGCGAACGCATCGCCAGGCAGACCCCGCAGCAGATCGTCGACCAGGTGCTGGCCATGGACGAGGGCATCCGGTTCCAGGTGCTCGCGCCGGTCGTGCGCACCCGCAAGGGCGAGTTCGTCGACCTCTTCGAGAAGCTCAACTCGCAGGGCTACAGCCGGGTGCGCGTCGACGGCGTCGTCCACACCCTGACCGACCCGCCCAAGCTGAAGAAGCAGGAGAAGCACGACATCGAGGTCGTGGTCGACCGCCTCAGCGTGAAGGCCAGTTCCAAGCAGCGGCTCACCGACTCGGTGGAAACCGCGCTCGGCCTCGCCGACGGCATCGTGGTGCTCGAGTTCGTGGATCAGGATGAGGACTCGCCGCATCGCGAGCAACGGTTCTCCGAGAAGCTGGCGTGCCCCAACGGGCACGCGCTCGCAGTGGATGACCTTGAGCCACGGTCGTTTTCGTTCAACTCGCCCTACGGCGCCTGCCCCGAGTGCGCGGGGCTCGGCATCCGCAAGGAGGTCGACCCCGAGCTGGTGGTGCCCGACCCCGAGCTGACGCTGGCGCAGGGCGCCATCGCGCCGTGGGCCATGGGTCATACGGCCGACTACTTCACCAGGATGCTCGAGGGGCTCGGCGAGAGCTTGGGCTTCGACGTCGACACTCCGTGGCGCAAGCTGCCGCCCAAGGCGCGCAAGGCGATCCTCGAGGGCTGCGACGAGCAGGTGCACGTCCGCTACAAGAACCGGTACGGGCGCACCCGCTCCTACTACGCCGACTTCGAAGGCGTGATGGCGTTCCTGCACCGCCGCATGGAGCAGACCGAGTCCGAGCAGATGAAGGAACGCTACGACGGCTTCATGCGCGACGTGCCGTGCCCGGTCTGCGAGGGCACCCGGCTCAAGCCGGAGATCCTGGCCGTGACGCTCGCGGCCGCCGACGACGCGAAGTCCATCGCGCAGGTCTGCGACCTGTCGATCGCCGACTGTTCGAAGTTCCTCAACGGACTCACCCTCGGTACCCGCGAGCACGCGATCGCCGGGCAGGTGCTCAAGGAGGTGCAGTCGCGGCTCGGATTCCTGCTCGACGTCGGGTTGGACTATCTGACGCTGTCGCGTGCCGCGGGCACGCTGTCCGGTGGTGAGGCACAACGCATTCGGCTGGCCACGCAGATCGGATCCGGCCTCGCCGGCGTGCTGTACGTCCTCGACGAGCCGTCGATCGGCCTTCACCAGCGCGACAACCGCAGGCTCATCGACACACTGGTCCGGCTGCGCGACCTCGGCAACACGCTGATCGTGGTGGAACACGACCTCGACACCATCGCGCACGCCGACTGGGTCGTCGACATCGGACCCGCCGCGGGCGAGCACGGTGGCCACATCGTGCACAGCGGCACCTACGCCGACCTGCTGACCAATCCAGAATCCATCACCGGCGCATACCTGTCCGGCAAGGAGTCCATCGAGGTCCCGGCGATCCGCAGGCCCATCGACCGCAAGCGTCAGCTGACGGTCGTCGGGGCGCGCGAGAACAATCTGCGCGAGATCGACGTCTCGTTCCCGCTCGGTGTCCTGACCTCGGTCACCGGAGTGTCCGGTTCCGGCAAGTCCACGCTCGTGAACGACATCCTGGCGTCGGTCCTGGCCAACAAGCTCAACGGTGCGCGGCAGGTGCCGGGTCGCCACACGCGCATCAACGGTATCGACCAACTGGACAAGCTGGTCCGTGTCGACCAGTCGCCGATCGGCCGCACCCCGCGGTCCAATCCGGCCACCTACACCGGTGTGTTCGACAAGATCCGCACCCTGTTCGCGGCCACGACCGAGGCCAAGGTGCGCGGCTACCAGCCGGGGCGGTTCTCGTTCAATGTCAAGGGCGGTCGCTGCGAGGCGTGCTCCGGTGACGGCACCATCAAGATCGAGATGAACTTCCTGCCGGACGTCTACGTCCCGTGCGAGGTCTGTCACGGCGCCAGGTACAACCGCGAGACGCTCGAGGTGCACTACAAGGGCAAGACCATCTCCGAGGTCCTGGACATGTCGATCGAGGAGGCGACGGAGTTCTTCGAGCCGATCTCGTCGATCCACCGCTATCTCAAGACACTCGTCGACGTCGGACTCGGCTACGTCCGGCTGGGCCAGCCCGCACCGACGCTGTCCGGCGGCGAGGCTCAGCGGGTCAAGCTGGCCGCCGAACTGCAGAAGCGATCGACCGGCCGCACCGTCTACGTGCTCGACGAGCCCACCACGGGCCTGCACTTCGAGGACATCCGCAAGCTGCTCAAGGTCATCAACGGACTGGTCGACAAGGGCAACACGGTCATCGTCATCGAGCACAACCTCGACGTCATCAAGACCTCGGACTGGATCGTCGACATGGGTCCCGAGGGTGGTGGCGGCGGCGGCACCGTCGTCGCGGCGGGCACCCCGGAGGACGTGGCGGCGGTGTCGGAGAGCTACACCGGTCAGTTCCTGGCCGAACTGCTTCCGTCGCCCGTGCCCGCGAAGAAGCGCAGGAAGGTCAGCGCCTGATCCGTCGCCGTCCGGGCGGCGCGCCAGGGGGGCTCAGCGCTTCGACAGTGGCGACGGGAAGCGGGGCGGGATCCGCACGCCGTCAAGCCACTCCGTGAGCTCGGAAGCCTTGCGTGCCAACGCCTTCGATGCCTTCGCGTCCACCGTCTCGAGCAGTTGCAGCACCACCCGGCCGTCGGCGTCCTGAGTCCAGCCGCCGACGACCCGGCCGTCACACCACGCGGTCGGCCCGCCGTTTCCGTTGCGGTCGAACACCTGGCCACCGTGGTCTCCGAGGTACCAGCCCCTGTCCTGCCAGCCCATCGTCGTCACGTCGAGACCGGGCAGCAGTGCGCACCACGGCTCGCATGCGCGTTCGGGCTCGAGATCGTCGGGGAGCACGTAACCGGGCGTCCCTGCCATGTCGACCTCGACGGCACCGACGTCGCGCAGCGCCTCGCGTGCCCACGTCAGGGTGTTGCCGAACCACCACGTGACGTCGTTCACCGTCGCAGGACCGAAGATGCGCAACCAGGTCGCGACGAGGCGGGCGCGGGCGACGTCGTGGTCGATCGCCGGGGGAGGTGCGCCCAGCCAGTGCGACGTCGCCGCCCACCGCGGACGGGACGTCGTCCAGCCGCCCTCGTTGGGGCCCCGCACCATCAGCCCTCGCACCGCCACCACGGTCAGCACCCGCGGCGACACGGGAGTGTCTCCGCCCCAGGACTTTCCGGGTGCCGGATCGTAGGTGCCCGCCAGCTGGGGGATTGCCGCGCGCAGTTCCCGTGCGGTGCCGTGGCCGTGCTCGTCGAGGTGCGCGAGCACGGCCGCCGACGCCTGGTCCAACCACGCTTCGCCGTCGGTGGTGATGCCCGCCTTGACGACGTCGGCGATCAGCTTCCTGCGTTCGTTGGCGGCCACCCGGTCGCTCGCCGCAGCCTGCACCGCAGGCAGGTCGGCGGTGTCGACGACCCACAGCGTGCGCCGCATCGCGAGGTGTTTGACGACGGTTCGGCTCTCATAGAGCGCGTCATCGAGGTCGGCGACGCGGAATCCCTTGCAGCGCGCCCACAACGACAGATAGGGCGTTGCCGGGTCGGTCGCATGCACTCCGACGAACGAAGCAGCCACCTCGGCGAGGGAGGCAGCGGTGCGTTCGGCGAGCAGATGCCGCCGCGCCAGCCGCGCCCGTCGCTCCTCGACGGTGAACGACCGCACTGCTCAGGCTTGGTCTGATTCGTCGCGCATCGATGCTCTGATCTGCTCGAGCCGATCGTGGGCGGCGCGCTGTCTGGCCTCGTACTGCTCCTCGACGCGGCGTCCCTCCGGCGTCTCGGACGCCAGCTCCGTCGACCCGACCGACCTGCCGAACCTGGTCTCGATCTTCTCGCGCACCGACTCGAAGGTGGGCACGCCATCGGCGGTGTAACCCGTCTCCGGCGGCGTCAGCGGAGCACCCGGCGACGGCCCGGCAGGCACGACCTCCGCGTCGACGATCTCTTCGGGTTCTCCCACGTTGTCACCGTACCCCCGCAGATTGTTGGGATCGGTAGCGATTCGGCCCTCGTGTACTTGCTTCACGACGACGCCATCGGGGCGGAGCGCAACGAAGGGAACACTCGAATGAAGAAGATCGTGACGGCGGGCGTCGGCATCGCGGCGGCCGCACTGGTCCTGGTCGGCTGCTCCAACGACAAGGCGCCGGCGCCGGCCTCGAGCACCGCCGCGGCCAGCGGAAGCAGCAGCTCGCCGCAGGTCAGCACCGGTGGCAGCACCGAGGTCAAGGTCGAGGGCCAGGATCTGGCCGGTCTCGATCTGAACTCGGTGACCTGCGTCAAGGCCGGCGGCAAGATCAACGTGGCCAGCGGCGCGATCGGCGGCCAGCAGGGTGTGGCGGTCGTGATGACCGACGCGGCGCCGCCCACCGTCGACTCGTTGGGTCTGGTCGTCGATGGCAACGCCCTCGCCGTCGCCCAGATGGGCGGCATGAAGTCCGGCTCCGCCGACGTCGCGGTCGACGGCAGCACCTACACCATCACCGGTGAGGCGCAGGGCGCGGACATGAAGAACCCGATGGCCGGGATGATCTCGAAGAAGTTCGAGATCAAGGTGACCTGCAACTGACGGGTCATCCCCCGGGTGGGTGGAGCGGCGGACGTGCGTGCCACGTCCGCCGCCTCCGCGGCCGCAAGGGACTCCGCCTGGTGAATCCGGCGACTTATGATGCTGCCGTGTCGATCCCCGGCGAGCTCGAGCGGGCGCGCCACCTGGCCTTGGCCTCCGACGAGATGGCGGCCAAGGATCTCCTGCTGTCCTTGATGCCTCGGATCGAGGCCGCCGACCGCGACGACTGGCTCCTCGAAACCCTCGCCCAGCTCGGCGAGCTCTACCTGGTCAGGACGGCGTACGACGGCGTGCGTGAGGGGGCGACCCGCATCCGCGACTGCCTGGCGATCTATTCGTCGATCCTGTCGGGCACGGCCGCCACGGAGGTGGCCGCGACGATGACCATGACCGACACCGATGCGCGTCACATGATCTGCCGGTATGGACGGCGGGCTGGCTTCCTCGAGACGGGCCTGGCCGCCGCGACCGGCGATCACGAGGGTGCGGCGGCCGCGCTCGAGGCGCTCGACGATGGTGACGACGAATTCGCCGACCTGGCCGACGAACACGACTGTCTGGTGACCTACGCGCGCATCATCTGCGCCGAGGCGCTGTGCGACGACGACCTGCACGTGCGGTCGGTGCCGTTGTGGAACAGCGTGATACGACGCCTCGAGACCTCTGTGGGCACCGGTGAGTCCGCCGACAACCTTCGCGTGCTCGGCGGCCTCGGCTATGCCAGGTTCTGCATCCAGACCGGGCGCCTCGATCAGGCCGAGCCATGGCTGCGGCGCGCCGAGGCCAGGGCCGAGGCCCGCGGCTGGGAGTATGGGACGGCACGGGCGCAGTTGGAGCGCGGGGCCGCAAGCTGGTCGGCGGGTGACCGCGTCAGCACCGAGGCGCGGATGTACGAGGCCTATCCGGTGATCGCCAAGTACGCCAGGGCCAACGACGTCTCGCGGTGCTGGTTGTTCTTCGGGCTCACCAGGATGTCGGCGGGCGGGCTCAAGGTTGCCGACGAGTGTTGGGAGAACGCCGAGCGCCACTGGCGTGAGCTGGGCAAGCCATTCTTCATTCATCGGATCCTGTTGCAGCGCAGTTGGATCGCCATTTTCCGTGGCCGCTACGCGCAGGCCCGTGACATGGTGGCGCAGGCGCGCGAGTGCCTCGACTCCTCACCGCGCAGTAGTTGGTTGGCCTACGCCAGGCTCGACGACCACCTCGGCAACGTGTGGCGCGCCGAGGCGTTGGCAGACCTCGGCTTCGACGGCGCAGGCGACCCCGACGAGGACTGGGACGCCGCCGAGGAGAGGTATCGAGCGGGGTCCGGGGTGACGAGAGCGATACCCGGTTCCGCCTCCCACCAGGCGGCGGCGGAGAAGCTGCAACGGGCCGCCGAGCTCAAGATTCCCGCTTCACTCGCGGTCGACTCGGTGCGGTACTCGGTCGCCGATGCCGAGGCCAGGGCCCAGTGGGCGACATGCGTGTCCGCGCCGCTGCTGGCAGGCGCCTTTGCGGTGGCGTTGGAGTGGGAGAATTCCGATCTGGTCAGCCAACTCGTCGAATATCACAGTGCCAGAGGCACATTCAGCTCCGAGCAGCCGGATGCCAGCTCGACGGAGTGGTCCAGCGTCTCGACGGCCGCCGCGCCGATCGCGGACGTCGACGAACTCGCCCTGGTCGCCGCGGGACCACCGATCACCGACGGCACGGGCCTGACACGGCTCGGCCCGCTGCCTCCGCTGCGGATGGACCCGACGACGGGTCCGGTTCTGGACCGTTACCGCGAGTTGGCCCATCAGCGGTACGGCCAGTGCGTCACCGCCGCCGAGTCGGTGTGGGAGACGTGGCCCTGAGCGAGCCGAGCACGAGTGCCGCCCTCGTCCTGCGGTTGGCCGACGTCGGCGTGGCCACCTACGCCAGCCTGCGCGTGATCGGGGAGCCCGCAAGAACCGTCACCTGGGTGGTGCAGGCGGCGCAGGTGACGGAGGCGCTCGGCGACCTCGCTGCCGCGCTGCCGGAGCCGCTCGATGGGGAATCCGTTGCCGACGCGGTGGCCAGAGCCGTGGGGACCGGCCCCTTCTCCGCGCGCGACACCGAACGGCTGCTGGCCGAGCGGTTGGGCGCAGTCCTGCTGTCCGAGCCGGCCTGGCGCCTGCTGGTGGACTGCGTGTCCGCTCCGCGCGCGGTCCTGTTCGTCTCTCCCAGTGCGAGATTGGGGCGGGTGCCGTGGGGCCTACTCGCCCTTCCCGCAGGCCGGGCCGAGGAGGGGTACCGGCTGCTCGACCTGGTCGACGTGTTGTTGGCGATCCCGCCGAACATCGCGAACGCGCCACGGCCACGACACGAGTGGGCCCCTCGCCGCGGCAAGCCGCCACTGGTGATCCTGGATCCGCGGGTGCCGGGACAGCGTTCCGACTCTGCGCTGGGCTCCGTCCTGGGCAGGCCTACACCCGATACCCGGCTCGCCACCCACTTCGCGGAAGACGTTGCGCGGCAGCGCGTTCTTCCCGCCGTGGCCGCCACCGTCGAGCTGTTCCGACGGACCGACGTCGACCGCGACTGGCTGGAGGCCATGCTGGCCGAAGAACCCCGTCGCCTGCTGTACGTGGGCCACGCCAGCGCGGCGGAGGACCGATCCGGACGCGCCGACCAGGCCGCGCTGCACCTGGCCGAAGAGCATCCGCTGACCGCGTCGGCGATCATGGCCCGTCGGATGCCGATGCCGCCCCGGGTGGCGCTGCTTGCCTGCGCGTCCGGCGGCGACTACAGGTTCGACGAGGCGACGGGTCTGGTCGCGGCCATGGTGCTGTGCGGCGCCCAACTGGTCACGGCGACGCTGTGGTCGCTGCCGACGACCGCCGGCTACCGGCAGTTCGCCGAGGGCACGACCGACGACCCGATGGCCGACCTCGTCATCGCGGTCGACCGGGCCCACGACGACGAGGACGGCGGCTGCGCCGTCAATCGATGGCAGCGGGATCGCCTGCGCCAGTGGCGTTCCGGCGAGACGGGCGCCAGCCCCCTGTACTGGGCCGCGCTCGTCACGTTCGCGGTTGACGGTGCCCGTTGAGCAGTCAACCCGGCGGCACGCACACGGCCACGGACGACTCGTCACCGCTGCGGTAGTAGGCGGCGATCACGCTGCCCGGCGCGACCTCGGACAGTGCCGACGCAGGCACCAGCGCGATCTCGTGCGCCGGAAACTGACCGCCGGACGCGCGCCGGACCATCAGGTCGAGCTCCACCTCCCGGTAGTCCTCCAGGACGGTGCCCGTCGGCCGCATCGCGGTGACGACCCCCCGAGCTCTGATGCCGGTCCTGATCAACTCCATCTGCGCCGTCGTCACCAGACCCTTGCGCACCAGCATCTGGTCGAATGCGGTCCGTACCGCCGCCATGTCATCGGCGAGCGAGAGCCGTTCGCGTTCCGAGGGATCGAACGTCACCAACAGCACGACACCGGTCTGCACGTCGTCGGCGAGAGCACCGTCGGCGGGCCGGTCCAGGTGGCCGACGAAGTGCTGCCCCGTCGTACTCTCCACGTCGACGGCGATCGGCCAGTCGGTGCTGCGTACGGTGCCGATGCCCACACCCTGCGGACGTCGGAGCGGGGGTTGCACGAAGTCGTCGTGCGCGGCTCTCGACAGTGGCGCGCACAGCAAGGCGCCGAAGACCGCGGAGATCGCGAACAGGATGATGGTCAACAGCAGGTCGGACATGCCGTGAGCCTGCGCGTCGACAGCGGCTACCGAACCCAACTTTCCTTCGCGGGGTTCATGGACCGACGGCCTATCCTTGGCGGATGACCGCAGCCAGGCGCCTGATGGACGTCTCCACCTCTGCGGGTGTCCTGCTGCCACGACGCGCGGTGATCGACGAGGGATGGCGCGCGATCGGGGCCGGAGTCGAGGTCCTGAGCGGCGCCGACGGCGCACCGCTGCGGCGCACCATCAAGCGGATCCTCGACCCGTTGGTGCTGCGCCTGCGGTCCAACCCGCAGTTCTCGGCTCCCGTCGTCACCCAGGAGACCGCGGCCGCCATGCAGGCCCTGATCGCCTCTAGCGCACCGCAATTGCGCTCTGCGGCAGCATGGTTCGCAGTGCTGAAGGTCGAACGTCGACGGCTGCGCATCACGGCCGGCAACGCCCAGGAGCTCTACTTTCCGGTGTGCTTCGAGCTGGCGGTGGCCAACGGCGCACCCGTGGACGGTGATCGCGACACCGCGGAGGCCGTCCTCCGAGGTCTCCACGACGACCGCGACCGGACCGGGATCGAGGTCCTGAACCGCTACGTCGACGCCGATCAGGTCGTCGCGCAGCTGGGCCGCCAACTGGCGTGCAGTTGGCGCGACGTCACGCCGGGAGACACCATCGCAGGCCCGTTCCTGGCAGGCCTGACCACGGTGCTCGGCGCCGCGGACGGGCACAACGCCCGAATGGCCAGGCAGCGCGTATGGGCGGCACTGATCGCCGATGCCACGCCGTACAACCTCGGCGCCAAGGCCAGGCTCGCGGGCGCCGACCTTCCCTGGTCGATCATCGAGATCGGGCTGAGTAGCACTGCGCCACAACCACCTCCGCCCGTGCTGTCGCAGGCCGATGGCGAGCCGCCACTGAACCGCAGTGTCGTCGACAGGGTGCGCGCGACGCTGCGCCGGGCCCTCGACCGCGACGAGCTCCCGGACATCCCGCTCCTGTGCGCCGAGGAAGTGGACCGGGCGTGCGCTCCGTGGGGTCTGCTGTCCGAGGACAAGCAGGCCGCCCTGGTGGCGGGGATCGAGGTCGCCGTCGACCTCGCGCCCTTGAGTGAGCACGCGGCGACCCGGTATGCGCTCGCCGGAAGCATCCAGGCCAGGCTCCGCAAGGAGGCGTACGTCCTGCACGCCCGCCGCCACCTCGTCGAGGGCGGTCCGATCCACCCCCGTCAGCGTCAGGTGACCGACGAGCTCGCCGCCTTCGCGCGGCCCTATCTGCGCAGGCTGTGGGCCCGGCTGCACGGCCGCGACGTGTGGCAGGAATCGTGTGGCGAGGTCGACGACCTGCGCATGCTCCTCGAGGGAGTCGCCAGGTCGGTCAGCCTGGACCACCGCCAGCGCATCAAGGCCATGCTCGAGCTGCGGGAGTATGAGGTGGCCGGATGAAGCTCGAGGCCGAGTCGGGTGTCTGGATCAGCGGTCCGGACGTCGACGACGTGCCCGCGGTGGCGGTTCTCGAAGTCAGCGGTGCGCTCCTGGAGTGGACGGTCGACGACCCGCTTGGCGCGGCCGCCACCAGGATGACGGTCACCGACGTGGCACTCGCAGACTGGCTGTGGCGCGTGGTGGGGCCGGCCGGCCACGCCGCGCTGGTGGCCGCGCTCGACGGGGATTCGGAGGACCGGACGGTCGAGGTGGCTCAGTTCGACCTGCAGTCCGAGGCACTGGAACCCTTGCGGCGCCTGGCCGTTGGGCACTGGCTGCGCCGGTGGTGGCCGGCCAGCAGTCGTGACGGGATCGTGCCGCTGGACCGTGCGCTACTCGACGGAGAACTCGCCGTACTCACCAACGCCGCCCAGGAGTTCTTCACCGAGGACACCTTCGACTCCGACGTCGAGGGCCTGCTGGCGCCGCACCGGGCGGCCCTGCAGGAATGGCAGGACGAGGGCGATCCCCGCGTCGTCGCGATGGTCGACGCCTGTCGGGAGCTGGCCGAGGATCTCGGCTCATGGGGCACGGAATCATCGGTGGCACTTGCTGATTCGCGATCTGCCCGACGCGACGACTATGCGCTGGCCGCGGGCCCGGACCGCGGTCGAGGGTCCCCGTCGATCGCCAGGGGCGTCGGCTCCGTCGACTGGGTCTCCGTGCCGTCAGCGACGTTCGACGCCGCCGACGACACCGTCGAATGGTCGATCGAGGCGGCCGATGCCGCACTGTCCGCGAGCGTGCGCGTGGCGCTGGCCGGCGACGCGTCGGCCAGTGGCGTGAGCGTCGAACTTCGCTCGGGGAGCATCCGGGGCAGCGGGGTGCTGGACGCCGACGGGACCGTGGCGCTGACGCTGGTGGACGCGGATGGTGGCGAACTGACCGAGAACCGGGCCTGGGACCACGACTGGTCCGCGACGACGGTGGCCGTCGGCCCGGCCCGGCCCGGTTCCGCCACGGCGGCGGCCGTCCGGCAGCGCCTCCGCGACTACGCCAGGGCGCGTCTGGCGCGGCCGGGTCCCGACGCATTCCTGACCGAGATCGTCGCGGCCGAGTCCGACTACTGAGCGGTCGGGGCCGTCGGCCCTGGGAAGGCCTGAACCCGAACGCCAGGGGTTCCCACCTGGCCGGCCAGCCAGGGCAGTGCGGCGGCGAACGCGCGGTCGGCGAACGGCCAGTCGTGCTTTCCCGGCTGGAACACCACGGCGCACGAGATGCCGTTGGCCGCGCCGAGCGCGCACAGCGAGTTCGCCGCCGATGTCTGATTGCTGGTGTGCGCCGCCGCGTCCTGTCCGCCGAGGCCCGTGCCGTTGGCGTTGACGGCGTTCAGTGCCGTTGGGCCCGTTGAAGGTCCTGCGCCGTTGACGTCGAACCATCCCGAAAGTCGGTTGTAGGGACCATGTTTGGCGATGACAGAGGTCGGGTCGAACGCTGCGTACGCCGCAGCGCTGCCCCCGAACAGTCGGTCGATCGTCTGCTGTCTGGTTCCCGAGTTGGGCGCCAGGTCGCCCGCGATGTCCTCGAAGGTGCTGAACATGTCGGGGTGCATGGTGGCGAGGTCCACCGCGCAGGTGCCCCCCATCGACCAGCCGACCAGACCCCAGTTCGCGCGGTCCGCGCTGACCCCGTAGGTCTGCTCCATGAACGGCACGACGTCCTTGGTGAGGTGGTCCGCGGAATTGCCCCGGGATCCGTTGACGCACTCGGTGTCGTTGTTGAACGCGCCGCCGGTGTCGACGAACACCATGACGGGGGCATTGCCGTGGTTGGCCGCGGCGAAGGCGTCGGCGGTGTCGATCGCGTCGCCGGCGCGCAGCCAGTCGCCGGGGGTGTTGAACTCACCGCCGATCATCATCAGCGTCGGCAGATGCGGCGCCGGGTCGGTTGCGAACCACGCGGGCGGGAGATAGACCAGCTCGCCGCGGTGCTTGAATCCCGACGCGGTCGCACTGATCGTCACCGGGACCACGACGCCCTTGGCCGGGATCTGATGCTTGGTCTGCATCGCCGTCACGGTGGCCTGGTCGGTCTGGTCGGGGAGTGGGCCTGCCGTCAGTTGGTCCCATGCCGTCTGCACGGTGGGGAAGTAGCCGACCCACAGATTCAGTGCCAGGCCCGCACACAACAGGCAGAGGGGCAAACCCACGACGGCCGCCGAACGCCGCCACCACCTGGCGTTGCGCCAACCGGCGACGAGGACCACCGCCGTACCCCCGGTGACCGCAATCCAAACCCACAGCAAGTTCGGAGCCGGGTCGTCGGACATGCCCTGTGTCGCGATGAACCAGTGCGCCGCCGACGCCGCGACGGCTCCGACGAAGGCCGCCACGGGCAGCCACAGGAGGCGCCAGCGGCGGGTTCGCCAACCGATTGCCGCCACCAGGACGCTGACGGTGACGAGCTGAATCGTCAACGGCAACCAGCCGTGCATCAACGAGAGGTGCTGTTGCCGAAACTCTCCGGTCGCCAACCACGAAGTCACGACGACATGGTGGATGCGGAGGCTGACAGTCGCCTGTGAACAACCCGCGGACGGCCCGCAGGTTGCCAGGGGGCCGGCTTAGCGTTACCTGGGCTTCGCGAGCGGGAAGGGTAGCGTCTCGCGGATGCTGCGACCGGTGATCAACATGACTACGCGGTCGACGCCCATCCCGAGGCCTCCGGTCGGTGGCATGGCGTACTCCATCGCCTGAAGGAAGTCCTCGTCGAGCTCCATCGCCTCGGGGTCTCCGCCCGCGGCGAGCAAAGACTGTTCCTGAAGCCTGCGGCGTTGCTCGACGGGGTCGGTCAGCTCGCTGTAGGCGGTCCCGAGCTCGACCCCCCAGGCCACCAGGTCCCACCGCTCCGCGACGCCGGGCAGACTGCGGTGCGGCCGTGTCAGCGGCGACACCGACGTCGGGAAGTCCTTGTAGAACGTCGGGTTCTCGGTGCGGTCCTCGACCAGGTGCTCGTACATCTCGAGGACGACTGCTCCCGGGTCCCACTGTGTCTGGTATGGGATCTTCGCGGCGTCGGCGAACCGCCGTAGGGTGGCCAGGTCGGTGTCGGTGTCGACGTGCTCGCCGAGCGCCTCCGACACGGCGCCGTGCACCGTCTTCACGGTCCACTCGCCGGAGATGTCCACGGGCTCGAGGACCCCGTCCGCGCGCGGACGCATGACGACGTGTGACCCGTTGGCCGCCTGCGCGGCGTTCTGGATCAGCTCGCGGCAGCCGTCGATCCACACGTTGTAGTCAGCGTGAGCCTGGTAGGCCTCCAGCAGCGTGAACTCGGGATTGTGACTGAAGTCGACGCCCTCGTTGCGGAAGGCACGGCCCAGCTCGAAGACGCGCTCGACGCCACCGACGCAGAGTCGCTTGAGGTAGAGCTCCGGCGCGATCCTGAGGTAGAGCGCCAGGTCGTAGGCATTGATGTGCGTGACGAACGGCCGGGCGTTCGCACCGCCGTGGATCTGCTGCAGGATCGGCGTCTCGACTTCGAGGAAGTCCTTGGCGAACAACGTCTCCCGGATCGCGTGCAGGACGTTGCTGCGGGCCCGGATCAGGTCGCGCGACTCGGTGTTGATCGCCAGGTCGACGTAGCGGGTGCGGACGCGGGCCTCCTGGTCGGTCAGCCCCTTCCACTTGTCCGGCAGTGGTCGCAGGCACTTGCCGATGAGCCGCCATCGGTGCACCAGCAGCGACGGCGTGCCCGACCTGCTGGTGCCCATGGTGCCCGTTACCTCGACGAGGTCACCGAGATCGATCGCGTTGGTGAAGTCGGCCGTGCTGCCCTGGCTCAGCAGGGAATTGTCGAAAAGCAGTTGGACTTCGGCGGACCAGTCGCGCAGATCGGCGAACAGCACCGCGCCGTAGTCCCGCAGCCGAAGCACGCGTCCGGACACCGTCACGATCCCATCCGAGGTCTCGAGTGCCTGCGCCACGGTGTGGCTCGGCGCCACGCCGACCGGATAGGCGTCGATTCCCTTGTCCTGCAACGCCTTCAGTTTGGCCATCCGAACCCGGACCTGTTCGGGTAGCCGGTGCACGACCTCCTCGGCGGGCCCGTCGAGCTCGAGACCGGTGAGGTCCGGCGCGCTGCCGTCGTGCTGCAGCCGGCCCGAGCTCATCAAGTTGGCCGGTGCCGAGATGTGTTGGCCGGTGTGCTGTTCCGAGCGGCGACTGAAGGGCAGCACCAGGAAGCCCTCGGCGATGACCGAGGCGATGCCGACCCGGGGGATCAGGCGCGCGTCCTCGTAGCAGGCGAAGCGCGGCACCCACTCGGGCATGTACTTCATGTTCGAGCGGTAGAGGGTCTCCAGCTGCCACCACCGCGAGAAGAACACCAGAAGCGCCCGCCACAGTCTGGCCACCGGTCCGGCACCGAGCTGCGCGCCCTCCTCGAACGCCGACCGGAACATGGCGAAGTTCAACGAGATTCGCGTGATGCCGATGTCCTCGCCCTGCAGACACAGCTCGCTGACCATCAGCTCGTTGGTTCCGTTGGGCGACTGCGGCGATCGCCGCATCAAGTCGAGCGACGCCCCGTTGGTACCCCAGGGCACCAGCGACAGCATCGCGACGACGTTGTCCTGCTCGTCGACCGCCTCGACGAGCATGCAGTCACCGTCGGCGGGATCTCCGATCCGGCCGAGCGCCATCGAGAAACCGCGTTCGGTCTCGGTGTCGCGCCACTCGTCGGCACGCCTGATCACCATGGCCAGCTCGTCGGCGGACAGATCGCGGTGCCTGCGGATGCGGACCACCAGCCCGGCCCGTCGCGCGCGGGTGACGGCCTGCCGCACCGGCTTCATGTCGGAACCGGACAGCTTGAACCTGTCCGGATACAGGATGGCCTCGTCACCGAGTTCGAGCGCGTTCAGGCCTGCCTCACGGAACGCCTGGGCACCAGTGGCACTCGCACCCATGACACCGGGAGCCCAGCCGTAGGACTGGCACAGCGACAACCAGGCGGCGATGGCCGCCTGCCAGGCGCGTGGATCGCCGATGGGATCACCGCTGGCCAGGCAGACACCGACTTCGACGCGATAGGTGATGGCCGCGCGGCCGTTCGGGGCGAACACCACCGACTTGTCACGACGGGTCGCGAAGTACCCCAGGGAGTCGTTCTTGCCCCACACCTCGAGCATGCCGCGGATCGCGGATTCGTCCTCGCCGGTGAGGGCATTCGCGGCGCGCTGTGACTGGAACAGCACGATCGCGGCGACCATCAGCGCAAGGGCGCCGAAGAGGCCGAGCAGCGAATTGACGAAGACGTGCGGGTGGTGCCCGTCGAAGGCGTCGGCGTCCACGCCCGCGAATACGACGACGCGGTTGGCCGCGTACGGCAGCCGCTCGTCACGGTCCAGCGAGCCGGGGAACATCTCCAGCAGGCCCCACCCGATGAGGATGCCGACCGCCATACCGGCCGCCAGGGTCGCGAGCGCCTTGATCAACGCCCCGCGCCGCACCCTCGCGTAGAACTCCTTGCGGGCGAGCACCAGGAACGCGATGGCCGCCACGTGGAATACCAGGCCGATGACCTCGCCGACGTCGTCCATGAACGACTCGGGACCGGTCGACATGTCGCCGACGTTCCAGCCGATCGCGGCCACCATGTACAGGACGAGGATCCACCACGCGAGGCTCTTGCGGGCCGCCAGTGCCGCCGCGAGGAGCGTCAGGACGAAGGCCCACGCGAAGCTGGTGTCGGGAAAGTTGAAGATGTAGTCGTTGACCCACTCGCGGGGCACCTTGATGACCAGCCTGACCAACGGCGAGATGCTGGCGATCAGCGACAGCGTCGCGATGATGCCGACCAGCCAGCCCGCGGCGGCGGGAACCCATCGGAAACGCGAGGTTCGATGCTGCTTCGGCGTGGTCAGCGTCATAGGCCGCGAGGATATTCGCTTCGCTTGCGAAATGGTTGGGAGTGCACCCGCGAGTTGCCCAGCTACCAGACCGGGCCGGTGTACTTCTCGCCTGGTCCCTGGCCTGGTTCGTCGGGGAATGCCGACGACTCGCGGAACGCCAACTGCAGCTGTTTGAGACCGTCGCGGACCGGTCCGGCGTGGGGACCCAGGTACTCGGCGGACGCCTTGACCAATCCCGCGAGTGCGGTGATGAGGCGTCGTGCCTCGTCCAGATCGCGGTGCGGAGACTCGTCGGGATCGTCCTCGGAGAGCCCCAGCTTCTCGGCAGCGGCGCTCATCAGCATGACGGCCGCCCTGGTGATCACCTCGACGGCGGGAATCTCGGCGAGTTCGCGGACTGACGGCGGTGCCGTCGATTCGGGGAATGCAGGAACCTCGGTCATGCCTGCTAGACTGGCACGCGCGACCGTCCTGGCGTACGTCAGGACAGCAAGTGGAGTCCCGCTCCCACCGTTGGCCGACAAGGCTCGACGGTCCGGTCACAGACACCTTTTGGGTGTCTGTTCTGCGCATTCGTGCAGGCGACGCAAGTCGTGATCGGTCGGCATCGGGCCCTGCGACAGCAGGGCCGTTCTGTTCTATGGAACAGAGAGCTGATGGCGTGGGCCCCGCCAAGACTACATAGGAGGCCCCATCAGCACTGAGACCCGCATCAACGAGCGCATTCGCGTACCTGAAGTCCGGTTGATCGGACCGAACGGCGAACAGGTAGGCATAGTGCGCATCGACGATGCACTCCGCGTCGCCGCGGATGCCGATCTCGACCTCGTCGAAGTTGCACCGAACGCCAAGCCCCCGGTCTGCAAGATCATGGACTACGGCAAGTTCAAGTACGAGACGGCACTCAAGGAGCGCGAGTCTCGCAAGAATCAGCAGCAGACCGTCGTCAAGGAACAGAAGCTGCGACCCAAGATCGACGACCACGACTACGAGACCAAGAAGGGTCACGTCGTCCGCTTCCTGGAAGCGGGTTCGAAGGTCAAGGTGACCATCATGTTCCGCGGGCGCGAGCAGTCGCGGCCCGAATTGGGTTACCGCCTCCTGCAGCGCCTCGGCGCCGACGTCGCCGACTACGGCTTCGTCGAGACGTCGGCCAAGCAGGACGGCCGCAACATGACGATGGTGCTGGCACCCCACCGCGGAGCCAAGACCAAGGCACGGGCGGCGCACGACGCTGCTGCGCCCCGCGCGCAGCGCGCGGCGGCCGAGCCCGCGGCGGCTCCCGCGAGCGAACCACCCGCAGACCCAACGCAGAACTGATCCACCACTAGAACTGAGGACACATGCCCAAGGCCAAGACCCACAGCGGCGCATCGAAGCGATTCCGCCGCACCGGTACCGGAAAGATCGTGCGCCAGAAGGCTGGTCGTCGTCACCTGCTCGAGCACAAGTCGACCAAGCGCACCCGCCGTCTCGACGGCCGCACCGTGGTGGCGGAGAACGACACCAAGCGCATCAACAAGATGCTCAACGGCTGACCCCAACACTTCCCCGTCCGAACGAGAAACTTAGGAACATCCCATGGCACGCGTGAAGCGCGCACTCAACGCCCAGAAGAAGCGGCGTACCGTACTGAAGGCCTCGAAGGGCTACCGCGGCCAGCGGTCGCGCCTGTACCGCAAGGCCAAGGAACAGCAGCTCCATTCGCTGACCTACGCCTACCGCGACCGCAAGGCGCGCAAGGGTGACTTCCGCAAGCTGTGGATCACCCGGATCAACGCCGCGGCCCGCGCCAACGGCATCACCTACAACCGGCTGATCCAGGGCCTGAAGTTGGCGGGTGTCGAGGTCGACCGCAAGAACCTCTCGGAGATCGCGATCACCGACGAGGCCGCCTTCGCGGCACTGGTCGAGGTCGCCAAGGCCGCGCTTCCCGAGGACGTCAACGCCCCTTCGGGCGAGGCCGCCTGAGCGTCCAGCCGCTCACCGAACGTTCGGCCCGCGTGGCCGCGGCAGCCAAGCTGCTGCGCCACGCGGGCCGAAAACGTAGCGGCCGCTTCCTGGCCGAGGGCCCCAATCTGGTCGAGGCCGCGTTGGCCCGCGGCATGGTCGAGGACCTCTTCGCGACCGAGTCCGCCGCCGACCGGTTCGCCCGCCTGCTGGGCTCGACGCCGTTCCAGCTGATCACGGAAAAGGCCGCAAAGGCTTTGTCGGACACCGTGACTCCGGTCGGACTGATCGCCGTCTGCACGCGTCCCGAGCCGGGCCTGGACGAGTTGCTGGACGCCGCGCCGCAACTGGTCGCGGTCGCCGTCGAGACGTCCGAGCCCGGCAACGCGGGCACCCTGATCCGACTCGCCGACGCCATGGGCGCGGACGCGGTGGTGCTGGCTGGCCACGGAGTCGATCCCTACAACGGCAAGTGCCTGCGGGCGTCGGCGGGCAGCATCTTCGCCCTGCCGGTGCTCGAGATGACCGACACGGCGGCGCTCATCGCCGCCCTCCGCACCGCCGGACTGCAGGTGTTGGCCACCACGCTCGACGGCGACCTGTCCCTCGATGACGCCGCGTTGGCCGCCCCCACCGCGTGGCTGTTCGGCACCGAGGCGCACGGGCTCGCCGCCGACGTCGCCGCTCTCGCCGACGCCCGCGTTCGCATCCCGATGTCGGGAAGTGCAGAGAGTCTCAACGTCGCTGCGGCAGCGGCGATCTGCCTATATCAGAGTTCACGGGCCGCCCGCCACGGCTGATCAGCTGGGTGTACTGTTCGACGCTACAACTTGCGCACAATGTGTAACGTCGCGGCGGAGGCTCCTGATGACCACATACGACTACATCGTCGCCGGCGCCGGATCCGCTGGATGCGTGCTCGCCAACCGACTGTCCGCGGATCCACGCAACACGGTGCTCCTCGTCGAGGCAGGTGGGCCGGACCGGCATCCCATGTTCCACGTGCCCAAGGGCGGTGGGCTGCTGATGGACAACGACAAGTACGCCTGGCGCTATGCGACCACTCCGTTCGGACCGAATCAGCGGTCCGAGTTCTGGACCAGGGGAAAGGCGCTCGGCGGTTCGAGTTCCATCAACGGCATGGTCTACAACCGCGGCCACCGGGCCGACTACGACGAGCTGGAACGGCTGGGGAACAAGGGCTGGGGGTGGAAGGACATCCTGCCCATCTTCACGGCCTTCGAGGACAACGAGTTCGGCCCGTCGCCGACCAGGGGCGTGGGAGGACCCCTTCACGTCTCGGTCGGTCGCGGTCCCGATCCGTTGTGCGGGGAGATCATCGGGGCGGGCACGCACGCTGGTCTGCGTGAACTGCAGGACATCAACGAGTCCGACGACCCGCGCATCGGTTATGCCCCCGCGACCATCAGGAACGGCCGCCGGGTCAGCGCCGCCGATGCCTTCCTGAAGCCCGCGAGGCGGCGGAGCAACCTGGACGTCGTCACCCACACCACCGTCCGGCGGGTGATCGTGCAGAACGACCGCGCCGTCGCCATCGAGGTGAAGACCCCGGACGGCGCTCTCGCGCAATTCCGCGCGAACCGCGAGATCATCTGTGCGCTCGGCAGTTTGGGGACCCCGCAGCTGCTGCAGCTATCCGGGATCGGACCGCGGGAGGTGCTCGACGCGGCGGGCGTTTCCGTCGTCCTCGACCGCGAACACGTCGGGCGGCGCGTGCACGAGCACCGGTGCTTCGCACTGCGCTTCCGACTGAAGGAGCACCTGGGGTACAACCGGCAGCTGTCCTCGCCTCGCGGTCAGGCCGCTGCCGCCGCCCGCTACCTGGCGACCAGGAAGGGCATGCTGGCCACCCCGACGTTCGAGGTCCTGGCGTTCCTGAAGTCCGAGCCGCACGTCGACCGCGTCGACGGCCAGTTGCTGCTCGGACCTTTCACCATCCCGAAGTATCAGCTCGGTGAGCCGATGACGATGGAGAAGGAACCCGGGGTGTCGTGTCTGGGCTTCGCGCTGCGGCCGACGTCCGAGGGCAGCGTGACGATCACCTGCGCCGATCCCGACGCGCCACCTCGCATCGAGCCGAACTATCTCACCAGCGACCACGACCGCACCGTGACAGCCAACCTGATGCGCCGGGCGAGAGAACTGTTCGCGCAGTCGCCGATCGCCGATCGGATCGACCACGAGACGTCGCCGGGACCTCGCGCGCAGAGCGACGACGAGTTGATCGACACGGCACTCGACGACGGCTACACCGGGTACCACGCCGTCGGCAGTTGCGCGATGGGCCCCGGCGAGTCGGACGTGGTCGACGACCGGCTCAGGGTCAGAGGCGTGGACGGTCTACGCGTCGTGGACTGCTCGGCGATGCCGATCATGTTGGCGGGCAACCTGAACGGCCCCGTGATGGCGATGGCGGCCAGGGCCGCCGAGTTCATCCTCGAGGATCGCTGAGCAGTCCACGGGCGACGTGGGTGATCTGCACTTCGTTGCTGCCCGCGTAGATCATCAGCGACTTGGCGTCGCGGGCCAGTTGTTCGACGCGATACTCGGTCATGTATCCGTTGCCGCCGAACAGCTGGACGGCCTCCATCGCCACGTCCGTCGCGGCCTGCGAGCAGTACCACTTGATGGCCGAAGCCTCGGGTAACGAGATCGGCTTCCCCGCCTCGGCGGCCTCGATGACGCGGAACAGCATGTTGCGCACGTTCATTCGCGCCACCTCCATGGTGGCGAGCTTGAGCTGGATGAGCTGGAACTGACCGATCTCGCGGCCCCACAGGGTGCGCGCCCTGGCGTAGTCCACGGATAGCCGAAGACACTCCTCGATGACGCCGAGAGCCATCGCGGCCACGCCGATGCGTTCGGCGGAGAAGTTCGAGCGGGCGCTGTCGCGGCCGTCGCCCTTGTCGCTCTGCTCGGTCTCACCCAGGAGACGGTCGCGGCCGAGCCGCACCTCGTTGAAGAACAACTCGCCCGTTCTCGAGCTGTGAATACCCATCTTGCGCAACGGCTTCGACTGGACGAAGCCGTCCATGCCCTTGTCGAGCACGAACGTCAGCACCGTGCGGTCGCGTTTGTCGACTCCAGGATCCCCCTCGTCGAACTTCGCGTACACGACGACGACGTCGGCGTCGGGGCCGTTGGTGATGAACGTCTTCTGGCCGTTGAGCACGTAGTCGTCCCCGTCGCGCACGACGTAGGACTTCATCCCCCCGAACGCGTCCGAGCCGGAATCGGGCTCGGTGATCGCCCACGCGCCGACCTTCTCGTAGGTGACCAGACCGGGAAGCCAGCGCTCCTGCTGGGCCAGCGTGCCTCGCGAGGCGATCGTGGGCACGGTGAGACCGAGGCTGACGCCCATGCCGGTGACGACGCCCATGCAGACGCGGCACAGTTCACTGACCACGACGAAGCCCATCCCAGCCTGGCCCGTGCCGCCGCCGAACATGCCTCCGCCCGACGACGAGCCCGTTGAGGTTTCGCCTGCGCGCATCCTCGCCAGCCGCTTCTCCAGCGACTCCGTGGCCATCGCGTCGATGCCGAACGTCGTGAACAACTTCCGGATGATCGGGTAGGGCGCCATGTCGCCGCTCTCGAGATCGTCGACGTGGGGCCGGATCTCCTTGTCTACGAACTCTCGGACCGCATCGCGTACGGCAATGTCGACGTCTGACCACTCGAGCATTCAGGGAGCCCTTCCTGACGTGAGCCGGCCGCGCGCGTGGCGCAGGTCGTGCGTGGCCAACCCTATTCGTGACAACGGGCGTTGTCCAAGATGTCGCGGGCTGCTGGCGGGCCGGAGGCAGATTCCGTCATCGTTCGTCGACGGCTGGCTGGGTCGTGGCACCAGGCTGGCAGGCGCAGCGCATCGACTGTGAGCAATCTCTAACGACACCGTTCAAGATCGGGTGACCAGCGCATTCACCTCCCGACACGACACGCATCGTTGCCGGTGATCAGAACGGACACCTAGGCTGGCCGCGTGGATGTCGAATCGTTCGAGGAACGGTCCGGCGAGCAGGAGGATGCGCGCAGCGACGCCGGCTTCACGCCGGGCAGCCCGCTGTCCTGGCTGAAGTACACCAACCACAATCCCGGTGTCATCGCCTTCGTCAGACGTGCTCGCCGCGCGCTGCCCGGTGACCCCGACTTCGGGGACCCGTTGTCCGCTGCCGGTGTTGGCGGTCCTCGGGCCGCCGCGCGGGCGGCCGACCGCATCCTGGACCGGCACGCGGCATCGCGCGAGGTGAGCCTGGCGGGGCTGCAGGTATGGCAGGCACTGACCGAGCGGGTCTCGGGTCGGCCCGCCAATCCCGAGGTCACCCTCGTGTTCACCGACCTCGTCGGGTTCTCGGACTGGTCGCTGCGAGCCGGTGACGACGCCACGCTGAAGCTGGTGCGACGCGTCACGCAGGTCACCGAGCCGCCCATCCTGGAAGCGGGCGGGCACATCGTCAAGCGCATGGGTGACGGCGCGATGGCCGTGTTCGCCGATCCCGCGACCGCGGTCAGGGCAATTCTCACGGCTCTGGAGGCCGTCAAAGCCGTTGACGTGGGCGGCTATACGCCCGTCATGCGGGCAGGCATCCACACCGGTCGACCGCAACGGATCGGTTCGGACTGGCTCGGGGTCGACGTCAACGTCGCCGCACGCGTCATGGACCGGGCGACCAGGGGAGGACTGATCGTGTCCAACGTGACGCTCGAAGCGATCTCCGAGGAGGTCTTCAGGTCGCTCGGCATCAGCGTGAAACGTGTACGCAAGCAACTGTTCTCGGCGAAAGTCCCAGGGGTTCCCGACGATCTCGTCATGTACTGGGTGAGGACTCGCAGCGACCTGCCAGGGGTCGACGCCGTCGACGAGGAGCCCACGGGGGCATAGTCGGTCACGATGGTGCTCTCGATGTTGTCTCGACTGGCGCGCCTCAGGGTCACCATCGTCTACGTCGTGGTCCTGACGGCCGTCAGCCTCGTCCTGTCGAGGATCGATCCCGGCCTGCAGGATCGGGTGATCCAGAACGCCAGTACCAATCTGTACAACCTCGGGCGCGGACACGTCGAGACGTTGTTCGTCAGCGCGTTCGTCGCCGACGCTGGTCCGGAGTACGAGTGGGTGCCCGGGCTCGTCTTCCTGCTGGCGATAGGCGAAATGCTCTGGTGCAGCAAACGTTTCCTGATCGCGCTGGTGCTGTGCCACGTCGGCGCGACGCTGTTGGTCGCCGTCTGGCTCGTGTTCGCGGTGAAGAACGGCTGGCTGCCCATCGACGTCGCCTCGGAAGCCGACGTAGGGATGAGCTATTGCGCGGTCGGGGTGCTCGGCGTGCTCGCGCCCGCGATACCGCGGCGGTGGCGGCCCGTCTGGATCGGGTGGTGGCTCGGTGTCGCGATTCTGGCGGTCGCCGTCGAGGCGGACTTCGCCTACCTGGGCCATCTGGTGTCGCTGCTGCTTGGCATGGCGGTGGCGACGCGCTTCGGGACGCCGCGGCCGTGGACACCCACCATGGTCGTCCTGCTGATTCTGGGCGCGACGTTCGGCTACCTGGTGCTGACGAACGAGGTGCCGCAGGTGGCCGCGATCGTCGCTGGCCTCGCGGGGGCTGCGCTCGGCGGTGTCGTCGCACTCGCGGCGTCACTCCGCACATCGCGCATCCCGTAGCACCGAACGTGCAGCCATGGCGCGGAAAACGCCCGCCGGCGCACCCTCACTGCACGCTCGGCGAACGCCGACTACACGAACTCGTCCGCGGACGCCTCCACCCAGTCCGAGCGCCAGGACTCCGGCGGATCCTCGAGCAACTCGCCGGGCATCAACCACTCGTAGATCTCGGCGTAGGTCCGAGTGCGTTGTCCCTCGATGCGGCGGTTGAGCATCGCCGGCGACAGCTGGTGAAAACCGTCGAGGCCCATCGAGGCCACGATCTGCGCCGCGCTGGCCACGGTGGCGCGTTGATAGTTGAACACCCGCTGCGTCTTGTCGGGAACGTCCAGCGCACGCGTGCGGGACGGGTCCTGGGTGGCCACCCCGGTGGGGCAGCGGTTGGTGTTGCACGCCAGAGCCTGGATGCATCCGACGGCGAACATCATCGCGCGGGCCGACATCAGGAAGTCCGCGCCCTGACACACCCGGCTGACGATGTCGACGCCGCTGGCGACCTTGCCGGAGGCGCCCACCCGGATCCGGTCGCGCAGACCGGTGCCGACCAGGCTGTTGTGCACCAGCATCAGGCCCTCCGTCAGCGGCATCCCGACGTGGTCCTCGAATTCCTGCGGCGCTGCGCCGGTCCCGCCCTCGGCGCCGTCGACGATGACGAAGTCGGGGGCGATGCCGGTCGCGAGGATCGCCTTGCAGATCGACAGGAATTCGGTCCGAGCACCGATGCAGAGCTTGAACCCGACCGGCTTGCCCCCCGACAGACGACGCAGCGTGGCGATGAACCCGACGAGCTCGGTCGGCGTGTGGAACGCACTGTGCGCGGGCGGCGACACCACCGTCTTGCCGATCGGGACGCCGCGGGTGGCCGCGATCTCGGCGCTGACCTTGGGGCCGGGGAGCACACCGCCCAGCCCCGGCTTGGCGCCCTGGGACAGCTTGATGGAGATCGCCCTGACCGACGGCAGCGTCGACTTCTCCGCGAACAGGGCGGGGTCGAAGCGACCGTCCGCGTCGCGACACCCGAAGTAGCCGGAGCCGATCTCCCAGATGAGGTCGCCGCCACCGCGCAGGTGATACGGGCTGATGCCGCCCTCGCCGGTGTCGTGGGCGAACCCCCCGCGGGCGGCCCCGGCGTTGAGCGCCTCGATCGCGTTGGCGGACAACGCGCCGAAGCTCATCGCCGACACGTTGAGCATCGAGACGTCGTAGGGCTGCGTGCAGTCGGGACCGCCGAGTCGCACCTTGGGGTCCAGGGTGTCGGCGACGTGTGCCCGCAGGGAGTGGCGCAGGAATTCGTAGCCGAGCGCGTAGACGTCGCGTTCGGTGCCGAACGGCTCGTCACCCTTGGTGCCCTTGGCCCGCTCGTAGACCAGGTCGCGGGTCTCCCGGTCGAAGGGCGCCGCCTCGGTGTTCGACTCGATGAAGTACTGCCGGATCTCGGGCCGGATCAACTCCATCAGGAAGCGGACATGGCCGAGGATCGGGTAGACGCGGAGAATCGTGTGCCTGGTCTGCAGCAGATCCCAGGTGCCCAGCGCTGCCAGGGCCGCGAGCACGACCGCGGCGGCGGTCCACGACCAGGACAGGGCGACGGCCGCCACCGCACACAGTGCGGCGGCGATCCAGACGCAGGCGACGATCACGGGCCGTGTGATCACGGCGTGAGGGTATCGCGAGTCACGAACCACCCGTCGCTATGATCGCCGGGTGGTAGATCAGCCGGACTCCTCAGGACTTTCGCAGGACGCGCTGGCCACTGCGGTCGCCGCGGCACGCGAGGCCTTCGAGCAGGCGGGTGACCTGGATGCGTTGGCCCGCGCGAAGACCGAACACCTCGGCGACCGTTCCCCGATCGCCTTGGCCCGCCAGGCGCTCGGCACGTTGGCGAAGACCGACCGCGCCGATGCAGGACGCCGCGTCAACGAGGCCCGGACCGCGGCGCAGGGCGCCTTCGACGTCAGGATCGAAGTACTCAGGGCCGAGCGCGACGCCGCCGCCCTGGTCGCCGAGCGCATCGACGTGACGTTGCCGTCCACGCGCGAACCGATCGGCGCCCGCCACCCCATCACGATCCTCACCGATCACGTCGCGGACGTCTTCGTCGCGATGGGATGGGAACTCGCCGAGGGTCCTGAGGTCGAGACCGAACAGTTCAACTTCGACGCACTGAACTTCCCGCCCGACCATCCGGCCCGCAGCGAGCAGGACACCTTCCAGATCGCGCCCGACGGGTCGCGCCAGGTGCTCCGCACGCACACGTCGCCGGTGCAGATCCGCGCGCTGCTCGAGCGGGACCTGCCGGTGTACATCGTGTCGATCGGCCGCACGTTCCGCACGGACGAACTCGACGCCACCCACACCCCGGTCTTCCACCAGGTCGAGGGTCTGGCCGTGGACCGCGGTCTGACGATGGCCAACCTGCGCGGCACCCTCGACGCATTCGCCCGCGCCGAGTTCGGGCCCCAGGGCCGCACCCGACTGCGCCCGCACTTCTTCCCCTTCACCGAACCGTCGGCCGAGGTCGACATCTGGTTCGAGAACAAGAAGGGCGGCGCGGGCTGGGTGGAGTGGGGCGGCTGCGGCATGGTCAACCCGAACGTGCTGCGCGCCTGCGGCATCGACCCCGACGAATACTCCGGATTCGCCTTCGGCATGGGACTGGAGCGAACCCTGCAGTTCCGCAACGGAATTCCCGACATGCGTGACATGGTCGAGGGTGACGTCCGCTTCTCCCTCCCGTTCGGAGTCGGAGCCTGATGCGCGTTCCCTACAGCTGGCTGCGCGACGTCGTGCAGGCCGGGGCCCCCGGCTGGGACGTCTCGCCGGAGGAACTCGAGCGGGCACTCATCGCCATCGGCCACGAGGTCGAGGAGATCCTCCCGGTCGGGCCCGTGTCCGGGCCGCTGACCATCGGCCGGGTGGCCGACATCGAGGAGCTCACCGAGTTCAAGAAGCCGATCCGGGCGTGCAAGGTCGACGTGGGGGAGGGCGCACCACGTGACATCGTCTGCGGAGCAACCAATTTCGCGGTCGGCGATCTGGTCGTCGTCGCATTGCCCGGCACCACCCTGCCCGGCGACTTCACCATCGCCAAGCGCAAGACCTACGGGCGGACGTCCGACGGCATGATCTGCTCGTCGTCCGAGCTCAACCTCGGCAGCGACCACTCGGGGATCATGGTGCTGCCTGCGGGCACCGCCGAGCCTGGCGACTCCGCGATCGACGTCCTCGGCCTCGACGACGTGGTCTTCGATCTGGCGATCACCCCCGATCGCGGCTACTGCCTGTCGATCCGCGGCATGGCCCGCGAGTTGGCGTGCGCGTACGACCTCGACTTCGTCGACCCCGCCGACGTCGCGCCGCTGCCCGCGACCGGCGAGGCCTGGCCGCTGACGGTCCAATCCGGCACCGGGGTCCAGCGTTTCGGGCTTCGCCCCGTCACCGGGATCGATCCGGCGGCCGTGTCGCCATGGTGGCTGCAGCGACGGCTCCTGCTCAGCGGGATCCGCGCCATCTCGCCTGCCGTCGACGTGACCAACTACGTGATGCTCGAGATCGGTCATCCGATGCACGCGCACGACCGCAGTCTCATCACCGGCGGGTTCGACGTGCGCTTCGCCACGCCGGGGGAGACCGTCGTCACGCTCGACGACGTCACGCGCACGCTGGATCCCGGCGACGTCCTGATCGTCGACGACGTCGCGACCGCCGCCATCGGTGGCGTGATGGGCGCGGGCACCACCGAGGTCCGCGACAGCACCACCGACGTGCTGCTCGAGGCGGCGGTGTGGGATCCGGCGGCGGTGTCGCGGACGCAGCGTCGCCTGCGCCTGGTCAGTGAGGCGAGCCGCCGCTACGAGCGCACCGTCGACCCGGCGATCTCCGTTGCCGCGCTTGACCGTTGCGCGTCACTGCTCGCCGAGATCGCCGGCGGCACCGTGGAGCCGACCCTGACCGACTGGCGTGGTGATCCGCCGCGCGACGATTGGTCACCCGCAGCCGTCAGCATGCCGGAGGACCTTCCCGACCGGATGGCTGGCGTGGACTACCCCGCGGGCACGACCGTCCGGCGGCTGACCCAGATCGGTTGCCGCGTCACCGTCGACGACGGTGTCGTCACCGCCGTTCCGCCGAGTTGGCGCCCCGATCTCAAGCAACCCGCGGACCTCGTCGAGGAGGTGCTCCGCCTCGAAGGCCTCGAGAAGATCCCGTCGGTCCTGCCGTCCGCACCGCCGGGGCGTGGACTGAGCCCAACCCAGAAGCGCCGTCGCGCAATCGGAAAGTCGTTGGCGCTCAATGGTTTCGTCGAGGTGCTGCCGACGCCGTTCCTGCCGGCGGGCGTGTTCGATGACTGGGGCCTGTTCGACGACGATCCGCGTCGCGCCACCATCCAGGTCCTCAACCCGCTCGAGGCCGACCGGCCCCACCTTGCGTCCACGTTGCTTCCCGGTCTACTGGAGGCACTGGTGCGCAACGTGTCCCGAGGAGCGCCCGACGACGCCCTGTTCGGCATCGAGCAGGTGGTCCTTGCGACACCGCAGACCAAGGCGGTCGAACTGCTACCCGTCGACCGGCGCCCCACCGACGCCGAGATCGCCATCATCGACGACGCGTTGCCCAGTCAGCCGCTTCACGTCGGCGTGGTCATGACCGGCATGCGCGAACCCGCGGGCCCGTGGGGACCCGGTCGCCCCGTCGACGCGATGGACGCCTTCGAGGCGGTGCGCATCATCGGCAGGGCCAGCCACGTCGAGTTCGAGTTCCGTGCCGGGCAGCAACTGCCATGGCACCCCGGCCGGTGCGCCGAGATCCTGCTCGACGACGAGGTCGTGGGTTACGCGGGTCAACTGCATCCCGCGGTCATCGAGCGCACGGGCCTTCCGAAGGGCGTCTGCGCCGTCGAGCTCGACCTCAGTGCGGTGCCCGTCGCCGAGCCGCTGCCCGCGCCGTCGGTGTCGCCGTTCCCCGCGGTTTTCCAGGACGTCAGCCTGATCGTCGCCAACGAAGTGCCGGCCCAGAGCGTCGTCGACGCGGTCCGGCATGGCGCCGGTGAGCTGCTCGAGGACGTCCGGATCTTCGACGTGTACGAGGGTCCGCAGGTCGGCGAGGGCAACAAGTCGCTGGCGCTGGCATTGCGGTTCCGCGCCCCCGACCGGACGCTCACCGAGGACGAGGCGAGTGCCGCCCGCGACGCGGCCGTCGCGGTGGCCGGCATCCGCGTCGGAGCAGTTCAGCGGCGCTGAGTAATGAATTTGCACCGAAGCGCATAAACATGCAGAATCGGTGTATGACCTCAGTGGCGGTGGCCGGTGCGAGCGGCTACGCGGGCGGCGAGATCCTCCGGCTGCTTCTCGGCCACCCCGCATTCGCCGACGGCCGACTCACCATCGGTGCCCTCACCGCGGCGGCCAGCGCGGGCACCAGCCTCGGCGAGCACCACCCGCACCTGCTCCCGCTGGCCGACCGGGTTCTCGAGTCCACCGACCTCGACGTGTTGGCAGGCCACGACGTCGTATTCCTGGCGTTGCCGCACGGACACTCCGCGGCACTCGCCGAACGACTCGGCGCCGACACTCTCATCGTGGACTGCGGAGCCGACTTCCGCCTGACCGATCCCGCGGCCTGGGAGAGGTTCTACGGCTCGGCCCATGCCGGCAGCTGGCCGTACGGTCTGCCCGAGCTTCCCGGCGCCCGCGAAGCGCTCAAGACCACCAGGCGCGTCGCCGTTCCCGGGTGCTATCCGACCGCCGCCCTGCTCGCCCTGCTTCCCGCACTCGCCGAGGACCTCGTCGAACCCGCCGTCACGGTCGTGGCCGTGAGCGGTACGTCCGGCGCCGGTCGTGCCGCGAAGGTCGACCTGCTCGGCTCCGAGGTGATCGGCTCGGCGCGCGCCTACAACGTCGGCGGCGCGCACCGCCACACCCCGGAGATCGCCCAGGGCCTGCGGTCGGTCACCGACAAGAACGTCACCGTGTCGTTCACGCCCGTGCTGATCCCGACCTCGCGAGGCATCCTCGCCACGTGTACCGCCAGGACCGGTGCCTCGGTCTCCGAGATCAGGGCGGCGTACGAAAAGGCCTACGGCAGTGAACCCTTCGTGCACCTCCTACCCGAGGGCCGCCTGCCGACCACCGGCTCGGTGATCGGCAGCAACGCCGCTCAGGTAGCCGTCGCCGTCGATGCGGACGCGGGTGTGCTGGTCGCATTGTGCGCCATCGACAACCTGGTCAAGGGAACTGGCGGGGCGGCCGTGCAGTCGATGAACCTGGCGCTGGGATGGCCGGAAACGGAAGGACTTTCGATCGTGGGAGTGGCACCGTGACACAGGTGGAAACGGGCTCGGGCAAGCTGGTCCGCACCCAGGGCGTCACCGCGCCGTCGGGATTCCGTGCGACGGGAATCTCCGCGGGCATCAAGGCCTCCGGCAAGCCGGATCTGGCGCTGGTCTTCAACGAGGGACCCGACTACGCCGCGGCGGCCGTCTTCACCCGCAACAAGGTGAAGGCCGCGCCCGTGCTCTGGACACAGCAGGTGATGACCACCAAGCGCCTCCGCGCCGTCATCCTGAACTCGGGCGGAGCCAACGCGTGCACCGGTCCGCTCGGCTTCCAGGACGCCCACGCGACCGCCGAGGCCGTCGCCACCGCGCTGTCGGACTGGGGCACCGAGACCGGTGCCATCGAAGTCGGCGTGTGCTCGACGGGGCTGATCGGCGACCGGCTGCCCATGGACAAGGTGCTCACCGGCGTCAAGGACATCGTGCACGAGATGGCCGGTGGCATCACCGGCGGCGCCGAGGCGGCGCACGCCATCATGACCACCGACACCATCCCGAAACAGGTTGCGCTGCATCACGAAGGCAGCTGGACCGTTGGCGGCATGGCGAAGGGTGCAGGCATGATGGCTCCGTCGCTGGCGACCATGCTGTGCGTCATCACCACCGACGCGGTCGCCGACGCGGACGCCCTCGACCACGCGCTGCGCAGTGCGGCCGCGCGCACCTTCGACCGTCTCGACATCGACGGCAGCTGCTCGACCAACGACACCGTCCTGCTGCTCGCGTCGGGGGCCAGTGAGATCGCGCCGAGTCAGGAGGATCTCGACGCTGCGGTGCTCGCGGTCTGCGACGACCTCTGCGCGCAACTGCAGGCCGACGCGGAGGGCGTCACCAAGCGGGTCGCGATCACCGTGACCGGTGCCGCCACCGAAGCCGATGCGGTGGTCGCCGCGCGGGTCATCGCCAGGGACAGTCTGGTCAAGACGGCGATCTTCGGCTCGGACGCCAACTGGGGCCGGGTGCTCGCCGCGGTCGGCATGGCCCCCGTCGACATGGCTGCGGACCGGATCAGCGTGTCGTTCAACGGTTCTCCGGTGTGCATCGACGGCACCGGAGCCCCCGGCGCACGCGACGTCGACCTCTCCGGCGCGGACATCTCCGTCGTCGTCGACCTGGCCGTCGGCACGGCCGAGGCGACGGTACGCACCACCGACCTCTCCCACGCCTATGTCGAAGAGAACTCGGCTTATTCGTCGTGACACCCGACACCGCCACCAAGGCGGCAGTCCTCGCCGAGGCGCTGCCGTGGCTCAAGCAACTCCACGGCAAGATCGTCGTGGTCAAGTACGGCGGCAACGCCATGACCGACGACGTCCTGAAGGCGGCGTTCGCCGCGGACATGGTGTTCCTGCGCAACTGCGGCATCCATCCCGTCGTCGTCCACGGCGGTGGTCCGCAGATCAGCGCGATGCTGTCCAAGCTCGGTATCGCAGGGGACTTCAAGGGCGGATTCCGGGTCACCACACCGGAAGTGCTCGACGTCGCGCGCATGGTGCTGTTCGGGCAGGTCGGCCGCGAGCTCGTCGGCCTGATCAACGCGCACGGCCCGTACGCCGTCGGCATCACCGGCGAGGACGCCCAACTGTTCACCGCGGTGCGCCGCAGCGTCACGGTCGACGGCGTGGCCACCGACATCGGCCTGGTCGGTGACGTCGAGAGGGTCGACACCAGGGCCGTCCTCGATCTCATTGCCGCAGGCCGTATTCCGGTGATCTCCACGATCGCCCCCGACGTCGCCGGCGTGGTGCACAACATCAACGCCGACACCGCGGCGGCCGCGTTGGCCGAGGCGCTCTCGGCTGAGAAGCTCCTGATGCTCACCGACGTCGAAGGGCTCTACACCAGCTGGCCCGACCGCTCGTCGCTCGTCAGCGAGATCGACGCCGCGACGCTGACGGACCTGCTGCCGTCGCTCGAGTCCGGCATGGTGCCCAAGATCGAAGCCTGCCTGCGCGCGGTCGAGGGCGGCGTGCCCAGCGCCCACGTCATCGACGGTCGCGTGGAGCACTGCGTGCTGGTCGAGCTGTTCACGAACGAAGGATCCGGAACGAAGGTGGTGATGAAGTGACAACCAAAACCCAAGGGCTGCAAGAGCGTTGGCAGGCCGTGATGATGGACAACTACGGCACTCCACCGGTCGCGCTCGTCAGCGGTGACGGCGCCGTCGTGACCGACGCCGACGGCAAGTCCTACGTCGACCTGCTGGGCGGTATCGCCGTGAACGTGCTCGGCCACCGGCATCCTGCCGTCATCGAGGCCGTCACCACCCAGCTCAACACCCTTGGCCACACGTCGAATCTCTACGCCACCGAGCCGGGCATCGCCCTTGCCGAGGCGCTCGTCGCGCACCTCGGCGGCGAGACTTCTTCTCCCGCGGCGCGGGTGTTCTTCTGCAACTCCGGGACCGAGGCCAACGAGGTCGCGTTCAAGATCACGCGACTCACCGGCCGCACCGGCCTCGTCGCCGCCGAGGGCGCCTTCCACGGCCGCACGATGGGCTCGTTGGCACTCACCGGGCAGCCGTCGAAGCAGGCGCCGTTCGAACCGCTGCCTGGCAACGTCACCCACGTCCCGTACGGCGACGCCGATGCACTGGCCGCCGCGGTGACGGACCAGACCGCCGCGGTCTTCCTCGAGCCGATCATGGGGGAGGGCGGCGTCGTCACCCCGCCGCCCGGCTACCTCGCGGCGGCACGGGAGATCACCGCGCGGTCCGGATCCCTGCTCGTACTCGACGAGGTGCAGACCGGCGTCGGTAGGACGGGAACCTTCTTCGCCCACCAGCACGATGGCATCACCCCCGACGTCGTCACCCTCGCGAAGGGTCTCGGCGGTGGACTGCCCATCGGCGCCTGCCTCGCGATCGGTCCCGCGGCCGACCTGTTGACACCGGGCCTGCACGGCAGCACGTTCGGCGGCAACCCGGTGTGCACGGCGGCCGCGCTGGCCGTGCTGAAGACCCTCGCCGAGGACGACCTCGTCGCCCGTGCCGACGTCCTGGGCAAGACCATCGGCAGCGGGATCGAGGCGCTCGGGCATCCGCTCGTCGACCACGTCAGGGGACGGGGTCTGCTGCGCGGCATCGTGCTGAAGGCGCCGAAGGGCAAGGCGGTGGAGACCGCGGCCCGCGACGCCGGGTTCCTGGTCAACGCCGCCGCGCCGGACGTCGTCCGACTGGCACCGCCGTTGGTCGTCACCGAGTCGCAGATCGAGGCCTTCCTGACCGCGCTCCCCGGCGTTCTCGACACGGCGGCGAGCGCGTCATGACCGTCAGGAATTTCCTGCGCGACGACGACCTGTCGCCGAGTGAGCAGGCCGAGGTGCTGGCACTGGCCGCCGAGCTCAAGAAGGCGCCGTTCAGCGCGCGCCCCCTGGAGGGTCCGCGCGGTGTGGCCGTGATCTTCGAGAAGAATTCGACTAGGACGCGGTTCTCGTTCGAGATGGGCATCGCCCAGCTCGGTGGGCACGCGGTCGTCGTCGACGGACGAAGCACCCAGCTGGGTCGCGAGGAGACCCTCGAGGACACCGGCCAGGTGCTGTCCCGTTACGTCGACGCGATCGTCTGGCGCACCTTCGCGCAGGAACGCCTGACCGCCATGGCCTCCGGGTCCACCGTGCCCATCATCAACGCGCTCTCCGACGAGTTCCACCCCTGCCAGGTGCTCGCCGACCTGCAGACCCTGGTCGAGCGCAAGGGTCACCTCGAGGGTCTGAAGATGGCCTACTTCGGCGACGGCGCGAACAACATGGCCCACTCGCTCATGCTCGGCGGCGTCACGGCGGGCATCCACGTGACGATCGCGGCGCCAACGGGTTTCGAGCCTGCGAGTCAATTCGTGGCGGCCGCGCAACGTCGGGCGGCCGAGACCGGCGCCACGGTCACGGTGACCTCGGACGCCAAGGCTGCCGCATCTGGCGCCGACGTCCTGGTCACCGACACCTGGACGTCCATGGGACAGGAGAACGACGGCCTCGACCGCGTTCGTCCCTTTCGGCCGTTCCAGGTCAACGACGCGATGCTGGCCCTGGCTGATCCAGACGCCGTTGTGCTGCACTGCCTTCCGGCTCACCGCGGGCACGAGATCACCGACGACGTGATCGACGGCCCACAGAGCGCGGTCTGGGACGAGGCCGAGAACCGGCTGCACGCGCAGAAGGCACTGCTGGTCTGGCTGTTGGAGCGCGCCGGCCGATGACGACCGCTACGAGGGCCGGACGGCAGGCGCGCATCGTGACGCTCCTGTCGTCGCACTCGGTGCGCAGTCAGAGCGAACTGGCCGCCATGCTGGCCGCCGAGGGAATCGACGTCACTCAGGCCACGCTCTCCAGAGACCTCGAGGAACTCGGCGCGGTGAAGCTGCGGGGAGCCGACGGCGGCACCGGGGTGTACATCGTGCCCGAGGACGGCAGTCCCGTTCGCGGCGTGTCCGGCGGCACCGACCGCATGTCACGACTACTCGGCGAGCTCCTGGTGTCGACCGACGCCAGCGGAAACCTCGCGGTCCTGCGCACCCCGCCGGGAGCCGCGCACTACCTCGCCAGCGCCATCGACCGCTCCGCGCTGCCCTACGTCGTCGGCACCATCGCCGGGGATGACACCATTCTCGTCGTGGCGCGCGAACCGATGACGGGTGCCGAGCTCGCCAGCACCCTCGAAGACCTCCAGTAACAGCCCAAGAATCAAGGAGATCAATTCAATGTCCGAACGCGTCATCCTGGCGTACTCCGGCGGCCTGGACACGTCCGTCGCGATCAGCTGGATCGGCAAGGAGACCGGTCGCGAGGTAGTGGCCGTCGCCATCGACCTCGGTCAGGGCGGCGAGGACATGGAGGTGGTCCGCCAGCGCGCGCTGGACTGCGGCGCCGTCGAGGCGGTCGTCGTGGACGCCCGCGACGAGTTCGCCGACGAGTACTGCCTACCGACCATCAAGAGCAACGCGCTGTACATGGACCGGTACCCGCTGGTGTCCGCCATCAGCAGGCCCCTGATCGTCAAGCACCTCGTCGCCGCGGCGCGCGAGCACGGCGGTGGCACGGTCGCCCACGGCTGCACCGGCAAGGGCAACGACCAAGTCCGCTTCGAGGTCGGATTCGCATCGCTCGCACCAGATCTCGACGTGCTGGCTCCCGTCCGCGACTACGCGTGGACCCGGGAGAAGGCGATCGCATTCGCCGAGGAGAACTCCATCCCGATCAACGTGACCAAGCGCTCGCCGTTCTCGATCGACCAGAACGTCTGGGGCCGCGCCGTGGAAACCGGCTTCCTGGAACACCTCTGGAACGCGCCGACCAAGGACGTCTACGACTACACCGAAGATCCGACGGTCAACTGGAGCTCACCCGACGAGGTCATCGTCGGCTTCGAGAAGGGCAGGCCGGTCTCCATCGACGGCAGGCCGGTCACGGTGCTCGAGGCGATCGTCGAGCTCAACCGCAGGGCGGGCGCCCAGGGCGTCGGCCGGCTCGACGTGGTCGAGGACCGGTTGGTCGGCATCAAGAGCCGCGAGATCTACGAGGCGCCGGGCGCGATGGTGTTGATCACCGCGCACACCGAACTCGAGCACGTCACCCTCGAACGTGAACTCGCCCGCTTCAAGCGGACCACCGATCAGCGCTGGGGCGAGTTGGTGTACGACGGCCTGTGGTACTCGCCGCTGAAGCGGTCGCTGGAGGCATTCGTCGCCGACACGCAGGAACACGTCACCGGTGAGATCCGAATGGTGTTGCACGGCGGGCACATCGCCGTCAACGGCAGGCGCAGCGCGGAGTCGCTGTACGACTTCAATCTCGCCACCTACGACGAAGGCGACACCTTCGACCAGTCCAGTGCCAAGGGCTTCGTGCACGTGCACGGGCTGAGCTCCAAGATCGCCGCTCAGCGGGACCTGACGAGCCGGTGAGCGCCGCCCCTTCACCGCGAGCGTGCGTGTCTGCACACGACACGCCGCCCCCCATTGGCACTTCACGCACGCTCGCGAAGGCCTGACATGAGCACGAACGAGGGCTCGCTGTGGGGCGGCCGCTTCGCCGACGGCCCCTCCGAGGCCCTGGCCGCGTTGAGCAAGTCGACCCACTTCGACTGGGTGCTGGCGCCGTATGACGTCCGGGCATCGAAGGCGCACACGCTGGTGCTGTTCCGCGCGGGCCTTCTGACCGAGGAGCAGCGCGACGGGCTGCTGGCGGGGCTCGACAGCCTGGGGGAGGACGTCGCCGACGGCAGCTTCGGCCCCCTGCCCACCGACGAGGACGTCCACGGCGCCCTCGAACGAGGTCTGATCGAGCGGACGGGCGATGACCTCGGTGGTCGCCTGCGTGCAGGCCGCTCGCGAAACGATCAGGTGGCCACGCTGTTTCGGATGTGGCTGCGCGACGCCGTCCGCGTCGTCGGCAATGGCGTGCTCGACGTGGTCGGGGCACTGGCGACCCAGGCGGCGTCCCATCCGACCGAGATCATGCCGGGCAAGACCCACCTTCAGTCCGCCCAGCCGATCCTGCTGGCACACCACCTGCTGGCCCACGCGCATCCGCTGCTTCGCGACGTCGACCGCATCGTCGACCTCGACGACCGGATCGCGGTGTCGCCCTACGGTTCCGGGGCTCTCGCGGGGTCCTCGCTCGGCCTGGACCCCGACGCCATCGCGGCCGATCTCGGCTTCACCGCCGCGGCCGACAACTCGATCGATGCCACGGCATCGCGCGACTTCGCCGCCGAGGCCGCCTTCGTGCTGGCGATGATCGCCGTCGACCTCTCCCGGTTGGCCGAGGACGTCATCCTCTGGAGCACCACCGAGTTCGGCTACGTCAGCCTGCACGACGCCTGGTCGACGGGCAGTTCGATCATGCCGCAGAAGAAGAACCCCGACATCGCCGAACTGGCCCGCGGCAAGTCCGGTCGGCTGATCGGCAATCTCGCCGGGCTCCTGGCCACCTTGAAGGCGCAACCGCTGGCGTACAACCGCGATCTGCAGGAGGACAAGGAGCCGGTCTTCGACTCGGTCGCGCAGTTGGAGCTGCTCCTGCCCGCCATGGCGGGCCTCGTCGGCACCCTGACCTTCGACGCCGTGCGAATGGCCGAACTCGCGCCACGCGGCTACACGCTGGCCACCGACATCGCGGAATGGATGGTCCGACAGGGCATTCCGTTCCGCGTCGCCCACGAGGCCGCAGGCGCGGCGGTCAAGGTCGCCGAGGGCCGCGGGGTCGGGCTGGAGGAATTGACCGACGACGAGCTCGCGGCGATCCACCCCGGCTTGACGGCCGAGGTGCGCGACGTGCTGACGGTCGAGGGCTCCGTGAACTCCCGCGACGCCCGCGGCGGCACCGCACCAGTCCAGGTCGCCAAGCAACTCGGCGGTGTGCGCGACTCCGCGGACCACCTGAGAGTCCGGCTGCGCCGCTAGTCCTCGGCCAGCAGGAGCCATTCCTCCTCGAGGGACTCCTTGCGGGCCGTCACCTCGGAGAGTTCCGCATTCAGCTCGCCGATGCGCACGTGATCGGCGGCGGCGTCCACCATCGCGTCGTGCAGCCTCGCAATCCGCTCATCGAGCTTGCCGAGCTGATTCTCGATGCGGGACAACTCCTTTCCGGTCCGTCTCTGAATGGCCGACGCGGTCTCGGAGCGTCCAGCCGAGCGGGACGGCAGCGTTGCGCTCATCGTCGCCACCCGCTCCGCCAAGTACTGCTCGATTCCGCCGGGCAGCATCACGCAGCGGCCGCCGCCGGGCAGCGCATACGTGACGTCGGCGACGCGCTCGAGGAAGTAGCGGTCGTGGGTGACGACGATCAACGTGCCCGGCCAACCGTCGAGATAGTCCTCGATCACGTTGAGGGTGTCGATGTCCAGGTCATTTGTCGGCTCGTCGAGCAACAGCACGTTGGGTTCGTCGAGCAACAGTCGGAGGAACTGGAAACGCCGCCGCTCGCCGCCGGAGAGTTCGGACAGCCGGGTGGTCAGCTTGTCACCCGTGAACCCGAAGTCCTCGAGCAACGTGGCCGTGCTGACTTCCTTGCCGCCCGCGAGTTCGGTGATCCGGCGGGCGTTCTCGACGGCGTCGAGCACGCGCTCGTTCCCGTCCAACTCGACCAAGGCCTGGCTCAGGTAGCCGATCTTGAGCGTCTTGCCCCGCTTGACGGTGCCCGCCGACGGAGACATGTCACCGATCAGGAGCTTCAACACCGACGACTTGCCGGTGCCGTTCACTCCGACCAGCCCGATGCGCTCACCAGGCCCGATCGACCAGTCAAGCTGATCGAGGATCAGCTTCTCGCCGGCCTGCAGCACCACGCGGTGCAGATCGAACACGTCCTTGCCGAGCCGGGCCGTCGCGAACCGCTGCAGCGCCAGCGAATCGCGCGGCTCGGGCTCGTTGGCGATCAGGTCATTGGCCGCCTGGATGCGGAACTTCGGCTTGGAGGTACGCGCCGGCGGCCCGCGCCGCAGCCAGGCCAGTTCCTTGCGCATCAGGTTGCGACGGCGTGCCTCGGTGCCCGCGGCGACGCGCATCCGCTCCGCACGCGCCAGCACGTACGCCGCGTAACCGCCCTCGTAGGCGTCGACGGATCCACCGTGGACCTCCCAGGTGCGCGTGCAGACCGCGTCGAGAAACCACCGGTCGTGGCTGACGACGACGAGCGCCTGAGAACGCTTCTGGGACAGGTGGCCGGCCAGCCACCCGATGACCTCGACGTCGAGGTGGTTGGTCGGCTCATCGAGCACGAGCACGTCGTGGCCGGCCAGCAGCACAGCGGCCAGCGCGACGCGGCGTCGCTCACCGCCACTGAGGTTGCTGACTTCGCGATCGAGTGCCACTTCGGTGAGCAGATTCTCGACCACCGACCGCGTGTCGGCGTCGGCCGCCCAGATGTGATCGGGACGCCCTGCCACGATCACGTCTCGCACGGTGGCGTCGGCAGCGAAGTCGTCGGCCTGATGCAGATAGCCGACCGACAGGCCGGAGGTGTGCGTCACCCGGCCGGAATCGGGCGGTCTCGTCGCGGTCAGGACCTGCAGCAACGTCGTCTTGCCGTCCCCGTTGCGACCGACGACGCCGATCGCCTCACCTTCCTCGACGCCAAGGCTGACGCCGTCCAGCAAGGTCCGCGTGCCGTAGCCGACAGTCGCGCGTTCGAGGTTGATCAGGTTCGCCATTAGGCGCCGATCATAGGGTGCGATCGAGGTGGGGCCCCAAGTCGGCTGTGCCATGATGGCGTCGGATCGGGGGATTCGCGTGGTCGACGAAAGGGGACGTTCGTGGTGGACCTTTCGGCCATCACCAAGCCCGTGGGCCGGTTGATGGCGACCGCGCAGAACGGCTTGGAGGTGCTCAGGTACGGCGGCCTCGAGACCGGTGCGGTGCCTTCGCCGTTCCAGATCATCGAGAGCGTGCCGATGTACCGGCTGCGGCGGTACTTTCCCCCCGACACCAGGCCGGGCGCCAAGCCTGCCGGGCCGCCGGTGCTGATGGTGCACCCGATGATGATGTCGGCCGACATGTGGGACGTCACCCGCAACGAGGGCGCGGTCGGCATCCTGCACGAGGCGGGCATCGACCCGTGGGTGATCGACTTCGGCTCGCCCGACCAGGTCGAGGGCGGCATGCAGCGCAACCTCGCCGACCACGTCGTCGCGCTGAGCGAGGCGATCGACACGGTGAAGAAGGTCACCGACCGCGACGTGCACCTCGCCGGCTATTCGCAGGGCGGCATGTTCTGCTACCAGACGGCGGCCTATCGGCGGTCCAAGGACCTCGCGAGCATCATCGGCTTCGGCTCACCGGTCGACACGCTTGCGGCGCTGCCGATGAACCTGCCGCCGAACCTCGCCGTCGGCGCAGCGGACTTCATGGCCGACCACGTGTTCAGCCGCATCGACATTCCCGGCTGGCTGGCCCGCACCGGTTTCCAGATGCTCGACCCGATCAAGACCGCACAGTCGCGGATCGACTTCCTGCGCCAACTCCATGATCGCGAGGCGCTCCTGCCCCGCGAACAACAGCGCCGCTTCCTGGCCAACGACGGCTGGATCGCGTGGTCCGGGCCGGCGATCGCCGAGTTGCTCAAGCAGTTCATCGCGCACAACCGGATGATGAGCGGCGGCTTCTCCATCCACGGCGACCTCGTCACGCTCGCGGACATCGACTGCCCGGTGCTCGCCGTCGTCGGTGAGGTCGACGACATCGGTCAGCCGGCCTCGGTGCGCGGTATCAAGCGCGCGTCACCGCAGGCCGATGTCTACGAATACCTGATCCGCACAGGACATTTCGGGTTGGTCGTCGGTTCCAAGGCGGCCACCCAGACATGGCCGACGGTCGCGTCCTGGGTGAAGTGGATCGCCGGCGACGGGGAGATGCCCGAGGGCGTGCTGCCGATGGCGCTGCAGCCCGACGAGGCCAGCGAGAGCGGCGTCCCGCTCGCGTCGCGCATCGCCCACGGCGCCGGCGCGGCAGCAGAGATGACGTTCAGCGTGGCCCGGGCAGCCGGATCTGCGTTCGTCGCGGCCAACAAGTCGGCGCGCGCGCTCGTCGTCGAGACTGCACGCACGCTGCCCCGCCTGGCGCGGCTCGGACAGATCAACGACCACACCCGGATCTCGCTCGGCCGCATCATGACCGAGCAGGCGCGGGCCACGCCCGATGGCGAGTTCCTGCTGTTCGACGGACGCGTGCACACCTACGAGGCGGTGGACCGCCGCATCAACAACGTCGTCCGCGGGCTCATCGACGTCGGGGTCCGTCAGGGAGCCCACGTCGGTGTGCTCATGGAGACCCGACCCAGCGCACTCGTCGCGATCGCCGCGCTGTCCCGACTCGGCGCGGTGGCCGTGCTCATGCCGCCGGATTCCGATCTCGTCGAGGCGGCCCGGCTCGGCTCGGTGTCGGACGTCATCGCCGACCCCGTCCACCTCGAGGCCGCAAAGCAACTGCCGCTGCGGGTTCTGGTCCTGGGTGGTGGCGAGGCACGTGCACTCGATCTCGGCGCCGACGACGACGTCGTCGACATGGAGAAGATCGATCCCGACGTCGTCGCACTGCCCGGCTGGTACCGGCCCGACCCCGGCTTCGCCAAGGACCTCGCGTACGTCGCCTTCGCGACGGTCGGCGGTGAGCTGGTGGCCAGGCAGATCACGAACTTCCGGTGGGCGCTGTCGGCCTTCGGCACCGCCTCGGCGGCGAACCTGGGCTCCGGCGACACGGTGTACTGCCTCACCCCGCTGCACCACCAGTCCGGCCTGCTGGTCAGCCTGGGCGGCGCGGTGGTCGGCGGTACCCGAATCGCGCTGTCCCGCGGACTCCGACCCGACCGCTTCGCCCACGAGCTGCGGCAATACGGCGTGACCGTGGTGTCCTACACCTGGGCCATGCTGCGCGACGTCATCGACGATCCTGCGTTCTCACTGCACGGCAATCACCCGGTGCGACTGTTCATCGGCTCCGGCATGCCGACCGGGCTGTGGAAGCGCGTCGAAGAGGAGTTCGCCCCCGCCCACGTCGTCGAGTTCTTCGCGACGACGGACGGCCAGGCGGTACTGGCCAACGTGGCAGGCGCCAAGATCGGCAGCGAGGGAAGGCCACTGCCCGGCGGCGGCCACATCGAACTCGCGGCCTATGACCCCGACGACGATCTGATCCTCGAAGACGACCGCGGCTTCGTCGCATTGGCCGGCCTCAACGAAGTCGGCGTGCTGCTGGCCCATCCGCGGGGACCCGTCGACCCCACGGCGTCGGTCAAGCGCGGCGTGTTCGCCCCCGCCGATCTCTGGGTGTCGACGGAGTACCTGTTCCGACGGGACGACGACGGCGACTTCTGGCTGGTCGCCAACCGCAACTCGGTCATCCGCACCGCGCGCGGCCCGGTCTACGGCGATGCGGTGAACGATGTGATCGGTCGGGTCGGCGCGGTCGACCTCGCGGTCACGTACCGGGTCAGCCCGGGCGAGCAGGACATGGCCGTGTCGGCCGTGCTGTTGCGGCCCGGTGGCAGCGTACCGACGGCCGATCTCAACGAAGCGCTCGCGCGCCTACCCGTCGGTGCTGGTCCCGACATCATCCACGTGGTTCCCGAGATGAAGCTCAGCGCCACCTACCGTCCACTGCTCGGCCCGCTGCGCGCGGCCGGCATCCCGAAACCGTCGCGTTATGCCTGGTATCTCGATCACGACAGCGGTACCTACAAGCGATTGACGGCTGCGGTCCGCGCCGAGATCACGGACACCGATCCCGACGAGTGATCAGAGTGAGGCGAGTGACGGGCTGCCACGGGCCCGGCGCTTTGTTAGGCTCCGCCTGGCTGTACGTGGCCACCCGGGTCGGGCCGGACATTCTTATACGGTCGACGATGGAGGATTGATGGCGGTACGGACCAGCACGAACGGTTGGCGCCGCGCGTTCAAGGGCGCAGTGGCCAGCGGGACGTTGGCGACCGGTCTGCTCGTCGGGATGGGTGTCGGCACCGCACACGCGGACGTGCTCGACGACATCGCTCAGGAGTACGACACCGGTCAGGGTGGGGGACAGGTCTCGAACCTCATCCATACGGCCATGAAGTTGCGCTCGCTCGGTTTCGTCCCGTCCAAGGGCGACGTGGCCGACCTCGAGGCAGCCATGGACAAGCGCCCGAACCAGGGCCCGCTGGTGGCTGCCCTGCAGTCGACCGTCGACTATCAGAAGCGCAACCAGATGCGGAGCATGGCCGCAGGCGGTGGCCCCCAGTTGAACCCGCCGACCATCGGCATCGGCGGTAGCGGCGGCGTCCTCGTCGACCCCAACGGCGGGGGCGGCATCAACGTCCCGCTCGGCTGACGTGGTGCTCGACCAACGCCTGCGCAGTCTGCTGGTGTGCCCGGAGGACCGCGGGCCGCTGCTACTCGTCGGCGACCAGCTGTACAACCCGCGCCTGCGGCGGGCCTACCGGATCGAAGCCGGCGTCCCCGTGCTGTTGATCTCCGAGGCGGTCACGATCACGGACGACGCCGAACACGACGCGCTGGTGCAACGGGCCGAACCCTAGACACCCGGCAGCTCTCCGGTCAGGTACCGCTGGAGTGTCGGCGCGATCGTGTCGATGATCTGCTCGACCGGCAACGAAGCGAAGGGCTCCAGCTCGAGGATGTAGCGCGCCATCACGACCCCGAACAGTTGCGATGCCACGAACTGGACGCGGATCGGCCCCGACCCCTTCGGCTCGTCGACGCGGGACCCGACCTCGACTGCGATGACGTCCTGCAGGAACGACCGAACGAGGCCGACGTCGTCGCCGGTCAACAGCGACCGCAGCGTTGCGATGAATCCGGAACCGATCTCGGAGTCCCACAGCGGCAGCAGCAGGGACGGCAGAGTGCGGCCCAGCTCGTCGAGTGGGACTTCGCGCATCGGGCCGAGGATCTGCAACGGGTCGATCGGGATGTGGACAGCCGCCGCGAACAGCTGTTCCTTGGTGCCGAAGTAGTGGTGCACCAGCGCGGAGTCGACGCCAGCGGCCGCTGCGATCGCGCGGATCGAGGTCTTGCCGATTCCATTGCGGGCGAACAACTCTCGCGCATTTGCCAGGATGCGGTCGCGGGTGTCGGAGGTACCGGGCGGCCGGCCTGGGCGCTTGCGGTTCGGCGCGCTCACGGCGTCCTGCGCCGCAGCGTTGCCGCCGCCAACCCCATGGCCACCACGGCGAAGGCGACGACGATCGCGATGTCCCTGGCGGCCGTCGCGGTGAGGTCAGGATGCGCAGCGACCTCCTTCAGCGCCTCCAGTGCGTAGCTGGCCGGCATCGCGTTGGAGATCCACTGCAGCCAGTCGGGAAGCGCGGCACGGGGCACGATGATGCCGCACAGCAGCAGCTGCGGCGCGATCACCACCGGCATGAACTGCACGGCCTGAAATTCGGTGCGCGCGAACGCACTACAGAGCAGTCCCAGTCCGACGCCGAGGACGGCGTTGATGATCGCGATCACGAACACCACGGCGGGACTGCCGGCCGTGTCGAATCCGAGCAGCCAGAACGAGATGGCGCACGCCAGGGTGGCCTGCGCCGCCGCGGCGATCGAGAACGCAGTGCCGTACGCGGCCAACAGATCGAGGCGGCGAAGCGGAGTGGTCAGGACCCGTTCCAGGGTCCCCGACGCCCGTTCGCGCTGCATGGTGATCGAGGTGATGAGGAACATCACGATGAGAGGAAACACTCCCAGCAGGATCAGGCAGGCACCGTTGAAGGGCGACGGGGCGCCGGGCGGGTGCGGTGCGTCCTTGAACATGAAGTACATCAACGTGATGATCACGCTCGGCACGACGAGGATCATGGCGACGCTGCGGTGGTCGCCCGCCAACTGCCGCAGGATTCGGCCCGTCGTGGCGAGATAGGCCTGGGGACTCAGCCGAGCGCGGCTGCGGTGCTGCGCCGAATGACGGACAGAAATGCTTCCTCCAGCGACTGACATCCGGTGTCCTCTCGTAACCTTGCGGGCGTGGTATGGGCCAGCAGTCGCCCCTCGCGCAGGAGCAGGAGGTCCCCGCAGTGGTCGGCTTCGTCCATGACGTGGCTCGACACCAGCAGCGTGGTGCCGCGGCGTGCCAGTCGGTCGAATTGCTCCCACAGGTCCACCCGTAGTACGGGGTCCAGGCCGACGGTGGGTTCATCGAGCACGAGCAGATCGGGGTGCGCCACCAGCGCGCAGGCCAGCGACACCCTGGTTCGTTGTCCGCCGGACAGGTTGGCGCACAACGCCGTTCGGTGATCGTCGAGGCCGACGTCGGCAATGGCATCGTCGGCGGACTTCGGGTCCGAACCGTAGAGCGAGGCGAAGTAGCGGACGTTGTCGATCACGCGGAGATCCTCGTAGATGGTGGCGTCCTGCGTGACGTAGCCGACGCGATGGCGAAGCTCGGGCGAGCCCGCGGGCCTCCCGAGCACGGTGACGGTGCCGCCCGCGACGATCTGCGTCCCGACGATGCTGCGGATCAGCGTGGTCTTGCCGCAGCCCGACGGACCGAGGATGCCGGTGATGGTGCCCGGCGCGATCTGGACCGTGACGTCGTCGAGCGCCGTGCGCTTGCCGCGCGTGACGGTGAGGTGTTCGACGGAGATGGCGGGCTCCCGGCGTCCCCGAGTCAATTCATCGCGCGATGAAGTCATCATGCGATGAATATGCTCCCCGCGGACGCCTCGGTCAAGGACGCCGGGCACAATCGCAGTGATGAGCGTGGACGCGTTGGCCACGGATCCGCTGTCGGCGGCCCGACTGCTGGTCGGGGCGGTGCTGACCGGGCGCGACGTGACGGCGACCATCGTCGAGGTCGAGGCGTACGGCGGCCCGGCCGACGGGCCGTGGCCCGACCCCGCGTCGCACTCGTTCCGCGGTCGAGGTGGCCGCAACGCCATCATGTTCGGGCCACCGGGACGGCTCTACGCGTACCGCAGCCACGGCATCCACGTCTGCGCCAACGTCGTGTGCGCCGGTGAGGGCGTCGCAGCGGCAGTGCTCGTCCGCGCCGCCGCGGTCACCGAAGGCGTAGACGTCGCGACGTCGCGGCGCGGCGACGCCATCACGGCAAGAGCCTTGGCCCGCGGCCCAGGGAACCTCTGCGCGGCGCTCGGAATCACCATGGCGGACAACGGGATCGATCTCTTCGATGACCGTGCACCGGTCCGGCTCGACCTGTCCGAACCACGTTCCGTCGTCGAGGGCCCCCGGGTCGGGGTGAGCAAGGCCGCGGACAGGCCATGGCGCTTCTGGCTGTCGGGGCATCCCGAGGTGTCCGCATTCCGTCGCAGTCCGCGGGCACCCGCGCCGGGGGACAGCGACTGATGCGGGAGGATTGCAGCGTGACTTCACCGGGCGCCGGAATTCTCGACGAACTCGACTGGCGCGGCCTGATCGCCCAGTCCACCGACCGTGACGCGCTGGCCGCTGCGGCCGCCGCGGGCCCGCTCACCCTCTATGCGGGCTTCGATCCGACGGCGCCCAGCCTGCATGCCGGACATCTGATTCCGCTCCTGACGTTGCAACGCTTCCAGCGCGCGGGCCACCGGCCGATCGTCCTCGCAGGTGGAGCTACCGGCAT
>JAESGJ010000212.1_pt1 | contig 62502 bp, 57 predicted proteins | sample 9266241 | NCBI WGS metagenome assembly JAESGJ01 (sample SAMN14514841, study PRJNA621669) | algae metagenome | isolation source: Brasilonema octagenarum HA4186-MV1 and co-occurring heterotrophs from wet... | place: USA: Manoa Valley, Hawaii | collected 2009-07-20
AACGACAGCGACGGTCGCTAAAAAGTCGCGCCAGTTTGCAATCCCACCTTTCGAATAATCGATCAGGTCAGGGCAGGCGTCCAGAACCATTCCGAGCGGGAACGTCCCCTCCGGCATCCGCTTCGGTTCCGGCACAATCTCCAAACCAGCCCCCCTGCTTTGTGGAAAGCGAGGTTCAAGATCAGGAAGGGAGTCTGGATTTGAATTTTGTAAGTGACGCTCATTTTGAGACTCATTGCCGCTCATATTTTGAGATTTGATATGCGTTTCCAGCAGGTTGAGGATTTCGTCGGCAAGCAGCGAGAGCTCGTCGGCGATTGGCTCCAGCGCCAGGCGCGTTGCACTGCGCGGAATCCGCGCCATGATGCCTCGATAGAGGTGGTGGACCTCTGCCCAATCGGCCGGGCCCTGACCACCCTGCTGCGTTGGGACACCTTCCTCGATGCCCGTGGCGATCATTTTGACGACGTCGCGCCGGCAGATCGTGATGCGCTCGCGCACCAGTCGCAGCGCCCTGGCCTCGGCCTCGATCTGGGCCGCCAGCGCTTCGAACTCTTCCGACCGCACCACGAGTGGTGCCAGATCGAAACCGAAGGCGAACACGACCTCTCCGGCCCTGCCCTTGCGCGCATAGCGCTTACCATTGGGGCTGTCGCGCCGGATGATCAGCCCTGCATCGACCAAGGCCGCCAAATGCCGCCGGAGCGTCGCCATCGGCATGCCGTGCGCACGCAGGCTGAGCTGGTTGTTCGAGGGGAAGACCACGAGGCCTTCGCCGGAGAGGACGGTTTCCGGGTGGAAGGACAGCAGCGCGTCCAGGACGGCCAGAGCGCGCTCGGGTACGCCGAGCATGTTCTTCGCCGTACAGATCGCTCTGAAGATATTCCATTTGTGGACCGCTTTTTCCGGCGGCCGCGTCTTCGCGGCCATCTGACTTGCCACATGGGCAAGCCTCAGCGATCGCCGCCCGAAGGGCGTCGTTACGGATAGTCGCGTCATGGTCTGGTCCCTCAGCTTTTAGGCAAAGCGAGAGCGCGCACCAAAACGGCGTCCAATCTCCTTGCGGAGACTCTTGACTGTGATTCGCGGAAGTGGGATTCTCATTGTCGCCAGACTAACGAGAGGGGCTTCCGAGACGCTGTTTCGGGGGCCTTTCTTTTTGCCTCAGGCTACCTCTGTGTTTGTTGCACCATCATCCGGCTTCGGCCGAGACCGCTACCGTCTCCATCGCCCCTGCCCGGCCTTGTCAGATGACAAGGTTTTCGCAGGTCGCTGAAATCACGCATCTCCTCCGCGAGCGAAGAACTGCTCAATAAGCCCGGGCAGCTCCCTCTCAATGAAAGCACTGAACGCGGGAGCGTGACCGGTCGCGACCGACAGCCGGATCTCGTCGCCCGAAAACGTCGCCCTGCCGACGACCTTGCCCGCCGGGCTCTTGAGCTTAATTTCCCGCCGCGGCCGTTCAACAGACGGCGTCACTGCGGCCAAGGCCCATTTGAACCGCTCGTCCGAAGACAGCGCCAGAACCTTGTCATCTGACAAGGTTTTCCTCACTCTCGCCAGAAGCGATGCATCGCTCTCGACTGCAGTAGCGAGTGCCGTCCAGCGAGGGCGCCCGACCTTCGGCGCTCGACCGATCGCTTGGATGATCTCGACCGGAAGAGCTCGGGAGACGGCTCGCAGTCGAGCCAGCTCGGGGTCGTCTACGGACAGAGCGGCCCGGACATCGCGGGACCTTATTCCTGCGTCATCCATACGCTTGGCAAAAAGAGCGCGTTCGACCCAGCTCAGGTCCTGGCGCGCGGCGTTCTCGATTCCTTGGGCGACGACGAGTTCGGCGTCCGACAGGGCGAGTATCGTCGCCTTGACCCTGATCCCAAGATCCGTCGCAGCCCGCCACCGACGATGTCCGTAAACAACTTGATAGCGGCCGTCATGCGATGGATGCCGGCGAACCTGGATCGGGACCTTCTGACCTTCCTGCGAGATCAGCGTCTTCAACGCCTCGAAGTCGAGATCGTCGTCATCCGGCAACCGGTCGGGGAAGGGGGAGGGATCAATCAGCCGAGGGTCGAGGTCGGCTGCGCCGCCGGCATCGACCAGCGCCTTGAGCCGATCGCGCTCCTCCCGCAATTCGGTGAGCGAACGCTGGGTCGCCCCGATGACGCCAGCCCCGACGCGCGCCAATGGCTGCGCAGGCACTTGACTGGCTTCTGCCGCCGCCAATTCCGGAACTGCCATTTCGGGCTGGGAGAAGGAGCCGAAATTCGCCAGGATAGATTTGCCGCCAGCCCGCTTGACCATCATGTCCGCCGCCAGCTTCGCTTGACCAGGCTGAGGATCTGGTCGTTGACGGCATCGACAGACTCCCGCGCGCGCTTAGCTGTCGCAGCAGAAATATTGCCGGGCTCGAGCTCATAAAGAGTGCGCTTTGCCAAGCCAGCCGTTTCGATAGCGGCGCTTTCGACCGCGGTCGATGTGAGAACGTCCTCGGTGAAAAGGTGGCGAAGCATGGTCACGACATGAACCTGCGATTGGTCCATGGGGTCGTGCCGCGTCACGACATAGCGCAGAAAATCCTGGCTCATCGTGGCCCCGGCATCGCGAATGACCGAGATCAGATCACCCATCATAAGGAGGAATTGGCTCATAGACATCACGTCGAGCATCGCGGGATGCACGGTCACGAGCAGCCCAGTCGCCGCGTAGATCGCGCCCAGCGTCAAAAAGCCCAGCGATGGCGGCGTATCAAGGATGACGACGTCGTAGTCGTCCTCGACCTCCGCCAGAGCGAGCCTAAGGCGCTCGAAAAAGATGCTGTCCGAGCCAGACTGACGCTTTGAGAGGAAGCGCGGCGTCTCGTGTTCATACTCCATGACCTCGATATTTCCGGGGATCAGGTCGATCCCGCTGAAATAGGTGGGCCGGATGATCTCGGCGATGGGGCGGCGCTCATCGTCGTATCGCAAGGTGGCGTAGATAGTCTCGTTGTGCTGCACGTCCATTTCCGGCTGCGCGCCGAACATCGCCGATAAGGACGCTTGAGGATCTAGATCGATCGCCAGAACGCGATAGCCGTGCAGCGCTAGATAATGCGCCAAATGCGCGCTCGTCGTCGTCTTAGCGCTGCCGCCCTTGAAATTTGCGACGGCCAATATCTGCAAATGCTCGCCGTTACGGCGATGTGGCAGGAATCGCAAAGCGTCAGTCGGACGTTGCGCTGCGAACAACGCGCGAAGCTCGTTGATCTGCGCCAATGTGTAGGCGCGGTGATTGTTCTCAAGCCGGGCGGGGACAGGACCCTTGCCCTCGTTCGACATCAGCTTGAGGGTCGATTCAGGGATCGACGTCAGCCTGGACACTTCATGTATCATGAAATGCCTGAGGCTTTTCTGCGCATCTGGAGGGTACATCTGCTGGCGTCGCGCCTGCAAATGATCCGAGAGCATGCCGGCATGCCGAACGATTTTGTCTGCGGGATCCTCGCCCTGCACTGTCGTCAAAGACTGCGGCATCATTGTCGATTCTCGGCCTCATTGTCGGGCGCGGCGCGGTTTATCGCCCCAAGCCCGACAAATCTTGGCCATGATTCTCGATCGCCGTCCAGAGATTTAAAGTTAACAGATAGTTAATGGCTTCGGCAGCCGTGATACCCGTCGCCTTCCGATGAGGGCAATTGTGATGACATCTCAGGGCAAATACCTTCTAAAGGCCATGCCGCCAGATCCACTGCAAAAGCTCGATTATTGAAGCCGATCAGGTAATCCACCGCGCTTTCAGCGCATTGGCGACCGCCTGTGGCAGGGTTTCGGCTCCAAGGTTCGCCCGGGCGTTATCGAGGTGGAACTTCACCACCCGCGGCGTGACACCCATGATCTTCGCGGTCGCCTCCATCGACTTCCCGCGAGCAGCCCATGTCAGGCATTCCCGCTCGCGCTGGGTCAGCGGTGAAGCGTCCTGGGATGCGGGCCGCAGCCCCAGCTTCGCATCGGCGTGAGCGTGAAAGGTCAGTCCGATTAACTGCACGATGTCGTTCGCCTCGGTGACCATCCTCGCATGAGCTGAGCTGACTTCGTCGGCCGCAAAGGTGAAGGCGGCGAACCGATTGAAGCCACCGGCGATCGCGACAGAGACACCATGGCGGATGCCGAACTCGTCGGCATCGTCGAAGAGCCGCTTCTGGGCGCGCAGCGGAAACCGACGCGCGGCCTCGCGGGTCCACTGCAGCGTGGAGCGCCCGCTCCGGGCAAAGGCGACCACCGGATCGACGTCCTGGTAGCCTTCCGAGAAGTAATGCTCGCTCCAGCGCTTGGGATAGGACGAGATCAAAACCGGATCGGCTTCGCCAAAGCCGAGATAGGCGAAGTACCGGAAGCCCATGCTTTCGGCGACACGTTGGCCGACACGCCCGAACTCTGCTTCGGCGCCCGACGAATGCAGCCCGTCGACCAGCTCCTGATAGGCCATTTCTACCGATTTCATCGGCTCTCCTTCGTGTTGCAGCGCCTTGCTTCACGCGCCTGATGATCCTCATGCGATCGATGCCGACGGCGTTTGCCGGGAAGATGTGGCGAGAGAGCGGCACAACCTTAGAGAGAACCCACCCTGTCAGATCCGACAGGTTCGGTTCGAACCCGCCTCTGATTGATTGGCTGTCAGATCAACGCGATTCGGAGGTGGCCATGCAGGTCGTCGAACTGACCCGCGCCGGATATGGCGCCAATCTCTCGCTGCTGATGGGCATGCACCGCCTGCGGCGGAAGGTGTTCAGAGACCGGCTCGACTGGTCGGTCGCCACCACGGGCGATCTGGAGATGGATTGCTTCGACACATTGGATGCAAGCTACCTGGTCGTCGCCGATCGCGGTGCAGTGCTGGGTTGCGTTCGGCTGCTGCCGACGATCGGGCCGAACATGCTGGCCGACACCTTTCCGGAGCTGCTCGACGGCGGTTCCGCGCCGCGCTCCAACCTCATCGCCGAAAGCTCGCGATTCTGCGTCGATACCGAAGCGACCGCCGTCACGACCCATGGCGGACTGCGGCAGGCGACGTTCATGTTGTTTGCCACCATGCTCGAATGGGGCGAGGCGAGGGGACTGGCGTCGATCGCGACGGTGACCGATTTGCGCATGGAACGCATTTTGCGTCGGGCCGGGTGGACGCTTGAGCGTCTCGGCGCTCCGCGACGCATCGGATCGACCGTCGCGGTCGCAGGCTTGCTGCCGATCGAGCAGGACGCGCTCGCAGCGGTTCGGCGCAATGGCGGCCTGACCGCACCGATGCTTCCGGTCGAATTCCCGCTACCGCTTGCGGCGTGATGGCTGCGCAGATGATCAGGACCGCGCTGCTCACCGCCGGGATTATCGGCCTCTCGGCAAGCGCTGCTCGCGCCGAAGACTGGGGCTGCACGGTATTGCTATGCCTCGCCAATCCGGGCGGACCGACGCAGTATGCCGCTTGTGTTCCGCCGGTGACGCGGCTCTGGTCGCATCTGAAGCGGGGAGGGGCCTTTCCGACCTGCTCAGGCGCTGGATCGAGCGCCTCACCGATCGGCTACGACCCGTACGAGCCATGCCAGGACGGCTACGTCCTGCGCGAGCTTGGGCGCGATGGCGCCAGTCAACCAGCGTGTGTGTCGAGAAAGCCGGTTCGCGACTGCGATCGCGCGGACGACGCCTGCCAGCCGCATGACATTCAGGCGGTTCGCCATCGCGCCCAACCCAATTTCATCGACGTGACCGGAGCCGACGGCGTCAGCACGCGGGTGCGGTTCTGATGGAGGCCGCCGACATTACGACATTGATCGACCGCTGCACCGCGCCAACGCTGGCGCGGCCAGTTGCCGCGATCATGCGTCAGGCGAGCGAGTTCGAGCCCTTGCTGGTGACGATCGTGGGCAAGCGACCGATCCGGATTCTGGCCGATACGAAACCTGAAGCCATTGCGCTCACCAGCGAAGCGGCCGCTGCAGGACAGCCAGTCCGCATTGGCCTGGCTCAGCTCGATACCGCCGAACTCAAAGCGGCCGGGCTCACCATCGCTGCCGCCTTTGACCCGTGCGAACACATCGCCGGCGTTGGCCGCGTGTTTCAAGAACGGAAGGCGCTGCTCGTGTCGAGCGGCCTCGACGATGCCGCCGCGAGCGAAAGAGCCAGAACGTCATTCAAAACCGGTCGGACCGCGGCGCCTCCTGCAACCGCAGCCAAGCCCGCCACGGCTTCGGGCCGTGAGACGGAGCCAGATGGCCCCGACGAGGAGATCGCGTCCGCGAAAGACCCGCCGTCCCGGAGCGTCTATGGCGCGCAGCGCGGCTCCTCGCTGCTGATCTACAGCCGCTAGCCCGACCCAATTCCTTTTCCCGACCGCACGCGATGTCGGCGTCGAACACACTTGCCTGGAGACCACGAATGCCCCTGCCGCTTCCAACACTCGCCGCACCAACCGCTATCGCGGCTGCGCTCGTACTTTTCGCCGCCGAGCCTGCGCTCGCGCAGACCGCCAATATCGAGGGCGTGCTGCAAAACATCGTTACGATGCTGACGGGCAATGTCGCGCGCCTGCTGGCGACGCTTGCCGTGATCATCGTCGGCATCGCCTGGATGTTCGGTTATCTCGACCTGCGCAAGGCGGCCTATGTCGTGCTCGGCGTCGCCATCGTCTTCGGCGCGTCCGAAGTCGTCTCGACGCTCACTGGCGGCAAGTAGGCTTGAGGCGATGACGAGCGAGCCCGAGCGCCTGACCGAGGATACGCTGTTCCTCGCCTGCACAAGGCCTGCGATGATCGCGGGCGTCACGATGGAGGCGATGGCCATCAATGTGATGGCGTCGTGCATCCTGTTCCTGATGGCGGGTTCGATCGTCTATGGGCTGATCGCGTTGCCGATCCACCTGATCTGCCGTGCGATCTGCCGGCATGATCCAAACCAGTTCCGGTTGCTCGTCGCCTGGCTGGAGACCCGCGGTCGCGCACGCAATGGCGCCTTCTGGGGCGGCTCGTCGCCGACGCCCTTGCGCCTCGTGCGCCGCTTCAAGCCTCGCGAGGTCGCGCATGGCTGACGCCTCCCGCCTGATGGCTCGCGAGGTCGAGCCCGACGTTCATCTGCCTTATGTTCGGCATGTGACCGAGTCCGTCATCAGCCTCTCGACCCGGGCGCTGATGACGACGATCCGCCTCGATGGCATCGCCTTCGAGACGGCCGATATCGGCGACCTCAATGATCTGCACGCCAAGCTCAATCTCACGCTGCGCAATCTCGCAGACGATCGGCTCGCGATCTGGACGCATCTGATCCGGCGGCGGGATACCGGCTATCCCGAAGGCGAATTCTCCTCCGGCTTCGCGCGCGATCTCGACATCGGCTATCGCGAGGCGCTTCAGGGCACGAATCTGTTCCGCAACGAGCTTTACCTGACCATCGTCGCCCATCCCGGCCGCGATCGGGCGGAGGCAGCTGCCGGATTCGTCTCACGCCTTGGCCAGGCGCGTCGCGGGGGAGGGGAGGTCGATGCCGCCGCGCTGAAGCGGCTGAACGATGCCGCTCGGGACATCACGGCGGCGCTTGGTCGCTATGGCGCCACTCAGCTCGGCCTTGTCGAAGAGAACGGCCTGCTGTTCTCGGAGCCGATGCGGCTCTTGCATCTGTTGGCGTCGAGCGAGGATATTCCGACCGCCCTGCCGCAAGGCCGGATCGGATCGGCGATCTACACAAACCGCGTCATTTTCGGCCGCGAGGCGATCGAGGTTCGCGCTGCCGGCGGCTCGCTCTTCTCAGGGATGTTCGGGCTGAAGGAATACCCGGCCTCGACCAGGCCCGGCATGCTGAACGGCCTGCTCTCGGCGCCGTTCGAGTTCGTGCTCTCGCAGAGCTTTGCCTTCCTGTCGAAGGCCGACGCCAAGACGGTGCTGACGCGAAAGCAAAACCAGCTCGTGTCGACCCAGGATGTCGCGGCCTCTCAGATCGATGATCTGAACGATGCGCTGGATAATCTCGAATCCAACCGCTTCGTCATGGGCGACCATCATCTGTCGCTGCTTGTGCGGGCCGAGGCCCCGAAGGCTTTGCTGGATACGATGGCGCAGGCGCGCCGCGTGCTGGCTGAGGCCGGCGCTGTCGTGGCGCGCGAAGACCTCGGGCTCGAGGCGGCCTATTGGGCGCAGATGCCGGGGTTGTTCAAGCACCGGGCGCGGTCTGGAGCGATCACTTCCCGCAATCTTGCGGCGCTGTCGCCGTTCCACAGCCACCCGGCTGGCAAATCTGTCGGCAACCATTGGGGGCCGTCGGTCGCTATGCTGAAGACGGCGTCCGGTTCGCCCTATAACTTCTCTTTCCACGCCGGCGATCTCGGCAACACTTTTATCTGCGGGCCGTCAGGCTCCGGTAAAACAGTGCTGCAGAATTTTCTGCTCGCCCAGGCGGAGAAGTTCGGCTGCCAGCGCGTTATGTTCGACAAGGACCGCGGTGCTGAAATCTTCGTCCGCGCCTCTGGCGGCACCTATCTCACGCTCAAGAATGGCGTCTCGACCGGCTGCGCGCCGGTGAAGGCGCTCGAATTGACCCCGGCCAATCTCGCCTTCCTCGGCGAGCTCGTCCGCAAGCTCGTCACGGTCGAGGGCAGGGCGCTGTCCGTCGTCGATGAGGAGCGGATCGATTCCGGTCTCGAGGCAATGCGGGCGCTGCCCCGTCAAGAGCGCTCGCTATCGGCGCTGCGCGCGTTTCTCGGGCAGCAGGATCGCGAGGGCATCGGCGCCAGGCTCGACCGCTGGTGCCATGGCGCACCTCTCGGCTGGGTGCTCGATGCCGAAGCGGACGCGATCGCGCTCGATGCCGGCTTCATCGGTTTTGACATGACCGACGTGCTCGACCACGCGACCGTGCGCACGCCGCTGATGATGGTGCTGTTTCATCGCGTCGAGCAGCTCATCGACGGCCGTCGCATCATCATCGACATCGACGAATTCTGGAAAGCGCTCGGCGATGACGCCTTTCGCGCGTTGGCGAACGACAAGCTCAAAACCATCCGCAAGCAGAACGGCGTCATGGTGTTTGGCACGCAGTCGCCGCGCGATGCGCTGGCGTCTCCGATCGCCCACACCATCGTCGAGCAGTGCCCGACGCAGATCTTCATGCCGAACCCGCGCGGCACGCGCTCGGACTATGTCGACGGTTTCCACCTGACCGAGACCGAGTTCCGACTGATCAAGGAAGAGCTGTCGGCCGAGAGCCGGCGCTTCCTGATCAAGCAGAACGGTCAGTCCGTCGTTGCCGAACTCGACCTTGGCGGCATGGATGACGCGCTTGCCGTGCTGTCGGGCCGCACCGAGACCGTCGAGCTGCTCGACCGCATCCGCGCCGAGGTCGGTGACGACCCCGCAGCGTTCCTGCCCCGCTTCCATGCCGAGAGAAAGATCGACCGATGAACGTGTCTCGCCTCCTGATTGCCGCAGCACTGGCTGGACTGCCGGCCCATGGCTTTGCCCAGCAGGGCGTGCCGGTCTTTGATGCCGGCGCGATCGCAAAACATGTCGAGCAGATCGGCAAGCTGACCGAGCAGATCAAGACGATGGAGGCCCAGCTCACGCAGGCCAAGCAGCTCTACGAGAGCTTCAACAAGCTGACCGACGTCAACGACATCGCCTCGCTCCTGAGCAGCGACGAGTTCCGGAAGCATCTGCCGAAAGAGTTCGGCGAAATCGAGAAGCTGGTCTCCGGTGGCGGCGGGTCAATGACCGGCACGGTCGACCGCTATCTTGAACAGAACCGCGCCTACCAAGGCGGCGATGCGAACTCGTTCTATCGCACGGAGCTCGACCGCATCGCGCGCCAGACCGGCGCGAAGCACTCGATCGGCCAAAGCGTCTACGACACCGCCTCGAAACGCATCGATGGGTTGGAGGAACTCCGTCAGAAGATTACGGCGTCCAAGGACGCCAAGGATGTTCTGGATCTGTCCGCGCGCATTCAGGCGGAGCAGGCGCTGCTGCAGAACGAGGTGCTTCGGATGCAGGGGCTCGCCATGGTGCAGCAGGCGCGCGGCGACATGGACGGCCAACGTCAGAAAGAGCGCGAGCGCCAACTCGTCGATGAGATGAAGGCGGCGCTGCAATGAAAGCGCGGACGCTGCTGTGGACCTTGGCACCTCTGCTCGGGCTGGCGGGGTGCGGTGAAGGTGACGACAATCGGCAAGCCGCGCCGCCGGCCCGGACCGGAGCCACCTCGCCTGACGCCTCGCCCCGCACGGTGAACTGGTTTCTCGATAATCCTGGAGCGCTCGCGTCAGATTGGGATCGTTGTCGAAATGACCCCGGGGGCATCGGGACTTCTGCGGAGTGCATCAACGTCAGCGAAGCACGCCGCCGGCAAACTGCTCGCGAAGTCCAAGACGCTTTGAAGTGACCTTGCATGGCCATAAACGTTTTCGACCAGTTCCTGAAAGAATTCGAGCAGCCGATCACGACCTTCGTGTCGACATCGGTTTCGAGTCTCACATCGTTCGTCGATGGACCGTTGCGGGTGGCGGTACTGCTCTACGTCGTTCTGTACGGGTTTGCGGTCATGCGCGGGGCGATCGCAGAACCGATCCAGGAATTTGCCTGGCGAGCGATGCGCCTCGTCGTGATCGTACTGCTCGCCTCGAATTCAAGCTCGTTTCAGCAGTATGTCACCGACCTCTTCTTCACCTCGCTTCCGAAAGAGATCGGGAACGCGCTTGGCGGCTCGACATTGGACGCGACGTCTGGCCAGCCTTTCGACAAGCTGCTGAGCAAGGGGATCGAGGTCGCATACAAGATTTATGATCAGGCTGGCCTGACCAACATCGCACCGGCTTTGATCGCGGCCATTCTGCTCGTCTTTGTGGCGTTCGGATCGTTCCTCCAGTTCGCCGTCCTGCTGTACGCGAAAATCGGACTCGCGATCGTCATTGCCTTGGGTCCAATTTTCATCGCGCTCGCCCTTTTCGAGGCGACGCGCCCCTTTGCGGAAGCGTGGACGCGTCAGGTCGCGAACTTCCTAATCCTTCACATCTTGGTCGTTGCGCTTGTCGGTCTGATGCTGACGTCGGTCCAAGGCTTCGTCGAGAAATACGGAGCAAACACATCGACGGCTGGCGCTCTCATTGTCGGTGCCGTCGCGATCAGCGCGGTACTGGGGTTGGCCGCCTACATCGCGCTTCAGCTTCCCGCCATTGCAGGCGGCCTTGCCGGCGGCGGCGCTTCGCTCGCAGTACGCGTCGTCACCAGCGCCATCACCGCGAACGCAGCCTCCGCCGCCGTCGGCGCTTATGCCGGCGCGCGAAGCGCGGCCAATCGCACGGCGGCCAGAATCCGCGAGCGACGACAGGGCGGCGAGATCAGACGCGTCTGAACGTCCCCTCCACACCAGGATCAACCGCATCCGCGCAAGGATGCCGAGAAGGATTTGTCTCTATGAATTGTCGCGTGATCGCCAGTCTCGTGCTGGCCACCGTGGTGACGGGCTGCGCCGGCTGGAGCAAGGACGCGCCGTCCTGTGATGGCTCGGCCAAGCGCCCGCTCAACCGGTCGCTCTGGGACTGGGAAGCCACGCCTCCGGCTGCGCCGCAGCCTGATGCGCCTGCCGTCAAACGGATGGGCCAGGCCCAGCCAGACCAGCCTGCCGGCGGCATCGAGCGGGCTGCCACAGCCTGGTCTGCCTACGACATCGCGCGCTCGCTCCTACCTTGCGTCGAGGCTTCGCGGCATGGTTAGGCCCGACGATCTGCAAGACTACTTCGACAATGCCCGGCGCTGGGAACAGGATCTCCTGCTGACGGCACAGCGGTCGAAACGGCTGGCCTGGTTCGTCGCAACCGCTGCCTGCGTGCTCGCGACGGCCGCCGTCGGCGCGGTCGCGGCGCTGGCGCCGCTGAAGACCGTCGAGCCTTTCGTCATCCGCGTCGACAATGCGACCGGGATCGTCGAGACGGTCGCCGCGCTCGGGACATCGCCGCGCAGCTACGACGAGGCGGTGACCAAATACTTCCTGGGCCGCTATGTCCGCTCGCGCGAGGGCTTCAGCCAGGCGGAGGCAGCGAGTAATTTCCAGACCGTGGCGTTGTTGTCGTCGCCGGCCGAGCAGGCGCGCTTTGCCGCCGTCTATCGCGGCTCGAATCCGGAAAGCCCGCAGGTGCTGCATGGTCGCTTCGGTGTCGCCGAGGTCCGGATCAAGGCGATCTCGCTCCTGGCCGACAACCTCGCCTCGGTCCGCTTCCTGAAGGAGAGCCGGAAGGGCGAGGAGATTAAGATCACACATTGGATCGCGACGTTGACCTTCGCCTATGTCAACGCACCGGTCTCCTCGACCGACCGCCTGATCAATCCGCTCGGCTTTCTCGTCTCGGAATACCGTGCCGATCCGGAGGTTGCCCCATGAGCCGTCGCGTCATCGCAATCGGGTGCGGGCTGCTCTTGGCGCTAGGCCTTGGACTGCCCTCACTCGCCCTACAACTCCCGACCGCTGGCGCACGCGACGAGCGTGTGCGCTTCGTCGCCTATGACCCTGCGAACGTCGTCAAGGTCAACGGCGTGATCCGCGCCTCGACCCAGGTAATCTTCGCCGAGGATGAGGAAATCGCCCATGTCGCGATCGGCGACTCGATCGCCTGGGAGGTCGCGCCGGCCGGCTCGATCCTTTTCCTCAAACCCCGCGAAAAGCACCCCTCCACCAATCTGCAGGTCGTGACGACGCGGCGCGACGGCCGCAAGCGCTCCTACCAGTTCGAACTCTCGATCGCGGAAGCCTCGCTTAAGGAGAGCTATTTCGTGGTGAAATTCTCCTACCCGGCCGATGAGGCCGATCGTCGTCGCGCTGAAAGCGAAGCGCGCGGCCAGCAGCGCGAGGGCGCGATTATCGACCAGACGTTTGATCTCCACCAGCAATATGGCGCGCGAAATTGGCGCTTCTCGGCGCAAGGCCCGGCCGATCTCGAACCCGACGGCGTCTTCGACGATGGCAAGGTCACGAGCTTGCGCTTCGCGGGCAATCGCGAGGTGCCGGCGATCTACATGGTCGGCTCGGACGGTGCGGAAAGTCTTGTGCCCAAGGACGTGCGTGGCGAGGTCGTCGTGGTCCATGCCACCGCGCGCGAGTTCCGGCTGCGCCGCGGCAGCGACGTGCTTTGCATCTTCAACGAGGCGTTCGACGCCGTCGGCGTGAACCCCGGCACCGGCACGACGAGCCCGAGCATCGCCCGCACGCAAAAGCAGCCAGCGCCAGCTCGGCGTCGCTGAGGAGCATTGCATGACCGATCAGAACGCATCATCCGGCGTCGAAGGCGAACGCGGCATCACTCCAGTCTCCGGACCGGTCGAGGGCTCGGGCCGGGCGCTCGCCAAACGCGGCATCGGCGCTGCCGCGCTGATCGCGTTTTCGGTTCTGGTGATCTGGAGCACCTGGAAATCCGAAAAACCTGTCGACCAGGCCGGCGCCAAACCGATCATCCGCCAGACCACGACGTTTGAGCCCGCCCGCGAACCGCCAGCTCCGGCTCCCGTCCAGCAGGCTGCCCTGCCGGTCCTGCCGCCTCAGCTCGCGCCGGCCGCCGCTCCGCCGCAAACCGACAAGCTGATGGAAAGCGCCCGCCGCGCGCCGGTGCTCGCCTTCAACCGGCCGGGACGCGGACCATCGGGGGAGGGGGCAGGGCAGGGTGCATCCCTACCAGGGTCGCCTCTGCTTGCGGGTGCAGCCGAACCGCGCAACGAACTCGCCGACAAGCTGAGAGCCACCACGATCGAGGGTGTGCGCGCCGCGCGCCTGCCCAATCGCAATCTCTTGGTGACGCAAGGGACCGCGATCCCTTGTGTGTTGGAAACCGCGATGTCGTCGGATGTACCGGGTTTTGTCTCATGCGTGGTGCTGCGCGATGTCCTGTCGGATTCAGGCCATGTCGTGCTGATGGAGAAGGGCACCCAGATCGTCGGCGAGTACCGCGGCCAGGTCCGGAAGGGCTCCAAGCGCATGTTCGTGCTCTGGACACGGGCGAAAACTCCGACCGGAGTCATCGTCGCGCTGGCCTCACCAGCAACCGACGCGCTCGGCCGCGCCGGCTTCGACGGCGAGATCGACACACATTTCTGGGAGCGTTTTGGCGCGGCGCTGTTGCTTTCGATCGTCAGCGACGCAGCCGCGATCGGCCGGCAGCAGCTCGAGAATGCCGATATCGAGATCCGCAACACATCCGGATCGGCGAACACTGCCGCCGGCATCGCCGTCGAGCGCTCCATCGACATTCCGCCGACGCTGAACAAGGACCAGGGCGAGCGCGTCAACATCTTCGTCGCCCGCGATCTGGATTTTTCCTCGGTCTACGATCTCAAGCGGATCGAAAGTCGCGCGCGGATTCTGGATCGCACGGTGCACGGCATCGACGCTGGTATCGCTTCTGGCTCGCGGGTCACGAAGCCATGACCGCACTCGCGCCTGTGCCTGTCGAAGCCGATTGCATCATTGTTGTCGCACCGGCCGCGCCGATTGCGCCGACCGCTTCCGAACGGCGCGCCAGCCGCATCGTGCTCGAACGCTATCTGACGCCGCTCGCGCGCTTCCTGGCGCAGCCGGACCTCACCGAAATCGTCGTCAACCGCCCGGGCGAGGTGTTCACGGAAGGACCGGGCGGGTGGCATCGGCACGAGCTTCACGATCTGAGTCACGCGCATCTGATGCATCTTGCGACGGCCGCCGCCGGCTATACCCGGCAGGACATCGGTCCCGATCATCCGATCGTCTCGACGACGCTGCCGGGCGAGGAGCGCTGCCAGATCGTCGTGCCGCCGGCGGTGCCGCCTGGGACCGTCAGCCTGACCATCCGAAAACCCTCGACCGTCACCATGACGCTGGAAGATTTTGAGCAGCGGGATCTGTTCTCCGACATCCGCATCACCAGCGATGATCTCTCCGAGAACGAACAGGAGCTGGTGCGCCTACGTGACGCCGGGCAATGGCGCGAGTTTCTGGCACTCGCAGTTCGCAGCCGCCGCAACATCATCATCTCGGGCGCGACCGGCTCGGGCAAGACGACGCTGTCGAAGGGTCTGATCGCCCAGATCCCGGCGACCGAACGGCTCGTCACGATCGAGGACACAGCCGAGCTTGTGGTGCCGCAGCCGAACCATGTCCGGTTGCTCTATGCCAAGGACGGGCAGGGGCTCGCCAAGGTCGGACCACGCGAGCTGCTCGAATCCTGCCTGCGCATGCGGCCCGATCGCATCCTGCTGCAGGAGCTGCGCGACGGCACCGCCTTCTTCTACCTGCGCAACGTGAACTCCGGTCACCCGGGCTCGATCACAACCGTCCATGCCGATTCCGCGCGCTTGGCCTTCGAGCAGTTGACGCTGCTGGTAAAGGAGAGCGCCGAAGGTCGGGATCTTGCACGCGACGACATTCGCAACCTGCTGCGCCAGACCGTCGACATCGTCGTTCAGATGAAACGCGAGCACGGCCGTTTCCGCATCACGGAGATCGACTATGACCCCGTTCGAAAGCGCGTCGCCAGCGCGTAAGGTCGCGATCCGGATCGCGCTCGCGGCCACCGGCATCGCCATATTCCTGTTCGTCGGCTCCAACGTCCTGCTGCTCGGCCTGCGCAGCCATGATGGCGGCTTCCACTGGAACGAGCTTGCGATCGCCTGGCCCCACTACGGCACGAACGAGCGCCTCGACCGCTGGATCACTTTTGGAACGCTTGCCGGCACCATCGCCGCCTTCGGGCTGATAGGTTTGATCATGCGGACGAAACCGCGCCCGCTGCATGGCGAAGCGCGGTTCGCCACCGAGCGCGATATCCGCAAGGCGGGCCTGAGGTCGAAGCAGGGTATTCTGCTCGGCCGGAAGGATGGGAAATTCCTGTGCTTCGGCGGACCGGAACACGTCATGGTCTATGCGCCGACGCGGTCGGGCAAGGGCGTCGGCTACGTCATCCCGAACTTGCTGAACTGGCCGGATTCCGTCGTCGCGCTCGACGTCAAGAAGGAAAACTTTAACCGCACGGCGGGGTTTCGGGAGGCGAGCGGGCAGGCCGTCTTCCTGTTCGATCCGCTCGACGAGCAGGGTCGGACGGCGCGATACAATCCGCTCGCCTATGTCCGCCGCGACCCGGTCGATCTCTATGACGATCTCCAGCGCATCGCGGTCATGCTGTTCCCAGCCGAAAACCGGGCCGATCCGTTCTGGTTCGAAACCGCGCGATCGGCGTTCGTCGCGATCGGCGGCTATGTCGCCGAGACGCCGGGCCTCCCGCTGACAATCGGCGAAATCCTGCGGCAGCTCTCGGCTTCCAGCGATCTGAAGGCGCATTTTCTGGCTGCTATGAAAGAGCGCGCTAAAAGCTCGGCGCCGCTTTCCTCACATTGCATCGGGGCGCTCAACGACTTTCTCTCGGCCTCCGAGAATACCATGAACTCGGTTCGAAAGACCACGACAGCGCGGCTTGGCCTCTGGCTCAATCCTCGGATCGATGCCGCGACATCCGCGAATGATTTCGACCTTCGCGAGCTGCGATCCCGGCCGATCTCGATTTTTCTCGGGGTGACGCCCGACAACCTCGACCGCATGGCGCCGCTGCTCAACCTGTTCTTCCAGCAGGTCATCGATCTGAACAGCCGCGAGTTGCCCGAGCAGAACCCAAAGCTGAACCGTCGCGTCCTGCTTCTGCTCGACGAGTTCCCGGCACTCGGCCATGTCGGCGTACTCGCGAAATCCGTCGCCTTCGTCGCGGGCTATGGCATCCGCCTGCTCACCATCATTCAGAGTCCGGCGCAACTGCGGGCGATCTATGGCCCTGACCTTGCCAAGACGATCATGACCAATCACGCCATCGAGGTCGTGTTCGCGCCTAAAGAGCAGGATGTCGCCAACGAGCTGTCGGAGCGGATCGGCTACGACACGGTGCAGGCAAAAAGCCGCTCGCGGCCTTGGGGGCTTTCGGCGGGCAAGCGCAGCGAATCCGTCTCGGACCAGCGTCGCGCGCTGATGCTGCCGCAGGAGCTCAAGCTGATCCCAGCCTCAAAAGCGTTCATCCTCGCGGCCAGTGTGCCGCCGATTATCTGCGACAAGATCGTCTACTACGAGGACGTGGCCTTCTCCGCGCGATTGAAAGCGCCGCCGGTGATCGCGCCCAATCGCGGTCCCTCCAACATGCTGCTGGCCAGCGAGATCATCGAGCTGAAATCCGCCGTTGCCGAGCTGCAGGCTACGTTCCGCACCCGGCCGATGACCGATGAAGAGATCGCCGATCCCTCATTGATCCCGGATGATGCGACCTTCGACTTTGGCGACGTGCCGGTCGATCTGGAAGGTCTGTCCGAGGATGAGCTGAAGGGCTGGTGCGCGCAGGTGATCGACGCCGCGATCATTCCGGCCAAGGAGCCGGGCGGATCGGTGAAGGAGATGCGCCGTGCAAGGTGACCGTCAGGATCAGAACGAATTCACCATCGAACGCGGCCGAGAGAGGAATACGAGCGCTGGCAGATCTTCACCGCGCGATGCTTCAAGCGCGCCTCGTGGCGAAGGACAACCTGGCCAAGCTCAGTTCGATCTTGGCGGCGAGGCAGGGCGCCAGGCTGAAAGCAGAATGCCGGAGCGGCTTCGCCGAAAATACTATGTCGCGGAAGCCGGAGCCGGCGACGAGGCGAAGGTCTACGCCGACCCGCGAGGCGAGTACCTCGCCTTCAAGGTCTCGACCAACCGCATGGCGACGCGGCTCGAAGATGCCGGCGTCGTTCGGGACATGGTCTCGGTCGCGCAGCATCGCGGCTGGAAAGAGGTTGAGGTTCGCGGATCGGAAGAGTTTCGGCGGACCGCCTGGCTCGAAGCGTCTGCGCGCGGGATATCGGTTCGTGGCTATGAACCTGATCCCGTTGATCGGGCCGCGTTGTCGTTCCGGACAAGGGCGGATGTCTATCCGGCGCGGAGCCGATCACAGTCCGCGCAACGCGGACCTGAAGCGTCCGAGAGCGTCTTCGTGGCGGGCGTTTCGGCCGAGAGACCCATCGACGTGACGGTGATACCGCCTGAACGCGGCGTAGAGCCGAACCACCCGAGAGGCTCGGCCGAGGGATACTTCCGGAGCAGGGAAGACCAGCATGTAGGGTTGAAAGCCGGACGTCATCGTGCCGACCCGCTGATTGACAGGTCGGCGATCATAATCGACGTGCTGCCGGTCCGAGCGGCGACGTCCGATCAACCGCCGCGCACGGCCGGCGAGCGCCGTGCCGCAATGTTCCGATCGGCCGATCGTCGGCAGGACGCAGGTGATGACGTCTTCAGAGCTGCGCGATCGCAAATGAGGGCGATCGAGCAGGCTCTGACCAAAGCGGTTCGCGATCCAGCTTTGCGTCACTCCATCTTGGCGTTTGCAAAGGGCCGGATCGCGGAACTCCTTGAGCGGGGCGGCGAATTCAAGCATGCCGAACTGAGCACGCGCACCAGACCGGAGAGACCATCAAAGGTTTCGAGCGTCAGTTTGGATCCTAGGACGCGCTCGAACCCTTCGGCAACCCATCGGGATCGATGATGTTTTGATCTCTACAACTGCCCCCTGTCCATCGTGACAGCCGCGTTATCAGAGCCTTAACCAAAGCCCGCTTTCACTTTCGCAATGTGGCCGAAGTCCTACATGTGCGACCTGCTGGATTCACTCGACGTCGCGATTTGCGAATTCGACGCGGAGCATCGCGCTGTCAGGTGGAATGCGCGGTTTTTGGAGTTCTTTCCCGAGCACGCCAGCTTCATTCATTCCGGCGAGCCCTATGCGGAGAATCTGAGGCGCTTTTACCAGATCCGTCTCGATTCCTCCGAACTGCCCGATATCGAGCGCTACGTCGCCGAGGGTGTCACACGTCATACGCAACAGCAGCAGCCGTTCGACTTCACCCATCATGGCCGCACCGTCAAAGTTGCCTCGCTATCGATGCCTAAAGGTGGTCGTGTCCGGATGTGGCGCGAGGTGCGGCGGCCGGCCGCCAAGCTGCCTTCGACGATCCCCGCCTTCGATCTCCTGGACCATATTCCTGATGGCGCCTGCGTGACAGACGCCAGCAATCGCATGGTTATCGCCAACGCCGAGTTCCGCCGGTTGTACGATGTGCCCTCGGACCTCGTGATCGTCGGCCACACGCTCGAGGATATCATCGCATCTGCTTGGAGCTCAGGACCCGCGATCGGCGCCATGCGGGCAAGGATCAGGGCGGGGCTCACCTATGATGGTGCGCCTTTCGAAGTCGAGCTTCCGCGCAATCGCTGGCGACGCGTCGTCAACCGCCATGAGACTGACGGCCTCTCCTATCAGGTCCACGCCGACATCACCGATTCCAAGCTTCAGCAACGGCAGCTCGTCGAAGCGCGCGATCTACTCCGGCAGAAGAATGAAGCTCTGGCGGAGCTTGCGAGAACCGACAGCCTGACCGGGCTTCCAAACCGCCGTCAGTTCATCGACCAGCTCACGCACGAGCTCGACTGCTCCGGCATGGCAGTCCTGATCGCAATCGACATCGACAACTTCAAGGCGATCAACGACCGGTTCGGCCACCCTATCGGTGACGTCTGCATCCGCAAGACCGGGCGGATCATCGACAAATGCGCAAAAGCTGCCGGCGCGATGGCCGCACGCATCGGAGGCGAGGAATTCGCGATCATAGGCTCGAAAGATCTCGCGACGGCCGACGGCGTGGCGGTCGCCGTCCATGCTGCTATTGCATCGGCAGATTGGCGAGCGGTTCACCCAGAGATCGCGAGAGTCACGCTCAGTGTCGGTATCGCGGAAGGCGCTCTGCTCGAGGAGTTGCAGATTGCGGCTGATCGCGCCCTCTATCGAGCAAAGGCCCAGGGTCGCGATCGGACTGAGCGGTTTGTCGCGTGAACGGCGCGGGCCATCCTTCGGCCCTTCCTTCACGACGCTTTAACAACGGTTTCCACGACCCCGTGCGTATCAACAGCGGCCGCTGCGTCTGACGCACGGGGTCGTTTCAGGGTTTGTTTTGGCTGACGAGGGAGCGCGGCTGCACCAGGCGCAACGGCGAAATGCTTCGATCCATGACGCTGTTTCCCCCTGAGAAACAACGTCAGCAAAATGCAGGCCTGCAGCGAGAATCAGCGAGCCCTGTTTGGAAGCCGATCAGCACGAGAGGTGGCAACCTTTTGTACGCCTATCCAAAGCGAAGCCTCCCCGGGTCATGGCCGCCGCGAAAAGGTGAGCACCGTGAAGCTGCCCGGCGTGAAGGTGTTCGCATACCAAGGCGAGACCGAGGTCGTGACCTTTTTGGCAAAATCGGCGCTACCCTCGGCGGTGACGCCATAGAGCGTCTTGGTGCGCGGATCGGCGACGAGCGAGCGCATCCCCGCCGAAGTACCCAGTGCTTCGACCGGCTTGTAGCTGTCGGGCCCGACCTGCTCGAAGACGTGCATGACGGCGTTGACGCCGCCCGTGAGGAAGACGCGCTTCAATTCCGCGTCGTAAGCTACGCCGTCATTGCCGCCGCCGACCTCGGCGGTAAAAACCACCGCGCCCGTCTCGATGTTCATGACCGCGAAGGAGGGCTTCACCTTGTCGTTGCCGCGGCAGCCCAGGAACAGGCGACCGGAGACGGCGTCGATCGCGGTGCTGTTGGTCTGGCCGCAGCCCGGCGTCGGCCATTCCGCTGTCACCTGCATCGTCTTCATGTCGATCCTGAGCACCGTCTCGGTGTCTCGCGTCGCCATGAAGAGGTTGCCCTTGCCGTCGCTTTCCGCATGTTCGGGCTTTTTCGCCTTCACCTTGACAATTCCGATTTGCTTCAGCGATGGCGCTTCGAGCACGACGAGATCGGTCCCCTCCTTGCCCGCCGCCATATTGACGAGCACGCGCTTCGTGACGGGGTCGTAGTGGCTGGTGTCGAGTTCCTCGCCCAGCTTGATGGCCGGCGCCGCCTCCAGCGTCGACATTTTGAACGGCGTGATCGTGCCGTCTTCGTTGTTGGAAATCGCGAGGTCGAATTCCGGCATCAGCGTCGCGCCGTTGGACGAGGCCATCTGTGTCGCCTCGATCGTCCGGATCACCGTCTTCGTGGTCAGATCGAAGACCTGCAGGCCCTCCTTGCGGTGGCCGATGAACAGACGGTTGTTGGTCTGATCCAGCGCGAGATAGTCCCAGCCGGATCCCTTCCCGTCGATCTTGACCGATCCTTCGAGACGCCAGCCGTCATAGGCCTGGGCATGTCCTGCGAGCAGTGCCAAAGCGGCTGTCGCCGCCAGAACCGATGTCGATTTACGTGTCATGGCGTTCGTCCCTGGTTTTGCAGCTTGCGCGGTGCGGTTGCTTGCGACGCTGCATAATTCTTTGTCGATCCAGCAAGAAAGACGTTGTACTCGCCCGGTATCTCGCTGGGAATCGATATTCCCATATCCACTTGCGTGTCACGTGAGGTTGGCCTTCATCACCGCGCCGCTCGCTGATTCCGTCACGAAGATGGCATCGCCGGCCGGGCTGATCGTCACATTGGTGCATGTCGGTCCGGCACATGATTTGAACAGCGCGACGCATTCGCCATTGGGGGCGAAGGCGAAGATATGCCCGAGTGAGGCATGGGCCACGAGCAGGTGTCCGGCTCCGTCCAAAGCCAGACCATCGGGCCCGCTGGTGCCAAACAGCGAGCAGAACCGGCCGACTTTGGCGGTCGATCCGTCGTTCAGCAGGGGAACACGCCAGACAGCGTTGTCGCGCGTCATCGCGACGAACAGAACCGTCTCCTCATGGTTCAGCGCCAGCCCGTTCGGACTTGGCCCGTTGGAGAGCAGGCAATCCAACCGTCCGTCGGGGTTGAGGCGATAAACGCGTCCCGTCGGATCATGCAGGCCGGTCTGGCCCTGGTCGGTGAAATAGATCGCGCCGGATCGGCCGACGACGACGTCGTTCAGCCCCTTGAAGCTCTCGGCGTTGCGGCGGGCCAGGACCGTGTCGATCCGGCCGGTACCGACGTCGAGGGCCAGCAGGCCCTTGCGATAGTCCGCGATGAGGATGCGTCCGTCGGGATGCCGCGCCAGCCCGTTGGGCTCTCCGTCATATTCGGCGACCAGGCGCCAGTCGCCCGACGGCGAAATACCGAAGATGCGGCCATAGGGGATGTCGACGACGAGAAGCTCGCCGGATTCGTCGAAGCACGGCCCCTCGATGAAGCTGTCGACGCTTTGCCCGGGCTTGTTCGCATCACCCCAAGCGCTGCGTCGCCCGGCGCGACGGAGCCCGTCCGGCATCGCCGAAAAAACCCTCGTTTGAACGGTCTTCGGCGGCAAGCCCAAGTGCATCATCGCGCTGTTTCTCCCTCAGCCCCGGCGTGTCTAGCGCTCGGGCAGGCGTCGCCGCGATGGTCCTTCGTAGCGGTAGCCGAAGGCCTTGGGCATCGGCCCCTTGTTGCGGTCCTTTCGACCGGTCTGCTCCCAGGCATGCGCGAGAATTCCGACGGCGCGCGAGAGACAGAAGACGCCTCGCGCCAGCGGCGGCGCGAAGCCGAGTTCGCCGTAGATCACGGCGGTCGCGCCATCGATGTTCATCGGGATCAGCTTGCCTTTGCGGGCCTGGAGCGCGGCCTCGACGGCACGCGCGGCCGCGGCATGGCGGCCGGTGACGCCACCTTTGCCGACGCAAGCGTCGACGAGTGCGAGCAGCCGTCCGGAGCGCGGATCGATCGGATGGAAACGGTGGCCGAAGCCCGGCAGATAGGCGCCCTTCACTGCAATGAAAGCATCGATCGCGGCAGCGGCGGCAGCCTCGATCTCAACGCCCGCGCCGACACGTTCCAGCACATCGCCATACAGTTCCAGCGCCTGTTCGCCTGCTCCGCCATGGACGTCATCGAGGGTGTTGAGCGCAGACGCCATCGCGCCGTTGAGCGGCAAACCGCAGCTCACGGCCATCTGCGCGATCGCAATCGATGGCGCGTGAGGTCCATGGTCTACGGAAGCAACCAGCGCCGCCTGCAGCAACTCCTCCTGTTGCGGCTCGGGAAGATCGCCCCGTAGCATCAGCCAGATCATCGCGGGGAACGACACCCGGCCGATCAGATCCTCGATCGGGTATCCACGGAACGCGATCTGACCGGGGCTGATGTCGCAGATGGAGGTGCGCCACCACGTTGCGGCCTGCTCGGAGAGTGGCGTCTGCGTCATGGGTTTGGTCATGGCCTGTTCTGTGACGGCCGGTGCGGCTCGTCAGCGATCTTCACCGCCGCCTTGGCCGTCAGGGTCGCGATGTCGTCGGGTTTGTAACCCAGCCGTTCGAGCCAGGCTCTCGTATCGGCGCCCAGTTCCGGCGGCAGCGTCGGCACCGGCAGGTCTTCGCTCAACCGGAACCCTGGACGGGTGATGCGCAAGGCCCTGTTGTCGTCCTTGTCGCGCGGCAACGTCTCGACGAAGCTGCGGCCGGTGATCTGCTCCTCGACGAGGATCTCTCCGACCGACAGGACGCATCCGGCGGGAATGCCGGCCGCATTCATCAACGCTTCCCATTCCCGGGCCGGGCGGGCGGCCAGTGCGAGCGTGATCTCGCGGTTCAGCGCCGCGCGGTTGGCCTTGCGCGGCTCGCGTTCTGAGAACCGCCGATCGGTCAGCAGATCGGCGCGTTCGATCAGGCCGCAGAGCGCGACGAACTGCTTTTGCTCGTTGGCGGAAATATTGAGCGGTCCGCTGCCCGTCTGGAAGGTGCCCGACGGCGCGGCCGTGAAATTCTCGTTGCCCAACGGCTGCGGGTCGACGCCGGCATTCAGGTGGTTGGATACGACCCAGCCCATCGCCGCCAGCGTCGATTCGAGCAGCGAGACGTCGATGAAGCGGCCCTTGCCCGAGCTGCGCTGCTCGACCAGCGCCGACGAGATCGCAAACGCCGCCGTCATGCCGGCGATCGTATCCGACAGCGGGAAACCGGTCCGAAGCGGCGCCGACGCCACATCGCCCGTGATGCTCATCGCACCCGACAGGCCCTGGACGATCTGGTCGTAGGCAGGCCGGCCGGCCCAGGGACCACCTTGCCCGAAGCCGGAGATCGCGCAGTAGACGAGCCGGGGATTGTGCCTGGACAGGATCTCATAGCCGAGACCGAGCCGCTCCATCACCTTGGGGCGGAAGTTCTCCAGGAGCACGTCCGCCTCCAGCACGAGGCGAAGAAAGATTTCCTTGCCTTCCGCTGTTTTGAGGTCGAGTGCGATCGACTGCTTGCCGGCGTTGACAGCGACGAAGGACAGGCCTTGCAGCCTCGCGGCCATGGCGGGGTCAGCGCCCAGGCGGCGCGCCAGGTCGCCGCCATTGGGGTTTTCGACCTTGATCACCTCCGCACCCATCCGGCAGAGATTGTACCCGCAGAACGGTCCGGCCAGCACGTTGGACAGATCGAGGACGCGGATGCCGGTCAATGGCAGGGTCATGGGCGATGTCCCGAGAGCGGCCGGAGCGTCACTTCGCGCGACGCAGGGCTTCTTCCACGAAGGAATTGGTGAAGGTCTTCGACAGGTCGATCTTGGCGGGATCGATCTTCGGGTCGTAGTCGGAGAGAACTGCGAGCGGCACCTTCGCAGCTTCAGGATCCATCCTGCCGGTTTTCGAGAACAGCGCCTTGGAGGCGTTCAGGATGTCGAGGTTCACGGCCGCGTCGTCGGTCTTGTAACCGCGCGGAATGGCGTCGACGAGTTCCTGCGTCGGGACGGATCCGATCCAGCGGTGGGTCGCCAGGAAGCTATCGACGAGGCGCTGCACCGTCTCGGGATTCTTGGCGATGAAATCGGAATTCAGGTAGAGGCAGGCGGTCGGATAGACGCCTCCGAAGGCGAGCTTCGAGCCCTCGACCGTCCTTGCATCGAATAGCGGCTTCACGGATCCCTTGCGCGCCAGCAGCGTCGCCACCGGATCGAAATAGACGAGCGCATCGATGTTCTTGGCCTCGAGCGCCACCATACCCGGGGCGCCGCTGCCGACCGCGATGATGCTGACGTCGCGCGGACCGAGGCCTGCCTTCTTGATGAAATAGCGCGACATCGTGTCGGTCGAGGAACCGGGCGCGGTGATCCCAAGCTTCAGACCCTTCAGATCGGCGCCGGTCTTGACCTTGTCGGCGAGGTCGCTGCGGACGCCGATGAGGACGCCGGGAATCTCGTTGAGCAGGAACACGCAGGAAATCGACTTGCCCTGCGCCTGCATCTGAATGGTGTGATCGTAGAACCCGACGGTGCCGTCGACCGAGCCACCGATCAGCGCCTGAAGCGCCTTCGATCCGCCCGCCTGGAAGTTCTCGACGGTGACGTCGAGGCCCTTGTCCTTGAAATGGCCGAGCTTCACGCCGAGTTCGAGCGGCATGTAGTTCAGGATCTGCGATCCGACGGCGATCTTCAGCTTGGTCTTTTCCGGCTCGGCCGCCTGGGCGGAGACACAGGCGACGGTTGCCAGCGTCGCCAGCGCGACAGTGAATGATTTCAGCATGCGAACCTCCCGATTTTTTGGTTTTGCAGATTGATTTGAGGCGAAGCTCAGGCCTCGTGGGCCTGGGCCGGGCGCCAGACCAGCAGCCGCTTTTCGATACGGTCGACGATCGCGTCCAGGGCGACGACGAAGACCGACAGGACGATGATCCCCGAGAAAACCCCGGTTGCGTCGAGCACGCCCTCGGCCTGTGCGATCAAATGGCCGAGCCCGGCCGACGAGCCGAGATACTCGGCGACGACGGCGCCCATCACGGCCATTCCGACCGAGACGCGCAGGCTCGACAGGATCCATGTCGTCGCCGAAGGCAGATAGACATGGCGCAGCAGCGACGATTTCGAAGCCTTCAGCAGCCGCGCATTCGCCAGAACCACGGGGTTGACCTCGCGGACGCCCTGGAACGTGTTGAAGAAGGCGACGAACAGCACCAACGTGACGCCGAGCGCAACCTTGGAAGCGAGCCCCAGGCCAAACCAGATCACGAAGATCGGGCCGAGCAAGATGCGCGGAATGGCGTTGAAGACCTTGATGAAGGGCTGGAACACATCGGCGGCGAACGGTGTAAGTCCGAGCCAGATGCCGAGAATGGTGCCGATCGCGATACCGATCACGAAGGACAGGATCGTCTCGAGCAGCGTGATGCCGAGGTCGGTCCAGAAATCGGCCGTCGCCATCCATTCGGCGATCCTGGCGACGATGGTCGAAGGCGCGGGGAAGAAGAACGGATCGATCACGCTCGCGCGCACGCCGGCCTCCCAGAGGACCAGAAGACCGACGATGATGGCGACCTGCGTGGTGAAAACCTTAGTCTTGCGTCGCATAGCTCTTCTCCACCTCCGTGCCCAGCAGGGACCAGATCTGCCGATACAGCGCGATGAACTCATCTGTGGTCTGCAGTGACGAGACGTCGCGTGGACGGGGCAAGGTGATCGCCACGTCGCCGACCATGCGGCTGCCGGGCCCTGCCGACATCACCACGACCCGGTCGGCAAGCGTGATCGCTTCGTCGAGATCATGGGTGATGAAGACCAGGGAACGCCGGTCCGCCTGCCAGAGGTCGAGCAGGATCCGGTGCATCAACCGGCGCGTATGGACGTCGAGCGCCGAGAACGGCTCGTCCATCAGGACGATCTTGGGCTCCAGGATCAGGGTCTGGGCCATGGCGACGCGCTTGCGCTGGCCGCCAGAAAGCTGATGCGGATAACGCGCCTCGAAGCCTTTCAATCCGACTTTGGCTAGCCAGATCCTGGCCTTCGCCCGGGCATCGGCGACAGGCGCGCCCTGAAAGACCAGCCCGAGACCGACATTGTCTTCGGCGGTCTTCCACGGCAGCAGGCCTTCCTGCTGCAGCATGTAGCCCGATTGGTCGTTGAGGCCGACGAGGGGCTTTCCGAAGATCAGCACGTCGCCGGCGGCGGGCTTCAACAGCCCGGTCACAGCATTCAGGATCGTCGACTTGCCGCAACCTGTCGGCCCGACGACGGCGACGAACTCCGCCTCGCCGACCTGCAGATTCATATTCTTCACCGCGGTGAAGTCGCCGAAGCGCACCACGACATCGCGCAGATCGACTGCGAACGTTTCCTGTCCCATACGGTTCTGCTCCACAGAACTTATTTTGTTGAGCGGAACACACCACATGCAAGAGAAGGCTGTCAAGCGGTTTTCTCTGACAAAACAGAAAAATCTCAAATTGATTGGTGCGATCGATGTTGATACTCAGATAGTTCTGCCAGACAGAACAGGCTGCGTATGGAAAAGCGAACGGGCGTCGATGCGGTCGTAAGGGCGCTCGATATCTTGAAGGCATTCGGCCAGGGGCGTTCGGCGATGACGCTGACCGAGCTCGCGAACCATACCGGCCTCTACAAGAGCACGGTTCTTCGCCTCGCGGCGTCGCTGGAGGGGTGCGGATTTCTCGAGCGCGGCGCCGACCTGGTGTATAGGCCTGGACACGAGCTGTGGCGGCTGGGCGCGCTCTACAGCCGCCGCCTCGACATTGCGGAGCTTGTCAGGCCTATCCTGGCAACGCTCGTCGAGAAGACCGGCGAGACCGCGTCATATTACGTTCGCGATGGCGACGAGCGCGTCTGCCTCTACCGCAAGAACTCGCCGCGCGCGGTCAGGCACCATCTCGACGAGGGCATCCGTCTGCCGATCCACAACGGGGCGGCTGGCCGCATCCTCAGTGCCTATTCGGAGCCAAGGACGGCGGACGGCGATCAGCTGCGGCGGCAGCGCTATTGTGTCTCCCTGGGCGAACGCGATCCGGAGGTCGGCGCGGCGGCCGTTCCGATCATCGATGCATCCGGCCAAATTCGAGGGGCGCTGTCCGTTTCGGCAATCCTGGCGCGTTTCGACGAGGTCGCTCAGAGCCGGGCGCTGGACGCGCTGGAACTCGCCGCTGACCCGCTCGGGAAGCTGCTGCCGCCGGCTTAGCTGATGCCCCGGCTAATCGCGAGGATCTTCTCCTGCCGGTTCGCGGGCAGATCGTGAGCGTGGTCGTTCATCGCATTGCGCTTGGAAGGCCGGCCTTCGCCCAAGCGCGCCGGCCCAAAAATCATTCTCCAGCGTCAGACCCCCGATCTTCGCATACTGCGTCTTCACGTCGATCGCGGGCACGGCGGGCTCCGACTTCTCCTCCGACCCAAAGACGCCGGCCGCCCCTTCAAGAGGCTGGCTGCGCCACTGGGTAATCTAGTTGGGGTGGACGTCGAACTGCTGCGCCAGGTCGGCCAAAGCTTTCTCGCCCTTGATCGCCGCCAGCGCGACCTTCGCCTTAAAAACCGGGCTGTGGTTCCGGCGCACGTGTCTCTTCCTATCCGCTCCTGTTCACAGCAATCATGCCGCGTTCGCGCCGAAGATCCACCTACGTCCGCTGTCCATATTTCCCGCCAGCTCGATTTAGCTAGCAAGAGCTCTAAGCTGCAATTGAATTGCTAACAAAGCCGTGCACAACCTGACGCTCTAATAACAACGAACGTCAAAAATCGAACTTTTTGTTGTTAACATGGTCGAGACGGGGGCAGTTCGATGGTGACCTTCTATCGTTGGATGGAGTCGAACTGGCTGTTCCGTAGTCCCCGTCACTCGGGTGCTGCCTCCTTGCGCGCGCTTGTTATCGCCGTGGTCGTGGCTCTGATGTGTCTGGTCGCGTTCATCGGCAGGCAGAGCTACATCGCCACGCTCCGCCAGGTCGACACGTCCGCCCGGAATCTCGCGCTCGCCTTGGAGCAGCACGCCGGCCGCACGTTCGAATCCGTCGACCTCACCTTGCGGATCGTCCAAAATCGCATCGAGGCGGAAGCGCAGGGCCTGGCGGGCTCGGGGCCGATGCACCTGCTTCTGAAGAATCTCGCCGACGCCTCGCCGCAAATCCGCAGCATCGTCGTGCTCAACGAAAACGGCTTCATCGTCCAGGATTCGATCGGCGCGACCCCACGCAGCGGCCCGCCCTCGGCGGATCGCGACTATTTCATCGTCCATCGGCAGAAACCCGATGCCGGCCTCTTCATCGGCCCGACGATCCGCAATCGCGTCAACGGGCAATGGACGATCATCGCCAGCAGGCGGATATCGCGCCCTGACGGATCGTTCGGCGGTGTCGTGATCGCGGCGGTTGCGCCGGAATATTTCCGGGAGTTCTACGAGGGCATGAGGATTGGCGACATGGGCGCCATCGGCCTGATTTCACCCGACGGATTCAGGCTCGTCAGACGCCCCTGGGTCGATGCCTCGATCGGGGTTCCCGAGGCGCCCGGACTGGTCGAACGCCTCCAGACGACGCGCGAAGGCTCCTTCGAGGCGCGCTCGCCCAGCGACGATGTCGTCCGGATCGTCGTTCATCGCCGCAATCAGGAGACCGGGCTTTCGATCCTGGTCGGCCTGTCCCGCGACGAGGCCTTGCAGTCGTGGCGACGCGATATGGGCGTACTCGCCGGCACGACCCTGCTTGCCGGCTTCGTCCTCACGCTTCTCGGCATGGCGCTGGCGCGCTCGCTGAAATCGGTCGACCGCAGCGAGCGGCTGTTCCGGGCGGTGTTCGACAACGCGACCGACAGGCTGTTCATCAATCGGCTCGACGGCAAGGGCGGCTTCGAGATCGAGACCTACAATGCGCAGGCGGCCGCGATCGTGCAGCGACCGAGCGAGGCCACTGCGGGACGTCGGATCCGCGATATCCTCGGCCCCGAAGAAGCCGAGAAGGTCGAGCGCGATCTCAGGCGCTGTCTGGAGAATGGCGTTCCGGAGCGCTTTGAAGACGTCCAGCTCCGGGCAAACGGCTCGCGAATCTGGGAGACGATCCAGGTTCCGCTCTTCGACGACGATGGGGCGATCGACCGCATCTTCGTGTCGACGCGCGACATCACCCATCTCAAGCATGCTGAAGCGGAGGCTCGCGAGGCCAACCGCATGCTGCTCCTGGCCGAGCAGATCGCGCAGGTCGGTCATTGGCGGCTGGATTTGAGCTTGGACAAGCTGACATGGTCCGAGGAAGTTTACCGGTTACACGGGCTTGATCGAACCCGATACGTTCCCGACACGGCCAGCGCGATCTCTTTCTACCACCCGGAGGATCGTCACGAAGTCGAACGATGCGTCACGGAGGCGATCGAAGGCGGACACGGCTTCGACTTCGCCTTGCGGCTGCTGCGCCCGGACGGCGAATGCCGGGAGGTCGTGTCGCGCGGCCTGTGCGAGCGCGGGCCGGACGGGACCGTGTCGGCGGTCTTCGGTACGATCATGGACGTCACCGAACTGCGTCGCGCCGAGCGCTCGCTCGCGGAGAAATCGGCGCTGCTGGAAATCACGCTCGACAACATGGACCAGGGTCTGGCGCTGATCGCGCCCGATGGCGAGATCATGGTCGCCAACCGGCGCTGCGCCGAGTTGATGGGGCTGTCCGACAGCTTCATGGCGAGGCGGCCGAACCTGCAGCAGATCCTTGCCGAACTCGATCGCACGGGTGAGTTCGTCGACATCGATCCGGGGCTGCGCGCGCATATCTTCGACTATGAGACGCTCTCGAAGCCCGGCACCTACGAGCGCAGGCGGCCGAACGGCCGCGTGATCGAGGTGCGCACGGCCCCGCTCGCCGATGGGTCGGGCGTGGTCCGGACCTACGGCGACATCACCGCAAGGCGCGAGGCCGAGGCCGCGCTGCGCGAGAGTGAGGGGCGCTACCGCCTGCTGGCCGAAAACACCAGCGAGTTGATCATGCTGGGGCATGTCGATGGCCGCCGATCCTATATTTCGCCGGCATCCTTTCGCCTGCTCGGCTTCACGCCTGACGAACTCGGTTCCATGAGGCTGCGTGACTATGTCCATCCCGACGACATTTCTCGGCTCTACGCGACGACGTCGCAGCTCGCACAAGGAAAAGATGAGGTTTCACTGGTTTATCGGTCCCGGCACAAGACGAAGGGTTGGATCACGATCGAGGGCGGTTTTCGCCGCATTCCCGATGCCGCCGAGGGCCAGCCTAGCATCGTGGCGACGTTCCGCGACGTCTCCGAGCGCGAGAGACAGGCCAGGGCGCTCGAAGAGGCCAAGGCCGCCGCCGAAGCGGCGCGGCGGCAGGCCGAACATGCCAGCCAGGCGAAGACCGATTTCCTGGCGTCGATGTCGCATGAGATCCGGACGCCCCTGAACAGCATCATCGGCTACACCGACCTGATGATCGACGAGGGCGGCTTGAGCGAACGGCAGGCGACGCAGGCCGAGCGCATCCACAACTCGGGAGCCGCCCTGCTGACGGTCGTCAACGACATCCTCGATTTCTCCAAGATCGAAGCCGGCCAGATAGAGCTCGATCCGCGGCCGTTCTCCCTCGACGCCCTGGTCGGAAACACCGTCTCGATCGTCCGCGGCCCCGCCGATGCCAAGAACCTACCTATCCGCATCGATATCGGCGAGAACGTGCCGCGTAGTCTCGTCGGTGACGAGGACCGTCTGCGCCAGATCCTTCTCAACCTGCTGAACAACGCGGTCAAGTTCACGCCGGCCGGCCATGTCGCGCTGACGATCGCCGCAGGCGAATCGAGCCTTGGGACAGCGCGGTTGACGTTCTCGGTCACCGATACCGGCATCGGCATTTCGCCGGAACGCCGGTCGCGCCTGTTCCAGCGCTTTTCACAGATCGACGGATCGATCAGTCGTGAATTCGGCGGCACCGGGCTGGGCTTGGCGATCTCGAAGCGGCTGGTCGAACTGATGGGCGGGACGATCGGCGTCGAGAGCGCCGCCTCGGCGGGATCGACCTTCTGGTTCAGCGTGTCCTTGCCGCTCGCGGCCTCGCATCACCCTGTCGAGCCGGGATTCCTGCGCCAGCACACCAGCGGCGCGCGGATCCTGCTGGTCGAGGATCTGGAGATCAACCAGCGTCTCGCCAGCGCCGTGCTCGAGGCGTCGGGACACCATGTCGACGTCGTCGGCGACGGCACCGATGCGATCCTCGCGGTGCAGAGGACCGACTACGACGTCGTGCTGATGGACGTGCAAATGCCCGGCATGGACGGGGTCACTGCGACGAGGCACATCCGCGCGCTCGAACATGCCAACCGGACGGTGCCGATCATCGCCATGACGGCCAATGTTCTGCCGACGCAGATAGTGACATTCAAGGCGGCGGGGATGGACGACCATATCGGCAAGCCTTTCAAGCGTCCGGATCTACTTGCCGCGGTCGATCGCGCCGTGACGCGCGCCAAATCGTCCCGAAACGCCTCCGACCCGAGCCCTGACCTGACCGCGGTCGATGGCACGATCTACGAGCGGGTCCTCGATATGCTTGGTCGCGAGCAGACGGAGCAACTCCTCGACATTCTCGCCGACCTGCTGGGGCGCGGCTTTGCCAAGGATGTGCTCGATGCCGGCGACCGAACAGGCCTTGCCGAAGAGGCCCACAAGGTCGTGTCGTCAGCCGGTATGCTGGGCTTCACCGAGCTCTCGAAAGCCTGCATCGATCTCGAGGCGGCATGCCAAGACGATGGCGACATCGCGGCCGAGCTATCGACGGTTGTGAGATTGAGCCATGCCACACTTCGCCTCGTGGCCGAGTTGAAAGCGAAGTGATCACGGGTGGAGCCTACAACAATAGCTCAGGGTGCCTTTCCGACGCGAGGCGAACGAATAAACCACTATGATTTGAGAATCGAACGGTTTGCGGATGGCGCCGTCTTCGTAGGGGAACTGGGCGCAAACACCGTGGTGTCGACAACGGACCGCAGCGGATGCCTGAGATGGAATTCGGCGCCGATGATAGAATCGTCGATGGTTCCTGGGAGATTGATGTTGGTGCAGACCAGTCCGGCCGGTTCGTCGGCGAACACATGAGCAGGGTTTCCCTGAAGTCCCAGTCGCACGAGAACATCGCCGACGTCCACGCCATAGTCCGCAGTGAGGATGCAGCGGCCCTCACGCCATTGATCACGCGAGCGCAGCAGAGGCTCATCGCAACATTTGGGCGCAGCGGCGTCAGAGACGAGGCGGCCGTACGCGCCGCGATCGTGCTTCAATGATCGAACGTTCAGACCGAAGGCCAGATTACCAAACTCAAGCTCGTCAAGATGTACGGCCGCGAGAAAATAGATCTTCTGAAAGCCCGTTTAGTCTGCGCGTCACCCTGCTGAGGGGTCGTGTCCCCTAGCGTGGTGTAGCTGCGGGTGGTCATCGGCGATTGCCGGTTAGGTTTGGGTTGCGAACGCCAACCCTGAACCGAGAGATCCCCGATGACCGACGAGATGATGAACCTGCGCGGGCTGCTGGAGAAGAGCCCTGACGCCGATCTTCTGCGCGAGATGATCGGCTTTGCCGCGCAACGCCTGATGGAGCTGGAGGTCGGCGGCCTGACCGGTGCCGGCTTCGGCGAGAAGAGCCCGGAGCGGCTGGCCCAGCGCAACGGCTATCGCGAGCGCGACTGGGAGACCCGCGCCGGCACGGTCGAGCTGCGCATCCCCAAGCTGAGAAAGGGCTCCTACTTTCCGGGCTTCCTCGAGCCGCGCCGCATGGCGGAGAAGGCGCTGACGGCGGTGATCCAGGAGGCCTACATCCAGGGTATCTCGACCCGCTCGGTCGACGACCTGGTCAAGGCGATGGGGATGAGCGGCATCTCCAAGAGCCAGGTCTCGCGGCTCTGCGAGGAGATCGACGAGAGGGTGCAGGCCTTCCTCGATCGGCCGATCGAGGGCGACTGGCCCTATCTCTGGATCGACGCGACCTATGTGAAGGTGCGCCAGGCCGGCCGGATCGTCTCGGTCGCTGTGATCGTCGCGGTCGGGGTCAACAGCGATGGAAGGCGTGAGGTTCTGGGCATGGATATCGGCCCGTCGGAGGCCGAGACCTTCTGGACCGCGTTCCTGCGCAAGCTGGCGCGGCGCGGCCTGCGCGGCGTCAAGCTCGTCATCTCCGACAGCCATGAAGGCATCAAGGCGGCCGTCTCGAAGGTCCTCACCGCGACCTGGCAGCGTTGCCGGGTCCACTTCATGAGGAACGCGCTCGCGCATGCCGGCCGCTCGGGACGGCGCGTCGTCTCGGCCTTCATCGCCACCGCCTTCGCCCAGGATGACGCGTCCGCAGCCAGCCAGCAATGGCGCAGGGTCGCAGACCAGCTCAGGCCGACCGTCCCCAAGCTCGCCGCCCTGATGGACAATGCCGAGACAGACGTGCTGGCCTATATGACCTTCCCGACGCAGCACCGCGCCAAGCTTCACAGCACCAACCCGCTGGAACGGCTCAACGGCGAGATCAAGCGCAGGACCGAGGTCGTCGGCATCTTCCCGAACGAAGCCGCCATCACACGGCTCGTCGGTGCGATCCTGCTCGAACAGAACGATGAATGGGCCGTCCAGCGCGCCCGTTACATCACACTGGAAAGCATCGCGCCGATCAGCGATGATCCCATCGTCAGTCTGCCAGCCGTGGCCGCCTGACCAGCCCGGCCAAAGCCGGCATCGTCGTGGCTCCGCGAAGCTACACCACCATCAGGGACACGACCTGCTGAGGTACACAGAAAGTGCATCAACCCCCTTTTTGCACGCCGATTCATAAGGAGGTCGAGATGCGCCGTCTATGCACCGTCCCAGATTTCGGTCCGGTGACAGCTTCGCGCCGTCATGTCCGTTTCGTCCGATCTGCGCGCCTGCGTAGCGACCGCTACTGCAGCGCATGGCTCGGCTTAGTGCCGCGGCAGCGATCGACTGCAAACCAAGTTGTTGATCAGGCGAGATGAATCGCTGATTATCTCAATGATTCGTTATCGCCGTAGGCGTTGGCCAAAAGCTAAAAAAGGGGGGGTTCGATGCGACGAAACGCGACGGCCGCTGCGCACCAAAATCAGCAAAGCGATACGTGTTCCCGCGTCCCACTGAATATCTTGCTGGTGGAAGATGACCCGTCCGACGCCGCTATCACGCAGACATTCCTCAGTCGATCCCGCTATTTCGAATGCTCAATCACTCACGCTGACGATATGCCATCAGCGCGCAACGAATTACAGAAAGGTGGATTCGATGTTATAATACTTGATTACTGGATGAGAGCGCAGCCTTCACTCAAAATAATCGGCAACTCGGATAATTCTGTTTGTCACACTCCGTTTATTGTTATCTCATCCGTTGATGAGGCCGACGTACAAGGTCTGGGATTTAACGCCGGCGCCATGAGCTATCTGCACAAAAACGACGTGTCGGGATCGACCCTCGACGCGGTTTTACGAACACTTTTCCACACGCGCATCGGCCAGCAACGTCTTCGCCAATCCCTAATTTCAAAAAGTATTGAAGATGATTATTTACAAGATAAGATTTCTGAAATGGCTCATGAAGTTATCACAACACTTGAATCGATCCAAAGTTTTGCCCGAACAATGGAGACGATCACCGAAGACCCATCCGCGCGAGAGGCATTTTATCATTACCCTCAATTTATCAAGAAGGGTTCTGAGCGGCTCCTAATTCTGCTGCATCGATATCTGTCAGACATCGATAAAAAGCGTGCATCGACGGAATTAAGCTTCGAGCCGACGGATGTTTGCGAGATCGCCCGCTCTGCGGTGCAGGCCACAGCCGGTCGTTGCAACGAACGGAGGCAAAACATCGACTTCCTTGGCGCAGACCCCGGTCCATCGGCTTTAGTCGATGGCGTCGCACTGTATCAGGTGGTCGTCAATCTGGTAACCAATGCCAGCAAGTTCAGCCCAATCGGAAGTCCGATCCGAGTCGCGGTGCGTGACTATGGGGCCGAAGTTCACATCATGGTCGTGGATCAGGGTGAGGGTATGACTGACGACGAAATTGCCACGGCGATGCAGCGTCACGCGCGGGTCATCGCGCCGTCCGATCTGGTCACCGCCGGAAAAGGGCTGGGCCTTGCAATCGTGACATCAATCGTCGATCTCCATGGCGGCACGATTGAATTTGAGAGCAGGAAGCGATGGGGTTCGACGGTTACCGTCCGCCTTCCGAAAGAACGCCCCACAGTGAACTGAGAGCGTCGAGTCTTCACCGGTCGCTTCGGTCGGTGATCTGCTCGGAAAGCTGACGTGGCAGGGTTCTCGACGCCGGCCGTTTTGGCAGGGTGAAGCAGAGCGCGAGCCCCGGCGAATGATCGTGGTCGATCCACATAGTCCCGCCATGTAACTCGACGATGCGCTTGCAGATCGTCAGCCCGACGCCGGCGCCAGGAATGTCGTCATCGTGACCTAGCCTTTGGAAGAGGTCGAAGGCGCGATCGTCCGTTGCACGTGGGAGCCCCCTTCCGTTGTCGCTGAAGCGCACGCACCAGCGCTCATTCTCGAGGGCGGTGGAGATCTTGATCGTGAGTGCATCCTGGTTGCCGTATTTCAGCGCGTTCTCCATCAAATTCTGAAAGACCATCGCCAAAAGCTCCGGATCACCGCCAACGGTGACCAAGTCAGCACATAAAACACGTGACTGCGTTGTTAATGGATCGATACCGAGTGTGTTGACGGCATCGGCAATCGTCATTCTGAGATCGACAGGCTTGATTGTGATCGGCATTGCCGAGATCCGCGCATATTTCAGCAGGCTGTCGATCATCCGGCTCATCTTGTGGGCGCCACGGCGGATGTCGTTCAGAAGCGCGAGACCTTTTGCATCGAGTCCCGAAGCGTGATCCTCGGCGAGGAAGTCCGCGAAGGTTCGTATATGACGCAGCGGCGCTCGCAGATCGTGCGAGATCGCCAGCGAAAAACGTCGCAGTTCGATGTTGGCCGACTTCAGCCGCCGCGCGCTTTCCTGAATCATCGCGGTCTGGCGAACCGTCTTGCTGATATCCTCCACGAACAGGACAATCCCGGCCACGCTGCCGTCCGGACGGTGCCACGGTTGGACATCCCACTGGAGCCAGACGCTGTCGCCATCGGCCTGCTTTTGCTTGTCGAGCCCGCTATGCTCGTCGCCCGTCCGTGCGCAGTGGGCGAGAACATCGCGCCAGCGACGTGACATCGCGGGAAAATCCTGCAGCATCGACCGTCCCGTTGTCACAGGCCCGAACTCCTGAACCCAGCGCCCGGAGGCGTTGATGTAGCCGAGCGACTGATCGAGCATGGCGACGGCGGCCGGAATGCGCGTAACGAAGACGTGGAGGAGGCGGTTGGCCTCCGAAAGGGCGCGCTCCTGTTCTGCGACCTGCTGCTCCAAAACGCGACGTTCACGCTCGACCTGCACCAGTCGGCCGTGGATCTTTGCGGCTTCGTCGGCTGGGGTCGAGACGACAAGCAATTCGCGATCGTGCTCTTGCCAGAAGATCCGGATGTCGAGCTTGCGCTGCGCGGCCGGACCGGTTCCGACACACGCAAGCACGAGATCAGAGCCGCTCTTTCCAGAGATCGCGTGGATGTCGTCTTCATATCCGCACAGAAGAGGCGCGTCGACCAGCCGGCCACCAGCATCCGGCAGCCAGTCGCTGAGGCTACCATGCCGGGACAGGATCTCGCCGTCGTGAGCGGCTCGAGCCAATCCGATATGACCTGCATCCAGCAACGTCTGAAGCACAGTGCGACCCTTCTCGGTCAGTGTCGATCGCGAGCGATCATACGTTGCGTCTGGTCATCATCTCGGCGAGGTCGAGAAACACCTTGGCGATGCCGTCGCCACTGAACGCGCTCGTGACGTGCACGAGATCGGCAACGTGGGCGAGTTCTTTTGCTGCCGTCTCGCCTGGCGCCAGGTCCGATTTGTTGAGGAGCGCTGCGAGAGGCCGTCCGGGGAAGCGCTCGGAGAATGTTGCAACCAGAGCTTCCATCTTTGCGATCGTGCCGGGCCGTGTAAGGTCGCTGACCACCACGGCTGCAGACGCTCCGCGGATGTATGCCTCGTTGAATATCTCTTGGCCAAAATCGCCGTCCGTATCCCAGATGACGAACCGCATCCTCACACCTGATTCGACCAGTTCGAGATCATGGGTCAGGATATCGACGCCGATCGTTGTCTTGTAGCTGGTTTCGAAACGGTCGAAGACGAGCCGACGGGCGATCGAAGTCTTCCCGACGCCGATATCGCCTAGCAACATGATTTTGCGCTGCAGCAGCGTCATCGCGGCGCGTTCTCCGGTGCGAGTTCCACGATGACACGTCGGGCACGCTGAGAACGGCGGTCGGCATCGTCGTCCAAGAACATGTCCGAAGGCCGCGACACGATGGTGAGTGTCTGTGGGTCGCTGCCGGCCTGAATCATCAAGTCCCGAATTTTCTCGGCACGACGTAACGCGATCTTCGCATTCGTGTTGCGCGCGCCGTTCTCGTCGGTCTGCCCGATGATTTGAAGCGACGCTTTCGACGCTTTCGCCAAGGCAACGATATCGCCGATCAACCTCAGGCTAGCGTCTTCGTCTAGGAGCTGTACATCGGCAACGAAGAAAATTTGGTTGTCCCGGAGCAGAGACGCAAGTCTGGATCGTGGCGCGACCATGTGCGCCTGGAGGATCTCGGCCGAACGCATCAGGCGCGACACCTGCTCAACGAGATGCTGATGCGCCAGATCGGCTTTTCGGACAACGTCATCACTCTTCGCCGTCTGCTCTCGCTGTCCGCTCGAAACCGTATCGAGCACTGCGTTCAGCGACCGTGCCAAAGCCGCTGTCTGCTCCACGGCAGTCATCAGGCGAGCGTCCAGCACTCGTTCGGACGCACTCTGGCGAAAGCTCAGATCCTCCAACGCGCCGAGGCGTCGGTCAAAAGAGGTTTTTTCAACGACGAAGCCGAGGCGCACCACAACCGGATAGGGCGCGGCGGCGGCCGTCAAAGCCTCACGCAGCGTTCTCGCCGCGGCGTCGGACGGTACCAGACCTGATAGAACGACATGGCGAGCCCTGTGATCGACCTCCGCTTTGACGGAGAACCCTGCCAAATCTGGTCTCGACGCCAGAGCACTCGCCAACTCGCCTTGAACGCGGGTTGCAATCCGCCAATCCGCCATCGTGCTCCAGCAGAACCAAAGCGTAAGGCCGGCTGCAATCGAACCGATCAACATCGATAATGACGTTGCGATCCTGCTCTTCGTCTGGCGCTTTGGCACGCCGGCCTCGGTCAAAGCGCCAGCTAGGGCTTCCAGATCGGCGGCTTCGATGACCGCGCCGCTCTCCTGGCGCTCGATGAGATCGGCAAAGGCGTCGTCGAGGGCCTGTTCCTGGGCGGGTTGCGCTGGCCCGACGCATTCCGCAGCGATGATCGTCATCGGCGACTGACGCAGATAGGTGCGATGCGAACCCAGATCCAATGTTCGCAGCTCGCTTCGGCTCGGTCCGGACGTGCTCGCGGCGAACTCGGTCACGGCGGCGATCAATCCGGCGACGAGTTCGGAGGGGGCTCTACCTGGGTTTTCCCCATCCCATATGGCGAGAATTCGGCCTGTCCCACGCTCCAAAAGCAAGATGCGCACGGCACGAGCGTGCGACAAGCTCGCCAGTGCGAGCTCCGACACCGGACGGCGGAGCAGGATCGAACGAAGTTTGAGTTTCAGTCCGCCGAAAGATGTGAGGTTCTCGATCCGGGCGTTGAGGCCGGCCATGGCCTCCCGAACGGCGGCGGCAACGGACGCCGAAACCAGCCGGCCTGTGATCGGATAGAGCGCCTCGACCATCACCTCCTTGGAATTGCGGATCTCGCTCTGAATGACAGCCACGATCAGGGGGGCGACCGCGCGCGCGAGCGCCCGGTGATCTCGCGATTCCGCACTCTTGAACGCCTTGGCCAGGATTTCAGAAGTGGCCTGTTCCAGTTGGGCTCTTGGAAGCGCGCTGACCTCGATCTCGGCAAGTCGATGGGCGATGGCGCGCAACTCGCTGCGCTCGGAGGCCAGCAGGAGCGCGCGCAAGACGTCAATGTCGCTGTCGGGATAGCTGGCTCCTGGCCGATCGGCCACAGCCTCGACGGCCGCCATCGTCTCAAGCCGATCTGGAGCGTATCATGTTTCCGAAATCGACGATCGCGCTTCCGATTTCATCGACAGATGAACGGCGACGTTCGTCATGCGCCTTATCCATTTCGGCCGTCATGCGCGCGAATTCGGCAAACCGTTCTTCGGTCGCGGCGCGCAGGGCCTCCAGCCGCTTCTCGAGTTCCTCGATGCGATACTCGGTGCCGCGTTTGGTCTCTCCAAAGAGCAACTCCCGGACTTGGTCTATCGTGCCGAGCGCGGACGACGCGGGCTCGTCTGGTTGCTTTTCCAGCATCGCAATCGATGTTGCCGTTATGCCGGCGTGAGGTATCTGCTCGTCGACCGACCCGTTGTGTTTGCGCACCATGACCTCCCCTGCGAATCAGTGCTCGCTTCTGATTCTGTCTAGATAGTAAACCGCAGGAAGTCATTGCCTCTTATGCGCTGAGCGCAGACGCCGGGAGGCTGAAGTGCCGCAGCCTGGAAGCAGTTCAGGATGAGGCACCCCGAGACCATGCATCCGTATTGGCGGCGATCAGGCCGCAGCAAAAATATCGGCAGCGGTCATTGATTGCCGTAAGTCTGACGCCGAGCAGACCCGATTGCGCCCACTGTTTTTGGCGAGGTACAGAGCCGCATCCGCCGAGGCGATAAGGTCGGCGGTGGACAGCGCTTCGGGCCGATCGCTCATTGGGCGCGCCGTCGCGGCCCCGATACTGACGGTGGAAGAGCACGCGCCAGTATGGCCCTTCGGGATGAAGTTCATCGTCTCGACAGCGTGCCGGATCATCTCGGCCAGCGATCTCGAGCCCTTCTCGTCGGTGTCAGGAAGCAGGACGACAAACTCTTCACCGCCATAGCGAACGACGAGATCGGCGGGTCGTCGCGCAAGGTTCGCGATCGTGCGGGCCAAGTCCTGCAGAAAGCGGTCGCCCTCGGGGTGGCCGTATTCATCATTGAAGCGTTTAAAATGATCTGCGTCGATCACGAGCAACGACACCGGCGAGCCCGTCCGGATTGCCCGCAGCCATTCTCTCGGCAAGGTGTCTTCAAGCACACGTCGGTTGGCTAGCCCTGTCAGAGTATCCGTCCGGGCCATTACGGTCATCGCCCGTTCGACGCCAGAGTGGTGCTGGATCTTACGCGTCAGCAGCACGCCACAAAGACCAACCGCGACAAACATGACGACAGCGAACCCGACGCGATACAGCAACCCTACCCTCCACGTCGAAAGCAGCTCAGCTTTCGACAACGCCGCGATCACCGTCAGACCAAACCGCTCTTCCTTGGCATACCCGGCGATGCGCTCCGTCCCATCGATGATCGAGCGATACCGGTAAAAGCCAGCTCCTGTAGCTCCGCCGGTATCTTCGATAAAATCGGAGAAAACGATCCGTTTTTCCAGAATGGCGTTGTCGGCGGGATACCTGCCCAGAAGCAGTCCATCACTTCGAACGAGCGAGATGATGCCGCCATCGCCTAACTCGAACTGCTTGTAGTGCGACTGAAGCGCTTCAATTCCGATCGTAGCGAGCACGACTCCGGCGAAGTTGCCACGCTGGTCGTCGACCCGCCTCGATATTGGAAGAACCCAATGGCCCCGAGACTTGCTTCGCACCGGCTCCCCAATCCGAACGCCTTTACCCTTGTTGTCGCGATGGTAGGCAAAATACTCACGATCCGAATTGTTGACGGCAGCGGGAATCGCATCGAGGTGGCTGGCAAGCCATGCACCCTTCGCGTCGTAGATGAACAGCCCGCCGATGTAGGGTTCAGACTCGACGCGTTTTTTCATCGACCGGCTGAGCCTGGCGATTTTGTCGGGCGCCATCGCATCCGCCTCGACGCGCTCGACCAGATCGACCAAAGCAACGTCGGCCAAACGGATATTGTCCTCGGCATGCTTGACGAGCGAGCGGGCGAGATTTCGCGACGAAACCTCGGCCTCCAAAATATTGTTCTCGTAGTCGATTTTCTCGCGCCATACGAAGGCGATGCAAATCAGCGCACAGATGCCAGCGACGAACGCCGACGAGATCAAATTCAACCCGATCTTCGCCAGCGCTCGCCGCGGCAACAAGGCAGCGCGATCGCCGATGCGGCGGCCAGGAGAGATGCGTCGATCTGCTGCGCGTCGAGATTCCATGGAATTGAAACCGCTTTCGGCGTCCGGATCTTGAGGCGCCCGGACCTAGGTTCGACACTGCCTAAAAAGGCGAAACGATCGGTTACCCGGATTGATCAACAGGTCGCCAAACGCAGCGAGTGGTAAAAAAATAGCCCGGCATTACCGCCGGGCTCATAATCTCTGCGATCTCAAAACCGTGCGATCATCGCTTGTCGAACATGGTTCCAACGGCGCCGCCCAAAACGCCGCCGCCGACAACACCGCCGACAGTCCCCAGCGCCTTGTTTTTCTTACCGCCAAGTTTGTTGCCGACAACTCCCCCCGCGACCGCACCACCCACGATTCCGAGATTCTGGCCGGTCAAAAGCGATGAACCGCTGCCGATGCTGCCGGTCGTTTTCGGGTCGGCGACAGTCTTTCCTTGGCCAGCGCGATTGTCATACATATTGCCGGCGACACCGCCGAGCACGCCGCCACCGACCGCTCCACCAATTGTGCCCAGCGTCTTGTTCTTTTTCCCTGCGAGCTTGCTGCCGATCACGCCACCACCCACAACGCCCCCGACCATGCCAAGATTCTGGCCGGACAGCAGATTTTGCGACGAGCCTGGCGCACTCCAGAGGCAGCATGCCATGGCAATAAGGAAGAAAACTTGAGCGCGCTTGTTCTTCATAGCAGCTTTGACTGGATACTCGTCAAAATTAATCTTCACTATCTCACTCCTATGACTTGCGTTATTAGCGGCGAAAGAGTGAGATATTTGTCTAAATATTTCGTAAAATTTACAATGCTATCACTAAAAACTCTGACAATATGAACATTATTATAGTAATACGCAATTATCTGATACGCTCTCCAACTGCATTGTATCTTAGAGATTTTTCTTCTCCAATTAATCTAATGATTACGGCTGAAATATAAGAAAATACAAGAATGTATGCGACGAATACGAGAAAGGCATTATTGCCCATAAAGCTCAGCGGTATCGCGGAGAGGACGATGATAATTTTCGTGGCGCGGCACGCGTACCACAGCGAACACCTGATGGTCGAAAGATGCTTCTGCATTTTGACGGCCCCACCTTGGCTCCGACCCTCGTGGGAAGCCCTCCCGCCAAATTACGCAGTCGCAATGAACAGAATCTGTCACAGCGCATTCGCTCGGCAAAACGTTCTGCGGTGTCCTGATCAGACAAGTAATTGATTTTGTAAAGAAAATATCGACGATGTGGCTTTCGGTAGCCGATCTAGTCCAGATGGCCTGCATGAAGCCTAAAGCGGCCTAGGTCGCCAAATCGAGGTTCCATCACCGTTAAAATCAGCTAGCTCGAAGTGGACGGCGCCGAAGAGCGTCGCAGCCTCCCAAGGCCTCGAAAGGCCTGTTCGCCATCTTTGCGCGCATGGCGAACAGGCCGCTTTCGGAAGCTCAAGTACGGATTCTGACGTTGAAAGTTTTTCCGACATTCATTGATCGAATCGCACTCGCTCGGGCGAGCTGGGCACTGTCATTGCAGACAGCCTTGATGTTGCGGAAGAAGGCGGCATTGTCCGATGCCGAGTTTACGATCGTGATGATGGAAGCTGCCGCAATGTTTGAAGCAGCGACCGACAGCTCTGATGTCGAAGCTAGGATATTTCTGATAGAGCAGTCGCACAAATTTGAACGTTGAAAAAGTAACATAGACACAAATTGAGAGAATATTGATGTCAGAAATCAAGGCCTTTGTCGTTGAGATCGAGGTCGTCAGGACTGCTACGACGGTGATTTATGCTTCCGATGCGCTGACCGCGCGCGACAAGGCAAACAATCTTGAGTTCTCGTCATCTGTCGAAGGCGAAATCACATTTTGAACCGTCAAGCGCGTCGATGAGCAAGCGGCAGATCCTCAATGAAAACCCGCCGCCCAAGGGAAAGCGGCGGGCTTGAGGCATGATGCTCAGCAGAAGAGCGGCCCTATAGCGGGGAGATCGGTAGCGTATCGGTCCAGCGCCCGCAGCCGTCATAACGCTGCGAGACGGCGCCGTCCTCATCCATGGCATAGAGCGCGAGCCAGCCATTGTCGAAGAGCGCGCCGACTCCAGGGTGGAGTTCAAGGACCGACGAGATCGCCTCGCGCGGCGCTTCCAGGATCACCGCGAGCCGCAACGGCTCATGGGCGAGCGCCTTGCCGTCATGGACCGATTGCCAGGGCAGCCCACCGCGCAGGACGCCGCCCTGGCCCTCCAGCACGCCGACGCCGCCGACCACGTTGTGCAGCAGCTTGTTGCCGGCGCCGAAGACCTCCGGTGCGACGCTCGAGCCGTAGTATTGCAGGCTGATCCAGCTCGCGACCACGACCGGCGCAGTCAGGATCAGCTCCAGCGTCGCGAAGTTCTCGTCGCGCTTCCAGTCGTAGCTGTGCAGGAAGGCCCGGCCACGAAGATCGAGATGCCGCGTCCGCTCGCGCGGCGCCGCCACGAAGGCGCTGCAGCCGGCGAGGCCCCATTCCGGCCGAACCTGCGCCCAGTCGGCCGCCCGCGCCAGGACCGACCCGCCCGACGTTGCCCCGGGCAGGAGGGCAGCGCGGGCGGCACGCGCCAATGCTGCCGCCTCGGCGAGGCTTCCTTGCAGTCGCGCCAGCGCTTCGGCATGGCCGGGCGCCGTGAAGTCGGCATCGAACAGCGTCACCTCGTCGGTCGTGGTGTCGTGCAGCGCGCCCAGGAAGAGCGTCGTCGCTGGAACGGTGATCCCCTTCTCGATCAGGCCCGTCCTTACCTCCGGATCGTTGAGAAGCGCCGCGACCAGGCGCGCATTGACGTCGCCGGCATGGCCGCCGCAGGCGCCGCATTGCAACGCCCCGGCATGGGCGTTGTTGACGACCGCCGCACCATGGCCGACCAGCAGGACGAGCGGCGCAAAATCTGTCGTCAGCGACATCGCGCCGAGGATGGCGGCGCCGGCCGTCGTCTTCTGTTCCCGGGTGAGCGCGCCTGACAGAATCGGCGCCGGATCGGCGTCGGGCTTTCTGCCGATGCCGAAGGCGTCCTTCACGAGCTTGGCGACATAGGCCGGCCCGCTCGCCTCGACGAAGGCGAAGGACGAGACTGCCGCCAGCTTGAAGCGGCCCCAGGCGCGGCGCGTCCGCGACGCGATGCGATGCGCCTCCTCCGACGCGGGCGCTATCGCCTCGCAGGCGAAGGAGGTCAGCGCGGGCTGCAGCAGCGCCGGTAACCGCGCCTCCGCGACGCCGGAGCCGAACCGGCGATGCGCGACGCCGAGCCCGAAGAAACCGGCGAAGCCCAGCGTCTCGATCGAGGGGTCGAGCGTCTCCAGCACACGCCGATAGCGTTCCGAGCGCACGTCGATGCAGAATACCGCCTGGACCGATGGGGGCGCCGACGTTGCGGCCCCGCCTTGCATCCGCGCGACGAGCGTCCGTTGCGACGCGAGGTCGAACGCATCCTGCAGGATGCAGTCGATCGCGACGTCGCGGCTCGGGGCGATCGGCGCGGCAAAGCCGGCGCGGGCCTGCGCCCATTCCGTTGCGACGCGCGCGCGGAAGGCGTCGAGCAGGCCGGCCTCCCAGGTCAGGGCAATGGCGAGCAGTTCGACGATGGTCGCGTCCGTCGTCCCGCCGAGCTCGGCCTGCCATTGCCGGTAGCGCGCCAGCTGAGCCCAGCCGCCGAGCGCGTGCAGTCGCCCGAGGACATATGTCTCGGCTTCGGCCGGCCCGATCCCGAGTGCACGGCAGGCCTGCCGGATCGCGGCGGGCGCGAAGGTCGGATAGCGCACGACATGGGCAGCAAAGCCGGTCAGCCCTGCGATCTCCGGCGAGAGATCATGGCTGGCGAAGCTCCGCCAGGACGCGAAGGCGCCCTCGCCGGTCGTCGCCGGCCACATCGCCTGGCCCTCGTCGAAGAAGCCGCCGGCCCAGGCACTGACGCGATCGGCGATCAGGGCCGGCCAGTCGATGCCGGTCGACTCAGCGGCGAGGTCTGCGACGCAGGGCAGGGCGCGGATCGGTTCCGGCACGCGATCGAGCGCGGCGACGATCTCTACCGCTGAGAGGTTCGGCGCTGAGTCGGCGCAGGCTGCGAGCGCTGTCGCGATGTCCCCGGGCGTGATCTCGCCGGCCAGGACCTTGGCACGATAGAACGGGCGCGGCATGGTCATCGGGATACCGGCGGCGCGGCCGAGCCGGGCGGCGGTCGTCGCCAGCCTCTCATGCACATGGCCGAGATAGGGGTTGACCGCGACCGAAGCCGCCAGCGGCCAGAGCGGCGCGATCAGGCGCGTCGTCCGGTCTGCGATCGCGACGAGGTCATGGCTGTCGTGATTGGCGGCGTGCATCGCGGTCTCCATCGGGATCGTCGGGGTCAGGTCGTGGCCTTCGGCCGGTAGCGGCCGATGGCGCGGTCGAAGAGCGCATTGACGTAGAGGCCGTTGGCGAGGTGGACGCGCAGGGCGGCGACCGCCGGATGGCCGCACCAGAGCGGAAACAGCGCCTGGGCGAAGGCGACGAGCCCGAAGGAGCCGACGGCGAGCACGATCATCACCCATTCGAGCGTGCCCGGCGGTGGCGTTGCCGGCAACGCTTCGCCAGCGAGCCGGACCGCGCCAAGTTGCAGCAGGAAATACGAGCCGGATGCGACGAGCGCGATCGCCGAGGTCCGCAGCGTCAGGGCGCGGGGCGCGCTGTCGGCCAGGCCCTGCGCGATCAGATAGGCGACGCCGAGGATCAGGATCGCGCCGAGCGCGATCGCCTGCGGCGACTTGCCGGCGAAGCCGAAGACGAGCCCGAGGACGGCGTAGATCGCAAGCGCGATGGCAAAGGCCTGGCCCACCGCCCGGATGCCGGGCACGGCGACCAGGCCGGGCCGGGCGATGGCGGCGATGCGCTCGACCGCGCCGTTCGAGGCCAGGAAGGCATGCGCCTTGTAGAGCGAATGGGCGACGATGTGCAGCAGCGCCAGCGGAAACAGCGCGAGCCCGCATTGCAGCGTCATGAAGCCCATCTGCGCGATGGTCGACCAGGCGAGCGAGGTCTTCACCGCCGACTGGGTCAGCATCACCGCGCTGGCGAAGAGCGCGGTGAAGCCGCCGACCATGACGAGGCTCGCCAGCGCGCCTGGCGTCGTCATCAGCACGTCGGCGAAGCGGATCAGCAGAAATCCGCCGGCATTGACGACGCCGGCATGGAGCAAGGCCGAGACCGGCGTCGGCGTTTCCATAACCTCGACGAGCCAGCCATGGCTTGGGAACTGAGCTGATTTGAGCAGCGCCGCGAGCACCAGACACGCTGCAGCCCAATGGGCGGCGACGGGCGTGCTCAAGGTGCGAGCACGCTCGAGAATGGTCGCGATGTCGCCGCTGTCATAGGCCCGTAGCAACAGCACAGCGGCGGCGATCAGGGCTACGTCGCCGATACGGGCCACGATGAACTTCTTGCGAGCCGCAGCCTGTGCTGCCGGCCTGTTCGGGTAATACAGCAGCAACTGGTGCAGACTGAGGCTGGTAGCGATCCAGGCAATGACGAGCTGCCCGAGATTGCCGGCGATGACCATCGTCAGCACGCTTGCAAGCGTGGCGGCGAGCCAACCGCAAAAACGCGCCTGTCCTGGCTCGCCGACGAGGTAGGTCCGGGAGAACCGCACCACCACCCAGCCGATGAAGCCGATCAGTACCGACATCGCAACCGAAACGATGTCCAACCGCGCCGTGATGCCAAACCCACGCCAGCTCAGGATGTCGAGCGTCGCCGGCCCACTCAAGCCGAGGACAAATGCGCCTGCGACTGCGGCGCCAAATGCGACCGCGGCGGCAATTTCGACGAGCCCTGCTGCGACTGTCGGACGATGCCGCTGCGAGGTAAGCACAATCGCGGCTGCCGCCAGAAGCGCAGCGGGCGACAAAATCAGGGCATCGGCAGGCGTCATTGTCATGCTCCGCAGCGCTTGGAATGCCCTGCGATAGCATCGAGGGATGCCGGTATAAAAATTCATTGTCTGCGAACTTTTGTTCGCTATTATCAAACGGTGCAGTTCAACTACAATCACCTCCGATATTTCCAGGCCGTGGCCCGGGAAGGCCATCTCGGCCGCGCGGCACAGAAGCTGAATCTGACGCAATCGGCTCTTTCGGTGCAGGTCCGGAGTTTGGAAGAACGGCTCGGTCACAAGTTATTCGAGCGGGCAGGGCGTGGGCTGCACCTGACCGAAGCCGGCCGCATCGCGCTCGATCATGCCGAGATCATCTTCGCGACCGGCGAGGATATGGTCAGCACCTTGCGCGAGAGCGGCCGCGACCGGGCCATCTTGCGCGTTGGCGCGCAGGCGACGCTGTCGCGAAACTTCCAGCTCTTGTTCCTGCAACCGCTACTTGGCCGCCAGGATGTCGAGATCGTGCTGCGATCAGGATCCCCGGCAGATCTTTTGCGCGGGCTTTCGACCCATCTCCTCGACGTCGTCCTGACCAATCAACCTCCCCTAGGCGATGGTGAGCGCAATCTGCTGATCCACCGCATCGCCGAGCAGCCGGTCAGCCTCGTCGGCAGCCGCGATCTGGTCGGCGCCGGCGGCGGGCTCGCCGACCTTCTGTCGCGCCTGCCGCTCGTGCTGCCGATCGTCGGTTCCGCTTTGCGTGACGATCTCGACGCCCTGTTTGACCGGCTAGGCATCACGCCAAACGTCGCTGCCGAGGTCGAGGACATGGCGATGATGCGGCTTCTGGTACGGGAAAGCGTCGGATTGGCCTGCTTGCCGCTGATCGTAATCAAGGATGAACTTGCCCAAGGGATCCTGGTCGAAGCCGCTGTCCTTCCATCGCTCTACGAACGCTTCTATGCCGTAACGCTGGCGCGACGCTTTAAGAACCCGCTACTGTCATTACTGATCAGTACCTTGTCAGGCGAATAACCGGTAATCACGCCGCGCTTCCGGCGCGATTACGTCTGGCGATCTTGCTTCGTAGAGAGCATGATCCGCTCGGTCGCAGCGACGCCACATGATAGCCAGCCCTACTTTCGGCTGCGCCCGCTGAAAACATATAATGGATCGAAGGCCTTCGCGTCGCGTCGGCTCTATTGAGATCAAGGGCGTGGCACATTGTATGGACGATCTCGAGTGCTGCGATGCTGCTCGACAGTGGCATGATGAGTAGGAACAATTTACGGCCTATGCGGCCGAAAACATCGGCGCTGCACAAACAGATATGGATACGTGAAATATGAGATAATGACTACTAAACATTCATTAAATTAGATAATTATTGCTGTTATTCCTGCGTAACAATTTATCAAGATGACCTTATCCGCGCAAGGAATTGAGTTATTTCCTGATTCAGAATGACAGCTTGATGCGAAAGATGAGCCGCTGATTCGAGTACCTGCGATGACGCTACGCTGGCGTCTTTTGCCGCTCCTGCGACCCAGATCATATTTTCTGATACGTTGGCGGTGGCGCGAGACGCTTGTTGAACGCTGCGCGAGATGTCCGCAGTTGATATGCCTTGTCGGTCGACTGCGGCAGCTATGCCCACCGTGGCTCCATCAATCTGTCCGATTACGGTCGCGATCTGTGAGATCGCCTGCAACGTATCCTGCGTTGCAGATTGGATGCCTGTGATCTGGGTCGCGATATCCGCCGTCGCGGAGGCCGTTTGATTTGCCAACTGCTTTACCTCGGCTGCAACCACGGCGAAGCCGCGACCGGCCTCTTGGGCCCTCGCAGCTTCGATGGCTGCATTCAACGACAGGAGGTTGGTCTGGCTGGCGATAGCGCCGATCAATCCCACCACATCACCAATGCTTTTGCTCGTTGTGGAAAGGTGGTTGACCAAGACGCCCGTCTCGAGCGCCCGCTGACGCGCATCACCGGCAACCCGCGCTGCATCACTCGCTTGGCTTCTGATCTCGACGACAGCGCTGGAAAGTTTCTCAGCGGCGGTCGCGACCAGTGCAACGTTGCCGGAGGTCTCGGTCGATGCGGCTGCTGCATCGGAAGCCCTTGCAGATGCCTCAGCGGCGGCGGCTGTGAGAACTTCGGCGGCGGACTGCAATTCTGCTGCGGCAGTCGATACCGCCATCACAATACCGCTCACGGCGCTTTCAAACTGATCAGCGATCAACAGCAATAGAGCTTGTCGCTCTACCTGAACACGATGGGCGATGGACGCTCGCTCGTCCTCTAATCGACGCTTTTCCCTCATGGCGCCAATAAATTGAGTGATAGCCAGCGCAATGCGTCCGATTTCGGCCCGCACTGGATAGGCGGGCATGTGCGCATCGTCGAAATCGCCATGCGCGAGGCGACCCATCGCTTCAGCGGCCTTTGCAATCGGACCTGCTAAAGATCGAGCTACCAGGAGCGCAACAGAGAGTGTCGCGATCACTACCAGCGTTTGGACCGCGAGCCATTGCCAGAACCTCGCACGCTCGTCCTTGATGAGCTCCTCCAGATGCTCGGCGACCGTCTGAGCTATGGCATCCTCGACCCCCTTCATGCGATCGATCCGATCTGTCGTTCGAGCAAACCAGTCTGAACCCGAGACGCCTTGACCGTCGTTTCCTGTCTCGGGGAGAGCCAACAATACCTTTCGCCACGTCAACGCTTCGGTCACTGCCCGACCCCGCACCGCGTCCTCAAAACGTTGACGCGCGTCGGATCCAGCGAATTGTAGAAATTCGCCGAGAAAGGCAGCTTCCTGCGCTACGATCGCCGAATAGATGCGATGGCGTTCAAAATCGAAACTAGCGGTACGGCTTTGGGCTGCATTGAATAACGTCGAGCCCGTCGCGCGCTCGAGACCTGCCTTTTCCTTGGCCATCACCAGCGCTCTGTAGCCTTGGATCTGAGAGGCGATCGAGCCCTTCTGAACCTCGTTGATCAGATCTCCGAGTACAGCGATGAGCTCCTCGATAATGCCCGTGTAGTATGCCAGATTTTGAGAGACGTGTGCTCTTGCGCTATCGACGTCAGATCGAAAAGAAGCGAGGCTGCCGAGGTCGCGACGTACCCTGTCCAGTCGAGCTGCAAGCGACGCTTCCTTGTTTGGGTCATTCAACGCGCTATCGGCAGACAATGACCATTCACGCGCGGCAAGATCGGTGAGGAGCCGCTGTTCGGTCACCGTGCTCTTGAACGGTCCTTCGCCATTTGCCGATATGAGGCCCGCAGACGATCCACGTTCTTTTTGCAGCTCATGGATCAAGGCGCTCGAGGCGCGAGCGATCGCGACCGATGGGCGGAAATGCTCGAGCCTGGCGATCTCCGACTGTCGCGAACCGACTGAAAAGATCACGATGACCACCAGTGCCAGCATCGGTGCGAGCACAACCAGACCAAGCCGTTCAATCACCGTGAGGCGCTGCATTGCGTGTCCCATATTGTTGCAGGCGGACCCGCTTTTGAACGAAAATCGAACAGTTCCTATGATCCCAGTCTATGCCGATGATGCGTGCAGTCGTGCCTCCCGCATTCCCGTCTGGTCAGGTTGACGAAGGAGCATCACCACCTACATGCGTTTGACGCAATAGGACCCCGCGCCAAATGAATGATGAACAGACTTACATTGTTGAGATGGAAATCAAGCGAATGGTGATGGCAACGGTCGTCGCTAACGATCCCTATTCGGCGCGTACCAAAGCTGCCAACTTGGAGTTGAGCCACCAGATCGAGGGCGAAATCACAAGCTGGGAAATTATTTCAATCACACCGGCACCGGCTGTTGAGTAACGATCGACGGGGCGGACGCCAGACCTTGTCGCTCAAAGCCTTTAAATAGGTTGGACGTCCGTCCTGACGAAATTGCCTATGATTCAACGGGTGGATGTGCGGAAGGGCTGTCGCGATCTGAGTGACAAGGCCTAACCGCTGATCAATGCCGGCGGCACCATTGGGATCGCGACGATTCACGACTGACGTCACTGGGCTCACTGCCGCGCCGCCGGAACCGCCGGAGCGCCTTCCCAGCGCGTATGTGCCGGCAGGTTCTCGCCCTTCATGATCACGGTGAGCAGGCCGATCTGGGCGAAGTCGCCGACATGGGTGTCGTAGAGCACGGTCGCAGCCGCACCGACGCAGACTCCGCGACCGAGCGTCACGCGGCCGACCTTCATCACCCGGTCCTCGTAGAGATGGGTCTGAAGGGCCGAATGGGCGTTTACCGTGCAGAAATCGCCGATGCGTATGCAGTCGAATTCGGTGATGTCCGTCGAATCGAGCCACACGCCTTGCCCGTATTTCGCACCGAACAGCCGCAGGAACCAGGGCAGGAACGGCGTGCCGCGCAGATAGTCAAACAGAACCTTGCCGCCGAGTCCCCAGTATAGCACAGCGATCGCCTCGGTACGCATCGCCCACCACGACCACATCGGCTTCATCACCGGCTTGTAGACGCCCATCAGTAGCCATTTCATCGTGGCGCAAATCAACGCCTGAGCCACCGCGATCAGCATTGCGGCATAGACGAAGGAAATGACGAGGCCGCTCCAGTCGCGCTCGTTGATTTTCTGTTCCAGCAGGAGATCGACGGCGATGGTTCCGAAGGTGATGAACAGCATCGCCGGGAAGGAGGTGTGGAAGGCCTCGAACAGGGCGCGCGCGACCTGTTTGCCGAAGGAGGGCTTGTAAGTCCAATCCGCCCCAAGATCGACCTTCTGCCGCGTCGGCAGCTTGATCGGCGGCGAGCCGAACCAGGTGTCGCCCGGCGACATCAGCGCGTTGGCCGGTGGTTTCGACTTGATGCCGATCAGCACCTTGTCCGGAATTACGGCGCCGGGCGGCACGACGGCATCGTTGCCGACGAAGACCTGGTCGCCGGTCTGCGTCATGTCGAGGCGCATATAGCCGCGTCTGAGGTCCTCGTCACCGAAGATCACCTCGTCGGCGATGAAGTTGCCGGCGCCGATGCCGGTGAGGTCGTAGCGACCGGACAGGTTTGTCGAAATCTCCGCGCCGCGGCCGATGCGCGCGCCCATCAGCCGGTACCAGAAGCGCATGTAGATCGTGGCGAAGAGCGAGGACAACGTCTCGAGAGTTACCTCGGTCGCCAGCGCCACCGTCCATTTGCGGGCGTAGAAGCCCGAATGGATCGACCAGGAGCCGGAGGTCACGCGCGGAAGAATCGCCCAGCGCAAGCCCGCCATCAGCAGCACGGTAAAGAGAATGAGCCCCATCGCCGTTGGCCAGGTCAGAACCGGCAGGTACCAAAGGTAGCTGATGTCCGACCACGTCGCGATCCAGTCATCGATCTGGTCGAACAGCCAGAAGGCCGGGAAGATCGGCAGCAGGCTGACCGGCGGCAGCATCAGCAGCATCAAGACGTAGAACGCCGTCATCGCGCCGCGGCGGCGCTCGCTTGCCTGTGCTTGCGGCGGAAGGCTATCGAGATCGACCATTCCGATCTTCTTACCGGGCGAGCCGTCCCAGATCTCGCCCTCCGCCACGGTGACACCAGGGGAAATCGCGGTCAGATCGCCGATCTCGGCATGGTCGCCGACCACACAGCCATGGCCAAACACTGCCGACGAACCGGAGTAGACATCCTTGCCGATGGTTATCCGACCGAGAATAAACTTGTCGCCGATCGCCTCGCCATTGGCGAAGGTGGTCTTGGAGCCGAGCGTTGTGCCGTCGCCGATCTCGATCAGGTCGATGGCGCCGGCCTCGTAGTCGGAAATGATGACGTCGCGGCCGACCCTGGCGCCGAGCAGGCGCCAGTAGAACCGCATCACCGGCGTGCCCTGGAACCACTTGATGCGGATGAGGCCGGCTAATCGCGCCGCGAACCACCAGCGAAAGTAATAGACCCCCCATAGCGGGTAGACGCCAGGCTTTGTGCGCCCAAGCACAATCCATTTCAGCGCGATCGAGATCAGCCCGGTGGCGATCATCAGTGCCATGTAGACGCCCAGCAGCGTCAGGATCTGCATGCCCAGCGAGAGATTCTCGCCCGAGATCAGCAGATAGGTGACGAAGATGCCGAGCCACTGTGCCGTCGAAAGCCCGATGATGACCGGAAGGACGGCCGCCTGGGCGAGCCCGCAGAGGAAGCGGCGCAGCAGCGGCGGCGGCGTGAAGGAGAGGTCCTGTGCCTCCGCGACCCCGCGCGATTCGAGCAATGCCGCCATGGCTCGCAGGGTCCGTGCGCCATAGACGTCCTGAAGCGTGATCCCGGCATAGGCCGGCGTCTCGCGCACGATCGAGATGAAGCGCGCCGCCAGCAGCGAATGGCCGCCGAGATCGATGAAGAAATCGGCCTCCAGCGGCAGGGTCTGCGCGCCGAGCACGCGCTTGGCGGCCTCCAGCAGCGCCGCTTCCGTGGCGTTGCGTGGCGGCTCCTGCTCGCCGGCGGCGGCCGGCGCGGTCAGCGGCGCGGCCTTGAGCATCTTGCGGTCGACCTTGCCGGAGACCATGCGCGGCAGCGAGCCGACCGCCTCGAAATGCGCCGGCACCATATAGGGCGGCAGCTTGTCGCGCAGCGCGGCCCTCAGCGCCGCGCCGTCGACAGCGATGCCGGGCTCGGCCACGACGAAGGCGACGAGACGCTCGATCTCGTCATCGGTGCGCATCACCACGGCGGCCTGGCTGACGCCCGGCTCGTCGGCGAGCTTCGATTCGATCTCGCCGAGTTCGACGCGGAAACCGCGAATCTTGATCTGGTCGTCGATGCGGCCGTGGAAGACGATGTTGCCGTTGCTGTCGAGGCTGACCGCGTCGCCCGAGCGATAGAGCACGGGGTCGTCGATGCCGCCGAACGGGTTGGCGATGAACTTCTCCGCCGTAAGCTCCGGCCGGCCGTGATAGCCCCTGGCCACGCCGGGACCGCCGATCAGCAACTCGCCCTGTTCGCCGGGGACGACGAGCTGCATCTGCTCGCCGACGATATAGGCGGTGTAGTTGGCGATCGGCCTGCCGATCGTCACGGTCTCGCCGGGCAGCACTTCGGCTGCGGTCGCGACCACCGTCGCCTCGGTCGGGCCGTAGGTGTTCAGGATGCGCCGGCCGGGCTTCGACCATTTCTGCACGATCGCCGGCGGCAGCGCCTCGCCACCAAGCAGGATCAGCTTCAGCGAGGGAATGTCGGACGACAGGATGCCCAGCAGCGTCGGCACCGTGTCGATGACCGTGACGCCGGCCTCGGTGAGCAGCGCCGGCAACTTCTCGGCATCGCCCATCGTCTCCGGCGAGGCGACATAGAGCGTCGCGCCCACGAGATAGGGCGTCCAGATCTCCTCCATCGAGAGGTCGAAGGCGACGGACGCGCCCTGGAAGACGACGTCGTCGGGGCCGACGCCGTAGAAGGCGTTACCCGAACGCAGGAAATGGCAGATGTTGGCGTGGCTGATGACGATCGCCTTGGGCGTGCCGGTCGAGCCCGAGGTGTAGATCAGGTAAGCGGGATGGTCCTTGGTCAGCCCGGTCGCGCGCGCCGGCATCGCGATGCCGTCGTCGAGCGCGGCGAGCGCCTCGGGCGTCCACACCGGGCGCTCGGTGCCGGCGGCGCGCGCCTGCCAATCAGCCGCCGTGACGATGCCCTTGGCGTTGGCGTCCTTGAGGCAGGTCGCGATCCGCTCGACCGGCGCTTCCGCGTCGAACGGCACCCAAGCCGCGCCCGCCCGTGTGATCGCGATCTGCGCGACCAGGAGATCGATGCCGCGCGGCATCCACAGCCCCACCATGTCGCCGGGGCCGACGCCGGAAAGCGACAGTCCCCGCGCCTGCCTGCCGGCCTGCGCCCAGATTTCGGTATAGCTCAGCCGCCGCGAGGCGTCGACGAGCGCCGGATGCTCGCCGCGGTCACCGACGGTCGCGGCCAGGATTTCCGACAGCACCTCGTCCCGGATCAGGTCGGGACGCTTCTCGCCCGCGAGCGCGCAAAGCGGGCTCGCGCCGGCCAAGGCGGTCGTCGCCTGAACAGTGCTGACGGTGGTCATCGTGTCCCGCTGCGCTTTCGTCGCTGCATATCGATAAAATTCCTAAGTGGTGGTTCCAACGATCAACCGCCGTTGCCTGGAATAGGCTTGCAAGTAACGGTATCGTCGAAGCCTCGGGCTCAAAAGCAGTCGGGCTCGGGGTCGCAGGCACATCCGCCAAACACGTTTGGAAGGTGCGAGCGTGACCGCGATAGACACCGAGGCCTACGTGTCAGCGATGGCCAATATCCCCATCCTGACTGCAGCTAGCGCCGCGGTTGCGGATGCGACGAGCGCCGCTCGCGCGTTCAGGATCTGCGTGCGGTTGAGCGCGATGACGATACGGTTGATATCGCCCGCGTCGAGCTCCTCGAGCCGGCTGACGCGGCGCAGACGCTGGCGGCTGGCAAGCCACCAGAGCCAGGAAGAGACGAGCGCACCCAGACCAATCGCGATGTCGAGAGCAGAGATCATCGGCGGCGGAGCTCACGCCCGACCACCGGGCATCGCCGCGAATGTTCCGGCAGCGACCGGCTCCAATCCGAGCTGCCGGCAGATTTTCACGAGCGCCGACTGCTCCTCGATGATGTAGTCGCCATCGGCTTCACCGATCGCGCGACAGGTCTTGACGAGCGCCCTGGCGAAACGCGTGCTTTTCTGGAGCCGGGCGATGGTCGCGAGCGCAGCGGCCTCGCCGACGGAAAAGTCGATTTCGAAACGGCTGGTGGCGTGCTCAAATTCGATCAGCAGTTCCTGCCGCGATTGCTCGTCGAGCATGCCGAAACGCGAGAGCGAGCCCGCCATGCTGTCGTGCTCGGCCTGACGAACGATGCCGTCGGCATAGGCGATGAGCGCGCATGCGGCGGCGATCGTCTCGATCTGCAGGCTCGCCTCCTCGTCATGCCAATGTTCGAGTTCGCGTCGCAAGTCGCTGTCAGCACGTATCCGGTCGATCGGCATGGGTCATTTCCTCCACTGTGTCATGTCGTTGAGCTTTGCCTTGCGGCCGACGAGGACGCGGCTGGCGAGCCCGGCCGCTCCTATGATCAGGATCGATACCAGCGCCCAGACGATGAGGACGACGATCTCGCTGGCGTTGCCGAGGCCGCGCAGGGCCCAGGATAGCCATTCGACGATCTCGGGCACCGACGAGACCTTGTCGGCGTTGGCCGCAGCCCAATCGCTGGTCAAGTCGAGCAGGCCGTGGCCAGCCCAGGCGACGAGGCTCCAGACCGCGATTGCGACAAACGCGAGCATCCAGATGGCGAGCCTCATCAGTGCCTCCCGCCATCCGCAAGCGATGCGCCGAACGGGTCCGGCGACGGGGGAGCCATGGCGGCGTTGCGCGCGGCATGCCGATCGGTGCGTTCGACCGCGTCGCTGATCGTCTTGAAGGTGAAGGCCAAGCCCCACCCGACCGTCGCGACGATCACGATGAAGATGACGGCGTCGAGATGGTAGGGGAGATCATTCAGGGCGAACTGATCAACGGTCATGGTCGATCCTCGAATGCGACTGCGGAGAGACCGACAAAATGGTCCGGAGGCGCCGGCGATGGCGTCTCAACGGATCGCTCTGGCGGGAGTGGGCGAAACCAGACGATATGGCGGGCACGGACGCGAGCACCGGCGTCGGCTGCGGCCGCAGTGTCGCGGCAAGCCAGCCGAGGAGATCGCGGAGCATGGTCATCACGCCGCCCTCCGCTCGAGATGGGCGCGCAGCAGGGCGATGTTGCGCTGGTTGGCGCGGAAGAAGGCGTCGCCGAACCAGCCGACGATCGGCACCGCGCTGATCGCGAAGTCGATTGCGACATTGCCGGCCATACGCAGAAGCATTCCGGCCGGCACACCGTGGCGCCGTGCCTCGAGGATCAGATACGAGGCGAGCCCTTTGGCGACGAGCGTCCCAACGCCTGGCATGAGGTTGAGCAGCGCATCGGCGCCGACGCGAACGCTGGTGCCAGGAACGCGCACAGCGGAGTCGAGCAGCCGCGCCAGCGCATCGAGCTTGGCAAGCGTGTCCCGCCGCGAGAGGGATGAAGGGGAATCGAAAGCGAGCGTCGTCATGACGGCCTCCCAAGATCGGAGCGCGGATCGCGCTCGTCAGGTGGAAGAGTCCGACATCGCAGCCTTGGACTGCCAGAGGGGCCCGGACCCGGGTTCGTCCCAGGAGATTGGCGGCGAGCCGCCATGCGTCAAGGGCGGGTCAGCATAAATATTTTCGCATGACCGCTCTTGCAGGCCGACGCGAGCTGACCCATCTCGCGCTCACCCGCTGATCCGGGCCCCTCTGGCGAGCGCTGCCGGCGCGCTCGTGATGTCGGATCGTTCTCCGACATCGCGCCCGGTCGACGTGGTCAGACATGGATCTCGCTTTTTTCACCGCCGAGTGGCTCGGCAAGCCGCTCTGGATGTGGCTTTCTTTCGTCGGCATCGTCGTGACGCTGCTCGCTTTCGATCTCGGCGTCCTGCACAAGGAGCACCGCCAGATCGAGGTCGGCGAGAGCCTGGTGCTGTCGGGCGTCTATATCGGGCTCGGCCTCGCCTTTGGCGCTTGGGTCTGGTGGTATCTCGGCTCAGAGCCCGGCATGGCCTATCTCACCGGCTTCGTGGTCGAGAAAACGCTCGCGCTCGACAACGTCTTCGTCATCGCGCTGATCTTCTCCTTCTTCGCCGTGCCGCCGAAATATCAGCATCGCGTGCTGTTCTGGGGCATCCTCGGCGTCATCGTGCTGCGCGCGATCATGATCGGGCTCGGCGCCACGCTCGTCGCCCAGTTCGGCTGGGTGCTCTACATCTTCGCCGCCTTCCTGATCGTCACCGGCGTCAAGATGCTGCTGCTCGGCGACAAGCCGCCGGCGCTGGCCGACAACGCCCTGATCGCCTTCATGCGGCGGCGCTTCAACGTCACCGACGAACACCATGGCGAGCGCTTCTTCGTGCGCAAGCCGCACCCGGAGAACGGCAAGCCGGTCTGGTTCATCACGCCGCTGTTCATGGCGCTCGTCCTGATCGAGATCGCCGACGTGATCTTCGCGGTCGACTCAGTGCCGGCGATCTTCGCCATCACCACCGACCCGTTCATCGTCTACACCTCGAACATCTTCGCGATCCTCGGCCTGCGCGCGCTCTACTTCGCGCTCGCCGCGGTGATCGAGCGCTTCCGCTACCTGAAGCCCGCGCTCGCGATCGTGCTGATCTTCATCGGCTCGAAGATATTCGTCGCCGACCTGCTAGGACTGGAGAAGTTCCCGCCTGCGATCTCGCTTGGTGTCACCTTCGGCATCATCGCCGCGGGCGTGGTCTGGAGCCTCGTCAAGACACGGCCGTCCGGCTCGTCCGTCGTGGTCGGCGAGGGCCCCGATGCACGATGACGAGCGCCTCGATGCAGCGCGCGCCAGGCATAAGGCTGCGGACGCCCGCGTGAAGCACGCGAAGCTCCGTTACAGCGCGTCGCCGCGCTACGCCGCCTGGCTCGCCCAGTTCCGATTGAGCGGGGCCCTGCGCCATCGCGCCATCACTCAGGCGGACCTGCACAAGGCACGTCGTGGCGCGCCGACCGTGACCGACGCGGCCGGGCGACCGGCGGGCGGCGTTGCGTCCCAGCGCCTCGATCGCCTCGCGCAGGCGGTCGCCGCGCAGGAAACGGTCTCGATTGGAACCGTGATCGATCGTCTGGGCCCGTCGAGCCTCGGACTCGTCCTGCTGATCCTGACCATCCCCGCGATCATCCCGATCCCGGGACCGGTCGGCATGGTGCTGGGATCCTGCCTCGCGCTGATCGCGCTGCAGGTCATCGCCGGCGCGAGACGGGTCTGGCTGCCGCGCTGGCTGCGTAGACGTGGCCTGCCCACACGGTTCGTCACGGTCGCGATAACCAAGGTTATGCCCTGGCTCGAGCGCTTCGAGCGCCGGCTGTCGCCGCGGCGCTGGATGGTGCTGAGCGGGCGGCTCGCACGCCCGTTCCTCGGCCTCGCCATCCTCGTCATGGCGGTGATCATCACCCTGCCGATACCATTCGGCAACGTGCTGCCCGTGATCGCGCTGGCGATGCTGGCGCTTGCTTTGCTCGAACGCGACGGCCTCGCCGTGCTCTGGGCCTTGGGAATGTCGCTCATCGCTATGGTTTGGACGATCGTGCTCGTCATCTTCGGCGCTCGCATGATCGAGACGCTGTGGTCACTATTCGTCTGAGGAAGAACTGGTGAAACGCCTCGTCAGTGGATTGATTGCTCTCGCCGCCGTGACTGCCGTCGGCCTCTTCGTCTGGATGCCGTCGGGGTGGCTCGATAGCCTCGGCAACTCCGGATCGCGCGCGAGCAAGGGCACTTCGATCGCAGCGGTCGAGGCCGAAACCATCGCCCTGTTCCGGCGCAGCGCGCCTGGGGTCGTCCACGTCTTCGCCCAATCGCAGACGCTGGTCGCGGCGGCGGATGATAGCGCCTCGCGACAGAGCGGCAGCGGCTTCCTGTGGAACGACGCTGGCCATGTCGTCACCAACGATCACGTCGTCCGCGGAAGCGACTACGTGCAGGTGAGGCTGGCCGATGGCCGGTTGCGCGAAGGCCGGGTCGTCGGTCGAGCGCCGCAGGTCGATCTCGCCGTGGTCAAAATCGCGAGCGGCAATCTGCCGGCACCGCTTCCGGTCGGAGCCTCCGCAAGCCTCGCCGTCGGGCAGTTCGTCATGGCGATTGGCAACCCGTTCGGTCTCGACCAGACCCTGACCGCCGGCGTCGTCTCGGCCCTGAAGCGGCGCCTGCCGACCGAGGGCGGCCGCGAGATCGCCGACATGATCCAGACCGACGCTGCGATCAATCCCGGGAACTCAGGTGGTCCGCTGATCGACGGCGCCGGCCAGCTCATTGGCGTCGCGACCGCGATTTATTCGCCGTCCGGCGCATCCGCAGGCATCGGCTTCGCCGTCCCCGTCGACACCGTCAAACGCGTCGTCCCGATCCTGATAGCGAACGGCCGGATCCCGGCGCCGGCTATCGGTGTCGTAGTTGCGACTGAGGGGATGGCCGCGCGCCTCGGCATCGACGGGCTGGTCGTGGCATCCGTCCTGCCGAACTCGCCGGCCGAGCGCGCCGGCGTTCGCGGGATCGACAGAGTGCAAGGCGTTCTCGGCGACATAATCGTGTCCGTCGAAGGCAAACCCGTTCGCCGGTTGGCTGAACTCACCGAAGCGCTCGAGACCGCCGGTGTCGGCAAGACCGTCGCCGTTGGCATCCTGCGCGACCGGCACCCGATCTCGCTCAGGGTGCGCACCGCCGACAGTGGATCGTGAGCCCATTGCAGATGATAGTCTGCTAGAAATTGGTCGGTGTGATGCCACTCTCCGGCGGTCCATAAAATGAGACCCGATCAGGGCGGTGAGTGCTACAATGTATGACCGACGGGAAAATGGGTAGCATGTCGGTGACTGCATCACGCGTCACCGAGTTACAGATCGGCACGGCCGGAACAAGCGGCTCGGCCACGCCTTGGCCGAGATAACCCGTCGCTACCAGCGCTGGCGCTATCGCTTCCGTGTCAACCTGACGAGAGTGGCCCATGCTCTCAGCGGAAAGCTGCCGATCGGCATGCATGATCCGATCACGCCGCACATTCGATGCGGTTTCTACCGGCTGTCTTGGCGGCGTAAAGCGCGCGATCGGCTCGCGCATAGAGCGAGGCGACATCGTCGTGGGTCTGACTCTCTGCGATGCCTGCTGAAAACGTGTATCGGATAGCTTCTGCTTTGTTGGGATCATCTGTCCGATCGACGACCAGCCGCAGCCTTTCGACGATCTCGTGCGCCTGGTTCTTGTTCGTATCGGGCAGCACGAGCAGAAACTCTTCCCCACCGATCCGTCCAAAAACGTCGGCGCGACGCAGCCTGCGATGTATCCGCTGGGCAAAACGTTGAAGGACGACGTCGCCAGCATGATGGCCAAAGCTGTCATTTATGCCTTTGAAGTTGTCGATGTCCATCACCGCGACACTGCCTCCCGCCCCCGCGATCATTTCGGCAGCGCGCGCCATGACGAACCTGCGGTTGGAAACCCCAGTCAATTCGTCCGTGCAGGCGACCTTTATCGCAAGATCAAGGTCTTGACGGACCCGCCGACCATCTGCGCGCAATCCGCTAATGTCGATTGCGACACACAGCATCCAACCGGAGGCATCGACAGTTTCGGTCATCCACAGCCATCGACCATCGATATGATCCGTCTCGAACGCGCGTGCCTTCGTTTTGCCGCGACGCGACTGAGCAGAGCGAAGCCAGATTTCGAAATCTGTGGCGGTGATCACCGTTCCACGACCGAGCGCAAAGTTGCGCCGCATCAGATCGGGCCACAGGGGCTGCTCTGTAGGTTCGATGAAGAAGCTCGTGCGAAAGGCCGAATTCGCGTGGATCAGCCGATCGTCGGCATCATAGACGGCCACGAGACTGGTTGAATGGTCGAGCAGGGACGCCATCTGCAGCGCCAATTCTTGCGATCTGATCCGCGACATGAACCGCCCCCGCATTGTCACTTTCCATTTAAATCCCGGAACCGCAGTTCAGCATTTTCAACATGTTGCGCCGGCAGGTAATTTGATAATCGGCAGTTAATGTGAGAATGACGCTTTGTTTCTGGCACCTTATGTGAGAATG
>JAESGJ010000236.1_pt1 | contig 62302 bp, 55 predicted proteins | sample 9266241 | NCBI WGS metagenome assembly JAESGJ01 (sample SAMN14514841, study PRJNA621669) | algae metagenome | isolation source: Brasilonema octagenarum HA4186-MV1 and co-occurring heterotrophs from wet... | place: USA: Manoa Valley, Hawaii | collected 2009-07-20
CTTCCCAAGCTCTAATCACGCGACGACGCAAATCACCTGAATAAGATACTGGCATCGAATCTAACAATTACTTTACTACCAGCTTACCGTAGTTTGTGGTTCAATTACCTGAAAATTGCTGTAAGCTACCAGAAAACACAGCTGCTTGGCTTGCAAGTGAACTTGGTATGTCATACGTGCATCTAATTCCAGACAGTCGTTCAACAGGTATCAACGAGATGGGGGTGGGAAATGCGATTCTTAGTCGTCACCCATTTGTGGAAGAAGCAGTTCTCGATTTACAAACTCAGGGACGAGTTGCTCAATATGTGCAAGTTAATTTGGATAATCAGCCATTGGTGTTTTGCAACGGACATTATTACTGGTATCCCGGTGATCATCCAGAACGTACAAAACAAGTCCAGTTACTCATTGACTGGTTAGGTAAGTTTCCATCGTCCATACCAATCGTCGCAGTGGGTGATTTTAATGGCACACCCCAAACTCCAGCTATCACGCTGATGAAACAACATTTTACATCAGCTTATGTTGAGTACCACGGACAAGAACCAGAATACACCTGCCCTACACCTCTTGCTCGCCGTAGCTGGAAAAAGGCATTGCCCCAACTGATACGGGACTTAATATCTAACCGCACTTTACGACCCTGGCGCGGTACCTTAGACTACATCTTCATCAATCAACATTTGCGGGTACGTTCGTGCAAAGTCATTCTTAACCAGCCTGCACGGGAAAGCCGCACTTTGTACCCTTCCGACCACTTTGGGATTGCTGCTGATTTAGAATTAGTTTAAAAAAACTCTGGGTAGGCAAGAATTATCGGGAACAATCACAATGGTGAAATCAGCGCCCAAACTTTTAACAGTTGATGAATTTATTACCTACTACGGCGATAGCGATAGCTATGAGTTAATTGATGGTGAATTAATCGAGATGGAAGCAACTGGATCACACGAACAGGTATCCGCCTTCATTGGGCGAAAACTGAATGTAGAAATTGACCGCCAGCATGCAAACTATTTTATTCCCCATCGATGCTTGATTAAATTGTTAGGGACAGATACCGCATTTCGTCCCGATCTCATTGTGTTAGACCAAACTCGACTGATCAATGAGCCGTTGTGGCAAAAAGAACCTGTTATTACATTAGGAAATTCAATTAAACTCATTGCTGAAGTCGTGAGTACAAACTGGCAAAACGACTATGCCCGTAAAGTTGAAGATTACGCCACACTAGGGGTACCTGAGTATTGGATAGTCGATTATCTGGGCATTGGTGGTAAGGAATATATTGGTAAACCTAAGCAGCCAACGGTGACAATTTGTACCCTAGTAGAGGATGAGTATAAAAAACAGCTATTTCAAAATAATGACCAACTAGTTTCCTCAACATTTCCCAACTTACAACTCACGGCAAAACAAGTCTTTGCAGCAGGACAATCTGTTGTTATGTAGTTTATTTGGCAATTAGCCCCTTCTCCTCATCTAAGTTTGTCTGATGAGAAAATTCTGGTGAGGTCATACCTATGCCAGATGTTTAAGGTGAAGAATTCAGCCAACACTTAAAACTGTATAAGGTAGACAGGGATTGTTAGCACCTTGGCTTAAACTTGTTTTTGAAAATCACTTTAGTTGAGATCTCCTTATGGACGCTACGGCACTTTGGCAAAGATACCAGAAATGGTTATATTTCCACGAAGGATTGGGGCTATACCTGGATGTAAGCCGGATGCGGTTTGATGACACCTTTGTAGAGAAGTTACAGCCAAAGTTTGAAAAAGCTTTTGCAGATATGGCGGAACTTGAGAAGGGGGCGATCGCCAATCCAGATGAAGACCGCATGGTTGGACACTACTGGCTGCGAAATCCTGATTTAGCCCCGACGCCAGAACTCACACAAGAAATCGTAGACAGCATAGAGCAAATCGAAGTATTTGCCGAAAAAGTCCACACGGGTGGAATTCATCCTCCAAAAGCGCCTCGCTTCACTGATATTATCTCTATTGGTATTGGTGGTTCTGCCTTAGGTCCCCAATTTGTTGCGGAAGCGTTAGCCTCAGACTTTCCCTCGCTGGGACTTCACTTCATTGACAATTCCGATCCAGCAGGAATTGACCGTGTTATAAATCATTTGAGAAACCGTCTTGCCAGCACTTTGGTATTGGTGATTTCTAAATCTGGGGGAACGCCAGAACCGCGTAATGGCATGATTGAAGTTAAAAAGGCTTACGCTCGACAGAATTTGGACTTTGCTAATTATGCGATCGCCATAACTATGGCAGATAGTAAGCTCGACGAACAAGCAAAATCCGAAAATTGGCTGGCAAGATTTCCCATGTTTGACTGGGTGGGAGGACGTACCTCAGAATTGTCTGCTGTCGGGTTATTACCAGCGGCGTTGCAAGGCATTGATATCATCGCCATGCTAGAAGGTGCAAAACAGATGGATGACGCCACTCGCGTCCCCGATATCAAACAAAATCCAGCTGCATTGTTAGCTTTGTCTTGGTACTACGCTGGCAATGGACGCGGCGAAAAAGACATGGTTGTCCTACCCTACAAAGACAGCTTACTTCTTTTCAGTCGGTATTTGCAACAGCTGGTGATGGAATCCTTGGGTAAGGAGAAAGACTTAGAAGGCAACGTCGTTCACCAAGGTATCGCCGTTTATGGCAACAAAGGCTCAACCGACCAACACGCTTATGTTCAGCAGTTGCGTGAGGGTGTGCCGAATTTCTTTGCCACATTCATTGAAGTTTTAGAAGACCGCAACGGACCATCTTCAGAACTTGAACCTGGAGTTACAATGGGCGACTATCTGTCTGGTTTTTTGCAAGGAACCCGACAAGCGCTTTATGAAAACCAGCGCGACTCGATTACTGTGACCATTCCTCAAGTGAATTCCCGGATCGTGGGTGCGCTCATTGCTTTATATGATCGCGCTGTAGGCTTATATGCCAGCTTAGTGAATATCAACGCCTACCATCAACCAGGCGTAGAAGCTGGTAAAAAAGCTGCGGCTGAAATTCTGGACTTGCAAAAACAAGTCGTCAAAGTTTTGCAAACAGAAAAAACAGCCCTTTCTATAGAGGAAATTGCTCAAAAAGCAGGTGCAACAGACAAAATCGAGGCAATCTACAAAATTGTGCGTCATTTATACGCAAATCAGCGCGGATTGGTGTTGCAAGGAGACCTAGCACAACCCAGCAGTTTGAAGATTTCTGTTAGCTGATTAAAACAGTGAACAGTGAACAGTAAACAGTGAACAAGGGGTGGACGAGTCTGTTTCCTACCTGATAACTGATGACTGGTAACTGGTAACTGATGACTGGTAACTGATAACTGATGTAATCACATATCATATTTCGTGCAATTTTGTTGCCGAAGTAACAATTTCTTATAATAGAGCATCTAAGATTGAAGGTAAAGCTTCAATTATTACGATGCTCTTTTGGAATACTGATATGAGTAAAACTAAATTCAGGGGAATTGAAATCCGTAGGCTGGAATCCATTAAGGGAGGGATGGTAGAGTTCTTTACAGCTCAAGCCAGTCATGAAACAATGCTGGTACAAATTCCACCCAACACAATAGATGATTTATTTGTTCACAAAACACATACAGATCAATTGCTAGTTGTTAAAGGACAGTTTGTCCTTGCGACATTGCTGGATAAGCAGTACGAGTATATTCCTTTGAGTGAAAACCATTCTGTAGTCGTGACAATTCCGCCGGGAGTTTTGCACGGGGCGATTAATTTGAGTTCAGAACCGTGTGTTTTGGTGAATGCAGTGCTGCGTCACAAACCACCTCAACCACGGGATTACATTCCCCATAAACGACCATTTCCTTATAACTTAGAAGCAGCCCAAGCGGCGTTGAAGAATTTGGAAATCACAAATCAAGTCAAGAATTATGGGGCGACTCCAGTATAGGTTGTTTGAGTCAAGTTGCATTGAGGGTGGGTTAAGTAGCCCACCTTAATTTTTTTGTGTTTTTCTAAATTTGATACTAACTTTGGGATAAGAAATTTTAAGAGAAACGAACCGCCAAGACGCCAAGAACGCAGAGGAAAGAAAGAAAGAAAGAAAGAAAGAAAGAAAGAAAGAAAGAAAAGAGCTATATTTGAGGAGTTGGTAAGTCGCGCAGGAAGTAAAAGCGATCGCGTCTCCAATCTTCTCCTTTTATTCGCCCGACATAACCTGTTAAGGGTGAGGAAAGTTCAATCAGGAAATCATTAACTGCTGTATCAGTTAGTTTAGGATTCTGAGTGGCATTATAATGAGCGCGAATCTCTGTTACTGTAAAATTTTGATTGCTAGCTTCTAAACTTTCGTTATCTTGCTCAAAAAGTTGTTTGACTGCTTGGACAATTTGGAAACGCAACTGGATTTGTCTTTTAACTGTTTGAATATACTCATCAATTTTATAATTAATCTCCCCTGGTTCAAGATATTTTTTTAGTTCAATTAAGTCAACAGAACCAGGATATTTTGCTTGTAGTTCAACTAGTTTCTGTAAAGTCATAGCATTGATGATACTGATTTTAGATATTGCAGCCGATTCTTGAAGTTGTTTTGTCGGTTTACCAGGACCAATAATTAACCGAACAGCGTTGATATAATTTTCTTTAAGATGTCTCTTGCCAATTCTGTCTAATTCCTCAACTGTACGATCAGGAATACTTTTACCTGCCTTACATTCGCAAACTAAGGAATACGGTTTTGAACAAAATAAATCTAAGCCTCCAGCACCACCTTTGTAATCAGATTCAACCTTAAATCCTAAAAACTCAAGGCTGCGGCGTGCTATATCTTCAAAGTCTGTACCAGCTTGGTAGTTGCTTTTGCCTTTATCTTGTTCTATGCTGCGATCGCCTAATGCTGCAATGTTGTTTATCCAAGCTAAATCTGGATCGCTTTGCTGGATAAGTTGCTTAGTAGTCCAACCTAAAAATGCTTTGATATCTTGATCTAATTGTTTAGCGGCTGGGTTGGTAATGGCAAGGTAGGCTAAAGCACTTTGCAAATCTTCTAATTCTGGGTGCAGTGGCGGTTGACGTGTTTCTAGTTGGTGTTTGCGGATGGTAAAGATGCGATCGCTCAACACGGGGTTTGCTTGAGAAACTGTCAACTGCTGAGGCAAAGGCACAAAATGACGCTCTTGAGTATACACTGGAACCTCAAGAGGTTCAGGTAGCCGATAGACGCGCAAGTAAGCCAAAAAAATATGAGTTCGTTGCCCAAGTGCTTGCTGTAATCCTTCTTTTGTCCAAATGGTTAATTGTGACAAAGCCTCGAATGATTCAGGAATATGCATTTTGCAACCTTCACATCTCGCCCAACCTTTAATTACAACTGTTTTAGAATCTAAGTTGTCTATAACCTGTTGGGCAATTGACAAAAAGCTTGAGCGGTAATGACGCTTAGGAGGTAGAGTGTTAACTGAGGCGTTGGCTGGATAGAGAGCAAATTTCTGCCCCGGATTAATGAATTTCCGAGGCGTTGCGGCAATCATTCGCCCTTGGATTAATGCTTCAACCTCAGGAGGTGGTAGACAAAGGGCATTGTAAATCAAAACTGATTCGCTCATGCTTAATTAAACAACTCAGCTAAATCATCCGAGTCATCTGTGTCCTCTATACTCGAGGGGTTAAGGAAGTCGTTTAATAGTTCGTCTCCTTCAATAGTCTCTTCATCTATTTCACCAGAAGGATCGCTCAATATTTCTCGCAACAAAGCATTTTCGGCAGTTAGCGGCTTTGAAAACTCTATAACTTGGTGCTCATTTAGCTGATAAAGCTCGCGCTTGTGATAAACCGAATACAGGTTAATCAGAGATCTGATTTCTTCAGCTTTCAGATACACCCATTCTCCGCCCAGTTCTTGCACAAGTTTATTGAGATATCCGAATGAATCCCAATTCTTACGAATTGTTTTTTCCTTAGACCGAACTAAACAACCTCGCGTTATATCGAATTTTTTGTAGTCAATTAAACGCCACATTCCTGCTCCTACTGACAGTCCATGAGAGTGCTGGAGAACCGCAACGCCTATTTTGAAAATTTTGTCTTTTTCTTTACCAATAACTTTAAAGTTTATCCATCCTTGATTTTTTGATTTTGGCTCAACTTCAGTAACATCTTCGACTTTTACTTCTTTCAAAGTCTCACCTGTCTCTGTCTCTCCCTCTAATGTCTGACCTTTCAATGTCTGAAAGCCAAAACGCAAAGCATCAACAATTAGAGAATTATGCTTTTCATCAAGATAATCTCCAAGCTCTAACTCACTCTCCTTCTTAAAAGCCAGTTCAAATCGCTCAAATGGGTCTTTGGGTAATGTATCTTCATCAATCTTAAAGTTCTCTGCACACCATTTCAAAGCTTCCCTGACAGTTAGTTTGTTTTTACCGTATTTTCTCAGTTCACTTTCTTCAAATGGGTAAAGAGGATGAGGAGGAGTTAAATTTCTTGTATCATAAAACTCTTTCAGCCAAAGGCTGACTAATTCAACTATAGAATCGCCACTAAGAGGTTTTAAATCTATGGGTTTGCGTTGCGTATATTTTGAAATTCGATCTGGTGTTCCACCTGGTATTATATTTACTTTATCTTCCCAGGTATCGGGCATCATTACTGTGAGAATAACAACACCTCGACCGAGTTCAGAGTTTTCGAGAGTATCGTGCAGAATTTTGACTAGGTTAGCAATTACTAATTCTGTTGGCAACCCATCATCTGTAGAGTTGTTTTTAACATCTATTTCGTCAAAACAAATGACGACGGGGTTGTAGTAACTGACTAAATTTAATATTTGCTGAATATTCTTTAGTGCTTCAGCTTCTCTGTCTTGACTAGTTTTGATAGGATTGGGTAATCCTAGAATATCAGCATTAGAGTTTGCTAGCTCATGTCCAGATAACCATTGTCTTGCAAAAGATGCTTGAGTTTCTGAAAGTGTCCACAAAATAGCCCGTAAAATATAGGGATCTACATTTGATTTTGTTCTCAGAAATTGCTTGGTGAGCGTGTTCATCAAACTCTTGTTTTTAGCCGACCAACTAGCAGATACTTTGTCAAATCTGTTGACAAGTTCCTGAGGAGAAAGGGTTGGTGCATTGGGATTAATGGCTTTGAAGCCTTCGTTCGCCATCGCAGCTGCTACTTCTTGCCACTGCATAACCCCTTGACTACCAGTTTTACTCAAACTATCTGCCAAAGTTTGCTGGAATTGGTATTTAACTAGGTTTAAGTCTGTATAGTTATTGACGCCTGCATAGACGAAGAAAGCCCCGCCTTCACGTTCCAGCCGATGGCGAATACGGCTGAGGAGATGAGTTTTACCTACTCCGTATTGAGCAGTTATAGCAATTGATGTCACTTTATCTTGACTGGATGGACTATTACGCACCAGTTCAATTGCCTGAAAAACTGTATCAGAAGCGTAAGCATTTAGGGTAGGAACGTCGGGGAATCCCTTGCCCCAAATATCCTGTTCTTTGACAATCCCAGCGTTAGTAAATGGATTGTGAGTTTGAATGGCGGTGTTGATGTCTTCTATCGGAGAAATAGGAGGATTTTCCATAGTGATTCGGTGTGAGGTAACAAACTACAACGGGGAATTCACGGCAATATTATTAACTCAAGCGCTTGGCGTAGTAGCGCAATCCACCTCCGGGGATGGTGATTGAGTCTTCACGTTTATCCGGCGTAATGTCTGGCATTTCTCCCGCCATTAGCTGAAAAACGTCGTTCTCCTGGATTTCCAACAGCCAATCACTGAAATCAGAACGACTTACGCGATCGCCCACTTCCCTCCTGATCCGATAAATTGGCACCAAATCATTCAGGTTATAGTCCCGGTTCAATTTGTCGTAAACTTCCAACGCGACTTGTTTAAACTCGTCGTAAGATTTAACCTCACTGTTGACCCCATTCGCCGATACAGATGCAGCTACCGCACCATTCATCTGACTGATCCACTTCAGCAGTGCATTAGCTGCCCAAGTTCCGATAATACTTCCTTCAAACCTAAACTCTGGACTTGTCAAACCCTCACCCAGTACTTCTAAACCCACAGGAGATACCAGAGAGTAGCCTTTTTTGGAGATGGCGATCGCCCCTTGTTTCTCCAATTCCTTAAAAATGCCCTCATAATCTGATACCTTCTTATCCTTAGTAACAATTCGCTTACTAAGATCACCTTTCTTCACTTCCTGCTTTGTTCCTCCTAAATCCCACAAAGCCAGAAGAAGACGAGTTTTCAGTTGAGTCTCAATCATATGTAATTTTTCTGACATTACTTTCACGGTTTTTCTCTATAGAATGACTAGTATCATTGTGGCTTAAATATCTGAAAATACGTAAAACTACGGTAAAGTTTCCAGCTCGTATTTGAAGCTCACCTGAACTGAATGTCTTAAACTTTTCCTTGCACGTAGATGTTTCTAGTCAGGTTTCCACCTGCTGTGATACTCTCTCTATAAAATACCCGTATAACTCTAATAAATTTCTTTTCAGTCGAGACATATTTTGGTAATCTATATTTCATCCAAAATAAGCTTCGTTAACGGCTTTACTCGTAAACCAGCGTATAAGTCTGGCATTGCGTGTGCCAGAAAAATCTGGAATTTTACGGTGTAGCCCATATCCTCACTGATAGTACAGTTGGACTAATTGATTCAACTGACATTTTGCAGCATTATCAAAAACGCAACCACGCGATAAGGCGGAGATTTTAGCTTGTGCGTATCGCCTAGAACTGAAGCTCTTCGCTTATACCCCAAGTCCATTAAAATGGACTAAAAGCCTTACTCAGTAAGTATTTAGTCTGATGCGCAAAGACTTTAACTATTAGCCATAGGTTTCTAATCTATGGCAGTTGTTGGCAGGAGTGCAAAATATGAGTTCAAGTAATTCGGTGACTTTGTTTTTTGTTAACGTTCCATCACAAAACACTTGTTAAGGGAGAGTTAACTTTTCTTAGTTTGGTAGCTTAACTATAACCTGAACATTTTTTCAGTCGAGAGTCTCCAGTCCCCCACTTCCATAAGTGGAAGATACAAGATGAAGTTTAAATCCCCATCTTGTGATAACCCTTCGGGTATCTCCTGCGGAGACGCTACGCGTAAGTCCCAAAGGGACACGCTTACGCGTTCGCTCTTAGCGTGCGCTTGCGCTTACGCCCAAGCCGCGTGCGCTTTGCGCTTACGCAGTCGCCTAGGTCGGGAGACCCTCCTACAGCGCTGGCTCACTGATAAGTGATAACTGTTTTAACCGTTTCCAACCTCGCACAACTTTATTATTCGTTGTTGAATGTATGAAGTCTTATTTAGCCGCCGCGATTCAAATGACAAGTGTGTCCAATTTACAAAAAAACTTGACACAGGCAGAGGAATTGATTGATTTAGCCGTGCGTCAAGGTGCTGAATTAATTGGTTTGCCAGAAAACTTTGCCTTTATGGGTGAGGAAAATGAAAAAATGGCTCAAGCTGGTGCGATCGCCCAAGAAACAGAAAAGTTTCTCAAAACAATGGCGCAGCGTTTTCAAATCACTATCTTGGGCGGCGGCTTTCCAGTTCCTGTAGATGACACCAGCACTAGAGTCTACAACACTGCCTTGCTTCTTGAGCCTAATGGTCAAGAAGTTGCACGTTACCAAAAGGTACACCTGTTTGATGTGAACGTCCCAGATGGCAACACTTATCGAGAATCCACAACAGTTATGGCAGGTAAGGAATTACCTGCTGTCCATTTCTCGCAAGAACTTGGTAATATAGCACTCTCGGTTTGCTATGATGTTCGCTTTCCCGAACTTTACCGATACATGGCTCACAAAGGTGCAGATGTCATCTTTGTGCCTGCTGCATTTACTGCCTTTACTGGCAAAGATCATTGGCAAGTCCTTTTGCAAGCACGTGCTATTGAAAATACTTCCTATGTGATAGCTCCAGCACAAACTGGCATCAACTACGCTCGTCGTCAGACACACGGACACGCCATGATTATAGATCCTTGGGGAGTGATTTTAGCGGATGCAGGTGAGCAGCCAGGAGTTGCGATCGCCGAAATCAACCCAGCCAGACTAGAACAAGTTCGTCGGCAAATGCCCAGCTTACAACACCGTGTCTTTGTGTAATTTCACTTTTGGCTTCACTAAAATTTTTCCCTCTCCTTTATAAGGAGAGGGATGCCCCACAGGGCAGGGTGAGGTATCGTGTCTTTGTGTAATTTCACTTTTGGCTTCGCTAAAATTTTTCCCTCTCCTTTATAAGGAGAGGGATGCCCCACAGGGCAGGGTGAGGTATCGAGTTTTGAGTCATTCGATGATTTGTGTGTGAAAGTGCCTTTATATGGGGGAAGGTGCCGTTTGCCGTTCGGCGATCGCCGTGGCCGTACCCACTGGGCATAGGCGCATAGGGATAAACCAGGAACTTCACTGGCATCAAAATGAGTCTAATCAACAGAAAAGTTTCGATCTTGACTGAGCGTAAAGCTTAATCAGTCCTTATATTTTTATTAATATTTCTTTATATTTTTATCTCTTATCTTTATAACGAATAGGGAATAAAGTGTAAGCGTTACTCGAACCGACGCCAACGCAGCCCTTACAGAACCCAGGTATTCTAAAAATTAAGTATGAAGCTCATTCCTAATAATCCTATTCTGAATTACATATTTTTTAATTCCCGTTCCCGAAGTATATTTCATACCCTTATTTGTGGATTACTTGCAGTCTCAATCTTCTTACCACAACTGGCTGTTGCTCGTCGTCGTCATTTTTCAAAACCTGCTGAGCCTAATAATACTCCCACAACAGAAGCTTGTAGTAACAATAATAACAATGATATTAGTTTAAATAGTCAAGTTTCTCGTGTAGCGAGCAATTTTGTTTTGGCATCTAGTTGGATGACCAAGCCTAATTGGGGATTAGACAATATTGTAGAAACTGTTGGTCCTTATGTTTATGCTTTCCTCAATCGGACTTCCTGGCCCAACATTAACGAAGTGGCAAAACAGGCAAGAGTGCCCATTCTCATGTATCATGACATTTTGCCAGAAAAACAAGTCTTTTTTGATGTCACCCCAGAAGAATTAGAACAACATTTCCAAACCCTCAAAGAGAATGGCATCACTCCCATTAGTCTTGACCAGCTGATGACTCATTTGCAAACAGGAATGCCACTCCCAGAAAAACCTGTTGTCTTGACATTTGATGATGGTTACGGGGGACATTATCAGTATGTTTATCCATTGCTGAAAAAATACGGTTATCCTGCTGTATTTTCTATTTACACCAAAGGTGTTGGCAACAATGTTGGTCGAACTCATGTCAGTTGGGAACAACTCAAGGAGATGGTGGCTAATCCCTTGGTGACAATTGCATCTCATAGCGTCACTCACCCAGCTGATTTAACAGTTTTGCCACCAGAACAAATTCAAAAAGAAGTTGTTGAGTCTAAGGCAACTTTAGAGGCAAACTTAGGAATTCCTATTCGCTACTTCACCTATCCTGCGGGAAAATATAACGAGCAAGTTGCAGGTTTGGTACAAGCAGCAGGATATGACCTAGCACTGACGATGAATGATGTGGATGAACGGTTTGCTGGTGCATCAGACAGTTTATTGGCAGTTTCCCGCTTTGGTCAATCTAGGCTACAAGACGTGATCAAGCAAGCTTGGGGAGGTGCCAAATTACCAAGCTGGAAAACAGGCTTTGACTTTGCAAGCCCAGTTCAAAGAACTGACATGACGATCGATAAAATTCCTCTGATTCTAGTTTCGGGTGGTCAACCCATAACTATCCACGCTGATAGTCGTTATACGGTCAAGGAAATTTTAGCTAGAAGTAATACAAATGCTGTTGCTGCTGTAGACGGAGGTTTCTTCTCGCTGAAACTCTTAAATTCTAATGTGATGATTGGACCAGTATACAGCCAGGTGACAAAACAATTCATTCCTGGTAGCACTTGGGACATCCAGAAAATTGCTGCGCGTCCTCTGGTATTGATTAGTCCTCATGAAGTGCGCTTCATTCCCTTCGATCCACTCAAGCACAACACTTTAGAAGGAATACAAGCTGAAATGCCTGAAGTGACTGATGCTTTTGTGGCGGCGGCTTGGTTAGTCAAAGATGGTCAATCTCGTGAACCAAGCAGCTTTAACGGGTTGTATGGTTTCGATGTAGCACGTTATCGGGCTTTTTGGGGCATTAACAAGAAGAAACAAGCCACCGTAGGCGTTTCTCTAGAATCTGTTGACTCTATATCTTTGGGAAAGGCGCTGGTTAAGGCTGGGTTACAAGATGTTGTGATGGTTGATTCCGGTCAAAGTACTTCTTTGGTTTATCAAGGAGAATCTCTTGTACGTTACGAACCTCGTCCTGTCCCTCATGCAGTTGCACTTTTAGGATCTCCAGCCACGAACACCCCACCCTGTGTTTTGGTGCAAAATAAAACAAAACAGCGAAAAACTTAAATTCTTGACGCACCCAGTTTCTGAACCTTGTACTCTTGCGCTTATATAATGGATTTTTTTACTTTGAAGAAAACCGTCAAATCCTTTGCCTCATTCTCTGACTCCCTTCGCCCTTCACTCTGTATAGTGCAATTTGTAAGCCTAACAGCTTATTTTATGTACTGATATTTGTCTTCCTATTGCCTGTTCCCTGTTCCCTCAAAATAAAAACCGGGGAACCAAAACATTACCCGGCAAAGTCTCAGCAGCTTATAAATCCTCTGTAATATAGGGACACAGCATTGCTGTATCCCTATTTATTTGTTCTCAAACTTAAACAGCTGCAGCTTTCTTAATCACAGCGTTGAGTTCGCCCTTAGCATACCTAGCGGCAAAGTCTTCGAGTGAAATCTGCTTGATCTTGCTACCATTACCAGCAGTACCAAATTGCTGATAGCGATCAACACAAACCTTCTGCATGTATTTAATAGAAGGCTTGAGGAAGTGACGGGGGTCAAATTCTTTGGGATTTGCAGCCAAAGCTTCACGCACAGCGGCGGTAATAGCCAAACGGTTGTCGGTGTCAATATTTACCTTACGCACACCGCACTTGATACCTTTTTGGATTTCTTCCACAGGTACACCGTAGGTTTCAGGAATAGCACCGCCATACTGGTTAATCAGGGCGAGTAAATCTTCGGGTACAGAGGAGGAACCGTGCATCACCAAGTGAGTGTTAGGCAAACGGCGGTGAATTTCTTCAATGCGGCTGATTGCCAAGATTTCCCCAGTTGGCTTGCGGGTAAACTTGTAAGCACCGTGGCTGGTACCGATCGCAACTGCCAAAGCGTCTACTTGGGTTTGTTCCACAAAGTCCACTGCTTGGTCTGGATCAGTCAGCAGTTGGTCGTGGGAAAGAACGCCTTCCGCACCGTGACCATCTTCAGCTTCACCCATACCAGTTTCCAGAGAACCCAAGCAACCTAGTTCGCCTTCAACGCTGACACCCAGTGAATGAGCTACTTTCACAACTTCGCGGGTTGTGTCAACGTTGTACTCGTAGCTAGCGGGAGTCTTAGCATCAGCTTCCAGCGAACCATCCATCATCACGCTGGTAAAGCCGTTTTTAATTGCTGAATAGCAGGTAGCAGGTTCATTACCATGATCTTGGTGCATGGTAATGGGAATATTGGGGTAGGTTTCTACCGCTGCCAAAATTAGGTGACGCAGGAAGTTTTCACCAGCATACTTACGAGCGCCACGAGAAGCTTGTAAAATCACGGGGCTATCTGTTTCCTGGGCAGCCTGAACAATAGCTTGAATCTGCTCCAAGTTATTAACGTTGAAAGCAGGGATGCCGTAACCGTTTTCTGCTGCGTGATCCAACAGCAGCCGCAAAGGTACGAGCGCCATAAGTAGTCCTCCTAATATGGTTGTCAGCTAGTCGATGTGAGACAAGCGTAATGGGTACGCTATTCTTAATATTATTTTAAGCTTATAGGAAATTATAACTACTCTTGTGTCCTTTATGTCGAAAAACTTTAAGCAAAGTAAGGTGGACACTACCAACCTTACTCTATCATTCCAATCTGTGAGTTTTGTACCTTGAATTACGAAGCTAAATATAGCCGCGAGTCTCAGTTACAGTTGGGGTTGAAATCCCCAACTCTAGCTACCTTTCATTTGGAATTTTGTTCGCCTTTAGCGTGCCCTTGAGGCATATTTTGAACTTTGAATTGTAAAATGGGTCGCCCGGGATTCGAACCCGGAACTAATCGGTTAAAAGCCGAGTACTCTACCGTTGAGTTAGCGACCCGTTCTTTGAATTTGCAAAACCTAATCAATCATAGCATAACTTCAGAAAGATTTGTAAAGGGGTTTAGAAAAAATTTGCCGTCAAGCGTATAGTTGCTGCATGGGTAGCTTCTGGTTCTAACACACTCAGGTGTTCACCTGTGTTGATAGCATTACGAGCAGCGCTCCAGGGTTCCAAGCAGTAATAGTCTTTGCCTTTAACCGTCCAAAAGACGAGGGTAGAATATGTATCGTCATATTCCAGCGTTAATTTCAACTTGCGAGCATAATCTCTGACTGTAGCTGATTTAGCGCTTAGTTGCTTAAAAGCGACATCAATTTCATCGCGGTTATAGTCAAAATCACCGTTAAATGAGTGAGTTTCCTTGGTGATTTGGTCTTGGTACTCTTGCGAGGGTATTTCAACCTTGAGTTGATTTTTATCCACTGTTAAAAAGTAAGGATGAAAGCCTGTAGAAAAAGGCATTGGTTCAGTGGAAAGATTAGTGTACTTTTGTCTGATTTCTAATGTATTGCCCTGTATTTGATAAGTAAAAGCGACTTGAAAGTCAAAAGGATAAACTGCGCGTGTTTGCTCGTTACTGTTTAAGACCAAAGTCAAGCTGGCTGTTTCTGAAGTTACGTAATCATCTGTAAATTTCCAAGGCAAATCACGGGCAAAGCCGTGTTGTTTGAGAGTGTACTGCTTGTTGTTAAGAGTGTAAGTGTTATTAGGTAAGTTGCCGCAGATAGGAAACAAAATTGGAATTCCACCTCTAACACTCAACTCAGGATTAGCAAAACGTTCCTGATCCAGATAAAGAATTTCTTGACCTTGTACGCGCCAGCTTGTGATAATGCCACCTCTTTCTGGTACAACCTCAAGCTGGGACTGATTTGTTTGAATGTGGAGTTTACTCATTGTATTGGTATGATTGGAGTCCGTTTGCAAACAGGTTTTTAGTCCGGAGTATTCAAGTGGTGAGTCTTTTCTTTCCACTTCAATATTCCGGACTGGTGCAGTTTTTATTCGTCTTCCGCAAACACAAAGCGATACAACTCGCTGGCGTTGGGTTCGGGGCTACTTTCAGCGAATTTCACTGCTTCGTCGATTTCTTGCTGGATTTCTCGATCTATTGACTTAAGTTCTTCACTAGAAGCCAAGTTTTGCTCAATCAGATAAGCAGCAAATTTCTTAATTGGATCACGAGCAAACCAAAACTCTTTCTCAGGCTTGGTTCGTAGTTCATCTGGATCAGCCAGAGAGTGACCTCGGAAACGGTAAGTTAGTGCTTCAATTAAGGTAGGACCTTCCCCAGCACGCGCACGGGCTACGGCTTCCTGGGCGACTGCTCGCACCGCCAAGATATCCATACCGTCTACTTCCACACCTGCCATGTTAAAAACACTGGCTTTTCGATAAATCTCTGGTTGGGAAGTCGCCCGTTCGTGAGCCATGCCGATCGCCCACTTGTTATTTTCTACAACAAAGATAATCGGTAGTTTCCACAGCGCTGCCATATTCAACGTCTCGAAAAACTGACCGTTATTTGCAGCACCATCACCAAAAAAACAAGCGCTCACTTGGTCAGCGTTTTGATCGCCTAACGCTTCGCGGCGGTATTTCGTTTGAAATGCTGCACCAGCAGCAACGGGGATACCCTCAGCCACAAAAGCATAACCACCTAGCATCCGATGTTCGCTAGAGAACATATGCATTGAGCCACCACGCCCTTTGCTGCACCCTGTGGCTTTACCAAATAACTCTGCCATCACCTCTTTTGCAGGAACTCCTGCGCTCAGAGCATGAACGTGGTCGCGGTAAGTGCTGGACACGAAATCTTCACCTGGTCGCATCGCTCCCTTAATCACACCGCTAGATACGGCTTCCTGACCGTTGTATAAATGGACAAAACCAAACATTTTGCCCCTGTAGTACATTTCGGCACACTTGTCTTCAAAGGTGCGCCCTAGTACCATGTCCTCGTACAACAGCAATCCTTCTTCTTTGGTTATTTGTACGGTAGCCGCATCAAATTTGGGTAATGTGCGTTCTTGAACCATCTGTTTCTAAGTATTCCTGTTGTAAAACTTAAAGTTACGATTTGAGATCAGTTGCGCTCATGCAGCTTAAATAAAAAGATAGCGTTTAAAGGAGTCAATAATCAAATTCACCTCAACTGCTGTCGTTGATTTTGTTCGACAGCAATTGGTAGTATGCCAACCTTGGTTTATAGATTAGCTACCAAAATAACAAGCTTTCTGCATATTTATTAACAATTTCGGCTCTTATTCCCGAAATTAAGTATTTTTATGTAGATTATTGTACTCAAAGAAGAATTTGTGATAAGCTGTAGGTCGCTGTATACTAGCAAACCTTAAAAGTGGCGCTTTTCTCATCATGTGGTGGGAATGGTTCCTCTAAAATCAATTGCAGGGAACATCATGCCATATATCCCATAAACAGAAGGAAAAAATATTCCTGCAAAGAGACGATCATGTATGCTGTTATCCAAAATACTATAGTCAATTGTTTGTTTGTCAAAAAGGTTGGAATTTAGAAAAGCTTAAGAAGAATAGAAATATTCTTAAAAAATTGGATACTTATCAAAATCGACAAAAGACTAATACCATAACAAGATTATACCATAATAATGTGAAAACACGCTCCAAGTTGTAACAAAACATACTTGTAGTCTGAAATTAATAAGTTATTGTTATGGCAGTTTTTTACAAGCCTGGAATGCTTTAGGAAAATTATGTTGATCGTGCTGCAGGGGAAATGAGCCGTGCGAATTCCGCTAGATTACTACAGAATTTTAGGGACACCAATGGCGGCAAGTGAGGAACAGTTGCGGCAGGCATATGGCGATCGCGTTGTGCAATTGCCACGCCGTGAGTATTCCCAAGCAGCAATTACATCTCGAAAAAACTTAATAGAAAAAGCTTACATTGTTCTGTCTAATCCAAAACAGCGTAAAACATACGACCAGCTTTATCTTGCTCATGCTTATGGTTCTGATAGCACTGAAGGTGGGGGAGTCGCTGTTGAAAGTCGTAACCAAGGTCATATTGGTGAGCTTGATTCTCAAGCCCTTAGTATCGATATTTCCCAAGATGAATTCGTTGGTGCTTTATTGATTTTGCAGGAACTTGGGGAATATGAACTTGTTCTAAAACTGGGTCGTCCACACCTAGTAAATAGAAATGGTATAAGCAGTATTCAAAGCGATAGAGACAATATAGAGGAAGTTCCTTTTTCTAGTGAACGTCCAGATGTTGTACTTACGGTTTCTCTGGCTTGTTTAGAACTTGGTCGCGAGGCATGGCAGCAAGCTCACTACGAAAATGCCGCGATTTCCTTAGAAACTGGAGAGGAATTTCTTGCACATGAAGGGTTATTCCCCAGCGTTCGCTCTGAAATTCAGTTTGACTTGTATAGATTGCGACCTTATCGTATTTTAGAATTACTGGCGCTACCTGAAGAACAGACCACCGAACGAAAACAAGGGTTGCAATTATTGCATGAGATTTTAGATGAGCGTGGTGGCATAGATGGTACAGGAAACGACAAATCTGGTCTGAGTACAGATGATTTTCTGAGATTTATTCAGCAACTGCGTAACTACCTGACAGTTACTGAGCAGCACCAACTGTTTGAAGTAGAAAGCAAGCGCCCCTCAGCAGTCGCCACCTATTTAGCAGTCTATGCTTTGATCGCACGCGGGTTCGCTCAACGTCAACCCGCATTAATTCGTCAAGCCAAGCAAATGTTGCTCCGTCTGGGTAGACGTCAAGATGTCCATCTAGAACAGTCGCTGTGTGCGCTTCTGCTGGGGCAAACAGAAGAAGCAAGTCGTGCATTAGAACTCTCACAGGAGTACGAGGCTCTAGCTTTTATTCGCGAAAGTTCTCAAGACTCTCCAGACCTCTTACCAGGACTGTGTTTATACGAGGAACGCTGGTTGGAAAATGAAGTGTTTCCAAACTTTCGAGATTTGGTAGACAAGCCCGCTTCCTTGAAAGATTATTTTGCTAATCAACAAGTGCAAGCTTATTTAGAAGCTTTGTCCACAGAAGTAGAACCCACAGATTCAGCAACTGGAATCAACAGACAGTCTTTCCAAACACACCAAATCACTCGTGAGAGTCGCCGCAATAATTCCCCAAATAATTCCAAAGTGGTTGAGGGGAAATTTGCAACTCAAAATACTCTCAATTCAGAAACACCAGCTACATCAACCTTTTCCTCTTCCTCACCCAGTTATACAACATCGTCTTCTTCATCAAGTACTTGGAGTTCACAATCCGAAATACCTGTAGCACCTGTAGCACCTGTAGCACCTGTTAACAGCATAGACGCCACTCCCAGAGGAACTTACCACAACTCGAATCGGCGATCCAAACATCCCACTGCACCCCCTCAAGGACAAACCCAAAGAAAGCGCAAACGCACTGTATCTGCTGCTTCTACTTATCCTCAGCGAATTTTTGCCCGTATTTCTCCAGCACAAATGCGGTTGGTGCGGATTGTGTTTGTTTCGTCCGTGAGTCTATTGGTGCTGTGGTTTTTGATCACAGGAACTTTCGGATTGTTGAAAAATTTGTTTTTCCCTGGACCTTCGTTGAAAGGAGAACAGGTATCAGTTGAGCTAAATCAGCCCCTAGTCTCAATTCCTGACCAAAACAGTAAACCACAATTACCACTAGGAAAACTCACTGAAGCGACAGCAGAGGAAATGATTCAGGCTTGGCTAGACACTAAAGCCGCAGCTTTTGGACCTAACCACGAGATTGATGGTTTGAAGTATATTTTAATGGGTTCAACCTTGACAAAATGGCAGCGATGGGCGCAACAGGAAAAAACTGATAACCAGTATCGAAAATACGAACATAGCGTGAAGGTTGAATCTTTAGAGGCAAATACATCTGATCAGTATCACGCTGCGATAGAAGCTTCAGTGAGTGAAGCTACACAGTATTATACGAATGGTCAGATGAAAAAATCTGGGAAAGAAAAATTACGAGTTAGATATCAACTGGTTCGCGTAGAGGGTTCATGGCGCATCCAGGATATGTCAGTTCTCAACAAAATAGGTATGATTTTTTAGATCGTAATTTTTACCGGTTCTGGATAGCACTAGAGATTTTTGGTTGTCAGGAATAAGCTTTTGTTATCCTTTTACGAAAGTCTTCATACATTTCACTCAACAACTCCTCCCGATAATTCCTTTGTGGATTTTAGTCTTTGCTGAAAGGTTGATCCCAACCCTTCGGCATAGAAAGCAGCGTGTCCAGAGGACATAAGACATAGGACATACCCAGAGGTCTCTCCCGTTAGGCACCGCAGTTTTTCAGTACGAGTGATGAAGCAAATCTAACTTAGTACAGAGTCAAAGATTATGTCATCAAATTTTGACATAATCACGATTAATCAGATGTATAACCTGCTTTTAACAAGCTAAAATGTCATAGAATGATAACTTTATGATCCCCAAAGGCTGATAAATACGTGAAAAGCTGAAAAATGTGTCTGTAACCCCCTTGATCCCAACGCAGGATTATTAGTTAATATTTATTAACAAAGACTCCTCTGCTCCCCAAAAGAAAATGCTGCCACATTGGCATCACAGGGAATCGAGAGGGAGTGATTTGCAATTAAAAAACACATTAAAAAACACAAAACTCGGCAGAACCAGGAGTCAGGAATAAGAAGTTTTTCTGGAGGTCTACGGCTATTTATCAGCCATTTAATAACCAGGGGACATCATGAACCTTTCAAACTACTGGAGGCCAAACTTATGGCAAAAGAACGCCCACCTTTAGAAGAGATGACATTGCGGCAACTACGTAAAGTAGCTAGTGAATATAGCATCTCTCGTTACAGTAGAATGCGTAAATCGCAACTATTGGAATCTGTTCAACAAGCTCAACGCAGCAAAGTTTCTCTCACCCAATCTCGTTCAATGGAGGCACAGGAAACCGTGGAAGCAGCAAAATTTGAGTTGGGTCAAATTGATCGTACTGGCGGTACTCTCGCTGATGTTGATGAAGGACTAGCGGATCTGCCTCAAGGCTATGGAGAAAGCCGTATTGTTCTTATGCCTCGCGACCCTCAGTGGGCTTATACCTACTGGGATGTTTCTAAGGAGCATAAAGAAGAACTACGCCGTCTTGGGGGACAACAGCTGGCACTGCGTATTTATGATGTCACCGACATCAATTTAGAGTACCAAAGCCCCCACAGCATTCAAGAATACCCCTGTGATGAACTTGCACGGGAATGGTATTTGCCAGTTCCAGTGAGCGATCGCGATTATGTCATCGACATTGGTTACCGTTGTGCTGATGGTCGCTGGTTAGTATTAGCTCGTTCTGCACCCGTCCACGTTCCTCCTGTCTATCCTTCCGACTGGATTGAAGATGTCTTCATCACCGTGAATTTTGATGAAGATTTGCGTGAGAAAACTGTTTATGAACTGGTTCCTCCCGCCAAGAAAGTGGCTCCTACTGCTACTGCTACTCCTATTCCTGGTGCTGCTGCCAACGGTAATGCCATCTACGACCAAATCTTTGGTTTGGCAGAATCTGCCGAAGTCATGCGCGTTGCAGGTTCTGTGTTCGGTTCCATGCACCAGGTTCCTGGTTTCGTCACTCCAGAACAAGCCATCAGCTCTTACGTCTTCCCCTCTGGTGTAGGTATGTGGGCAGTTCCAACTACCTCTGGTTTGAACATGTCTGGCGTAGGTATGTCTGGCGCTGGCTTCTCTGGTAACGTGCCAATGCGTCCGCGTAAGTTCTGGTTAATTGCTGATGCTGAGTTGATTGTTTATGGTGCAACAGAACCTGATGCGACTGTCACAATTGGCGGTCGTCCAATTAAACTCAATCCAGACGGTACCTTCCGTTTCCAAATGTCCTTCCAGGATGGTTTGATTGACTATCCAATTATGGCTGTTGCTGCTGATGGTGAACAAACACGGTCAATTCAGATGAAGTTTAATCGTGAGACACCATCTCGGAATACCAATACCAAGGAAGAAGCTGTTTTAGAATGGTTCTCTTAATCTAAAATTTTGAATTTTTGATTTTGGATTAAGCTGATAAACCTCCGTCACAAGATAGCTGTGGCGGAGGTTTTGTTTGTTGGAAAAATTTTGCTTTTGATAAACTTATCCAGACTGTTATATCAAGCCTGTAAGTGGCGAGCGCGAGTTAATAGTTCCAAAAAATACAGACAAATATTTCATGCCTAGATTTTCTGTTTGTAAGGTTTGACCCTTACTTGCTGAACGAGAACATTTCTAAATTTCTCTAGATTTTATTGAGCGGTGAGTCCTGCGCTGCGGGAGGGTATCCCTCGTGCCGGCTCTGGCGAACCCGGAGGGTACAGATCTATAGAAGGGAGACAGAGTGCAGGGAAATAAAACTTTTCGCTTCACCTGTCACCTGTCACCTGTCACCTGTCACCTGTCAACTACTCCTTATCTAGTAGATGAGAGAGTGCGGCGCTTGGTCACCATCTGGAATGCTTCGATGATGTCACCTTCTGCCCAGTCATTGTATTTGTCAATGCCGACACCGCATTCGTAACCTGCGTTAACTTCGCGGGCGTCTTCTTTCATTCGCTTGAGCGAGTCAAGAGGAGCTTCATTATTGATCACCTTACCGTTACGACGCACGCGCACTTTGCAGTTACGCATGAGTTTGCCAGACTGGACGTAACAACCTGCAACGGAACCACGACCAACGGGGAAGACAGCACGCACTTCGGCTTGACCCAAGTGTTCTTCCACCAACTCTGGCTCCAGTAGACCTTCCAAGGCTCCTTGGATGTCTTCTATGAGTTTGTAGATGATGTTGTATTCCCGTACATCTACACCAGCTTCATCAGCAGCTTGTCTTGCGCCACTGGCGTAAGTAGTGTTGAACCCAACGATAACTGCTCCACTGGCTGCGGCTAAGTCGATATCTGTCTGGGTAATTTCACCAGCAGCTGATAACAACAACCGAATCTGTACTTCGTTTTGCGGAATTTGCCTGAGCGATCCCACAATAGCTTCCACTGAACCTTGGACATCTCCTTTCAATATCAGGTTGAGTTCTTTCAACTCGCCTTCCTGAGCCTGAGCCGAGATACTGGTCAGGGTAACACGTCCCTGCATCAGACGCGATTGACGGAGTTTTTCAGCGCGTCCGGCTGCAATTGAGCGTGCTTGTTTTTCGTTGCTAAAGACATCAAACTCGTCGCCTGCTGCTGGTACATCACTTAAACCCAGGACTTCAACGGCGAAGGAAGGAGTCGCTGCTTCGACTCTTCTACCTCTGTCATCCACCATTGCTCGGACTTTACCGAAGGCTGAGCCAGCTACTAACAAATCGCCTATGTGCAGACTACCGTTTTGAATCAGCAAGGTTGCAACTGGTCCCTTTGCTTTGTCCAAGTGAGCTTCAATAACGGTTCCTTTCGCAAGTCGATCTGGGTTAGCAGAAAGTTCTTCTATTTCTGCTACCAAGAGAATCATCTCTAGGAGTGTATCCAGATTTTCGCCCTTTATCGCGCTGACAGGAACCATAATCGTGTCACCGCCCCACTCTTCTGGCACCAAAGCATATTCTGTTAATTCTTGCTTAACACGATCAGGTTGTGCTTCTGGTTTATCGACTTTGTTGATGGCTACTATCATCGGAACTTCAGCGGCTTTAGCATGGCTAATCGCTTCAACGGTCTGAGGACGAACGCCATCATCTGCAGCGACCACCAAAATAGCGATGTCGGTCACTCGCGCTCCCCGCGCGCGCATAGCTGTAAAGGCTTCGTGACCGGGGGTATCAAGGAATACCACTTGCTGCTCTTTACCATCATGTTCTACATCTACGTGGTAAGCACCGATATGCTGCGTAATGCCTCCTGCTTCGCCAGATGCCACTTTTGTTTTGCGGATCGAGTCAAGCAGGGTAGTTTTACCGTGGTCTACGTGACCCATAATTGTCACAACTGGCGGACGCCGATGCAGGTTTTCCAGATCTGCCGCGTCTATCATTTCCGTGACTTTGCGGGCTTCTGCTTCTGGTTCGACGGTTTCAACTGGTATTTCCAACTCGTTGGCTACCAGTGTAATTGTGGGAATATCCAAATTTTGGGTGATACTCACCGCCATGCCTTTCATGAACAGAATTTTCACAATTTCTGTATCAGCCACTACCAAAGCCTCAGACAGTTCTTGCACTGTCATCGGACCTGTGACTTCCAGTATTTCTGGACGATCCGGCTTTTGTTCGGTTTCTTGGCGACGGTTTTGGTCACGAGAGGAAGCAGGTTTTTTCCCTTTCGCAACTGGCGCAACAGCCGTGGGTACTGCTGTTTGTGTCGGCTTGGAAGCCTTAGGTTTCGGTGGACGGGCAATAGAGAGACTGACTTGGATAGTGGCAGGTATTTCCAGTCCCTCTTCATCTAAGAGATCTTCGTCTTCAAACTCATCAACTATTGGCTTGACACGTTTGCCTTTAACAGCTCCCTTTCCGGGCTTAGCAGACTCTTTGATTTCCTCTATTTCTTCTTCCTGCCACTTTTTACCGCCTTTGACTTGACGTGGCGGGGTTGGGCGCTTTAGTTCGATGACCTCTTCAGTCGTTGTTGGTGCATCATCCTCATCTTCTTGCCCAACCTGCGGTTTTGTCAGTGAGACTCGCATTGGTTTTGGAGGCGTAGCGACTGGTAGCGCACCTCCTGGTTGTTCAGCAGGACGTACTATTGGTCTGCTGGGTCGTTGCGACTCTCCGACTTGTACAGGTGCAGAAGGCCTATTTCCTCTTTGCTCAGGTTTTACTGGTGAGGGGGTAGTAGAACGCACAGGTTTTTCAGTTTTTTGCGGCAAAGCAGCCTGTGCTGTTTCCCCTGTTGCCGTTTTATTGACTCTTTGCTGCTTGAGTTGGTCGCGTTCGCCCGCAAAGGTTGGGCTGCCTTCGGGAGCATCGCGTTTTTGAGGTGGGCGCTGTGTGCCATCGCCTGCAAGAGGTCGGCTACCAACGGATGCATCGCGTTTTTGGTCGCGATCGCGTTTGAGAATTATAATCGGTTTCTCGCTCACACTCGGTTCGGCAGCGTCTGTTGGAGAGCTTGGTTGCTCCCCAGCTGGTCTGGTGGGCGGGGCTGCCAGTTGTGGTTTTGGCTGTCTTTCCGGTTTTGATCTTGGTGCAGATGCTTTTTCCGGTTTTTGGGCTGCTACTTTTTCAACCGGCTGGTTTGTATTGGGTACTATGCTTTTATCCGCGTCTGTCACTGCTGGTTGTTCAGGTGTGGTCTCAGACTGATTCCGGGGTACAGATCGAATTGGTGCCGTCGGCTTCATGGGTGAGACAGGGGGAGCGATGGACTTAGGGGGTGAAGGAGGATTGACTTCAGAAGCAACTATATTGGTAGCAACCGACGCCTCTGGGGCGTTAGAGATGGGGTTTTTCAAAACTGTAGGTTTGCGAATCTCCAAAATTTGTTGTTTATTAGGTGCAGCAGGTCGGTTACGTCCACCATCTTGTGGTGAATTTGGTCTATGGCTGTTAATGCCATTTCCTATTCTCGGCGTCACACTTGTCTGAGCTACTTTTTCTGCTTGAACCCGAATGCGTTGGGCTTCGGATTCTGTAATTGTGCTGCTATGGCTTTTGACCGCAATATTGAGCTGGTCGCAAATTGCTAATAGCTCTTTGTTATCCAAATTCAATTCCTTTGATAATTCGTAAATTCTAACTTTGCCGTTGTTCATCCACTCTTCCCCTTTAATTTACAGTTTTAGCGGATGGTTGCCTGGTTGGCGACATCTCCACCCTTCGATTACTGTGTTAGGTTGCCACTGCTAATGAATGCCGGTGCCTCCATTCAGGAAAGAGAGATGTTTCGGTTTATTGCTGGCATCCCCACTAGGATTGATGGTTGACGCCGAACTGCGCTTGGGCGCTACCAGGTTGCCATTCTGTACTGTTTTGTTTTGTTGATTCTGAGTCTTCCACGACACATCGAGTAAAACTTATTAGGAGTCTTGCTTCGCCCCTTTGGATAACCAAGAGCTACGCTAATGACACCCTTTTACTATTTTGGCACTACATGAGCGATAAAACAGACTGTGTTGATAGCACAAATAATTCGGCTGTCACCACAATTTCTTTGGGAATTACCGCCACAACGTAGTTTTGATTAAGTTTGTTTTTGGTTATTCCTTTATTGTAGACGCTGCCATAATGTGTGGTACAGTGCTTCTGGCACTGATGCACGTAGGGCTCGCCCTAATCTATTTTTTTTCTGAGCTGCCAAAAGACAGTTCTGCTGCGGACAAATATAGGCAGAACGCCCCATGCCCTCATCTAATTGTACCTGTCCTGAAGGAAACACGCGGACAATTCGCCAGAACTCTTGTTTTAATCTTGTTTTTCGACAACTAATACAACGCCGATAATTTGGTTTCATAGGCGCGCTCGTTCGTTACTCAGGACGATGTTTACTGATAACTTTACTCTTAGTCGTCATCATTTTCGTCAAAAATTTCATCCTCAAAAAACTCTTCCTGATTTTTATCTTCTAAGTCCTCCTCGTCAGAGTCATCTACTTCTGGTATGTATTTTGCTCTCACATCTGCAAACTTGGCATCTTCTCCTGCGTGGTCATACTTTGCTTTATCTTTAATATCAATTTTCCAACCAGTCAGACGAGCCGCCAAACGAACATTTTGTCCTTCCTTGCCGATCGCCAGACTCAATTGGTCTTCCGCCACCAGTACATGAGTTTGTCTTGTTTCTGGATCCATCAGACGAACCTCATCTACCCGTGCGGGACTCAAAGCGTTGGCAATATAGGTAGCAGGATCTGGAGACCAGCGAATCACATCTATTTTTTCGCCGCGCAGTTCGTTGACGACAACTTGAATTCGTGATCCCCGCGCTCCAATACAAGCACCTACTGGATCTACATCACGATCAAGAGTATCAACAGCAATTTTCGTCCGAGGTCCTACATGACGAGAAGGTGGATTTGCCTCTCGCGCTACAGCGACAATCCGCACGACTTCATCTTCGATTTCTGGCACTTCGTTGGCGAACAAATAAACCACCAAACCTGCATCAGAACGTGAAACTAGTAACTGAGGTCCTCGTTGCTGACCTTGAGAAACTTTTTTCAGATAGACCTTAAAGGTGGCATTTGCTCGATAATTATCATTAGGTAATTGTTCACGCTTGGGCAATTCGGCATCCACCTCTGGCTGACCAAAACCACTGCTGACAGCCATAATCACCGATTGTCTTTCAAACCGCAGAACTCTTGCTTGTAGAACCGTTCCTTCTAAGTCTTGGAACTCCTCTTGCACCATCTGGCGTTGTTGATCCCGCAGTTTTTGCGCCAAGACTTGCTTAGTTTGCATTGCTGCCATGCGACCAAATTCTCCTTGGTCGGGGGTAACATCCAGCACAACTTCTTGTCCTAATTGCGCTTCGTCCCCTCCCATGTCTTGAACTTGTTGAAGCGCAATTTCATGATCAGAGTTGGTCACAGCTTCAACGATAGTTTTGGTTGCAACAACGCGGAAGCCTTCATCTTCAACGTCTAGTTGCACATCAAAATTCTCAAAGTAATCTTCATCGAACTGTCTTCGCTCTAAGTTTTGAGCACGACGATAACGTTCGTAACCTTTGAGTAATGCTTCTCTGATAGCTGCTTGAACTGCAACACGAGGTAAATTACGCTCACGACTTATATTTTCGATTAAATCTTTTAATCCAGGTAAAGTTACCATTGACATAAACAATCTCCTTATATAGCTATGCAAAAAATGGTCAGCAGAAAAACAGTGCTAATTGCTGAGTTAGTGATTTGTGGAATTGTTTAAAACCTGACTCAGCAGCGCCGCTTGCTTTGAGCAATAAACCTCACAAGGGACGCTGTCGCTCCTCTAAACTTCGGTACTCACAACTGTTGAATGCTGATAGTTTTTCTATCTGCCCTCATCGAGATCTACCTTAGTAATTGAGGAGCGAGGAATTTGAACAACACGACCTTTTTGATTTAAATAAACTGTTGTCTCATCCCGGCGAATCAACTGACCAATCCACTGTTGCTGTCCTTCATAGGATGGAGCAGTCTGGACAATAACAGGAAATCCTTTGAAGGAAATAAATTCTCGGTCGGTTGTCAGCTGTCGCGAAATACCAGGACTGGATACTTCCAATACATAAGCATCTGGAATTATTTCCACTACATCTAAAGTAGCTTCAAAGGCACGACTCATTCGCTCACAGTCATCTAACCCAGTGTCCTGTTGAGGATTGCGAATGTCTAAGCGTAAAACCGGTGGATTTTGATTGGTGTGAAAAACCACGCCAACAACTTCCAATCCCAGCTTTTCTGCCACTGGTGTCGCCAATTCAATAATCTGTGGAACGAGAGGGTGAGTCATGCGGCTATTCCAACAAAAAAAGTGGGTCATTACCCACTTCCTGCGATAGGGATATCTTCCAAGAAGTCTTCGGGCGAACCTAACAGGTTCGCCTGATTATCTAAGTTTAGCGTATTTTTTTGGGAGCGAGAAGCAAAAACTCGCTTGAATATGGGTATAAGGGTGTAAGGGTGTAAGGAAAAATCTTTCTGCCTTGAAAATAATAGGGGTGTAGGGGAAAGCCAGATTTTCATGGCAAGGTTTGTGGGATTTTCCCGTGATTGGCTGATTTGAAATCAGGCATTATGAGACGTCGTACCACAGAGGAAAATTCCTCCCCTTGTCTTGTTGTCTCCTTGTCTATTTTCCACTGCTGTTACAAATTCACATCAATTTCCTTCTCTACGCACCAGCATAGTAGAGCTTTTATCTTCCAGTGGTTGAACTGATGGCTGTGTTCGTAGCTGCTTGGTTTGCTCGATAATTTTCCACATATCTTCTTTTGACAAGCGTTGGACATAATTAAGCTTGACTTCTTCTAAAAAGTCAATAACTAAGTTCTGAATTTCTGAAAAAACCTGTTTTTTCTGGATTTCTGTCCCCAAAGCTTCGCTAAAGCTTTGCACAAGTTGACTAGAAAGTTTTGCTCCAACTGGATCTTCTGCTGCGCTGACAACTGCATTATAAAGGTTAGTTGTGATTTGGGTTGCGAGTTGCTCACTCAATTGAGTTTGCATCGCATCCAGTCCAGGTAATATTTGTAGGTTGTGATAAATCGGAACTTCTTTAATAGTGCTTTCAATGTTGTGCCGCAAAATCGCTATAATTTCAGGCTGAATTTTTGGCAGTACTTGGTAAAGAATTGTTTTTACCAAAATGGCTCCAATTGCTTCTACTTCATTAATATTATTGATATCTATGTAGGAGTGAGTTTGTTCTTTTTGTGGTAGCCAACGCCTTAGTTCACCCCGTTGAATTGATCCCTGAATTTGGTTAATAACCCGAATAACAACAATTTCTGTCAGTTCTTCGGCAAAATTCGCCACGACTCCTCGATGAATTTGTTGACGTATTGGATTTAGACTCAGCATTCGTGCATGGTCTAGGCGAATAGAAACAGGTATAATTCGCAACCAGCGCCAAAATGGTAGTAAGAAAAACAAATCATACCAGTGCGTAAAAATCGCATTGAAAAAACTCAAACTAGGATACTGACGTTTGATATAGAAGCTGCGTGCTAATAACTCCACACCAAATAAAATGACAAATGGTAAGTCAATTCTCCAAAAATCATCAATGAATTCGCCATTTTCTCCAATATTTCGGTAATAGTTGACAATAATTAAACGGCGAATTTGGTTGTTGAAAAAATCAATTTCTTGCTTCCAACCACCTTTTGATAAATAAGCCTGACTCCAGAATGTAGAAAAGGCTTCCTTGGAAGATTTAACGGCTACGCGATCGCGCATCCGATTTTTGATTTTTTCCAAGGTACCACTTTTATTCACCGCTTCAAACGGATTGCTATCAATCATCTCGCTACTAAGACGGCTAAGTTCCTCAAGTTTTTTTTCCACCTGAGGTGATTGCAACCCTGTTTGACTGACCTGTTCTATAAGTTCGTCTACTGTGTCCAAATAGTTTTCTGTATCTCGATGGGATTCAATCCCTTTAAGTGGATCGTATATCTGAGTGATTATGGGGAGATTTCTTTTGTAAAAATCTCGCCAAGGAATATAGCTTAAATCAAATAAAACCAGCCCTAGATTAACAGAGGCAATAATTGCCATCAACCGCTCAAACCATATGTTTCGCTTTGTTAAGGTTTTCACGTTAGTCATTGGCTTTTTAATAAGTAAAGTACAGATTTTGGATACAACATCTCTAAATTACGTGGTTTTAAGTCTTGTCTACCTATACCTGCTGCTTTCAAGCAATATATCTATAGGAATCCGGTTTGGTTTATGTTAGCTTGCGTGGCGGAGCCATACGAACTCGTTGAAGTAGGGAATGCTTAATGCTTAACGCTTAACATACACGCTAACGAAGCTTCGCAAAAATCTGTGGAGGAATCCTATATAGCGAGCTTAGATTATTTCTAATAAAATACTGTAAGAAATCGATAACTAAGTTAAAATTTTACAGTATTTTTTACTAAACTTTAAGTATTTTAGCCATTAGAGCAATTTATACTTAGCCAAAAAAGCACTTTAATTTACTTCAAGATTCTCTCACAGATGATTCCGGATTGCTATATCTAAGATAGATGACATTAGTTTATGAATCTTAACATCCATGTACGATAACTTTAAGTTATCAATAATCATTAATAAAGCGACCAAAAGACTTTACAGAAACTTAAAATGCATCTATCTGTCAACGTCAATATCCGGTTGATTTGACCAAGAGGAGTTTTACTTATGTGGTGTGGGTTTGGAAAATCAAACATTACCGTTGCGACTGCCTGTTTGATCACAGCTAGTGTAGTAATTTCAGATGTCGCTTTTGCTGCACGAACTTATACCCCACGGCAATTTCGCGCTGTGTTACGGGGACTAGGTTACAGCGTCAAGGTATCAGATGCACCTTTGACCACAGCGGATACTAAAAACGCAATTCAAGAATTTCAAAAAGGGCACAAACTAAAACCTGCTGATGGAATAGTAGGACCAAAAACTCAAGATGTTGCTGCAAAAATAGTTGAAACTTTGCAAGCTAATTTAAACTTGGTAGCTAAGCCCAATCCTCTGTTGCCCAGTAATCAATATTATGGTTCTCAAACAGAAGCAGCAGTTAAGCTATATCAGAAAAAACTGGGTTTACAACAAACAGGAATTGCTGACTTAGCATTGAGGCAAAAACTCACCCAACAAGCAAAGAACATCAAGAAAGAACCAACATCCACGCCAACAACAAAGCCACGAAAACCAACAACCTCACCGACTACCCAGCCAACACCAACAGCAAAACCAACTAAAACCCCTACTTCTACACCTAGAACTACGCCAACAGCAAAACCAACCACAACGCCTACTTCTACACCAGAGGCGTTACCCACAGCTACACCTACTTCTACACCAGAAGCGTTGCCGACAGGGAGTCCTACGTCCACACCAGGAGTCTCACCGACAGCAACGCCTACACCAACACCGACAAGATAATAACTTGGCTTAACTCATCTAAGTTGGACCAGGTTCTTCTAATGGTCTACCTTTAGGAGTTGGTAAAATGGGGCGGCGGTCATCGTAGGGCATGGGAATATACTGTACACTGGGCCGTCCGCCTTGTGGTTGTGGATACAAATCCATAAGATCGTAAATAACATTGGGTAGTCCGACTGTTACGGGTAGCCCCATTTCTGTTGCTTCTTCAACAGTGATTGGGTAGTCGTGAGTCACGCGCCCAGTCGTTAGGGCATCGATTATACTCTCAATGTTTTCTGGCTTCACTTTCTGTGTAGGTACTGTATCTTTCAGCAGGGTTCGTACAAAGCGCTGCACTTGCTCGATCGCTTTGCGTGATAGATCAGCCATAATCAAAGTCTGGTCGTCAACTTCACCAATAGGTTTGTGTTCAACAACTTTCAAGATGCTAGCTGCAGGGAAATTACCCAGTTGTGGATCAACAGGTCCAAGAACAGCGTTAGCATCCATGACAATTTCATCAGAAGCTAAGGCAAGCATTGTACCACCACTCATGGCGTAGTGAGGGACAAAGACAGTTACTTTGGAAGGATGGCGAATTAATGCTCTCGCTATTTGTTCTGTTGCTAAAACCAAACCACCAGGAGTATGTAAAATCAAGTCAATGGGAACCTCTGGCGGGGTAAGCCGAATTGCCCGCAGTATCTGTTCTGAGTCTTCGATGGTGATATATCGCGAGACAGGAATTCCCAAAAAGCTGATAGACTCTTGGCGGTGAATGAGCAAAATCACTCGGCTTTTGCGTTGTTGCTGAAATTCCTGTAGGGCGCGGATACGCCGATATTCTACCTGACGTTTCTGCCATAGGGGTTGCAGGGAAGAAAGCAGGAGGAAAATCCAGAATAAATCTCCAATACCAAAGCCCATATGCAATTCCAAATTAAAACACAATAACAATTAATTTCCTAACTCAGGCAAGCATCTGATCTGTGTGCTTTGTGTAAAAGCGTCTCAGCTAAGATAGATTGCCAAAATTAAGGTTACCCTGATTATTGTTTCAATTTTTGGAAAATATCGAGTCTATCTAGAGAGTTAGAAGAATTTAACCGCATTAAGTTATGGTTTACTGTCAAGGTAATTTTACATTTGCTCATAGGCAGCTAAAAATTCCTCTCGCGAGATACTTGCTTGAGTACATATGGATCTCAACGTTGAACCCTTAATATAAGAGTGGTTAGGCATAGTTAATGGAGTTCGCGTTCCATCATTATTTTGTCGTACCATGACAATATGCTCCCTTTCCCGGATAATGCTAAATCCAAGTAATTCCAATGTTTTAATAACTCTGGCTTTGGACGCATCTACAGGAAACTTAGCCATTAGACGGAAACCTCAGCTTCAGCGACAAAGGCTTCTAAAACAGGTGATTCCTCTTCTAAAACGTCTTGACCAAATATCTCAATATGGCAGCGAATAGCAGATTTCACATCAGCTAAAGCTTCTTCATAACTGTCTCCCTGACCAACAACAACCCCTTTAATACCAAGGGGATAAGCAACATAACCATCGGAATGTTTTTCTACTATAAGTTTGATGTGTTTCATGAGTTTCTTGAGTAGCAGATATTTTTCTAAGCAACAATCAATACATTAATAGTAAGTGCATTACCCAAATTAGGAATAGCATCGCCAAATTTTGATCGTATCGTCATCACTACCACTTACAATAGTCTGTCCATCTGGACTAAAGGTAACAGATCTGACGTAATTAGAATGACCATGAAGAGTGTAAATTTCACTACCTGTCCTGATCTGCCAGATTTTAATAGTTTTGTCCCAACTACCGCTAACAAGAAGCTGTGCATTCGGGCTAAAAGTGACTGAACACACCGCATCGGAATGACCTGTAAAAGTGTGAATTTTTTTCCCTGTACTGACTTGCCAAAGTTTAATAGTGCCATCAGCACTGGCACTTACCAAAAGTCGCCCATCTGGGCTGAAGGTAACGAAATTAACAAAGAAGGAATGACCTCTAAAAGTGTGAATTTCTCTACCTGTACTTACTTGCCAAAGCTTGATTGTACTATCAGCGCTACCACTAGCTAGAAGTTCTCCATCCGGACTGAAAGCAACTGACCATACTGAGTCCGAATGACCTGTGAAAGTGCTAATTTCTATGCCTGTACTTACTATCCATAACTTAACAGTGCTATCAGCGCCACCACTCGCTAAAATCCACCTTCCCATGTAAGTTTCTTCTTGTTGATAAGAAAATTTCAGAGGTATTGGATTAAAGGCTACAGAATTGATCCAGCTGCCATGAGTGGTTAATGTACGAATTTCTTTTCCTCTACTGACTTGCCACAACTTAATAGTTTCATCCCAGCTTCCACTAGCAACTAACTGTCCATCGGGACTAAAAGCGACAGTATGAACAATGCTGGAATGACCAGAAAACCAACCACCAAGGCTACGCAAAAGTTTACCACTTTCTAGTTGCCAGAGTTTAATTGTATGATCATTGCTAGCACTAGCGATCGCCTGTCCATCTGAGCTGATAGCAACAGCAAGAACCATGCTGGAATGACCTCTGAGGGTATGTACGCATTGCCAGTTTCCAGAAGTGGCAACAGATGGTATGATTCGCTGTTGATTTTGGGGTGGAGACTGATTATTCGGAAGTACTGGGCGGTGTACGATTACCTGTGTGGGCGGTTCCTCGCGAATCTCAACATCCAATAAATCCACCCACTCCTGTACGGACTGCGGGCGGAGACTGGGTTGCAAATCCATCCCCCTGATGATAGCTTGATTGACCTTGTCACTAATATTACGATTGAAGTGTTTTGGTGGTTCTAGAGGAATGTTATGTCGTCTGTCATCAGCGTTCCTTGGTGTCACTCCAGTGATTAAACTATACAAGGTGGCAGCTAGTGCATAGACATCAATATATTCTCCCCGTGGTGCTTCCAATTCATACTGTTCTGGGGGGGCAAAACCTGGTGTACGATACACTGTATGCCTTTGGATAACATTGGGAATAAATTCTCTGGCAATACCAAAATCAATCAGCACAGCTTCTGATTTGCCCGCGCGAAGCATGATGTTACGTGGTTTGATATCCCTATGCAGCAAACCTCTACTGTGAATCACCTTTAAAGCATCGCCAATTTGCCGGATGTACAAAAGCGCTTCAGCTTCTGGTAAGACTTTCATTCGCCGAAGGCGGTTGCCTAAGTCTTCACCATCGATGTACTCTATCACCATGCAAGGCAAATCGCCTTCATCAAAAATATTTTCTATTTGCACTATATGAGGATGGCGACACAAGGCAAGCCGAACAGCTTCATCGCGGAAGTCTTGCTTTAATTTGCTTTGATGCGGTTTCCAGGTATCCTCATTAAGGATGTCAACTCTTAGAGTTTTAATGACCCGCAGTTCATTTCGTTCATTTCCGACGAGATAGGTGATACCAATTCCACCTTCGCCTAATTTTCTTTCAATGATGTAGCGTCCCCCAAGCAACGCCTGTCCTGGATTCCAGACCATTATATTAGTAACTCTCCCCATGCTATTTATTTTGGCACGGTATTAAAGCTGGGTAAGGATTCAAGGGAAAATTTTGAAATTCTAAATTTGTGTCTCCTACACGGGAGTTGCACGCTAAGCTTAACGTGTAAGGTATATTTGGAACTAAGTTATCTCTTAGTCTTATTCTGGCACTGTCAACAGTCTAGGACTCAACTTAACAAACAGGCTATTAGCAAATGAGTAGTATCTTAATATTTTTTTAAAATTTTTAGTTTCAGGCTGTTATGCTCTATTTTCTAAATTAGGAGATATTTTTTTGAAAAACCGGAATTTGATCAATGTAGTATTTTTTCAAAAAATGACTTCTAAGATTTATTCATGAACTTAATCATGAAGTAAAAATTGATATTCATCTATTTTTTGACAAATTCGTGTACGTAATCCGGAATACGACAAAGTTATTTTGTAATCATCTACATTGTCAGTTATTTATGCTTAGTCTGTCCATATAATGGTTAAGACATGCCTTTAATTATTTGCTCATTGTAGTATTATCTTCACATGATATAAAATGATGTTAAAAAACTTAAAATTGAGACAAAAATTTACAATTTTGCTAGTGGTCATTCTTGTAGTCGGTCTAAGCTTTAGTGGATTGGCTCTTTCTGCTTTGCTAAGGCAGAATGCTACAAATGAAATTGCCTCACGAGCTTTAACACTCATCGATACAATGACTTCTCTTCGTGGGTACACACTTACCCAAATCTATCCAGAACTTGCTGATAAACTGGAAGAAAAGTTTTTGCCCCAAGTTGTATCTGCATACTCAGCACGAGAGGTGTTTGAAATTCTCCGAAAGAAACCAGAATACCGAGACTTATTTTATAAAGAAGCTGCAACAAATCCCACAAATCTTCGGGATAAAGCTGACAGTTTTGAGACGACCATTTTAGAGCGTTTCCAACAAGATAAAAATTTAAAAGAGGTGAGTGGATTTCGCTCACTTCCGGGAGGCGATATATTCTACATTGCTCGTCCATTAACCATTAGCCAAGAAAGTTGTCTTAAATGTCATAGCACGCCTGATGTCGCACCAAAAACTATGATTGAGCGTTTCGGTGCAGTTAATGGATTTAATTGGCAGTTGAATCAAATTGTGGCGGCTCAATTTATTTCACTACCGGCGAGTAAAGTGATTGAAAAAGCTAATCAATCTTCTTTGAAGATAATAGGACTTGTATCTACTGTCTTTATAGTGGTTATTCTTTTAGTGAATGTCTTTTTGCATCGACAAGTTATTATTCCCCTCAAGCGGATAACTCGTGTCGCGGAAGAAGTTAGCACAGGGCATTTAGAAGTTGATTTTGATCAGATTTCTAATGATGAAATTGGTAATCTTGCCAAAGCTTTTAAACGGATGAAATTAAGTTTAGAAATGGCAATGAAAAGAATTAGACGTACTCATGGAGGAAATACTGGAGGAACAGCAGGAAATTAAGCTGCAACTCAAATAAGTCACAACTATATTTTTGACCAAGAAAGAATTCAGAACTCAGAACTCAGAACTCAGAATATTAAACGCGTTTTCTCGTTATGAGTTAAGAGTTCTGGTTCGGTGAGAACTGGTTCCAAGAAAGCGGATTTCTCCGTGGAGAAAAAGAAAGTTTTTCGCACTTAAATTCCCCGGATTCTATCCGTGGGGATATTCTGATTACTGCGTTCTGTGTTCTGCGTTCTTCTTAAAGTTTTGATTTTCAAAGAAGGCACTTGGATGAGTAGGTTCCCCCGAAACACTCATGAAAATAGGTGTTTTCTAAATTCAACACCTGCTGATGCATCAGGAATTTCCCTGGCTAAAAATTCAATAAATTGGTAAGGCGAAATTTGAGGAGTTTGCTCTAGAATCTCTTCCACAACTAGACTTGCTATTGGTCCAATGTAGTAAGCTAGTTCTTGCTGACAGCGTTGTATGAAAGCTGGATTGAGTGAAGATTGTTCCGGTTGTGGTTGTGGTTGTGGCTCAATAACAGGGTATTGCTGCTGACTATATGAACTTCTAGCCGGACTTGCTGTAGTCTGTGGATATTGGTAGTGTGGCTGTCGTGTGGTGAATGTAGGTTGAGATTTCTGTTCTATAACTGTGCTAGGGAAATCAAGAACAGTTGATGATCCCATTACTTGAAACTGTCCAAGACGTTCTAAATCTGTGAGAACTTCCTTTGAGGATTGGTATCGCTGCTTTGGTGTATCTGCTAGCAATTTTTCAAGTACTCTGGCAAAATCATTGGTGACCTTGGTGTAAGAACGCCATCTCCACTCCAAAGAGTACTGATCCATAAGAAAAGATGGATCTCTACCTGTTAGTAAGACAACTGCAGTCACGCCCAAGGCATAAAGATCACTGGAGGGAGAACACAACCCCAAGCTAATTTGCTCACGAGGAGCATATCCCACTTTCCCCACAAGGGACATTTTACCAACAAAACTCATGTGGTCAGGAGTGGTGTTTTCATTCAGGTTAGCTATCTGTTTTCCCACACCAAAATCAATCAGCACTGGTAAATTTTCGCCATCAGGTAACATGATGTTGTCAGGAGAAATATCTCGATGGATGATGTTGTGCTGATGAATATATCCCAATACAGGTAACAAACTTTTTAGCCACTGTATAACTTCAATTTCCGAAAAAGTTTCTTCCAAATCTTGCCGTTCTCGCAACACAAATGAATAGGTTTTACCATCCACAAACTCTTGTACTAAAAACAGCCGACCATCTCCTTCAAAACAAGCCAAGAAACGAGGAATTTGAGGGTGTGCCAACTGGTGAAGAATTCTTGCTTCTCTTTTAAATAAATTGCGACATTTTTCTAAAGCATTCTCCCCTGAACCCGTGGGTGCAAATTCTTTCAGGACGCATGCTTCGTTAAACCGACGAGTATCATACGCCAAGTATGTTCTTCCTAAGCCCCCCTGTCCCAAAAGTTTTTGAATAATATAACGATTATCAATCATCGTCCCAGAGGGAATTTCTGCTTTTATTATGTAAGACTGAGACATAAGGTGACACTCCTAGCTCTGTAAGCTCTTTTCTTTATAAGTAATTTGGTATTTTTCAAAACAAAGTCTATAAACCCAAGTTGCTAGTTATCAAAAAGTGCCTAATTTTAAGTACAAAGTCTCAAATTATAGTACTTAGCAATACTAAAAAAGTCATTTATTGTATTCTTTAATACCGTTTATACACACTAACTAGCAACTTACGTTATTAGGTAAAAATTTTAATAGATTTATCCTATCAGGGTTGTCTATGATAACTACAGCATCAAACACAGTATTTTCAGCAAAAAAATCTGTTTGGTAGATAACTCATATTATACTAAGTTGATTACTCCTCACTCTAACCGGATCAGAGCTTAATTAAGTATCGGCAGATTTTTCCAAAAAAAACGCGAAACAATGATTAACTTTTATGAATTTTTCTGAAGTAGTCTTTTGTTAATCACTTGTCCATTAACCCTCTATTACGTCATAGTGGAAGTAAAACACCATTCAAAATCAGTGAAAAGCTTGTGGTATACTCATTTGGAATGTGTTAGCAGCGTCAGGTAGCGAATTTCTCATTCTGCGAATTCCCCGTTGCAAGACCGCAGTGGCTCCGCTTGTGACGAGGGCGGTACTATGGAGTGGTAGATTTTTGATTGAGTAAAACGGCGGGTGTTTTCTTGACTTGCTCTTCTAAAGGTTTGACTTTATCTACTAATTTTATAAATTGATCGTAGCTAGGTACTTTGGCTACAGGGACGTAACCTGCATCTGCTACGATATCCCCAGGTGCTTGGTTCATTGCTTTTTGAATCTGCTGCTGTTGATTCCGTTCTACAGTTGGTGCTAGTAAAACAACCGCAGGAGGAATTGATCGGCTAGTGTGTAAAATCCGAAACTTGGTTGTACTAAATTCTCGCTGATGAAGCTCAAAATCTGTTTGAGATAGTGCGCCAGCATCAACGCTACCTTCACTGATCCACTGCAATACTGTTTTGGGAGTAGGAGCGAAACGGATTTTAGCAAGGGTTAAACCGTACAAATCGTACAGAGGAACATAATAGCCAGCTGCAGAACCTGCTGTTTCCAAAGCAACAGTTTTATTCGCCAGGTCTGCTATTGTTTTTATTGGTTTATCATCTCGAACTATCAGTAAAGAGCGTTGTCTACCACGTGTTCCCTCCATCGAGAACAAAGGAATATAAAGTTCCTTGCTGATCGCTATTGCTGCTAAACCAGGAGGCGCAAAAACAATTTTCCAATTTTGGCGTTGAATTTGCTCTAAAGCTTGCAATTCGTTGTAAGCTGGTTCCAGTTCTACAATTGATTGAGTTTGTTTTGCTATGTAGTCTTTGAAGCGCTCGTATTTTTCTAAAGAAACAGTTCCTTCGCCGTAGCTGACCACACCGACAGTTAGTTTTTCCGAGTTGATGTCTTGTTGTTTATCATCGCATCCAGTTGCTAGTAATCCTATAAGTATCAGGAGATTAATCAACAAAAAATATCGTGAAATAATGGTTTTCATTCTTCAATGACAATTTCCGGAAAATTATCTAACATGGAGACATATTGATTATCGCTATTTCAAGTACAACATAATAGCAATTAATCTCAAAAATTAATTTTTCCTAAAACTTGTGTTGCTATTTGAAAATATGAGCGGGCAAACAAATATTGTTTCCTCCATCCTTAGAAACAACAGCTAGTTAAATAATTTGATGAATGGCAGATTTGAACAAGCCACGCTTGCCGCTTCTCAACGTTAAATAGAATTCCATAAATGGGCGATACTGGATTTGAACCAGTGACCCCTTCCGTGTGAAGGAAGTGCGCTACCACTGTGCTAATCGCCCAATTTAGTCTATAATAGCACAAATGGCAGTAAGTTCCAAAGTTCAAAAATGGAATGAAGACATTAGTGTTTTAGAATTTACAGTGGCACGAGCGTACCTACAAAGCTTCTCAAAGTCCTTTGGCACAAAGTCCAAAAGCTCAAAAAAGTAGTAATGGGTTTAAGTTGTTATATCTTGTGTATCACTCTACATGTTCACGATTACAAAGCACAAGACCCGCTGAACACCGCTATGCTAGTAAGTTTGAAACGCAATGATTTAGGGCTATGCTCCGTTCGCGTAGCGTGTCCGGAGGACACAGGGAGCCGCCCCTTTGGGGCGATTGCCTACGGCAGAGCTACGCATAACGCCTGAATGGGAAACTGTTGCTGTTAATGAATTGCTAATAATTGAGGATTACACCAACGTTATCCACCTTGTCAGCAACATCAAAGGTAGCTTAAAATCTGATTGTAGCGTGCTTGAGTTGATTCGAGCCATGTTCCTTTGTTGGCACGTTCACAGGTTGTCCTAAAGTCCGCTGGCTCAAAATGATTGAAGAACTAGAACCAATGCGCTGTAGTTTGTTCTTCTGTAATTTAGAGCTATTCAGTAATGAACGGCAATCTGCATGGACAAAGGGGAAAACTTTCGTATGCGCTGCACGCACTTCGTGTTAGTATATGCTGCATTCTAACAGAGGCAAGCTACGTACAAAGTAGGGTATAGTTTGGAGTCTTCTATGTCCTTAAGGACACACTAAGTGCGATTCGTAAGCTTCTCCACAAGAGCCACGCGCTCCAGCGCAAGCCCCTGCTGCTACTTATGTTGGCCAGGTGCTGCTTGCTCTTAACTTTGGGGTTTTTGGGATTTTTAGCAAAAATTTTGACGAAATGCGTCCTTTGTCGTCAAAATGTTTCTCTTCAACTGCAAAAATATATATATTCATCCCTTAGTATTAAATGAACTTAGACAACTCGGAAACTTACATCAATCATCCAACTTGGGGTTTGCTCTATAGGATTTGTATGGTAGACGAGAACCAAGAGTTGTTCACAACACTGTATGCCCAACGCTTATTCTTCATAGTAACAACTGATGTCAAAGGTATGAAGTTTCAGCCCACTGGACGCACTGAGGCTAGAATGATGATTGAAAATCGCTTGCGTAGTCTGCGTCGTACAGGGCAATCTCAGGAGTACGATCAACTTCAGACTGTTTTCCAACGTACTTTCCAATGAGCAGTTCGATTAGCGAACGTATTATTACCCTTGGTTCCTCTCTACCAGATTCAGTCCGGTTGATTGCTGTTAGCAAGCAAGTCTCTGCTGAAATCATACGCTGTGCTTACGCCGCAGGAATTCGAGATTTTGGCGAGAGTCGCATCCAAGAAGCAGCGAGCAAACAAGCTGTGTTGCAAGACTTAAGCGACATAACTTGGCACTTTATTGGACATTTGCAAAATAACAAAGCCAAAAAAGCCATTGAACAATTTCAGTGGATTCACTCCGTAGATAATTTAAAGCTTGCCCAACGCTTAAATCAACTGGCACAAGAGTTAAAAATCAGTCCTCAGATTTGTCTGCAAGTCAAAATACGACCCGATCCAAACAAGTCAGGTTGGAGTCGATCACAACTATTGGCTGACTTAGCTGCTCTAGATCAATGTGAAAATTTACAAATTCAGGGCTTAATGACAATTCCACCTTTGGGATTAAATGATTCTGAAGCTCTCAACGTATTCAATAGTACCAGTAATTTAGCAAAAGAAATTCAAGAACAAAACTGGTCTAATGTTCAAATGCATCATCTTTCAATGGGAATGTCAGGGGATTACAAATTGGCAGTGCAAGCAGGCGCAACAATGGTAAGGTTAGGAACTATCTTGTTTGGAGAGCGTCCTGTTTAATTTCTTTTCAAAGTATAATCACGGAATAACAAGGTATTTAATCGTACGATTAAATACCTTGTTTCAGTATATTTTGTGCTCCGATACTCTTTATAAAACTTTGTTGGTAAAAACTTCATGAAACACTGGTTCAATCGGTGACAAAAGATATAGTATTGACAAAAGCAAAAGTTAATATAATATCAGATGAAAATCACTTCCCTAAACCGACCAGTTAAGATATAATCTTGACTCATTGTTACCTAAAAAACATATACAGACTTTCTATTCGCGTTTGTTCAAACAAAAACCCCTAGTGGGTAGAACAAATATGAATAGAACAGCGCAAAAATCTGCCCTTTACAAGGGTAAAAATTGATTTCATCATCAGTTTTTGGCATATCCTTACGAGTGAATAGCCCTAGGAGCGTAAACCATGAATAATATATTTTCCAAACTTAGAGACTTCGTCGGTTTAAACGAGCAAGTAGAATATGAGTACTATGAAGAAGAACCAGAAACAGAAAGTTACCGAAATCTGTATCAGGAACAAAATGCTCAACAACCAGTAGCACAAGAACCTCCAGAGCCAAATCGACGCTGGCGGGAACCCGTGCCTACAATGGGAGATGTAAGTGCCGCAGGATCAAAGCCGATGAGCAATGTGATTGGTATGCCTGGAGTAATTAATGGAATATCAGAAGTCTTGGTGCTAGAACCACGCACCTTTGAAGAAATGCCTCAAGCAATTCAAGCATTGCGAGAACGGAAGTCAATAGTATTAAATTTAACAATAATGGATCCCGATCAAGCGCAACGGGCAGTAGATTTTGTCGCTGGTGGTACCTACGCGCTTGATGGGCATCAAGAACGGATAGGCGAAAGTATATTTTTGTTCACTCCAAGCTGTGTGCAAGTCAGCACCCAGTCAGGAATTATTCATGAAGTACCTCAACCTGCAGTACGTCCCTCACGTTCCACTGGACCTAACCCAGCTTGGGGAAACGAAGTTAACAGAATGGCACAATAAACGTAAAATGAGTGATTAGTCCAAAGTCCTTTGTCGAAAGTTCTTTGTCTAAATACTAATGAGTCATAAGTCATGACTCATGACTTATGACTAATGAAAAATGATTATTAAATTCGGCTTAATTGGTGGCGGGGTAATGGGAGAGGCGCTCTTATCCCGCCTTATTGCTCGTAAAATTTATCAACGCTCAGAAGTTCTAGTTAGCGAACCACAAACCTCACGCCAAGGTTTTCTAGAAGACGAATATGGTGTTAATGTGACAGCCGATAATCGTCTGGTTTTCACACCAACAACAGAAGTCGTATTTTTGGCAATAAAACCTCAAGTGTTTAGTGCGATCGCCCAAGAATTGGCAGATGTGATCGATACAGTTTCAAAACCACTGGTGATATCCATCTTGGCAGGCGTGACATTAAATCAGTTGGAAGCAGCTTTTCCCCAGTTGCCAGTCATTCGAGCAATGCCTAATACTCCAGCAACTGTGGGAGCAGGAATCACCGCCATATGTCCAGGGGCGTACACCAACGCAAACCACCACGAAACCGCCAAGAAACTTTTTTCAGCGGTGGGAGAAGTCGTAGAAATTTCAGAAAACCTGATGGATGCCGTGACAGGACTATCAGGATCGGGTCCGGCATACGTAGCACTTGCTATAGAAGCACTTGCTGATGGAGGAGTCGCAGCAGGTTTACCAAGGACAATTGCCAATCAACTTGCCTTGCAAACTGTCTTTGGAACAGCCAAGCTTTTAAATGAAACAAAAATACACCCGGCAGAACTCAAAGACCGCGTCACCAGTCCAGGTGGTACTACAATTGCTGGTATAGCTCAGTTAGAACGAGCTGGGTTTCGCTCAGCTTTAATTGAAGCAGTCAAAGCAGCAACAGCCCGTTCACAAGAATTGGGAAAATAGTTGTTTGTTTTTTATTCAAAACTAATGACTAATGACCGATGACTAATGACTCATAACTAAGTTGACAAAAGAGTCGTTACCATAGTAAACAGTTTTGGTTGCAAATGTGATTGAGTGAATTACCCTGCGCTGTCTCCAGAACTTGAACCAAGTTCGATATTTCCATTTGAATTGGATCAGTTCCAAAAGGATGCAATCGCTTCCTTGAATGCCGGACGTTCCGTTGTTGTATGTGCGCCCACAGGTTCGGGCAAAACATTGGTGGGGGAATACGCTATATATCGCGCCCTATCGCGTGGAAAAAGAGTATTTTATACCACTCCCCTAAAAGCGCTCTCCAATCAGAAACTACGTGACTTTCGGGAAAAATTCGGCTTTGACCATGTTGGACTGTTAACTGGAGATGCCTCCATTAACCGAGATGCCTCGATTCTGGTGATGACCACAGAAATTTTCCGGAATATGCTCTATGGCACACCCATCGGGCAAATTGGCATTTCATTAGTAGACGTAGAGGCTATGGTGCTGGATGAGTGCCACTACATGAACGATCGCCAACGGGGAACAGTTTGGGAAGAATCGATCATCTACTGCCCCCGTGAAATTCAACTCGTAGCCCTCTCAGCAACTGTTGCTAATAGTGATGAACTGACCGACTGGTTAAATCAAGTTCATGGTCCGACTGACCTCATATACTCCGATCATCGCCCAGTACCTTTGGAATTTCACTTTGGTAACATCAAAGGGTTATTCCCCCTACTGAATGATGACAAAACCCAAATTAACCAGCGCCTGCTAAGAAAGAAGAAAAAAGGAGAGAAAAACAAAAGCAAAGCTAATGTCAGAGCTGAAGCCCCCAGCATGATTCAAGTTCTGGGCGAGCTACACGAACGAGATATGCTGCCAGCAATTTACTTCATCTTCAGTCGTCGGGGATGTGATAAGGCGGTGGCGGAGGTGGGCAGCGATATGTGGTTAGTGGATCAGGAAGAAGCGCAGCAATTGCGCTGGCAGATTGACGAATTTTTAAGCCGTAATCCGGAAGCTGGACGTTCCGGACACGTTGGACCGCTTTACCGAGGAATAGCCGCACACCATGCTGGAATTTTACCTGCGTGGAAAGTCCTTGTTGAAGAGCTTTTTCAGCAGGGGTTAATTAAAGTTGTCTTTGCCACCGAAACCTTGGCAGCTGGAATTAATATGCCAGCCCGGACAACGGTGATTTCTACTCTTTCTAAGCGTACTGATAGTGGACATCGGCTGTTGAATGCCTCCGAATTTCTGCAAATGGCAGGTCGGGCAGGTCGCCGGGGAATGGATGAACGGGGTCACGTTGTGACGTTACAAACTCCCTTTGAGGGAGCCAAAGAAGCAGCGTACTTGGCAACATCCCAAAGCGACCCTCTAGTGAGTCAATTTACACCAAGTTACGGCATGGTGCTGAACTTGCTGCAAACTCACACTTTGGAAGAAGCCAAGGAATTGGTAGAACGCAGCTTTGGGCAGTACTCGGCAAACTTGCACCTGCGACCGCAACACGAATACATCACCCACTTACAAACAGAACTTGCTCAACTTCAAGCACAAATCGCTGCTATTGACGAAGCAGAACTGGCTGTTTATGAAAAATTGCGGCAACGCTTGCGAGTAGAACGCTTAAACTTGAAAATGCTGCAAGAGCAAGCGCAGGAAGCCCGACAACAGGAATTGGGGATGATGTTGGACTTTGCAGTGTCGGGAACACTGTTGAGTCTCAAAAGTAAAAACTTCACAATGCCTGCGCCCATAACAGCAGTGTTAGTAGGGAAAACACTAGGTTCGAGTCAAACTTGTTACTTGGTATGCTTGGGGCGAGATAACCGCTGGTATGTAGCGACAGCCTCTGATGTTATAGATTTGTTTGCAGAACTACCGCGAATTGACATACCTGCTGAGTTGCTACCACCACCAGAAATGCCATTGAAACGGGGACAGTCGCTTGTTGGTGATGAGCAAACCGCAATCATAACTCAACAAATTCCTGAGCCAAGCGAAGCTGTATTTATGCCTCCAGAAGTCCTAGAACAACTTCGTCGCGTCACTGCTGTGCAAGAGCAATTAGAGGCTCATCCCTTACATCAATCAGGCGACGCTGTCAGTGTTTTCAAACGCAGAACACAGGTTGTTGAACTTGAAGCTGAAATTGAATTAATGCAGGGACAAATACAGCAACAATCTCAGCGTCATTGGGAAGAGTTTCTCAATCTTATTGAGATTTTGCAGCAGTTTCAATGTCTGGAGAATCTAGTTCCCACAAGGTTAGGACAAATGGCTGCAGCCATTCGAGGAGAAAATGAGTTGTGGCTGGGCTTAGCACTTGAGGGTGGAGAATTGGACAACTTAGATCCACACCACTTAGCAGCAGCGATCGCAGCTTTGGTGACAGAAACCCCACGTCCAGATAGCATGGTTCGCTTTGACTTGAGTGAAGCAGTGGCAGAAGCTTTATCAAAATTGCGAGGGATTCGTCGCAAGATCTTCCAACTGCAACGTCGTTATAATGTAGCCTTACCAATATGGTTAGAGTTTGAGTTAATAGCCCTTGTGGAGCAGTGGGCGCTTGGTATGGAGTGGATAGAACTTTGTGAAAATACGAGTTTGGATGAAGGTGATGTGGTGCGAATTTTACGTCGTACGTTAGATCTATTATCGCAAATTCCCCACGTACCCTATTTGTCACAATCCTTGCAGCGCAATGCCCATCGTGCTATGCAGCTTATTGATAGGTTCCCAGTTAACGAGGTAGGGGGATAAGTTAGGAGTTAGGAATTGGGAGTTTGAAGTCCTAAGTCCTAAGTCCTAAGTCCTAATATACTGAACTCTCACTCAAAAGTTGCACTCCTCGCGAAATAGGAAAGTCTTAATACGTGAGGTTCCCAGTCCCCTGCAAGTTGCGTAAAGAGTTTATACAAGCTGGACAGTCACAGCCAAATAACTGAATCGCACGATCACTTTCTTCTTCTGTAAATGCAACCATTGCAATATTCTTAGCAGCCTGCCCTGTAGTCACGCTTGATGTCGGTGTAGAAGGAGATTGTTGCTTCCTCTGTGAATCCTTGATACACACTAACTTGTTGACAGCGTGAGGACTGGCTATACAGGTCTGATCATTTTTGTGGATTAATCCCTGCTTAGCAGCAGCGTGTGCGGGATAAATGGCTCCCAAAGTAGACATCAGCGAGACAAAAATAGAGGAACTAGACAATAAATTAAGTATAAGTTTTTTGTTCATGGGTTTTTCTAACCAATTTTGCTGACTGCTAAGATAATCTAATTACTTGTTACAGGTCAATAGAGTTTTTATCAGGAATACCAAGAATTTTTTATATTTGTTTTTACCCAAGAAATCTTTATGAGATAGCACAAAACAAGCTAGATTTTTTGCTAAACTTTTGTCAGGTGAAAAGTAACAAAATAATCATAACCATAATTTTTTTTGCTTTTCATCTTTAGTGCTTATAAAGCACTCTTAAAAAAGTGATTCTTTATCCCCAAAAGCCAGCAATATAACAATCCTAAATTATAAGTCCTATGGGCACCCTACGCAGGAACGTGAAGAATAAGATTCTTGACTTCGAGCGAGAAGTTAGGAATCTGAACCAATAGATTGTCAGCCAATTTTGGATTTTGGATTTTGGATTTTAGATTGACTCCACCCTAAAGGTGAGGAGCTTAAAAACTGGAGTTTAGACTAAAGGCAGGCGATCGCTAAACAAAGGAAAGCATGTCTTGTTGGTATAAAATTTTGGGAAAGGCAGTCTGTGATTAACACAGACCCCCTTGGGAAGAAGATGAGAGAAGAACCACCAACTCTCACCTGCCAATATGAAACTTGTCAAACTTCAAGAATTTCGTCAAGCCGCTTACAAGCTTTTAGGCAAAGCCCATGATGCTACCTTTGAATTGACTGATGCAATACTACTGACCCGTAATGCCTACAGCTTGGGGGGGGTCTAACACGTAAAAAAATCAGGCAGCCTTTGTTTGGTTAATTAGTGTTCCAAGACGAGTACTCGTAGTAGTAAGGCTGCCTGATTTTTTAGGGGACAATGGGTCGGCAGATTTATCTGTGTCTCCAATTTTTCGACGCAAGTGGCCAAGTATTTACGTTCGCGTAAGCGCAAGCGCACGCCCAGAGGGCGAACGCGCAGCGTGTCGCCTTGCGACTCAGCGTGTCCCCTTGGGACTCAGGGTTACAAGACAGTAGACCACAGCGACAGAAATTGATGCAGTTATATATCAAACAGATGCCGATTGTTGGTCGTCCTTTGCTTGCTGGTGACCACACTGCTTGGTCTCGTCCTGATGCTGTAACTCTACAGGAAAGGACAATTGAGCATAGCAGCACTGCTGTACCAGGAAATAAACCAATTACCATTGGTCAGGGATATAGTACTATTGCTTGGGTGCCAGAATCGAATGGCAGTTGGGCATTACCCTTGAGGCATGAGCGAATCACTAGGCAGGGATTGCCCCATAGAGAAAGCAGCTTGGCAACTACAACAAGTGTGTGAGCATTTATCCACTAGACCAATTTCGGTTTGGGATAGTGAGTATGGGTGTGCCCCTTTTATGTTGAAGACTGCCAACATTCGAGCAGATATTCTTGTCCGTTTGCGTTCAAATCTTTGTTTGTGGGGCGCACCTCCACTATACTCTGGCAAAGGTCGTCCCAGAAAACATGGTGATAAGTTCAAGCTCAATGAACCTTCTACTTGGGGTGAAGCCACTCAAAGTTTGGAGATGAACGATCTCAAACTGGGGCGGGTAAGGGTTAGCTTATGGAAAAATTTAGACTTCCGTAAAACGGCTACGCGCCCAATGTCATTAATCAGGGTTGAGCGTCTTGACCAAAAAGGTTGCGCTAGAGTGTCAAAACCCTTATGGTTGGCTTGGGTAGGAGAAGAAATGCCTCCACTATCGGAAGTTTGGCTACTTTATTTGCGTCGCTTTACCGTTGACCACTGGTATCGTTTTTTGAAGCAACGCCTGCACTGGACACTTCCTAAACTAAGTACCCCAAAACAGTGTGAGCGCTGGAGTGATTTGATGCCAATGATTACTTGGGAGTTATGGTTAGCCCGTGATAAAGTTGGCTGATAATCCCCTACCTTGGCAAAAGTCAATGGACAAATTGACTCCTGGAAGAGTTGCTCAAGCTATGGCAGGAATTTTAGCGGTTCGCAGCGCGTTGCGGTGAGACCAGTGCTGCAGGAGGGTTTCCCTCCGTAGGCATCTGGCGAACCCGAAGGGGGGTTCCCCCCGTTGTAGCGACTGCGAACCCGAAGGGCGATTAGTACTCCTGCACGATCCCCTCAACCACGCGGAAAGTCGCCAGGCTGGAAACCAGGACAACCTCGACAACGTAGAATTCGCTATCCTATCGTCACAAAAAGCACAATAAGCCTCGCAAAGAACAACCCAAATCGGCTTAATATCAAAGATTTTCTTGCTTAAAGCTTGTGTTTTATCAACTCATATCATGTCCGGCTAATTAGTTGTGATTACAAAATCTGTGCAAAAACCGGGAAATCCTCTTTCTCCCTGCTAAGAGCCCCCTGCTAAGAGCCGTCTTAATGATAAGTTTTTCACCGGACATGATATCAGCCCTGCTGGGTCATTTCTTGTTGCTTAGTCTAAACTCCAGTAAAAATGAGCGGATTTTGAATTGAGGAATTAATTCGGTCCTAGAAGGACGGGGCTTGTACCGACCAACCCCCAATCTAAAATCTAAAATTTAAAATCTAAAATCGTCCCGGTCAAATTACTGCGGAGGATTACTATATCTTCTGCAATAAGTTGAGTTATATCGTTTCACTTTAAGGTTGATACAATTAGACCGCTCCCCCGCATCTTGTGCATCTTGTGCAAGTCAGATGAGGGGAGGAAGACGTCCTCGCCGCTTTTTTCCCCTGCATCCTTGCACCCTTAAATACATCTGTTGCGCCTGCACACCCACTCACCTTCGCCCACCGAACGTGATTGATTGGTTTGTCGTCCTCATTACCCACAGTTTTCATAAGGCTTAGCTGATTTTTCCATCTCATACCTCTACTGGCAGATTTTTCGCTTGTTTTAGCCAAGCACTTCAAACATCCGCAACATCACCAAGGCAATTCAAAGAAATATATTAGTTAACAAGTGTACAATCATACCATTTCATCTTTTTAGAAAAGTTATACTGTTTTTTAGGTTCTACCTGGGAATTACGCAGAAGTGGCTTTGCCACTTCTTTTTCTAAAAGGTAAGGCAAAAATAATATCCTTAAGAAAATGAGAGCTGTCGCCGACACCCCAAAGAACACAGCCATACCACTCAGCAGTTCACCTATACACTACTACAGATTTAGTTAATGATCGCCTGCGTAGACTGCTATTGCGTTTGACCAATAGCTTTGGGTGTAGGAGTGTAGGGGTGTAGGCGAGCCACTGCCCTTCGGGTATGCCCTTGGCGTGCGCTTGCGCTTACGCCAGATGCCTGGCTGTCGGGAAACAAGGACCGCAGCCGGTTGTCGTCACCTCCTGCGCAGCGCTGTCTCACCGTGGGCTGGTCTCCCGCGTTGAGGCATCTGGCGTGAGCCAGTGGGGTTTTTTATGAGCTCGTCTTTAGAAGTCAAAACAATACACAAGTATCTACAACAATAGTAGAGTATCCACAAAACGACTATGTATAAACAGCACTTTGCAGGCGCATCCTTGCTTTGATATTGGCGGACTATAGTTACGTTGTTCCAGGTAAGTCCTCTAGATGCTAAATCTAAGTTAAGAGACTTATGGTATACTAAAGTCTTTAGTTGAGTAGAGACTTTAGCAACGCATAGAAAAATTTTGTTGACAATTAGCAATTAATAAGTAAATCAACCAAATTAAACGTAAAGGGTAGCAAAGCGATCGCAAGAATCGTATTTTATGTTTTTTCAGGTTGACTTATGAAGTTTTTTTGCTTGTTAGCTTACATCTTAAAATAAAGAGAAAACTCTACGCATAAGGTATTTGACCTGTGTTGAATCAAGATGAAAAGTTGTTTTTAATTGGTCAGGTGACTGCTTTGAGCGGAGTTCCTATTAGGACAATTCGCTACTATGAAAGTTTGGGTTTAGTTCAGTCTATCGGACGAACAGAAGGAGGTTTCCGCCAATTCTCATCAGATGTGTTGACTCGTCTTTCTTTTATTAAATGTGCTCAAAGTTTAGGTTTAAGCTTGCAAGAAATCGGCGAAATTCTTGAAGTTTATGACGGAGGTAAACCAGCCTGTGATCAAATTCATCACAAGCTGAAAGATAAGATATTAGATATTGATAGACAAATTGAACAGTTATTGACCTTGCGAGAAGAATTGAGAGGATTACTGTCCGGATGGAACAGCTTATCAACAAAGCCGCAAGATACAATCTGTCCCATAATTCAGAACCATTGAACAACGGTAGGGAGATACGCTAAAATGAAAAGCTGTTTTCACGCCCCCGGTTTGTTGTGTAGCTGAAGCTACGGGCAATATAAGCTGTCGCGGGTGTTGCGTCCTGTAGTTGGATTCTTACCTGAGGCGACTTTGCACAATTTCTCTTGCTCATATTTACGCAGGAGCACATCAGTGAAATCTGCTCCGTCAATAATAGCACGATCAAACCTGGCGTTAGCAGCAGAAGCACCCTCCAACACCGCATTTGTCAAATTTGTCTTAGTGAAAAGAGCCGAGTCTAAAATAGCATTTGTTAAGTCAGCTGCTTCAAAATTTACTGATTCCAGTTTTGCAGAAAACAGACTGACGCCGCGCAAATTAGAGTGACTAAAGTTACTGTTGCGGAGGTTAGTTTGATTAAAGCTGGAGTCTGTCAAGTCACGTCCTGAAAAATCAGACCCGATCAAAGTTTCTTTATTGTAGTCAATTGCTAGAGCTTCTGGAGCAAAACCTGCAAAACCAACAAATGCAGTGATGCAAATGACAACCCAAAGTAATAAACTGAGTGTGTTTACCCAAATTCGATTGCTGAACTTACTCATTGTACTTTTCACCAATGGCAGACGATTCTCCATATCATTATCTCGATATAGGTATCGCAGGAGAAGACCTGGTAGCTGAATGGTTACAATCCAATGGTTGGGTCATTTTGCACCGTCGATGGCGTTACCGTAACGGAGAAATTGATATCATTGCCCAATATGATGGACAGCAACAGCCAAGGAAACAGCAAGAAAGAGCACAGACAAACACACAGAGTGAAGGAACAAGGGAAACCTCACTCCTTCACTCTTTGACTCCTTCACTTTCCTCATCTCCCATACTGACATTTGTGGAAGTGAAAACTCGCAGCCGAGATAATTGGGATGCAGGGGGAAGAAACGCCATCACAAAACAGAAGCAAACAAAACTCCAACAAACGTCTTTAATGTTCTTAGCTAAATATCCCCAGAAGGCAGACTACCCTTGTCAATTTGATGTTGCTATTGTCTACTGTCAACAAATATCACAAGGGTTCAGCCTAAGCGCAGCCGAAGGGTTCACTGCGCCTACAATTTCTGAACAAGCTATAGCCACTTTATCAATAAATGGATATTTGTTGATGCTACAAGAATATATTCCAGCAGCTTTTGATACTTAAACCTATATCGTCATATAACAGGTAATATAAGTCAAAGGCATCAGGCTAGTGTTTCTGGACAATAGCCCAAACCTCTGACAAACTGTTGCCGGAACGCCTCTATTTCCTCTTTTTCTGGGTTACCATGAGAGACGATCGCTACCTGATAGCGACGCATCACGTCAACTGGACACTGTCCTGCTTCTAAACTCCAAAACGCCATTTGTACCCGCATTTTTGGCTCGTAGCTAATTCCTAATTCACTGAGAAAAGCCCGAATATCCCCATCTTCTTGAGGTGAGACGTGACGTCTTAGTTTGACTCTCACCACCCAACCATCAATCTGATGAATGACGGTGACGAACGAAACAGGTATTTGGGGTTTACCGTGCAAGAATTGAACAACTCTTAGAGTTAGACTGGCATTTGCCAGGTAATATAAGTATTCCATCGGTGTGTTTGGGATCAAAGCCAATCCTACTTTTTTATTATCCGTATAAAGACCCTAGTGCTGGCTAGGGTAAAAGCCCCCGTTTTTAGATAGGGAGGTTTACCCAATTTTCATACAGGTATTTCCGTGTGAGCTAATTGCATTCATGACAAAGTTATAGAAGGATAATTCGCTGGGGATCACGGGATTCTCTATAAAAAAAAGCCAAAACAAGTTTTTAGACAGTCGAAATATAAATGCAGCAACAACGAGCCAAAACCAATTTAAACCCAATATCTAGTCCTCACAAGGAAGACTTGGAATTAGATCGTTCCCTAACTGGATATGACTATGAATTACCTCAAGAACTCATAGCCCAAAACCCAGTGGTACCCAGGGATCATTCCAAGCTTTTGGTAGTAAATTCCCAGGATACAGGTATAAAATTAGAAGCGAGACACTGTATTTTCCGAAGTTTGCCAGAACAACTCAAACCTGGTGATTTACTGGTAATGAATAATACTAAAGTTTATCCAGCACGTTTGTATGGTCGTAAATCTACTGGTGCGGAAATAGAAGTATTGTTGTTAGAAGAACGCCAGCATAATTGTTGGTTAGCCTTAGTCAAGCCAGGAAAACGTTTCACACGGGGAGCGAAGATTATTTTTGAAGCAAAGGCAAATTCCTCATCTTCCCCATCCTCCCTCACTGCGACAGTCTTAGAAACAGACGAGGCGACTGGAGGGCGTCTTTTGCAATTCAATTTACCAGAGGGGATGTCTTTAGTACAGATGTTGGATGTATTTGGTGAAGTTCCTCTACCACCTTACATCACTGCATCTGATGCCCAAGGCGCTCAGTATCAGACAGTTTATGCTAAAGTTCCAGGAGCAGTAGCAGCTCCGACAGCAGGGCTTCACTTTACGCCAGAATTACTACAGAGGTTGGGCGATCACGGAATTCATCAAGCTTTTGTCACATTACACGTTGGCGTAGGAACATTTCGCCCTGTAGAAGTGGAGGACGTAAAAACCCATAAAATGCATGAAGAATGGATTTCAGTGCCTTCCTCCACGGTAGAGCAAATCCGTGCAACTCAAGCATCTGGTGGCCGAATTGTTGCTGTAGGTACAACAGTAGCACGCGCATTAGAAGGAGCTGCAGCCAAAGGTGAGTTGCAACCATTTTCTGGCAAAACCGATTTGTTTATCTACCCCGGCTACCAATGGCGAGTTGTAGATGGTTTAATTACCAATTTTCACCTACCGCGTTCTAGCTTGCTGATGTTGGTGAGTGCTTTAATTGGTCGGCAACGTTTGTTAAATATATATCAGCAAGCGATATCATCTCAATATCGCTTTTATTCTTTTGGTGATGCAATGTTGATTTTGCCGGAAGCAAGAACGCTTAACAGTGAACAGTAAACAGTGAACGCTTAACAGGGAACAGTGAACAGTGAATACTTACCAAGGTTATGGGAAACAAATACTGATAACTGATAACTGATTCAAATAGGTAAGCGATTAATATCCTTATTGCAGCCAATCACAACCATTGCCGAACCGCGATCAAGACGCTGACTGGGATTAGGATTAATTTGGAATTTACCATCTTGACTAACAGCCAGCAAATTTAAACCATAGCGGTTGCGAAGTTGTAATTCAGCGATTGTTCTGCCATGAAATTCGTCTGGTACAATCAACTCTACAATACTGTTATCTGGATCAAGATCAAATCTGTCTAGGATAGAGGGTTTTGTAAGTGTTCGCGCTAAAGCAGAACCCGCTTCATACTCCGGAAACACAACGTGATCTGCTCCCACTTTGTGCAACAATTTGCAATGAACTTCACTAGAAGCTTTTGCAATGACATGAGGTACACCACCTTCTTTGACGTTCAATGTTGTGATGATGCTTTCTTGGATGTAATTTCCGATTGCTACAATGACCGTATCAAATTCAAAAATTCCAGCTTCTTTTAGTGCTGCTGGTTCAGTTGAATCTAATTGTAAAGCATGACCAGTTATATGCTCAGTCAAGGCTTGAGCTACCCGTTTTTCATCTATATCTGTAGCTAGCACTTGATAGCCGAATTTGTGCAGTGTTAAACAGACTGAACGACCAAAACGACCTAACCCAATAACAGCAAACTGCTGATTGTCCTTACGCAGACTACGAAAAAATCCTAATGATGCCAAATTCACAGTTGTTATCCTTATTAACACTGTTTTTTTAGTACAAACTCGGTGATAACAAGTTTGTAAAAACTATTTTTTTCTTATTCTGTAGATTTTATCATCTTGGTATACAAGATGATAAAATCATTGATTATGAGTGATTTTTTATTTCTTCTTCTGTCAGTACTCCATTATCCTACAAGTAAGTTTTCTTCTGGGTAATGAATCCTAGTCGGTTTGGGGTCTCCGAGCATAGCTGACATGAGTAGTAAAATACCGACTCTGCCAATATACATTGTCACAATTAATATGAGCTTTCCGGCAGCAGATACGCTGCCCGTAATGCCAGTGGAAAGACCCACCGTAGCAAAGGCTGATACAACTTCAAAAAATATTTGAATAAATTCTAATTTTGGATCTGTTAGTGCAATTAAAATAGTAGATGCAATGACAGTTGTTACAGAACCAATAAAAACTCCAACAGCTTTTAAAATGACATTTATTGCTATCTTGCGATCGTACAATAAAACCTCTTCTTTTCCCTGAAGAATTGCCTGAGTACAACTGGTCAGAACTCTTAAAGTTGTCGTTTTAAGTCCGCCTCCTGTACCGCCTGGGCTTGCACCAATAAACATGAGTGCAATCATAATAAACAAACCAGCATTTGTCATTTTACCTATATCTATGGTATTAAATCCAGCAGTTCTAGGAGTTACAGATTGAAACCAAGCGACTAATAATTTGTCAGGCAAACTCAAATTACCAAAAGTTTCCGGATTTCTTAATTCAACAAAGAAAAACGCAACTGTCCCAAGGACTAAAAGAATTAATGTTGTGCTAGTAGCAACTTTAAAATCTAGAGATAAGAAGAGATTTGTTTGTTTTTTGAGTAGGCGATGCTCCAGCAGGGAGCCGCGCAAGGCGCGATCGCGCAACCAAAAGTAACTTTCTAAAATGACCTGATAACCAATACCCCCAAAGATAATTAATACCGTTATCGTGAAGACAACTAAAAACGATGATTGGTATCCAATTAAGTTATCTTTAAACAAACTGAAACCAGCATTATTCCAAGCGTTAATGCTATGAAAAATCGCTAACCAAAGTCCTTGATTCCATCCATACTTGGGAACAAAAGCGAATAGTAATAAAAAGATACCTGTGATTTCAAAAATCAACGTTGTTGCAATAATAGAGCGGATAATTTGAGCACTCCCTTGCATTCCAGGTCTGTCTAAAGCTTGTTGAATGGCAACTTTTTGTCGTAGGTCAAATTTACGACCAATAAGCATAATCAAAAATGTGGTGGTTGTCATATAGCCTAAACCACCAATTTGTGCTAAAAGCGCAATAAAGAATTGACCCCAAAAAGAGAAATAGCTGCCTGGATCTACCACTGATAAGCCTGTCACACAAACTGCTGATGTTGAGGTGAATAAAGCAACTATTGGGTTATTCCACGCACCATCACTGGTAGAAAAAGGCATCATCAGCAGGATAGTTCCTACAATAATGACTGCGAGAAATCCTAAGCAAATCGTCCGAGAAACAGTCATAGAAATTAGTCTTTGTTATAACGCTTTATAGTTATATAAAGATAGTTGTCTTTCGCCATAAGCAAAAACATCCTAATCTAATTAAAAACACACATGGTAGCCTACTGTATGTGTTTATTTATGTCTTCATTATTGCTTGCGTTATGAGTCCAACACTTTACGAGCAAATTCAGCAGTTTTACGATGCTTCCTCCAGTCTGTGGGAACAGGTTTGGGGCGAACATATGCACCACGGTTACTACGGTGCAGATGGTACACAGAAAAAAGAGCGTCGTCAGGCGCAAATTGATTTAATTGAAGAAGTTATCAGGTGGACAGGAGTCCAACAAGCTGAGAACATTTTGGATGTCGGTTGTGGAATTGGTGGAAGTTCTCTGTATCTGGCAGGAAGATTTAATGCTAGAACAACAGGAATTACTCTGAGTCCAGTACAAGCTGCAAGAGCAACAAAACGCGCTTCTGAGTTTGGGTTGAGTGCAAGAAGTCATTTTCAAGTGGCTGACGCTCAAGCAATGCCTTTTACTGATAACTCTTTTGATTTAGTATGGTCACTAGAATCTGGTGAGCATATGCCGGATAAGAGCAAGTTCTTGCAAGAGTGTTATCGTGTGCTGAAACCCGGTGGAACCTTGATTATGGTGACTTGGTGTCATCGACCAATTGATAATTTACCCCTGACGGCGGATGAGGAGAAGCACTTAGCTGAGATTTATCGAGTGTATTGTTTGCCTTATGTGATATCTTTGCCACAGTATGAGGTTATTGCTCGTGAATTAGGGTTACAAAATATTCGGAGTGCTGATTGGTCGAAGGCTGTTGCTCCTTTTTGGGATGTTGTGATTGATTCGACGTTTTCTCCAATGGCGATTTGGGGTTTGCTGTGTTCGGGTTGGGGTACTATTCAAGCTGCGCTGTCTTTGGGGTTGATGAGTAGGGGTTATGAACGCGGGTTGATTCGGTTTGGGTTGTTGTGTGGGAATAAGTAACGATTAGCAACAAGACAAGCCAGTGCGTTGGGCGGGCAACGAACGCCCGACTTGTAGACGCCGGAGGCGGTGAGACAGCGCTGCAGGAGGGTTTCCCGACCTAGGCGACTGCGTAAGCGCAAAGCGCACGCCAAGGGCGAACGCGTAGCGTCTCCGCAGGAGATACCCGAAGGGCTTCCCGCTTTCTTAGCACCTGGCGTGCCAAGAACGCCAAGACAAAAACGCCAAGAGGAGAAAAGAGAATGGATCAGGTTTCATCAAGAGGGTTTCAGGGGAATTGGTTTTATAGTTTTTGGAAGTTTTCGCGTCCGCATACGATTATTGGGACGAGTTTGAGTGTGTTGGGGTTGTTTTTGATTGCTGTTGCTGTTAGCGATGGTAGTTATTCTTTATTTCCCCTTTTGGGTGCATGGGTTGCCTGTTTGTGTGGCAATATTTACATTGTGGGGCTGAATCAACTTGAGGATGTGGCAATTGACAAGATTAATAAGCCTCATTTGCCTGTTGCTGCTGGGGAGTTTTCTTTAACGACTGGCAAATGGATTGTCGCTGTGACTGGTGTTTTGGCGCTGGTTGTTGCGTTGCTTCAAGGATCATTTTTATTTGGAATGGTGGCGATTAGTTTGGCGATTGGTACTGCTTATTCTTTGCCACCTATTCGTTTGAAGAGATTTCCGTTTTGGGCGGCGGTGTGTATTTTTTCGGTGCGTGGGGCGATTGTGAATTTAGGACTGTATTTGCACTACAGTTGGGTTTTTGAAAAGAGTTCGTCAATTACAGCGGCGGTATGGGTGTTGACGGTGTTTGTTTTGGTTTTTACTTTTGCGATCGCCATCTTCAAAGATGTCCCTGATATGGAAGGTGACTTACTGTACAATATCAAAACTTTGACTCTCCAAATCGGTAAGCAAGCCGTTTTTAATCTTGCTCTTTGGGTGATTACTGTTTGCTATTTGGGGATGATTGGAGTTGGTGTGTTGCGGCTGGCTGAGGTGAATTCTGTTTTTTTGGTGATGACTCATCTCGTCGCGCTAGTTTTGATGTGGTGGCGGAGTAGACAAGTTGATTTGCAAGAGAAAAGTGAAATTGCTCGTTTTTACCAGTTCATTTGGAAATTGTTTTTCTTAGAGTATCTGATTTTCCCTATGGCTTGTCTTTTGGCTTGAAGATTTCAATAAAATATTACGAACAATCCAATTTATAAAAGTGAGGTAAGTAAGTGTAAATAATTAAACGCGAATTGATATTCTGTTTATTTACGCCCATCTACTTATCATTAGTAAAAAAAATAGAAATTACTTTAATACCTGTTACCCGGAACATAGGTTTTGTCGGTTTTTCTGTTGTCACAAATTCAGAAGCACTAACCGAAAGTGCTGCTGCTATATGTAGTGCATCCATTGCTGCCAAACCATCTAGTTGCCAATGCTGCATCTAGGAGCGAAAAACCCCCACATAACTGACAAAAATTCTTAAATTCTATTTGCTGCTTTTCTAGTTGGTTTGTAAAAATATCGGAATTCGCTGCTCGATATCGTAACTCGTTACAAAAACTTCTTTGAGATTATTTTCTAGAGGAGCATTACCAAAATATTGCCTTAAAATTTCTTCTTTGCTTTCGGAAGGATGTTTTGGCTGAAGAAATATATCCTCTAATGGGCCAAGTAGTCTTTCAAACAATAGCTCATAAAATATTTCTACCCCATACTCAAGAAATAGCTGTAAAAGAAAGATCCTCAGCAGTGTATTCAGCTACTGGCAAGTTATCAGATACATCGGAAGTTAATCGCGGTTTAGTTAGTCCAAGTGCTAAAATTCCGCCACTGGAAGTGCCAGTAATTAAATCAAACAAACTGAATATAGGCTTTTGTGTCCGCCTTTCAATTTCTGCTAGGAGTAATGCAGGAATAATGCCCCGAATACCGCCTCCATCAATGGAAAGTATTTTATATTTGGGACGGGCTTTTGTATTCATGGTTTCTGGCGATTCTTCCCGAGTTAATATTTGTGCTTGTTGGATATTGACGGGATCTTCAGTTTGGTCTGTTTTGGTTTCCTCGTCATGTGGTTCGAGAGCGATCGCAGTTGGAATAATCTCGGGTTCTTCGCTGTTTATTTCTGTCTGTTGAATTTCCTTTGGTTGGTTTTCGTCGTCGCTTACTAACGATACCGTTGCTGCTAATAAATTTGTAGTTAGTGGTGAGATATTTTCTTCAGGAATAACTCCTGTCTCAGTTTGGATCTCTTGTTGAATATTTTCTTGATTGGATGATTCTGCTACAAATGGAACTGGATTTGATGATTATGTTGCGAATGGAATTTCTGCTAAAGTCCAAATAGGATTACCACGAAAATTTCCTTGATAGGACTTTCCCTTTTGGTTTTTGACAGTTGTACCTTGCCCTTCCTCTAATTTCCAGTAAGCCACTAATCCTTCTTCATCTCCGACTATTAGCCCACAACGATGAGTCTGGATTTATGCTTGAGTACAAGGATAATTCCAAACGCTAATGTTTGCTAATTGTCCTTTGAAATAGACTTGTTTATGTAACGTTGCTCCCAGGATTGTAGAACTTGTGGCTTTGTTGAAAGATGAACCTCTAAGAGAATCGTTGTATTCACGCTCGTCAAGATATACGGTTAGCTGACCACTATTAAAAACAATAGCAAAAAAGTGCCATTGTCCTATAGTTAATTCTCCTTGCCCAAAGGTTTTGATATTTTTACTAACACTTTCATCAATGTAGATATCTAGGCTTCCTGCTTCACTGATGCCGAATTCAAAATTATCGCTATATCTCTCTGAAGAACGGGCAAAAAATACATTGCGCGTCCCGTAACTAGTGGCTTTCTTTGTTAATTCATGTGGAATTACCCATCCTGAAACTGTAAAAGCTGAACTTCCTTGAGCGAAAACGCCGCCAATATCGTTTCTGCCAAAATCTATATAATCATTTAGTCCATCAAATGTTAAAACTGTTTGTGTATTTACTAGGTTTCTCACAAGAGTTTCATCTCCAAATATTAATAATTTGTACTTTTAAATAAGGTGTTTAATATTAATGAACTTCTTCGTTAATATTAAACACCTTTAAAAATAGAAGACAAGAAAAATACACAAGGCTCAATCCCCTAATTTTTATTAATTCAGTAATACTTCTGCGATCGCCGGCGAAATGGGGCAGTGTGGTGAATATATCTCCATCCAAAAAAATTCCCCGACTGGGTTAACTTCGAGGAATACATGGCGACCATCGGGGGTGACAATAATATCAATTGCTCCATAGTTTAAGCCAAAAGAAGCCATAGTGAACAAGAAAAACCCCAATTTTTTAAAAAAGTCGGGGTTCTGAACAAGGACAATTTTTACAAATCAAAATAGAAAACTATTCTTTCACAGGCGAGAATTCAACAGATTGAACAGATTGTCTAACCGCTAAACTCTCAGCCATTTCAACACACTTGAGTTCTTGTCATAGGGGTACGTCAAGCCATTCCTAGTAGTAATAGAATCTCCTTTGCTTGCCTTACTTCTAATAGTGTTAATGGAATAGTTAGTTAATTGACTTATTTCCTTATGAGTGAGCTTTTCACTTGTGATTGTTTCTGTCAATATTTGAGATTCATTTTGCGACTCACTATTAGGCGCGCTTTGAATATTTATTGCTTTTTGATTTCGATAATCCTGCACAGTCACAAGTTGCCAGTTGGAATCTTGTGAAAGTTCCAAAACCCATTGATGATAATCAAACAGACTTTCCCGATGCCCAACACTGATAAATGTTGTTTTCGTTAGTTGTAGTTTTTGATACAAGCTTTCCTCATTTTGCAAATCTAAAGCACTCGTTGCTTCATCTAATATAGTAAAGCTAGGATGAGTAACTAACAGTCGTGCAAAAGCCAAGCGTTGTTGTTCTCCTATCGATAATATATTCTCCCAAGGAACTTCTGTATCAAAGCCATCGACTCGACTGAGTAAGTTTTGTAGGTTGACCTGTTGCAAAACTTCTTTGAGTTCTGCATCAGTCATTTGACGACTGGTATTAGGATAGAGCAATTGTTCGCGCAAAGTTCCCAAAATTATGTAAGGACGTTGGGGTAAAAATAAAACTTCCTCTAAAGGAGGTCGCACCAGACGACCAGTCCCCGCGTTCCATAAACCAGCGATCGCTCTTAATAGAGAACTTTTACCTCGACCACTAGGGCCGACAATCAATAAACCTTCTCCTGGTTGAACAGACAACGATAAATCTTCAACGATTACCTGTTCATAGTTGGGCGTTTGTAAGGTGACATTTTCAAAAGCAAGATGCTTTTCTTCTATTATTTTAATAGTACTGATATTTTCGGGTTGCTTAGTTACTTCTTCTGAAGCATCTGAAAAGTCAGATAAACGCTCAACATAGCTAGAAAATCTTCCCGAAGTTCCAAATTCATTAATTCAATCTGCCATAGCGTTAGCAAACAAACCAGTAGCTAAACTGGCTTGACCAACTTGTCCGAAATCAATTTCACCATTAATATATAATGGTCCCAGTACTAGAAACGGAAATATTTGGATAATAGCCTGATATCCTCTGTTAAAAATTTCCTTACCTCTTTCCCAATTAATCTTGCGTTCAATATTTTTTAGGACATTACTGAATCGGCGCTGAATTATATTTGATTCTTGCTTTTCTCCTTGAAAAAAAGCTATCGATTCAGCGTGATTACGAAGATGAGTTAGGGAATAATTATATTCAGCTTTAAGTTCAAGTTCCTCTTGATTAATCTTATTCAATTCTTGAGTTAAATAAATAGCAATCAAATTTCCTATAACCGTATAAACAAGCATAACAATAGCGATCTGTTGGGAAATTGACGAAACAATTACTAAAAAAGCCGTCATTTCCAGCACTTTTTCTAAGAAAGTAGCTGAAAACGAGGTGGTAATCCACTCTCCTTGGGGTGTGTATACTTCTAATCCTCCTCCTTGATCCTGAAATAGTAAGGTGATGCTGCCCAAATCAGTGTGTTCAAAAAAGCGAGTTTGTCCTAGTTTTGGCGCTTGGGAAATGTTGGGATAGTAATTGAAAACTCCGGCGTGGTTTTGCTGAGAATGTAAATCGGTAAAGTAGGAATTTGGTAGTTGCAGGGCGATCGCCAATGCTTCTAGTATATTCAAAGCACATTCTTGGCTAGCTTGAAAGAATTGCTGCAAAACTTGACGAAATGCCGGCGGATTTTCTGGCCATTGATTAGGGACATCCAATGACTCTGTATAATCATCAGCCCCGGATTTGTTTGGGTCAAATTCAATAGTATTTATCTAAAAATAGAATTGAATCTTCTGCCATTGCCTGATTCAAGAATTATTCCTCACGCATTACAGCAATTTTCAGGTAATTGAACCACAAACTACGGTAAGCTGGTAGTAAAGTAATTGTTAGATTCGATGCCAGTATCTTATTCAGGTGATTTGCGTCGTCGCGTGATTAGAGCTTGGGAAGC
>JAESGJ010000237.1_pt1 | contig 62243 bp, 58 predicted proteins | sample 9266241 | NCBI WGS metagenome assembly JAESGJ01 (sample SAMN14514841, study PRJNA621669) | algae metagenome | isolation source: Brasilonema octagenarum HA4186-MV1 and co-occurring heterotrophs from wet... | place: USA: Manoa Valley, Hawaii | collected 2009-07-20
AGGAAGAAGGAATTCTTCCTCTCCCCGGACCCCTCACCATCATCTTTTTCTATCAGTTGGAGTCATTCGGCTGACGGTGCGCCTCGGGTCATCGACCCGAGGCGACTGCAAAAGCCGAACAAGCGCTCTTCAACAAGAGACCCCACTGATCCGGGGCATCCACGGCAGTCAGAAGGGGTTCCAAGGGCCTCAGGCCCTTGGCGGGTGGAGGGCAGAGCCCTCCCCTATGAACCCCATCCCCCTCAGGACGGCGTGATCTTCCCCGCCTCCACCACCCGCCGCCAGCGGGCGATCTCGCCCTCCTGGAAGGTGGCGAACTGGGCTGGCGTGCTCGCCACCACCTCGAAGCCCAGCTCGTCCATCCGCTTCGCCACATCCGCCGAGCGCAGCGCGGCCGCGGCCTGGGCGTGGATCCGTTCCATCAGCGCCGGCGCCATCCCCGCCGGCCCGCCGAGTGCCTGCCAGGAATAGACCACGAAGTCCCGCAGCCCCGCCTCGGCGCCGGTCGGCACGTTCGGCAGCAGCCGGTGCCGCCCCTCCGCCGTGATCAGGATCGGCTTCACCCGCCCATCCGAGATCTGCGGCAGGATCGAGCCGAGGTTCTGGTAGGACAGCTGCACGTTCCCCGCGATCAGGTCCGTCGTCGCGGGCGCGCCGCCCGCATAGGGCACATGGGTGATGTCGGTGCCCGTCAGCTGCTTGAACATCTCCATCGTCAGATGGTCCGAGGAGCCGACGCCCGAGGTGGAGTAGGAGGCCCGGTTGGCCTTCAGCCAGGCGATGAGCGAGGGCAGGTCATTCGCCGGCACCTGCGCCGGGTTCACCACCAGCACGTTCGGTGTCCGCACCGTCTGGCTCAGCCCGGTCAGCTGCTTCACGGGGTCGTAGCCCAGGTTCGGCCGCAGCGCGACGTTGATGGCCCAGGTGCTGATCGGGGCGTGCATCAGCGTATGCCCGTCCGGCGCACTGCGGATCACGGCCCGCGCGCCCAGCTCGCCGGTGGCCCCCGGCCGGTTCTCCGCCACCACGGGCTTCCCGATCGCCTGCGCCAGCGGCACTCCCATGGCCCGCGCCACGATGTCGGAGGAGCTGCCCGGCGCGAAGGGCACGATGATGGTCACCGGCCGCGCCGGCCATTCCTCCTGCGCCAGGGCGGGGCGCGCGGCGGGAAGGGCGGAAAGGATCGCGGGGGCGGGCAGGAGGCGCAGAAGGGCGCGGCGGTTCATGGGCATTGTCCTCCAGCGGTTATGTTGTCTGACAAGTTAGGGCCATCCCCCGCCGCAGGCCAAGCCCGGCTTTCACACCTTCCCGTGCCCGGTTTCCGCGGGCCCGAATGCCACGCGCCCGAAGCCCGGGCACCCGGTCCGGCCGAAGCCGTCAGCCAGCCCCGAGCGCGATGAACACCCGCGCCGCCGGCGGCCAGGCCTCCACCAGATCCACCCGCCAGTGCCAGGCCGCCCCCGCCGCCAGGGCGAGGAGAAGAACCGAAGCCCCCCAGGCCAGCCCCGCCACCCGCCCACCGCTCCGCCCTTCCGGCGCCCCGGCTTCCGCGGTCTCCGCGGCGGCGGAGGGCGAAGGGGAGGGCAAAGGCGCGGAGGACGGACGCGGTGGCGGCTCGCCGGCCTCGAAGGCCTGGGGCGGCGCGGGCGCATCCATCGGCACCGCCGTGTCGCCGGCCTCATCCTCCCCGCCGGGCGCCTCCGGCACCCAGCTCGCCCCGCAACGGGCGCAACGCACGCTGCGTCCCTCCGCCACCCGCGCGGCCAGGGCGGGGGGCAGGTGGTATTCGGCGGCACATTCGGGGCAGGCGACACGCATGGCCCAGGATGATCGCCCCATCCAGGTTAAGGCAACGCTCCCAAGCCGCCCGAAGCCCGTTTCCGCGCCGGAACGCCGGGAATTCCGCCCCACCCGGCCCCATCGCCGCCCCGCGTCACCATCGCGCTACGGCATCGACATCACACCGCCGCTATCCCTTCGGGCGCCGGCATGGCACATCGCGGCCATGGTGCGCTTCAGCCAGGTCGGGCTGCGCTACCCCGATCCCACCCGTGGCGCGGCGGGGGAGCGGGACACGCTGCGCGACCTCTCCTTCACCCTGCCCCAGGGTTCCTTCACCTGGCTCACCGGCCCCTCGGGCGCGGGGAAGACCTCGCTCCTGCGCATGATGCAGCTCGCCCTCCGCCCCACGCGGGGCGAGGTCGAGGTCCTGGGCGTCCCGCTCTCCCGCGCCAAGCGGGCCGACCTGCCGAAGCTCCGCCGCCGCATCGGCGCGGTCTTCCAGGAATTCCGCCTCCTCCCCTACCTCACCGCCTTTGACAACGTGGCCCTCCCCCTGCGCCTCGCCGGCCGCGCCGAGGCCAGCCTGCGCCCGGATGTTGCCGAGATGCTGCGCTGGGTCGGGCTGGAGGGGCGGGAGGAAGCCCTGCCCCAGCAGCTCTCGGGCGGGGAGCAGCAGCGCGTCGCCATCGCCCGCGCCGTCGTCACCCGCCCCGCCCTGCTGGTGGCCGACGAACCCACCGGCAATCTCGACGCCGTCCAGGCCCGCCGCCTGATCCTCCTCCTGGCCGAGATGAACCGCCTCGGCGCCACCGTGGTGGTGGCCACCCATTCGCAGGAGCTGATCGCCCAGCATCCGGGCCATGTCATGCATCTGGAAGCCGGCCGGATCACCGCCCTGACCCCCTGGCCCTATGCCCCGCCCGAGGAAACCCTCCCGGAACCCACGCCCGAGGCCTGGGCCACCCCGCCCGACGAAGCCGCCGACGAATCCGCCGCCCCCCTGCCCCAGGGCTTCGCCCTGGACCTCAGCGCCCCCGAGCCCGAGGCCGGCTGGGTCGAGGAGATCCCCCCCGACGAGGAGGAGGAGGAGGGGCCGGCGCCGCTCCCCCCCATGCCCGAGCCCCCGCGAAGCCCCGCCCGCCCTGCCGCGCGCAGCATCTGGCCCAGCATCCGCCCCGGCTCCCATCGCGGGCCGCCCCATGGCTGAACGCCGCCGCCGCATCGCCCGGGACCCGCTCGGCCTCCGCCGCGCCCTCTCGGACCGCCTCCTCCCCGGCCTCGTGGCCGCCATGGCCCTGCTGGCCGCCCTCGCCCTCGCTGGCGCCCGCGGGGCGGACCGCCTGGCCGACCGCTGGCAGGCCGGCGCCGCCGCCGCCGTCACCGTCCAGGTGCCCGACCCCACCCGCGGCCGCATGGAGCTGGCCCTCGAGATGCTGCGGGCCGATTCCGTCGTCGCCCGCGCCACCGAGGTCAGCCCGGAGCGCGTGGGCGAGCTTCTCCGCCCCTGGCTCGGCGACGCCCCCTCCCTCATCCTCCCGGGCGTCATCGAGCTGCGCCTCGCCGCCGCTCCGGAAGCCCTGCCCCGCCTCGCCGAACGCCTCGCCGAGGCCGTGCCGGGCGCCGAGCTGGAATCCCACGGCCTCTGGGTCGCCCGCCTCTCCGCCCTGGCCCGCTCCGTCCAGGGCGTCGCGCTGGCGGTGCTCGCCCTCGTCATGGGCGTCGCCGTCGCCGTCGTAGCCGTCGCCACCCATGCCGGCCTCGCCGCCCGGCGGGAGGCGATCGGCGTCCTCCACGACCTCGGCGCCACGGACCGCGCCATCGCCGGCCGCTTCGCCCGCCGCGTCGGCCTCCTGGCCGGGCTCGGCGCCCTGGGCGGCGCGGCTCTGGCCGTGCCCACCCTCGCCGCCCTCTCCGGCCTCGCCATGCCCCTCTTCGGCGGGGAGGCACCGGCCGCCGGCCTCCTGGCCCAGCTCCCCTGGGCCATGCTCGCCACCCTGCCGCCCGTCGCGGCCCTCATCGGCTGGGGCACCGCCCAGGCCACCGTCCGCCGCTGGCTCAGGCGCCTGCCGTGACGGGGGTGGCCACCCTGCGCCGGCCCTGGCGGCGCCTGCCGCTGCTCACCGGCACGCTGGCCCTGCTGGTCGTCACGGGGGCGGGGGGATTCCTCTGGTTCCTCCACCGCGTCGCCACCCCCTGGCCCGAGCCGCCCCCCACCGCCGGCATCGCCGTGCTGACCGGCGGGCCGGACCGGGTGGAAACCGGCCTCACCCTCCTCGCCAACCGGCCGGAGGCGAGGCTCATCATCTCCGGCGTCGGCCCCGATTCCACCCTCTCGGACCTCGTGCGGGAATCCGGCGCGGGGGAGGCCGGCATGGCGCCCGAACCCCTGTCCCCCCGCGTCACCCTCGGGCGGGAAGCCACCAGCACCCGCGGCAACGCGCGCGAGGTCGCCGCCTGGTCCCGCGCGACCGGCACCCGGGAGATCACCGTCATCACCGCCGGATTCCACATGCCCCGCGCCCTGCTGGAACTGCGGCGGGACCTGCCGGACGCGGTCCTGCACCCCCACCCGGTCGGCCCCCACCTCGCCCGCCCGCTGCCCATGCTGCGGGAATACGTGAAGCTCGTCGGCGCCGCCCTCGGCCTTTCCACCTTCACCGAGCGCGCCCCGCGCGCCCGCCCGGAGCGCCCGGCCCGATGAACGCGATCCGCTCCGCCCTGTTCAACCTGCTCTTCTTCGCCACCACCGCCCTCACGGTGCTGTTCGGCCTGCCCCTGCTCGCCTTCCCGCCCGCGGCCATGCACGCCTATCTCCGCGCCTGGGCCCGGCTGATGATCTGGCTCCTGCGCGTCGTCTGCGGCATCCGCCTGCGCGTCACGGGGGCCGAGAACCTCCCCATCCACGGCGCCGCCCTCATCGCCGCCCAGCACCAGTCCGCCTTCGACACCGTGGTCTGGCACGCCCTGCTGCCCCGCCCGGCCTATGTGATGAAGGCGGAGCTGATGCGGATCCCGGGCTGGGGCGCCATGGCCCGCCATGTCCACTCCATCCCAGTGGACCGGGAAGGCGGCGCCGCCGCCCTCAAGCGCCTCGTCCGCGCCACGCGGGAAGCCGCGGCGGCCGGCTACCAGGTCGTCATCTTCCCCGAAGGCACCCGCTCCGCCCCGGGGGAGGTCGCCCCCTGGCAGCCCGGCTTCGCCGCCATGGCCGCCGCCACCGCCCTGCCCGTCGTCCCCGTCGCCACCGATTCCGGCCGCTTCTGGGGCAAGCGCGCCTTCACCAAGCAGCCCGGCATCCTCACCGTCGCCGTCCTGCCCCCCATCCCCCCCGGCCTGCCCCGCGCGGAACTCACCGCCCGCGCCGAAGCCGCCGTCGCCGCCGCCTCCGCCGCCCTCACCGCCCCTGTGGACAAAACGGTGGAATAGACGAACGCCCCGCCTTCGACCGCGCCGGAAGACTCCCGGGCAAGGCGTTGTGGAGTCACGGTTTTTGACGACTCCAAACACCCTGTGGATATCGTTTTAACGCCTGTTATCAATGAGTTAAGAAGATTCCTGGGCGAATCCGGGGAGTCCGCGGAACAAAGAGCGGACTCACCGCCCCCTGAGGGCCGGTCAATCCCCGTGCCTGTGGGTAAGTCGAGGGAAAACCTCATCCGCCCGGCCCTGTCGCCCTCAAGCCTCACCGGGGGCTCCGAAGCCGTCCGACCCGCGCCCGTCAACCCTCTGGAATGATACGGAATCCCAAGAATCCGCGGTGGCGGGATTCAGCCGGGCCGCGCCGCCGGCGCCAGCAGCGCCGCGATCCGGTCCAGCCCCGCATCCCGCACCCCCAGCGCCCGCAGATGCGCCACCGTGTTCAGCAGGTAATCGCGGTTCGGCCCCATCACCCCATGCCCCCGGGCGATGGCGGCCGCCGCCGCATCCGGCGGCAGCGCCCCGCAATAGGCATCCGCCCGCCGGTCCGCCACGAAGGTCACGGCCCGCCGCACCCCGCTCCCATCCAGCAGCCGCACGGCCAGCAGGCGCCGGTGATACACCCCGCCCGACATCTCCCGCTCGTCCAGATAGGCCAGCACCCCCGCCGCCTCTGCCGCCGCCACCCGGAAGGCCACCCCCCGGCACGCCCCGCCCCGGTCCAACCCCAGCACCAGCCCCGGCACCTCCGGCGTGCCCCGATACCGTTCGGAACGGATGCAGAATCGCCGGTGAAACCCGCGCAGCAGCGCCGGATGCGCCGATTCGAAGCCGAAGCCCGGCTTCCAGATCAGCGACCCATAGCCGAACACATACAGCCACCCATCCGCATCCAGCAGCGGCGCGGGATCCAGCTCGGCAACATCCAGCACAGGCGGGTGGGAAGGGGCGGTGCTCATGGCGTTCGCCTACGAAGATAGGGCAGGCCCCGCCGTTCCGCAGCCCGGCGCGCCACACTTCGGGCCACACCCTGGGCAACCGGCCCGGCCCGGCCCCATATGGCGAAGCCGTGAGCGACATACCGCCCCCTCCCTCCCGCCCCCGCCGCGCCTGGCTCCGCCCCGGCCGCCTCCTGCTCCTCGCCGGAACGGCCCTGCTGGTGCTGGCCTTCGCCCACAGCCTCGTCTGGCACTGGATGGGCACCCGCCTCCAGGCCGGCTACGACGCCTGGGCCCAGGCCCGCCGCGCCCAGGGCTGGCGGATCGAGCACGGCACCCCCACCCGCGGCGGCTGGCCCTTCTCCGCCACCCTCCGCCTGCCGGAATTCCGCCTCTCCGGCGGCCAGGCCACCATCCCCGGCGGGCTGGACTGGTCCGCCCGCGCCGTCATCCTCCGCGTCGCCCTCCACAGCCCCGGGGAACTCCGCATCGCCGCCGGCGGCCCCCAGCGCCTGCGGCTGGACGGCACCGAAATCCCCTTCGCCGCCGACCGCCTCACCGCCAAGCTCCCCCTCCAGGCGAATGTCATCCCCCGCGGCGGCGAGTTCGACGCCCTGCGGCTGCGCATCGGCACCGCCGCCGGCGGGCTGGAAATCGCCAACGCCCACCTCACCCTCGACAGCCGGATGACCGCCATCGAGGGCGAACCCGCCATCAGCCTCGAAGGCGAGGCCGAGAACGTCACCCTCCCCGTCACCAGCCCCCTCGGCCGCGTGCTCCGCAGCCTGCGGATCGAGGCCGCCCTCACCGGCCCGCTCCCCGGCGGCCGCAACCCCACCGCCCGCGCCGCCACCTGGCGCGACGCCGGCGGCACCCTCGAACTCCGCCGCCTGGACCTCGCCTACGGCCCCGCCACCGCCCAGGCCTCCGCCACCCTCGCCCTCGACGACCAGCTCCAACCCATGGGCGCCGGCACGCTGAAACTCACCGGCGCCGAAGCGGTGCTGGACGCCCTGGCCCAGGCCGGCCTCGTCACCCCCCGCAACGCCAACCTCGCCCGCCGCGTGGTCACCCTCCTCGCCCGCCCCCCGGCGGAAGGCGAACCCCCCCAGCTCGAAGTGCCCCTTACCCTCGAAGGCCGGGGCCTGGCCGTGGCGCGCATCCCCGTCGCCCGCATGCCGCCCCTCCTCTGGCCCGGACCGGCCGAACGGGGGGGCCCAGGGCCCTGAAAGGGGAGGGCTCCGCCCTCCACCCGCCAAGGGCCTGAGGCCCTTGGAACCCCATCGGACTGCCGTGGATACCCTGATCGAAGGGGCCTCTGCCCCTGATCCTGCCTTTGCAGTCGCCTCGGGTCATCGACCCGAGGCGCACCGTCAGCCGAGTGATTCCAACTTCTAGAAAAAGATGATGGGTCGAAGGCACTGCCTTCGACGGGTCCGGGGAGAGGAAGAATTCCTTCTTCCTCTCCCCGGGACCGACCCACACCTCAGAACAACCGCAACAACCGGTCGATATAATCCAGCTCCTGCGTCGGCCGCTCCCGCTCCGCATGCCGCCGCCGCAGCTCCTCCTGCAGCCGCCGCGTCCGCAGGATTTCCGCCTCGTCCGGCACCCGCGTATCGCCGCCTTCCTCCGAGGTCCCGGTGCCCTCGCGCAGCCGGCGGCCCAGCGGATCGCGTCCCTCGCCATTCTGGGCCAGCTGGTCCTGGCCTTCGCCGCCCTGCTCGCCGCCCTCGGCCATGGCGTCGCCCTGGCCTTCCCCTTCCTGGCCCTCGCCTTCCTGCGGCTGGTCCGGCCGGCCGAACTGGCGCTGCATCCGCTGCGCCATCTGCCGCCCGCCCTCGGAAAGCTCGCGGATCGCGCGTTCCTGGTGCGGGCGCGGATCCGCCCCGCGCCCCAGGGCTTCTGCGCTCTCGCGCATCGCCTGGTCGGCCCGGCCCAGCGGGGCGGGCACATCCCCGGTCAGGTCCCCATGCTGCTGCATCAGCTCGCCCAACGCCCGCCGCAGGGCCCGCTGGGTGCGCGCATCGGCCGGGGCTTCCGGCGCCGCCTCGGCCGGCGGTTCGGGCGGGCGGGTCCGGTTCCAGGGATAGTTCATCCGCCGCTCCCGCTCCTGGCGGGCCGCATCGGTCTCGGCCCGGCGGTGCGCGCCGTCCAGCAGGCGGGATTCCCGGCGCACCATGTCCTGGATCACGCCCATCTGCTGCTGCCCGCGCTGCCGCTGCTGCCGGCGCTCCTCGCGCTGGTTCTGGGCCATCTGCCCGTTCTCCAGCTCCTCCAGCATCCGCTCCAGCTCGGCCAGCTCGCGCTCGGCCTCCTCGGGCCGGTCCTGGCGGTTCTGCTCGCGCATCCGCTCGGTGCGGCGCTGCGCCTCGCGCTGGTCCTGCGGGCGGGCGGCGTTCTCCTGCGGCGTCTCGCCATTCTCGCGCTGCAGCCGCTCGGCCAGCGCGTCCAGATGCCGCCGCACCGCCTCCCGCAGCTCCTGGATCCGGCGGTCCGTCTCCGTCCGCGCCGCGTCCCGCTCCGCCTCGCGCCGCTCGGCCTCCGCCTGGCGCTGCGCCTGCTCCTGGCGCTCGCGTTCAGCCTGCTCCTGGCGTTCCGCCTGCTCCTGCCGGGCCTGGTCGTTCTCGTTGCTACCGGGCGGCTGGTTCGGGTCCCGCTGCGCCTGCTGCCGCTCCTGCTCCGCCTGGCGCCGCGCCTCCTCCTCCCGCCGCTGCGCCTCCCGCGTCTCCTCGCGCTGCGCCTCGGCCCGCTGGCGCTCCTGCTCCTGGCGCTCGCGCAGCGCCTCCCGCAGCCGCTCGCGCACCTCGGCCAGCGCCCTGGAGGTCCGGTCGGCCCGGCCCTCCTCCAGCGCCAGCGCCGTGTCCCACAGGATCTGCTGGGCCTCGCCCACCGCCTCGGGCCGCCCATCCGCCTCCAGCCGCCCGCGGGCGGAACGCATCGCCAGCGCCGTCGCCGTGTCGTTCTCGAAGGCCTCGGGCCGCTCGGCAAGCCGGTCCAGCCCCTCCATCGCCGGCCGCCGCGCCTCCGGGTCCAGCGAAAGCCCCTTCCGCAGCAGGATCAGCCCGCGCGCCACCGGGTGGTTGAACCCCCGCTCCGGCAGGGTCATCGCCGCCTCGTCGGAATGGCCTTCCTGCCCCGCCCCATCCCGCGCCACCAGCCGGATCCGCACCGGCAGCCCCGCCCAGGGGTGGGAGGACAGGTCGGGCTGCGCCACGCCGCGCGGCGCCCGGGCCTGCCCGGCCGGAACCGGAAGGTCCACCGCCACCGGCGCCGCCCCGGGCCGCGCCGCGAGCCGGATCTCCGCCCCCGCCGCCGCCACGCCCCAGTCATCCTCGGCCCGCCAGGGCAGCCGCGTGGCCAGCCCGCGCGCCGATTGCGTCGGCGGCTCGGCGAAGGCGATCCGCGGCGGCGCATCCGCCTGCACCGCGATCGACCAGGCCGCGATCTCCCGCCCGCCCTGCCGGATGGAAAGCCGCCCGCCCGCCTCCAGCCCCGTCTCCACATTGTGGCTGCCGGGGCCCAGCGGCAGGAACACCGCCGCCGGCTGCCCGTCCCGCAGCAGCTCCGGCACGCCGCTCCCGCCCGAAAGCGCCGCGCGCAGCCGGCTCCCGGCCGGCACCGTCACGCCGCCCCCGGCGGGGTCGAGGAACACAGGCGGCGCCCCGGTATAGGAAGGCGGCGTCACCCAGGCCTCCAGCCGGGTGGCGAGCCCCGGGGGCGCCCCATGCGTCTCGGGCCACAGCGCCCGGCGCAGCCGCTCTGGCGCCTCCGCCCCCGCCATGGTGAGGGAGGCGACCAGCGCCACCGCCAGCCCCGCCCGCAGCGCCCGCGGGTCCCGCGCGGCCAGCCCGGGCCGGGGAAGCCCCGCCCGCAGCCGCCGGATCCGCGCCGCCTGCCGCGCCTGATGCGCCCGCCACAGCGCCAGCGCCGTCGGGTCATCTCCCGCCGGCCGGTCCTGCAAGGTCTCCAGCGGCCGGTGCGGCAGGCCGGAAGCCCGCTCCAGCCGCCGGTCCGCCGCCTCCACCCCCGGCAGGGCGAAGCCGCGCACCGCCCGCGCCAGCGCCACCACCAGCGCCGCGATCAACAGGGAAAGCAGCACCAGATGCGCCAGCGGCGGCAGCAGCAGGAAGGCGCCGGAAAGCGCGAGGACGAGAAAAACCCCGAGCACGGCCAGCACGGGCCACAGCCGGGGCCAGAGGTTTTCCCAGAACAGGGCCAGCCGCGCCCGCGCCCTCAGGCGGCCGAGCCGGCGGAGCACCGGGCCGGCCGAGGAGCCGTCCCGGTGAGGGGAGGGGTCGCGGGGGTCCGGCCCCGTCAAGCCGTCGCCCCCGAAGCATCCGGCGCCAGCCAATCCGGCACCAGCTGGTTCGCCAGCAGCGCCTCATGCGTCTGCCGCGGCCGCGTCACCGCCCAGCGATGCCCATCCACCAGCACCTCCGCCGCCAGCGGCCGGGCGTTGTAGGTGGAGGACATGGTGGCCCCATAGGCCCCCGCATCCAGGAAAGCGACCAGCGCGCCCGGCGGCAGGTCGGGCAGCGCCCGACCGCGGGTGAAGGTGTCCCCGCTCTCGCAGACCGGCCCCACCACATCGGCGGGCGAAAGCGGCGCGTGCAGCAGGTCCGGCGCCAGGGGCAGGATGCCGTGCCAGGCCTCGTACATCGCCGGCCGCACCAGGTCGTTCATCGCCGCGTCCAGCACCACGAAGCGCCGGTTCTGCCCCCGCTTCTGCAGCACCACGGAGGAGAGCAGCACCCCCGCCGGCCCGGCGATCCAGCGCCCCGGCTCCAGCATCACCGGCAGCCCCAGCGGCCCGAGCGTCGCCTGGATGGCCCCCGCCAGCGCGGCCGGGGAGGGCGGCAGCTCGTCCCGATAGGGAATGCCGAGCCCACCGCCGCAATCCAGCCGCTCCACCGGCAGCCCGCGCCCCATCAGCGCCTGGGCCAGCTCCGCCACCCGCGCATAGGCGGCCCGATACCCCGCCATCCCCTCGGTGATCTGGCTGCCGATATGCACCGCCAGCCCGATCGGCCGGATGCCGGGCAGGGAGGCCATGCGCGCATAGAGCGCCGCCGCATCCGTATAGGCGATGCCGAACTTGTTCTCCGCCAGCCCCGTGGAGATCTTGGCGTGGGTCCGCGCATCCACATCCGGGTTGATGCGCAGCGAAACCGGCGCCACCCGCCCCATGGCGGCGGCCACGGCGGAGATGCGCTCCACCTCTTCCGCGCTCTCGGCATTGATCTGGAGGATGCCCTCCTCCAGCGCCAGCGCGATCTCCCGCTCCGTCTTGCCCACGCCGGAGAAGACGATCCGCCCCGCCGGAATCCCGGCCGCGCGGGCGGCGCGCAGCTCGCCCTCGCTCACCACATCCGCCCCGGCCCCCTCGGCCGCGATCACCCGCAGCACCGCCAGGCTGTCATTCGCCTTGGCCGCGAAATGGATGGAGGCCCGCAGCCCCGCCTCCGCCAGCGCATCCCGCAAGGCGCCATGCCGGCGGCGCAGCGTGGCGGCGGAATAGACCCAGGTCGGCGTGCCCACCCGCTGGGCGATCTGCACCAGCGGCACGTCATCCATCACCAGCCCATCCAGCACATGGGCCTTCAGATGCGGCCGGCGGGCCAGAAGCTCCGCGAAGTCAGGGTCGGGCGTGTCGTAGACAGCGGGGAGCGGAGAAGCCATCCCCCTATTTTGGGGGCGCGGGGGCGCTGCGTGAAGCGTTACATGCCCCGCTTAATGGAATCATCGCTGCTGGTCTGTCCCGGGGAGAGGAAGAAGGAATTCTTCCTCTCCCCGGACCCGTCGAAGGCAGTGCCTTCGACCCACCATCTTCTTTTTCGAGTTTGGAATCGCCGGGCTGACGGTGCGCCTCGGGTCGATGACCCGAGGCGACTGCAACGGCAGGATCAGTACCCCTGACCAGAGACCCCTTCGATCATCGTATCCACGGCAGTCAGACGGGGTTCCAAGGGCCTCAGGCCCTTGGCGGGTGGAGGGCAGAGCCCTCCTTTTCATCAACCCCCAGCCCGCGCGAAGGCATAAGCCCCACCCCGCTCCAGCGCCCGCCGATAGGCCGGCCGCTCATGGATCCGCCTCAGGAACGCCCCCGGATTCGGCCGCCCCGCCCCGAAGGGGGAGCGGGAGGCCGCCGCCTCCAGCGGAAAGCTCATCATGATGTCGGCCGCCGTCATCTCCGGCCCGGCGAACCAGCCCGTCGCCGTCAGGGCCTCGTCCCAGTAACTCTTCAGCCGCTCCAGGTTCGGCGCCACGAAGCCCTTCTGCGCCCCGCCCGTGATCATCCGCGCTAGCGGCCGGATCAGCGCCGGCACCTTCCCCGGCAGCGCCCCCAGCACCAGCGTCATCACCAGCGGCGGCATGGCCGAGCCCTCCGCATGGTGCATCCAGTGCCGGAAGCGCCAGAAATCCGCGCTCCCCGCCGGCACCAGCCGCCCCGCCCCGTACCGGTCCAGGATGTATTCCACGATGGCCCCCGTCTCGGCGACCGTCAGCCCGTCCTCGGTGATGACCGGTGCCTTGCCCAGCGGATGCACCGCCCGCAGCTCCGGCGGGGCCAGCATCGTGGCCGGATCGCGCTCGTAGCGCCGGATCTCATAGGGAACCTCCAGCTCCTCCAGCAGCCAGAGCACGCGCTGCGAGCGCGAGTTGTTCAGATGATGAACCGTCAGCATTCCGCGGTGATCCCCGATCCCGCGAAGGCAGATAGGAGGCCCGGGGGAGAATACCTTCCCCCCCGGCCGCTTTTCACGCGCCCCAGTTCCGCGCCGTGAAGTCCATCGCGAAGGAGCCGGACGGCTTCCAGGCCAGGTCCCGCCGCTTGCCCGTCAGGTTCACCGTGCCGTGCAGCACCGTATAGGCCGGGTCCTCCCGCTCGCAGATCTCCAGCATCCGCCGCAGCGCCGCGCGGCGCTTCTCCAATTCGGTGGAGGATTGCAGCGCCTCCAGCGCCGCCGCCGCCTCCTCGTTCCGCCACTCGCCGCTCGCCCATTGCTGGCCGCTCGGCCCGAAGGCCGCCATCGCGCCCACGGGGTCGTTGAAGAAGGCGGTGTTGGAATTGTCGCGCAGCCCCCGCCCGCCATCGGCCTGCAGGATCTGCGACCAGTTCTCCTTCATGTCGATCCGCACGTTCAGCCCCGCCGCGCGCCAGCCCTCCACCAGGATCTGCGCCGTGGCCACCTGGTTGGTGTAGTAGTTGCTCAGCAGCCGGTAGGGGATCGGCTCGCCCTTGTAGTTGGCGTCCCGCAGCAGGCGCCGCGCCTCCGCCAGGTCGAAGCGCGGGCACTCCCAATCCGCCAGCATCATCGGCCCATAGAACTCGAACTGCATGCCCTTCGGCACCGGCGCCTGCCCGCCCCACAGCGCCTGCGAAATCGACGCGCGGTCGATGGAATGCGTCAGCGCGCGCCGCACCCGCGCATCGCGCAGCACGGGATGCGTCTTGTCGAAGGCCGTCACGCGGTGGTTGGCGATGGCACGCCCCACCACCTCATGCCGCGCGCTCGCCTGCACCACGGGAATCTGGTCCGGCGGCAGGTCGCAGGCGAAGTCGAACTCGCCCGCGCGCAGCCCGTTCACCCGCGCCGCCACCTCCGGCACCTGCACGAAGCGGATGCTCCGCAGCGGCGGCCGCCCGGCCCAATGGTCGTCGAAGGCCTCCAGCAGAAGATGCGATTCCGCCCGGTACTCCGCCACGCGATACGGGCCGCTGCCCACCGGCCGCCGCGCCCAGCCCAGCCAGTCCGGCGCCGCCTCGAAAGCCTGGCGGGAGATGATGGCGGCCGCCGGCCGCGCCAGCCGCCCCTCCAGCGTCACATCCGGCGTGCGGTTCACCAGCCGCACCGTGCGCGCATCCACCACCTCCATCCGCGCGAAGCCGGGGAAGGCCACCCTCGCGATGGCCGGCACCTCCGGCGGCGGCTCCTTCGTGCCCGCGCCGGAGGTGGTGGAGGTGAACATCCCGCCCGCCGGCACCGCGGCATTCCCGCGGCCCCACATGTGCTCCGTGCCGAAGGTGAAGGCCACATCCTCCGCCGTCACCGCGCGGCCGTCATGGAAGCGCGCCTCCCGCAGCCGCAGCTCCAATGTCCGCTCATCCAGGCGCCGCCAGGATTCCGCCAGCGCCGGCCGCAGCGAGAGGTCGCCGACCCAGTCCAGGTCGATCAGCGGCTCCAGGAAGCTCGCCACCACCCGCGTCATCACGTTGGACTGCTCGCGCAGCGGCTCCAGCGTGTTGGAGGTGCTGATGGTCTGCACCGCCACCGTGATGGCGGGCCGCTGATCCGCCTGGGCGATCGCGAAACGCGGCAGCGCCAGCGCGGAAAGCCCCGCCAGCCCAAGCCGGCGGCGCGTCGGAAGAAGAGGGTTCACGTTCGCTCATCCATCGGGGGGATGGCGGATTTCTCGGCCAGCCCGCCCGTCGCGATCCCGCGCGACGGGATGAAGCTTCGGTGTCCGATCCGTGGCCGCCGCGTTCCATCCCGCGCGCCGATCCGCCCCTATCCCGCCCCCGGCTCCGGCACCCGCAGCGGCTCCGCCCCGCCGCCATCCGAAGCCCCCAGCGCCGGCATGATCCCCTCCGCCAGCAGCGCATGCAGCGACGCCATATGCACGGGGTCGCGCGGCGCCGCGGGGTCGGAAAGCATCACCACGCAAAGCGCCATCTCCGGCACCACGTAGAGCATCTGCCCGCCATAGCCCCAGGCGAACAGCACCGGCATTCCCCGCGCCTGCCCGATCCACCAGCCATAGCCATAGAGCTGCCCACTCCAGGAGGAGCGCGTGCGCGGCACCCAGCTCTCCGCGATCCAGGCGGCGGGGATCACCCGCGCCCCGTTCCAGGTCCCGCCCTGCCGGTAGCACTCGCCGATCCGCAGCAGCGCCCGCGGCGCCAGGCGCATGTCGTTCCCGCCATAGTACCGCCCCTGCGGATCGCGCGGCCAGGGCGGCACCAGGATGCCCAGCGGCCCGCCCAGCCAGTCCCGCGCCAGCTCCAGCAGGCTCCGCCCCGCCGCCCGCGCCAGCGCCGCGCCCAGCAGATGGGTCGAGCCGGTGGAATACTGCATCCCGCTCCCCGGCTCCTCCACGAAGGGCCGCGTCAGCGCATAGGCCACCGGATCCCGCGCCGACGCCCAGCCGCCATAATTCGCGCCGGAGGTCCGCTCCAGCCCGGCCCGCATGGTCAGCAGATGCCCGATGGTGATCGCCTCCACCCGCGGGTCCAGCCCGGAAGGGCGCGGCCCCAGCAGGGGCATCACCGGCTGGTCCACCCCGCGCAGCACGCCGCGCACGATCGCGCAGCCCACCAGGGCGGAGAGGACGGTCTTGGAAGCCGATTTGATGTTGTGCGGCTGCTCCAGCGGCGGCCCGCGGAAATGCCGCTCCGCCACCACCCGCCCCTCAAGTGCCACCGTCACGCTGTGCAGCCGCGGCAGCGTCACCGCGTCCCGCAACACCGCATCCAGCGCCGAGGCGGCCGCCGGGCGGGAGAGAAGAAGCAGGGGCAGGCCCAGCAGCCCACGGCGCGGCGAGACGAACATGCCGCCCCCAGATGGGCCCGCCCCGTCCCGGGGCACAGCCGGTGACATCATCCGTGACGCCCAAAAGGAAACGCGCCGGCCCGCCCGGGGATGAACCCGGGAAGACCGGCGCGCGAAACGCCCGAAGGAACGGCCGGCGCTCAGATGATGCGCAGGCGCCCCAGCAGCCAGCCGAAGCCCACCGCGATGGCGGCGGCCGTCAGCGGCTGGTCGCGGATGTAGTCCTCCAGCTGCCCGATCTGGTTCTGCACCTCGCCACGGGCCTGGTTCGCCTGGCCGCGCGCCTGGGTGCGGTTGTCGCCGATCAGGCTGCCCACGCCTTCCTGCACCTCGCCCGCCGCCTTCTTGCCGGCGCCGATGATCCGATCGCTGTCCATCTGTCTCTCCTCATCCCCAAGGGGTGATCCGTTGGGCCGCGGCGCCGTGCGCCGGCCCGCGGGGGTGGAAACGTGGGGAGGGGGCGCGGGTTGTGGGGCAATTGAATCGCCCGGAGATGCCAGGGCCTGAAACGAAGCCGGCCGCCCCAGGGGAATGGGGCGGCCGGGCTCTCAGGGCGCGGAAAGGGGAGGGAGGGGAGGGGGGAGGAACCTCCCCGCCCGCGCCCCGGAGGATTCAGGCGCCCTGGCGGGACATGTCGAAATTGGCGCCCCGGCTGGCGTTGCCGGCCAGCGGCGTGCGGCTGGCACCCGCCTGGGTCCAGGCGCCCGAGGCGGTCGGGCCGGAGACATAGTCGCCCTCGGCGAAGGAGGGAGCGGCCACACCCGCGACCAGGGCGGCGGCGAGGCTCAGCGTGGCGATCATCTTGCGCATGGGAAGGTCCCTTTCAGCTCTGTGTTCCGCGGCGAAGGCGCCGCTTCCGTGACCCAGAACCTGATCCCTCCCGCCCCGAACCTCCAATGCCGAGGAGCTATGCTCTCCATTCCCCCGGTGCATTGTCCCTGCCCCCAGCGGAACCGTCCCCCCTCCCGCACCCCCGCGCCCCATGGCAGGGTCGCCCGCGATGCCCATCCTCCGCGAACGCCGCTTCCTCGTCCTCCTCGCCCTCGGCTTCTCCGCCGGCGTGCCCCTGCCCCTGGTGGCCGGCCAGGTGCTGCGCCAGTGGTTCACCGAAAGCGGCATCTCCCTCACCGATATCGGCCTCACCGCCCTCATCGGCCTCGCCTATTCGCTGAAGTTCCTCTGGTCCCCCGCGCTGGACACGGTGGCGCCCCCCTTCCTCTCCCGCCTCGGGCGGCGGCGCGGCTGGCTCCTGCTCATCCAGCCCCTGCTCATCCTCGCCATCCTCGCCACCGGCTTCAGCAACCCCGCCACCGGCCCGCTCGGCACCGCCGCCCTGGCCGCCTTCGTCGCCTTCCTCTCCGCCAGCCAGGACATCGTGGTGGACGCCCACCGCATCGAAATCCTGGAGGAGAAGGAACAGGGCTACGGCCTGGCCTGCTACATCTGGGGCTACCGCCTGGCCCTGCTCGCCAGCGGCGGCGGCACGCTCTGGATGGTGGGCGCCCTCGGCTGGGGCGGCGCCTATGCCTATGCCGCCGCGCTCATGCTCGTCGGCGTCGCCGCCACCCTCGCCTCGCGCGAAGCCCCGGCCCCGGCCACGCAGCACGCCCCCTGGGCCACCCGCCTCAACACCTCGGTCGTCCAGCCCTTCGCGGATTTCATGCGCCGCCCGCTCTGGCTCGCCATCCTGCTCTTCATCGCCCTCTTCAAGCTGGGCGAGGCGCTGGCGGGCATCATGACCACGCCCTTCTACCGCTCCCTCGGCTTCAGCCGTGAGGACGTGGCGGCGGTCGCCACCGTCTTCGGCCTCTTCGCCACGCTGGGCGGCGCGCTCGCCGGCGGCTGGGTGGTCGCCCGCCTCGGCACCGCCCGCGCCCTGGTCGTCACCGGCCTGGGCCAGATGCTCTCCAACCTCATGTACGTCGCCCTTGCCCATGCCGGGCACGACTACCCCATGCTCTGGGCCCAGGTCGGCATCGAGAACTTCACCGACGGCCTCGCGGACGCCGCCTTCGTCACCTACCTCTCCGGCCTCACCAGCCGCGCCTTCACCGCCACCCAATACGCGCTGCTCTCCTCCCTGGCCGCCGTCCCGCTCCGCACCCTCGGCGCCTCCTCGGGCTGGCTCGCGGAATCCCTGGGCTGGCCAGGCTTCTTCCTGATGACCACCGTCGCCGCCCTGCCGGCCATGGCCATCATGGTCTTCCTCCTCTGGCGCCTGCCGCCGCCCGAGCCCGCCCGCGCCGTGGAACCCGTGCTTTGACGGAGGGCCCCCCCGCCCGCGCCTCCACGCCCTGGCGCATCCTCGCCTGGCTGGCCGCCCATGGCCCGCAGCGCCTGGGCGCGCAGGACTTTGCGCGCCTCGCCGGCCTGCTCCTCGCCGCCACCGCCGTCCTCGCCTTCGCCGGCCTGGCGGGGGAGGTGCTGGAAGGCGAAACCCTCGCCTTCGACCGCGCGATCCTCCTCGCGCTCCGCAACCCCGCGGACCCCGCCGACCCCATCGGCCCCGCCTGGCTCGAGGAGGTGGCCCGCGACATCACCGGCCTCGGCAGCCACGTCATCCTCATCGGCCTCACCCTGGCGGTGGCGGGCTACCTCGCCCTCATCCGCAAGCGCGCCGCCGCCCTCCTCGTCCTCGTCTCCATCGGCGGCGGCATGCTCCTCAGCGCCGGGCTGAAAACCCTCTTCCAGCGCCCGCGCCCAGACCTCGTCCCCCACGCGGTCGAGGTCTACACGGCCAGCTTCCCCAGCGGCCACGCCATGCTCTCGGCCGTCACCTACCTCACCCTCGGCGCCCTCATCGCCCAGGTCGAAGCCCGCTGGCGCACCCGCGGCTACGTCCTCTTCCTCGCCATCCTCACCACCCTCCTCGTCGGCGCCAGCCGCGTCTATCTCGGCGTCCACTGGCCCACCGACGTGCTGGCCGGCTGGTGCCTCGGCGCCGCCTGGGCCCTGCTCTGCTGGCTCGCCGCCCTCACCCTCCAGCGCCGCGGCCAGGTGGAAACCCCGGACAACACCACCCCATGAACACCGCCTATCTCTGGACCCCCCTGCTCCTCATCGGCTCGAACGTGCTGATGACCTTCGCCTGGTACGGCCACCTCAAGCAGCCCTCCTGGCCCCTCTGGCTCGCCATCCTCGCCTCCTGGGGCATCGCCTTCTTCGAATACTGCCTCGCCGTCCCCGCCAACCGCATCGGCTACGGCACCTTCACCGGCCAGCAGCTGAAGGTGATGCAGGAGGTCATCACCCTCTTCGTCTTCGCCGGCTTCTCCGTCGCGGTGCTCGGCGAACCCCTGCGCTGGAACTACCTCGCCGCCATGCTCTGCCTCGTCGCGGCCGTGGGGTTCATCTTCCTGAAGGTGGAGTGACGGAGGGCTCCGCCCTCCACCCGCCAAGGGCCTGAGGCCCTTGGAACCCCGTCTGACTGCCGTGGATACCCTGATCGTAGGGGTCTCTGCCCCTGATCCTGCCCTCGCAGTCGCCTGAGGTCCGAGACCTCAGGCGCACCGTCAGCGGGGTGATTCCAAACTCGAAGAAAAAGATGATGGTGAGGGGTCCGGGGAGAGGAAGAATTCCTTCTTCCTCTCCCCGGGACAGACCGCCCCCCCAAAAAATCCCCCTTGCAAGAAGATGGACGTTTATCCATCTTCACCCCTGATCCGGGCCCCTCTGGCGACCCGGCGGCCCCGCGCCTCCTGGGAAAACCCCGGCGGCCGGCCCAGCCGCCACCGCGATGTCGGATCGACTTCTCGCGCAATCGGGCCCGGTGCGCACCTCAAGCGACGTTCGCAGCCACCGCTGCGTCCCGCTGCCGGCCGGGCCCCCTTCCTTGAGGAGCCGTACCGGTGGAAGCCTCGCTCTCGTTCTGGATCATCTTCAACGCAGCCGTCCTGGGGCTGCTCCTGCTCGACCTCGGCGTCTTCGCGAAAAAGGACGCCAATGGCGACCCGGCCCCGGTGCCGGTGAAGACCGCCATCATCAAGTCGGCCGCCTACATCACCCTCGCCCTCGCCTTCTTCGTCTGGCTCCGCATGAGCTATGGCGAAACGCCCGAGATCCGCAGCGCCAAGAGCCTCGAATTCCTGACAGGCTATGTCATCGAGTGGTCGCTCTCGGTCGACAACATCTTCGTCTTCATCCTGCTCTTCGCGAAGTTCGGCGTCCCCGCCGCCTATCAGCACCGCGTGCTCTTCTGGGGCATCCTCGGCGCGCTGGTCATGCGCGGCATCATGATCCTCGTCGGCACCGCGCTGATGCGCGAATTCGACTGGATCATGATCGTCTTCGGCCTGTTCCTCATCTGGAGCGGCTGGAAGATGCTGCGCGCGGCCGATGAGGAGGAGGACCCCACCGACAGCCCCATCCTCCTCTGGCTGCGCCGCCGCCTGCCCGTCACCGACGGCTTCCGCGGCAACGCCTTCACCGTGCGCGAAGCGGGCAAGCTCATGGTCACGCCGCTCGCCCTCGTGCTCATCCTGGTGGAGCTGACGGACCTTCTCTTCGCGCTCGACAGCATCCCCGCCATCTTCGCGGTCTCGACCGACCCGTTCATTGTCTACACCGCGAACGTCTTCGCCATCCTCGGCCTGCGCGCCATGTATTTCGCGCTGGCCGGCATCATCCACCGCTTCAAGTACCTGAAGCACGGCCTCTCGATCGTGCTGATGATCGTGGGCGCGAAGATGCTCGCCAACTGGTTCGCGGGCGGCAAGGCGGTGCCGGTGGAATACGCCCTGGCGCTCACCGCCAGCATCATCGCGGGCTCCATCGCCCTCTCGCTGTGGAAGACCCGCAACAACCCGGCCCTGGAGGAGGTTCCCCCCATGGCCGAGCCGCCCCGCGGCGGCTGACCGGATCGGGCCGGGGAGCGATCCCCGGCCCCTTCCCCCTTGCCGTCCCCGCCTTGCCGCCCCCCGTCTTGCCGCCCGTCTTGCCGCCCTGGGGGGCCGAGCGCAGCCTGCCAGGCCGGAGGCCCGCCATGTTCACCCGTCTCGCCGCCATCCAGGACGACCTTCGCGCCCGCCTCGCGGAGCCGCACCGCGCCTATCACGGCCAGGCCCATATCGATTCCCTGCTGGCCCAGCTCGGGGCCGATCCCTCCGCCTTCCAGGCGCCGGAAGCGGTCGAACTCGCCATCTGGTTCCACGACGCCGTCTACATGCCCGGCGCGCCGGACAACGAGCGCCGCAGCGCCGCCCTGCTGCGCCATGCGCTGGACGGCCTGGCCGCCCCCGCCCTGGTCCAGGCCGCCGAGGCCATGGTCCTCGCCACCGAGCGCCACGCCGTCCCGCCCGGCCTGCCCGCCCCGCTCGCCGCCGACCTCGCGGCCTTCCTCGACCTCGACCTGTCGATCCTCGGCGCCCCGCCGCAGGAATACGACCGCTACGCCGCCGGCGTGGCCCGGGAATTCCAGCCCGTCGCGGGCAAGGAGGGCTACCGCCAGGGCCGCGCCGCCTTCCTCCGCCAGGCCCTGCTGCGGGAAACCCCCCTCTTCCACACCGCCCCCGCCCGCGCCGCGCTGGAACAGGCCGCGCGGGCCAACATGCAGCGGGAACTCGACGCGCTGGCCTGACGGCGCGCGCCAGCGGCCAGGGCGCGGGCTACTCCTCCTCCTCGCCCCCGCCCGCCTGCTCCGGCCCGCGCTCCAGCCGGCTGCGCACGGCCGTCAGCTCCTCCATCCACCGGTCGAGCATCGCCCGCAGCCCCTCGGGCGTCACGCCCTCCACGCTGTCCAGGCGGGAAACCACCACGCGCTTCTCCTCGGGCAACTCCACCCGCGCCCAGCGCGTCAGCCCATGCAGCGCCAGCGCCAGCGCCAGGGCATCCCCCTCCTCCACGTTGATGGCCAGGGAGAAGACGATGGTCCCGTAATGCCAAGCCATCGCCGGCGGGTCCTCCTCCTCCACCGGGTCCATCAGCTCCACCTGGAAGGGCAGGGGCGCGCCATGCTGCACCAGGAAGGCCGGCGCCTCGTCGTCGTCCTCCGGCTCCCCCTCCACGATCTCCAGCCCCGCCTCGCGCAGCAGCCCCTCCACATGGATCGGCCGCAGCCCCTCCAGGAAGGCCTCCGCCTCCCGCAGCGCCGTCTCATGGATCACGGAAGCCTGCAGCGGCACGCTCGGGTCCCAGCCGAACCCCTCCGCCAGCGCCTCCAGCGCCATCCGGGCGAGGGAGGCGCAACCGGCCTCGTCCAGCGGCGGCAGGTCCTTGGACCAGTCCTCCCGCCCATGCGGCGCCAGCGTCAGCCCCAGCCCCTTGAACAGGCCCGCCCGCTTGCGCGCCGAAACCGGCAGCCGCGCGAACACCCCCTTGGGCGCGAAGCGGCCGGAAGCCACCTCCACCGCGCTGCTCGCATAGGGGGCGGAAAACACCTGCGCATAGGCCGCCTCCCCCACCCCCGGCATCATCGCCGAGACGGTGAGGAACCGCATGTCCCCCAGCGCCCAGGACGTCCCCTCCTCCTGCGGATCCCATAGGCAGGTGGACATGATCGCCCGGGTCAGCTTGCGCAGCACCTCGGCCTGCGTGGCCCGGCTTCCCCCGCGATGCAGGGTCCAGCCACGGGCGCGTCGTTCCATCGTCATGCCGCGTATTGTTTGCCCTGCCGGGCGCGGCGCCAAGTGGCCCCAGGCCATAGGCCGGGGGAAACCACCGGCCCCAACCACCGGCATCCCCGGGCGGGGCGCCCGCCCAGGGACCCGCGAGGCGCCCCCTAATCCGCCCGCAGGTTGGTCTCGCGGATCACCCGCGCCCAGCGCTCGGTCTCCGTCGCCATCAGCCCGCTCAGCGCCTCGGCCGTCAGCACCGGGGCGATCTGCATCCCCTGGCTCTCCAGGAAGCCCCGCGTCTCCGCCTGCGCCAGCACCGCGGCGAAGGCCGCCCGCAGCCGCTCCCGCGCGGGCCCGGGCGTCGCCGCCGCCACCACCAGCCCGAAGAAGACCGAGGCGTCGTAGCCCGCCAGCCCCTGCTCGGCCACCGTGGGCAGCTCCGGCAGCACCGCCGAACGCTCCAGCGTCGTGATCCCCAGCGCCCGCACCCGCCCGCCCTGCACATGCGGCAGCGCGGTCAGCACGTCCGTGAACACCATGGCGATATGCCCGGCCAGCAGGTCGTTCAGCGCCGGCCCCGTGCCACGATAGGGGATGTGCTCGATCGTCGTCCCCGCCATCGTGTTGAACAGCGCCCCCGCCAGATGCGACGACGCCCCGTTCCCCGAGGAGCCGAAGGAAAGCCGCTCCCGCTTCGACAGCGCGATCAGCTCCGGCACGTTGCGCGCGGCCACATTGGCATTCACCGCCAGCACGTTCGGAATCCGCCCGAGCGGCGCGACCGGCGCGAAATCCTTCGCCGGGTCGTAGGACTGGCCGGGATAGAGCATCCGGTTGATCGCCAGCGGCCCCGAGGTCCCGAACAGGATCATGTGCCCGTCCGGCGCGCTCCGCGCCACGAACTCCGCCCCGATATTCCCGCCGGCCCCGGCGCGGTTCTCCACCACCACCGGCTGCCCCAGCCCCTCGCCCAGGCTCACCGCCAGCCGCCGCGCGATCAGGTCGGTCGGCCCGCCCGGCGCGAAGGGCACCACCAGCAGCACCGGCCGCGCCCCCGGCTGCGCCAGCGCCGGCCGCGCCAGCGGCAACAGCGCCCCGGCGCCCAACAGCCCCCGCCGCCCGAACATCCCGTCCATCATGCCGTCCCTCCCATGATCGCGCCGGGATCGTTCAGCATGTCCCGGAGCATCGCCGTGTCGTCAGCCATTCCGTCATGGGGGCCGTCACCCAGGCCCCCACCAAGCCGGGGGTCGAGCGGGTCGCGCGGCAGCACGCGGTGGCGCAGCACCAGCCGCGCCAGCGCCAGCCGCTCCGGCATCCCCAGCCGCCCCGCCTCCCAGGCCATCCCCGCCGCGGAGGCGACGTGATACAGCGCCGAGGCTGCCTGCCGCGCGAGGGCGGGGTCCGCCTGCGCCGCCTCGGCCAGCGCCACCGCCCGCTCCAGCGCCGGCCCCGCCTCGGGCAGCGCCTCGTTATTGCCCAGCAACCCGCGCAGATGGTCGCGCAGCACCGGCAGCGACCCCTCCCGCGCCGCCGCCCGCAACACGTCGAGCGCGACGATGTTGCTCGTCCCCTCCCAGATGCTGCCGAGATGCGCATCCCGCAGCAGCCGGGCATCCGACCACTCCTCGATGTAGCCGCAGCCCCCGCGCACCTCCATCGCATCGCCCGTCACGCGCCGCGCATCGCGGCAGGCGCGGAACTTCAGCAGCGGCGTCAGGATCCGCAGCAGCGCATAGGCGCCCTCCTCCCCCGCATCCGCGCGCCGCAGCGCCTCCGCGGTCTGGAACACCATCGTCCGCGCCTGCTCCGTCGGCAGCAGCATCTTCGCCAGCTGCCGCCGCATCAGCGGCATCTCCACCAGCCGCTTGCCGAAGGCCACGCGCCGATGCGCGATGAACAACGCCTCCGTCACCGCGCGCCGCATCAGCCCCGCCGCGCGCACGCCGTTCGAAAGGCGGGAGTTGTTCACCATATCCGCCATCTGCCGGAACCCGGCCTCCGGCTCCCCCACCAGCCAGGCCACGGCGCCGTTCATCGAAACCTCGCCGCTCGCCATCGAGCGTGTGCCCAGCTTGTCCTTCAGCCGCACGATGCGATGGTGGTTCGGCGTCCCATCCGGCAACACGCGCGGCAACAGGAACAACGAAACGCCCCGCAGCCCCGGCGCGCCCCCCTCCCGCCGCGCCAGCACCATCGCCAGCTCAGCATCGGGGTTGGAACAGAACCACTTGTCCCCCGTCAGCGCCCAGGTCCCGTCCTCGCGCGGCGCCGCCCGCACCACCGTCGCCGCGATGTCCGAACCCGCGCCCTGCTCGGTCATGAACATCGCGCCTTGATTCAGCGCATCCAGGTCCTGGCTCGTCAGCGCCGGCAGGTAGCGCGCCACCAGCGCGGGGTCGCCGAACTTCCGCAGCGTGCGCGTCAGGCTGTCCGTCATGCTCACCGGGCAGCACAGGCCGAACTCCGCCTGCACGAACAGATAGGTCAGCAGATACTTCGCCGCCGGCGGCATCGGCGCGTCCCAGCCCAGGACCCCGCCCCGATGCGACAGCGCGGCCAGCCCGAACTCGCCGAAGGCCAGCCGCTCCATCTCCCGATAGGCCGGATGATACACCACGGCCTGCACGTCCTCGCCACGCCGGTTGCGCGGCCGCAGCACGGGCGGGTTCCGGTCCGCCTCCATCGCCAGCTCGTCCAGCACACCGCCCGCCAGCCCGCCCAGCCGGTCCAGATGCGGCGCCAGATGCGCGGCAAGATCGCCGGGCAGATAAAGCCCCGCCATCCGCCCGAGCATCGGATCCGCGCGGAACAGGTTCAGCCCAGCACTGTCCGGAATCGCCTCGGCACCGGCCGGCGGGCCGGGGGGACGGATATGCATGGCGCTTCCTCACTCCTTGGGCCGCCCCGCGCAGGCGCGGCCGGCACCCAAGGCTGGCCATCCCGCCCCGCCGCGCCAATCGATTTGTTCGGATCGGCGATTGAGCTAAACTCAACGGCCATGACCTACCGGCGCCTGCCCTCCCTGGTCGCCCTCCGCAGCTTCGAAGCGGCGGCCCGCCACGCCAGCGTCACCCGCGCGGCCGGGGAACTCGCCGTCACCCCCGGCGCCGTCAGCCGCGGCGTCCGCGCGCTGGAGGAGGAGCTGGGCACCGCCCTCTTCACCCGCGCCCCCGCCGGCCTCGCCCTCACCCCCGCCGGCGAAACCCTCTTCGCCGCGACGCGTGACGGGCTGGACCGCATCGCGGCCGGCCTCGTCGCCATGCGCCACGCCGCCCCCGCCCGCCGCCTCCGCCTCGGCGCCTACACCCTCTTCGCCAGCCGCTGGCTCATCCCGCGCTGGTCCCGCCTGCGCCAACGCCACCCGGCCCTCGAGATCGACCTGCAAACCGGCGCCGACCCGCTCGAACTCCTCCCCGGCGCCTTCGACGCGGTCATCGCCGTCACCGACGGCCGCCCCCGCCCCGGCCTCGTCTCCCTGCCCCTCGTGCCCATCGAAATGATGCCGGTCTGCGCCCCCTCCCGCCTCCCGCAATTCGACTGGCGCCGCACCCCCCTGCTCCACTCCCGCCAACGCCCGGACGACTGGCCCCGCTACCTCGCCGCCGCCGGGATCGAAGGCCCGGACCCCACCGCCGGCCCCCGCTTCGAAAGCATCGCCCTCTCGCTGGACGCCGCGGCCGAAGGGCTCGGCGTCGCCCTCGCCATCCACGCCCTGGTCGGCCAGGACCTCGCCACGGGCCGCGTCGCCTCACCCCACCCCTTCCGCCGCCCCACCTCCCGCCACTTCACCCTCCTCCACCGCACCGAACGCGAACACGACCCCGCCCTGCACGCCCTCAAAACCTGGCTCGCCGAGGAGGCCGGCAGCGCAGGCCCCCCCGGAGAGGGCGCCGCCCTCTCCGGACCTCTCCCGCCAGGAGCCTGAGGCTCCTGGACCTGCATCGGACTGCCGTGGATGCCCCGGATTGAAGGTGTCTCGGGCGAAGAGGCGCGGTGCTCGGCTTTATGCCGCCACGCGGATTTAATCTTTTCTCAAGAAGAGAAAAATTACCAGAAATAGAATATGCATGGCGCCCAAAACCATTATGATGCGCGACGTCGTTGAAACCGCATCATGGTTGATGTCATTGCCGCCAAAGCTTCTGAATAGATAGCGCCAGTTGCCAAACATGACTAAAAAAAAATACAGAAAATGGCTTCGGAAAATCTGAATCTTTCCAACCGCGCCAGCAGATCGTGAATGAGACCAGGAAAAAACTGAACAAGCACAGAATCAAAGCCGTTGTGAACATTGTCGCGCCGCCAAGCGTTTCGACATATCCTAGCAGCTCGACAGGCTTGCTGCACGATCTGCCGCAACTGCATCCACTGGCAGCTCACGAGGGGAGCAGCCAGGGTAGATCGTCTACGGACAACGCCCTTCCGATCTCGTTCAAAGGCCAAAGCGCCCCTGGTGGTCCAACTCGATCGAGACGAATCCGCGGCATAATGCCGGGGCCCAAAACCCCGCTACCTGACTCCCTTATCGTGGTATTCGGCAAGCCTCTTGCGTGCCCTGTCCAGTTCCTCGGCTCTGAAGAGCGGGTGCCATTCAGGGTTCTCAGCGATGAGAGCTTCAACCGTTAGATCAAGGCGTCCGCGTTCCCAAAGCGCTGTATAACCCTCCGAAGGTCTCGTTCCGTTTATAAGCTCCTTCGCGGTAAGAAGCCCGCGCTTCTCGTGCAGCATTCGTAGGAAGATCGTTGCGTTGTAACCTGTCTCAGCCTTGGCTCGCTGATAGATGGACATCATCGCATGGTCGAAGCTCTTTTCGAGAAGCGCCATGTCATCCATGTCATTTCCTCTAGCTACATACAGACCCGACTGGCTACCGGCCTGGGCACCTCTGCAGCATTAAGGACAGGGGACAACTGATACGGTCGCCAGAGGCAAGAAGAATTCCTTCTTCCCCCCCGGCCACAAACCCTCACCCCAGAGCCCCCGCTAACTCCGCAGAAACTCCACCAAATCCGCGTTCAGCCGCAGCTTCTCCGTGAAGAACAGCCCATGCGGTGCCCCGGGATAGACGATCATCCGCGCCCCCAGGATCATCCGCGCCGCCGCCCGCCCCGTCACGTCGATCGGCACGGTCGCGTCCGAATCCCCATGGATCACCAGCGTCGGCACCGCGAAGGCCGCCATGTCGCTGCGGAAGTCGGTTTCCGAGAAGGCGCGCACGCAATCCAGCGTCGCCTTGGGCGAAGCCTGCATCGCCAACCCATGCGCCCATTGCAGGATCTCGTTCGTCACCCCGAAGTTCAGCATCCCCGCGCCGAAGAACTGCCGCCCGAAGCTCGTCAGGAAATAGGGCCGGTCGTCGCTCAGCCCGCGCACCATCTCGTCGAAGGTCTCGCGCGGCACGCCCTCCTCATGGTCCGGCGTCTTCAGCAGGAAGGGCGTCACCGCGCTCACCAGCACCGCCTTCGCCACCCGCCCCGGGCCGTGGCGCTTGAGGTAGCGCGCCACCTCCCCCCCGGCCATGGAGAAGCCGACCAGCGTCGCCCCCTGCAGGTCCAGCGCCTCCATCAGCGCCGCCAGGTCATCCGCCAGCGTGTCGTAATCATAGCCTGAGCCGGGCTGCTCGCTCCGCCCGAAGCCCCGCCGGTCCGGCGCGATCACCCGGAACCCCTGGGACGCCAGGAACACCGCCTGGTACTCCCACATCGCCCCGCTCAGCGGCCAGCCATGCAGCAGCACCACCGGCTTCCCGCTGCCCCAGTCGGTGTAGTGGATCGCGACGCCGTCGCGCGTGGTGACGAAAGGCATGGGGGCGCTTGTTCCTGGAATCGGCCACCGCAGAACGGCCCTCGGGGCAAGCCGGTTGCCGCACATGGCAGCCATGCCGCACCGCACCCGCCCATCCCGCCGCCCCGGCCCCAACTACCGGGCAACCGCCGGCCCCACGCCGGCCCCAGCCCCGAGGACTCAACCCTTGCCCAGCAACGCCTCCAGCCCGCTCTTCCAACCCACCAAGGTCGGCGCCATCGAACTCGCCAACCGCGTGGCCATGGCCCCGCTCACCCGCAGCCGCGCCCTGGCCGGCGACATCCCCCGCCCCTCCGCTGCTACCTACTACGCCCAGCGCGCCAGCGCCGGCCTGCTGATCACGGAAGCCACCCAGGTCAGCGACACCGCCAAGGGCTATGCCTGGACCCCCGGCGTCTACACCGAACCCCAGGTCGCCGCCTGGCGCGCCGTGACCGAGGCGGTGCACGCCAAGGGCGGCAAGATCGTCGTCCAGCTCTGGCATGTGGGCCGCATCTCCCACCCCTCGCTGCAGCCCGGCAACGCCCAGCCCGTCGCCCCCTCGGCCGTCACCCCCAAGGGCCAGGCCTTCACCGAAACCGGCTTCCAGCCCCACCCCCAGCCCCGCGCGCTGGAGGTCGAGGAAATCCGCCAGATCGTCGCGGACTTCGCCCATGCCGCCACCATGGCCCGCAAGGCCGGCTTCGACGGCGTCGAAATCCACGGCGCCAACGGCTACCTGATCGACCAGTTCCTGCGCGACGGCAGCAACAAGCGCACCGACCTCTACGGCGGCTCCATCGAGAACCGCACCCGCTTCCTCTTCGAGGTGGTGGAGGCCGTCACCCAGGCCATCGGCGCCGACCGCACCGGCCTGCGCCTCTCCCCCGTCACCCCCGCCAACGACGCGAGCGACAGCAACCCCTTCCCGCTGTTCAGCCACGCCATCGAAGGCCTGAACCGCCACAACCTCGCCTATCTCCACATGGTCGAGGGCGCGACCGGCGGCCCGCGCGACATCGTCCCGGACTTCGACTTCCAGGCCCTCCGCCGCGCCTTCCACGGCCCCTACATCGCCAACAACGGCTACGACTTCGCCATGGCCGACGCCGCCCTGCGCGAAGGCCGCGCCGACCTCATCGCCTTCGGCCGCCCCTACATCGCCAACCCCGACCTGGTGGAACGCCTCAAGTCCGGCGCCCCCCTGGCCGAACTCAACCGCGAAACCCTCTATGGCGGCGACGAGCACGGCTACACGGACTACCCCGCCCTCGCGGCCTGATCGGACGGTCTGTCCCGGGGAGAGGAAGAAGGAATTCTTCCTCTCCCCGGACCCCTCTCCATCATCTTTTTCTAGAAGTTTGGAATCACGGGGCTGACGGCGCGCCTCGGGTCCATGACCCGAGGCGACTGCAGAGGCAGGAAAAGCACCCACCACCCAGAGACCCCGCTGATCCGGGGCATCCACGGCAGTCCGATGCAGGTCCAGGAGCCTCAGGCTCCTGGCGGGTGCAGGGCGGAGCCCTGCCCTGGAGCACCCCCCTGCGAACATGCAGGGCTCCTCCCGGTTCTTTTGCTTCAACCAGCCCCGGATCGATGGTCCTTCCCCCCGACGAACGAACGATTCCTCGATCAGGGGCGCATCTTGGGATTCATCATCAACCCCCGCGGCACCGGCGGTTCGGGCAAGACCGAGCTCGCCCGCCGCATCCTCTCGGCCTATGGCTGGCCCGGCGCCGGCCAGGTCCAGCCCATCCACCGCGCGGGCCGCGAGCGGCCCGTCGCCTACCGGCTCCGCCACCCCGGCGGCGGCCGTCCCCTCCTCGTGCTCGGCCATTACGAGCGCAGCTCGGGCCGCTGCGACACCATCCCCGCCGCCCATGGCGGCCCGGAGGAGATCTTCCGCCTCGCCGATTCCGGCGCCGCCGGCGGCCATGACGTGCTGCTGGAGGGTTCCGCCTGGAGCGTGGAGCACATCCGCTCCGCCCGCCTTGCCCGGCGGCACCGCCTGCACGTCCTCGCCCTCGCCACCCCGCCCGAGCGCGCCGCCCGCAACCTCGCCGCCCGCCGCCGCGCCCGCCGCGCCACCTGGCCCCTGATCGCCCGCGCCGTCCTCGCCCAGCGCGAGGCGATCGAGGCCGCCTGCGCCCGCCTGCGCGGCCTGGCGGCGGTGGAGGCCCATGACTTCGAAGCCGCCCTCGCCCGCGCGCGGCACCTGCTCGGCCTCCGGCCCGCCTGACCCCCCACCTCCCGAAGAAGGACCACACGACATGGCCCAGACCATGGCGCATGAGCGCCGCATCCTGACCGAGGCCGAGTTCGAGGCCGTCTCCGCCAGCCACCACCCCGCCATCGGCGCACTGGAGCGGGAGGAGCTGGTGAACCTCGCCCGCCGGCTGCGCGAACACCACGCCAAGGCCCGCGACATCACCCGCCAGCGCCGGCGCGAGCAGCGCGGCAAGGCCGACCCCCGCGGCGCCAGCCCCGCCCCCAGCGAGGCCGGCACCACCCGCAAGAAGCAGGTGTTCGCCGCCGCCCTGAAGCGCCTGAACCGCCAGATCGCCCGGCTGGACGACCGCGCGCGCGGCCCGAGCCAGGGCGAGATCGCCCGCCGCGCCCTCCAGATGAAGCGCGCCAGCCAGGCCCGCCACCACCCCGGCGCCGGCCGCACCGCCGGCCCCGGCATGCGCCCCACGCCCAGCACGGCGGATACGGTGCGGACTGACCCGCGCGAGATCGGCCGCGTCTCCCAGTTCGTGAAGGACGCCCAGGCCCGGCGCGACGGCTGAACACAAGCCCCCCCGGCCGGCAGCAGCAACTCGCGTCCTTCCGGCCCGGGGATTGTTCCTTCGCCGCATCGCCCCCGGAACGGGCCGTCCAACACCACGCCAGGAGAACACCGCATGACCGCCCCCGCGGGCCGCGACGCCGCGCGCCCCGTCTCGATGCTCCGGGCCTTCCTGGACAACTCCGCCTCCGGTGGCCTCGTCCTCATGGCCGCCGCCGCCCTCGCCCTGCTGGTCGCCAACTCCCCCCTCGGCCCCACCTACAGCGCGGCCCTGGCCGCCTATATCGGCCCGCTCAGCCTCCTCCACTGGATCAACGACGCGCTGATGGCGGTGTTCTTCCTGCTCGTCGGCCTCGAGATCAAACGCGAGGTGCTGGACGGCCAGCTCTCCAGCTGGAGCCGCCGCATCCTGCCCGGCGTCGCCGCGGCCGGCGGCATGGCCGTGCCCGCCCTCATCTTCGCGGCCTTCAACTGGAACGACCCGAACACCCTGCGCGGCTGGGCCATCCCGGCGGCCACCGACATCGCCTTCGCCCTCGGCGTCCTCGCGCTGCTCGGCTCGCGCGTGCCCACCTCGCTGAAGGTCTTCCTCACCGCGCTCGCCATCATCGACGACCTCGGCGCCGTGGTCATCATCGCCCTCTTCTACACCGGCGACCTCTCGATGCTGGACCTCGCCCTCGCCGCCGCCCTCCTCGCCACCCTCATCGCGATGAACCGCCTCGGCATCACGCGCCTCCTGCCCTACCTGCTGCTCGGCGCGCTGCTCTGGTTCTTCGTCCTGCGCTCGGGCGTCCACGCCACCATCGCGGGCGTGCTCCTCGCCTTCACCATCCCGCTCCGCCCCGCCCCGGCGCGGCCCGACGACATGCAGGGCTCCCCGCTCCACCGGTTGGAACACGGGCTGCACGGCTGGGTGGCCTTCCTCATCATCCCGATCTTCGGCTTCGCCAATGCCGGCGTCTCCTTCTCCGGCATCACGGCGGAGGCGCTGATGGACCACCTCACCCTCGGCGTCGCCCTCGGCCTGCTCCTGGGCAAGCTCGTCGGCGTCTTCGGCAGCGCCTGGCTCACCATCCGCCTCGGCCTCGCCGACCTGCCCATGGGCGCCACCACCGCCCAGCTCCTCGGCGTGTCGCTCCTCTGCGGCATCGGCTTCACGATGAGCCTCTTCATCGGAATGCTCGCCTTCGCCTCCGACCCGCTGCTGCAGGACGAGGTGAAGATCGGCATCCTCGGCGGCTCCATCCTCGCCGGAATCTTCGGCTGGGCGGTGCTCCGCGTCGCCCCGCGCGAAATCCCGGCCCCCGCCCCGCAACGGGCATGACGCGCCGCGCGGAAGGGGGCCTCAGCCGCCCCCGTCCCGCGGCGCCCCCACCGCGTCCGACACCGCGGCCAGCAGGCGGGCCAGGTCATAGGGCTTCTGCAGGAAGGAGAAGAACAGCCCAGGATGCCGCTCCAGCACATCCCCCGCCACCGCGCTCGTGAGCACCACCGGCACGGGCCGCAACGCCGGATCGGCCCTCATGGCGAGCGCCAGCCCCAGCCCGTCCAGCCGCGGCATCATGTAGTCCGTCACCACCGCCGCCGGCGGCTCCCGCCGGAGAATCTCCAGCGCCGCCCGCCCGTCATGCGCGACGACGACGCGATAGCCAGCATCCGTCAGCACCTCGCTCGCGAGCAGGGCGATCAGGACCTCATCATCGACGACGAGTATGAGCTGGCCGGTCACGCAGGCGGAACCCGCTGCGCCGGCCCGGTTCCGACCTGATGGGCGAGGCCGGAGAGCATCGCCTCCGAACCCCGCCCGGCAAGCGTCAGGTCCAGCCCCCGATCCGTGATGCTGAACTGGTGCAGGTTGGAGTCGAAGGCGCTGTCCCGCAGCTTGAGGACCGCCATCACCCGGTCCACCCGTCCCTTCTGTTCCACGAAACGCATGTAGACGAGGTTCTCGACCACGCTGGACAGCTCGGGCGAAGGCGATTCGACCACCCCGCCCGCGATGTTCGGCACCTCCCATGTGCCCAGCACGGTCACGCCGCGCACGCGCAGCTCATTCGTCAGCGCGGTGAAATACTCGACCAGCCGGGGAGGGTGGATGGCCGCCCGCGCGAAAGCGCCCAGCCCGTCGATGAACAGGCGCTTCACCCCGCGCCGCGCCACCGCATCCAGCAGGCCGTGCCCCAGCGCATCCAGCAGCCGCTCGGTCGGCGGCTGCCACAGAATCTCCAGCTGCCCGCTCTCCAGCTGCGGGCGCAGGTCCAGCCCCAGCGCCGCCGCCTTGGCCAGCAGCCGCGGCGGGCTCTCGTAGAAGCCGAAATGCAGCGCCGGCTCGTCAGGCGGCGCCGCCGCCAGGAAATGCAGGCCCAACGTGGTCTTGCCGATGCCGGAGGGACCGAAGGCCAGCGTCATCGAAGCGCGGGGCAGGCCGCCCTCCATCATGGCGTCCAGCGCCGCCACCCCGGTCCCCGCACGCCCGTCATGGAGCGGCATCACGTCCTCGGCCGAGGGGCAGGCATACTGCGCCTCCAGCCGCGGAAAAACCGTCATCCCCCGGGAATCGATCTGAAACTGGTGGAGCCCGCCCAGGCTCGCCCCGCCGCGGAACTTCCGCACCTGCAGCCGCCGCACGGCGCGCACGCCCATGGTCGCGTTCCCGAGCTCGATCACCCCGTCCACCACCGTGTGCTCGGGGCTCTCGTCATCCAGCCGCGCGCTGGTGAGCATCAGGATGGTGCAGCCGGCGAAGGCCGCCTGGGTCTGCACCGTCTGGAGGAACTGCTTGAGGTCCGGCGCCGAGCCGGTGGCATCGCGCACGTTCAGCAACCCGTCGAAGACCAGCAGCGAAGCCTTCCGGCTTGCCGTCTCCTCGCGCAGCAGCCGCGCCACCCCGTCCAGCCCCTCGCGCTGCAAGGTGCCCAGCGCGCTGATGTAATAGACGCTCTCCGGAACGCGGCTCTCGTCGAAGAAGTCGAGGGTGGAGAGATGCTGCAGCAGCAGGTCGTGGGATTCGGAAAGCAGGGTGACGAACAGCGCCTGCCCGCCCCGCGCGGCCCGGTGGAAACAGGCCTGGTTCGCCAGAATGGTCTTCCCGGCGCCCGGATTTCCCTGAACGATATAGGAACGGCCCCGCAACAGCCCCCCGCCCAGCACGGTATCCAGGCCCGGTATCCCGGTCTCGATGCGCTCCAACTCCGCCCTCACCCCGCCGAGCCTCTCCCATCCCGATCCGCTCCTCTACAGGAGCCGCTCGGGTTAAGGAAATGCAGCCGGTTCCCATTCTCGACTGGCGTGCCGTCCCGGGGAGAGGAAGAAGGAATTCTTCCTCTCCCCGGACCCCTCACCTTCTTCTTTTTCTAGATGTTTGGAATCACGGGGCTGACGGTGCGCCTCGGGTCCATGACCCGAGGCGACTGCAAGGCCAGAACCAGCACCCCGAAACCAGAAACCCCACCCATCCGGGGCATCCACGGCAGTCAAACGGGGTTCCAAGGGCCTCAGGCCCTTGGCGGGTCGAGGGCAGAGCCCTCGCCTGAACCCGCGGAAGCGGCAATCACCCCGGCCGGTACCGCCACACGCTCGCCGGCGGCAGGTTCAGCGGCGTCCAGGCTTCCCGCTTCGCCGCCAGCCCCAGCGCCCGCCAGGGCAGGGGGGAGGTGATGCAGTAGGTGTAGAGGAGGAAGCCCAGCCCCGGCGCCACCGCCTCCACCGCGCGGGTGAAGGCGCGCTGCCGTTCCAGCGGCAGCAGCACCAGCGGAATCCCGCAGATCACCGTACCCACCCGCATGCCCGGCGGCAGCAGCTCCGGCAGGGCGAAGGCATCGCCCGTGATCACCCGCACCCCCGGCAGGCTTTCGCGCAGGTGCTCGGCCATTTCCGGCACGATCTCCACCACCACCAGCCGTTCCGGCGGCAGCCCGGCCGCCAGCAGCGCGCGGGAGACGGCCCCGGTGCCCGCGCCCAGCTCCACCACGCAGCGCCCCTCGTCCCAGCGCGAAAGCCGCGCGATCCGCCGCCCCAGCGCGGGGGAGGAGGGCACCAGGCTCCCCATCTGCAGCGGGTTCCGCGCCCAGCGCTTCAGGAACAGCCCGAACCCGCCGCCCTGCCGCGCCCGCGGCGCCACGCGCATCATGCCGTCCATCACGAGTTCCCTTCCGCCGCCATCAGCGGCACCAGCGCCTCCCGGAAGCGCGCCGCGCAGGCCGCCCAGGAAAAACCCTCCGCATGCCGCCGGCAGGCCGCCGCATCGGCCGAAAGCGCCGCCAGGCAGGCCGCCCGCAGGTCCTCGTCCAGCGCGCCCACCGGCGCATCCCCGATCACGTCCAGCGGCCCACTCACGGGAAGCGCCGCCACCGGCGTCCCGCTCGCCAGCGCCTCCAGCAGCACCAGCCCGAAGGTGTCGGTGCGCGAGGGAAAGACGAACACGTCGGCCGCCGCGTAGCAGGCCGCCAGCGCCCCGTTCTCGCGATAGCCGAGGAACACCGCCTCCGGGTGCCGCCGCCGCAGCGCCGGAAGCTGCGGCCCATGGCCCACCACCACCTTCGTCCCGGGCAGGTCGAGCGAGAGGAAGGCGCCGATATTCTTCTCCACCGCCACCCGCCCGGCGCAGAGGAAGACCGGCCGCGCCAGCCCCGCGAAGGGGTCGTCCATCCCCTCCGCCGCATCTGGCCGGAACCGCTCCAGCTCCACCCCGCGCGACCACCGCCGCACCCGCCGGAAGCCGCGCCCCTCCAGCTCCCGCTCCAGCGATCCGGTGGCCGCCAGCACCGCGCCCGAGGCCGCGTGGAAGCGCCGCATCACCGCCCAGCTCCAGGAAAGCGGCACGCGCGTCCGGGCATGCATGTAATCGGGAAAGCGCGTGTGGAAGGAGGAGGTGAAGCCCCAGCCCCGCTGCCGGCAAAGCCGCCGCATCGCCCAGCCCAGCGGCCCCTCGGTGGCGATATGCACGGCCTCCGGCGCGAAGCCGTCCACCAGCGCCCGCAGCCGCCGCCCGGGCAGCACCGCCAGCCGGATCTCGCGATAGCCGGGCGTCGGCACCGAACGGAAATCCGCCGGCCCGATCACCCGCACCTCGTCGCCGGCCGCGCCCAGATGCCGCACCACCTGCTCCATGGTGCGCACCACGCCGTTCACCTGCGGATGCCAGGCGTCGGAAACCACCAGGATACGCAGCGTCGCGTTCCCTGCTCTCAGGCCGGCTCGGCCGCGGGCCGCGCATCCGGGCGCCGCCCCTCCTCGCGCCGCGCACGCGGCCGGAAGAAGGAAAGCCGCCGCTCCGCCGCCCAGTCCACCAGCGCGAAGCGCCCGTCCGCATGCTCCACCAGCGCGGTGCAGCTCTCCACCCAGTCGCCGTCATTCATGTAGAGCACGCCGTCGATCACGCGCATCTCGGCATGGTGGATATGCCCGCACACCACCCCGTCGAAGCCCCGCTTGCGCGCCTCCAGCGCCACCGCGCCCTCGAAGCGGTCGATCGCCTTCACCGCCCCCTTCACCTGCCGCTTCAGCCATTGGCTGAGCGACCAGTAGGGATAGCCGAAGCGCCGCCGCGCCAGGTTGAACAGCCGGTTCAGCTCCAGCGCCGTGTCATAGGCCCAGTCGCCCAGCAGCGCGATGAACTTGGCGTAGCGCACCACGCTGTCGAAGGCGTCGCCATGCATCACCAGCAGCCGCCGCCCATCCGCCGTCAGGTGCTCCGCCTCGCCCGCCAGCCGCACGCCGGCCACCTCCAGCCCCAGCCAGTCGCGGAACATCTCGTCATGGTTGCCGGGGATATAGACCACCTCCGTCCCGTGCCGCGCCATGCGCAGCACCAGCCGGATCACCTCGTCATGATGCGTGTCCCAGTACCAACTCTTGCGAAGCCGCCACCCATCCACGATGTCGCCGACGAGATAGAGCCGCTCGCATTCCACCTGCCGCAGGAAATCCGCGAGGAAATCCGCCCGGCATCCCCGCGTCCCCAGATGCACGTCGGAGAGGAAGACACTGCGATACCGGCGCCGTGCCCCGGCCTCATCCTGCGCGGCGCCGCCATACCCGGCCCCGTCATCCCTGGAGTGGTCCATGCCGGCCCCGTCCATCCGCATGGCCGGCGCAATAGCCCCGCCGCGGGACAACGCCGTGAACCCGGCATGACCATGCGGCGACAAAGCCCTCCGCCCCGCCCTTCCCGCCAGCCCCCGCCCGTCCCATCTTCATTCCTGGGAACGCCCGGCCAAACCCCCGGCCAGGCCGGGCGTTCCCCCGCCACGAAATCAGGGAGAACCCGCCATGTCCGACATCGCCCCCACCGGCATCAGCAGCGCGGCCCGCCCCGAAAGCGGCCGCCGCCTCATCTCCGCCGACAAGGTCGAGGGCACGGCCGTCTACAACCGCGCCGGCGAACGCCTCGGCACGATCGAGAACGTGATGATCGACAAGATCTCCGGCCGCGTCGCCTTCGCCGTCATGTCCTTCGGCGGCTTCCTCGGCCTCGGCGAGAACCACCACCCGCTCCCCTGGTCCGTCCTCGACTACGACACCACCAAGGGCGGCTACGTCGTGGACCTGACGCGCGAACAGCTCGAAGGCGCTCCCAGCTACGCCGCCGCCGACAACGTGGACCTGTCCGACACCCACGGCCGCCGCGTCTACGACTACTACAAGGCCCAGCCCTTCTGGCTCGACGTGGCCTGATCCCGCCCGAGGGCTCCGCCCTCGACCCGCCAAGGGCCTGAGGCCCTTGGAACCCCGTCTGACTGCCGTGGATACCCCGGATCAGTGGGGTCTCTGGGTGAAGGCCGCTTTTCCTGCCCTTGAAGTCGCCTGAGGTCTCGGACCTCAGGCGCACCATCCGCCCCGTGATTCCAAACTCGAAGAAAAAGAAGAAGGTGAGGGGTCCGGGGAGAGGAAGAATTCCTTCTTCCTCTCCCCGGGACAGACCACCACCCCAGAACCCCCCCCCCACACCCCCCCCCCCCCCACCCCCCCCCCCCCCCCCCCCCCCCCCCCCCCCCCCCCCCCCCCCCCCCCCCCCCCCCCCCCCCCCGACAGACCACCACCCCAGAACCCCGCCCCCACTTCCCCCCGCCCCCGATCCGCCCCAAAACGGGCAGGACCGCAGGCGGGAGACCCAGCGCATGACGAAGATCGGCATCCTCGGCATCTCCGGCCGCATGGGCCGCCTCCTGGCGGAGGAGGTCGCCGCCGCCGGCGCCACCCTCGCCGGCGGCACCGCCCGCCGCGGCGAGCAATGGCCCACCGACCCCACCGTCCTCGCCCGCGTCGCCGAGGTGCTGATCGACTTCACCAACGCCGAGGCCGCCCCCACCCACCTCCAGGCCGCCCTCCAGGCGCGCACGCCCCTCATCCTCGGCACCTCGGGCCTGAACGCGAAGCAGGAAGCCATGCTCGCCCAGGCCGCGCGCGACATCCCCATCGTCTACGCCGCCAACTTCGCCCCGGGCGTGAACCTCGTCCTCGCCCTCGCCGAACGCCTCGCCGCCGCCCTCCCGCCCGAGGCCTATGACGCCGAGATCGTCGAAACCCACCACCGCCAGAAGGTGGACGCCCCCTCCGGCACCGCCATCGCCCTCGGCCGCGCCGTCGCCGCCGGCCGCGGCACCACCCTGGAAGCCGCCGGCATCGAATCCGGCCGCGACGGCCATACCGGCCCCCGCAAGACCGGCGCCATCGGCTTCGCCGCCCTCCGCGCCGGCCAGGTGGTGGGGGACCACACCCTCCTCTTCGCCTCCGGCGCCGAACACATCGCCCTCACCCACCGCTCCTTCGACCGCCGCGTCTACGCCACCGGCGCCGTCCGCGCGGCCCTCTGGGTCACGAAGCAGCCCCCGGGCCTCTACGGGATGAAGCACGTCCTCGGCATGGCCTGAGGCACCTCCCGGAACCCGCCGGTACGCCGCCCGGAACGCAAGGCGCAGCACCCCGCAGCCCACCACGCCCCTACCGCGTTCCCGCCGCAAACACCCCCACACAAGGGCCGGAACCCATGACCCAGCACACCCGCCGCCACCTCGCCACCCGCCTCCTCCCGGCCACCGCCCTCGCCCTGGCCGCCCCAACCCTCCTCCGCCCGAAACCCGCCCAGGCCGCCACCGCCGCCGAAATCAACGCCGACGTCGCCGCCGCCCTCACCCGCCTGCGCAACACCCCCAACACCCGCCCCCTCTTCACCGCCGCCCGCGCCACCCTCGTCTTCCCCCGCATCATCCAGGGCGGCTTCATCGTCGGCGGCCAATACGGCGAAGGCGCCCTCCTCCGCGGCGGCAACACGGTGGGCTACTTCAACATCGCTGGCCTCTCCCTCGGCCTCCTCGCCGGCGCCCAGGCCGCCGGCCTCGCCATGTTCTTCATGACCGACGAAGCCCTCTCCGCCCTCATGCGCGCGGACGGATGGGAAATCGGCACCGGCCCCAGCGTCGTCGCGCTCGACCGCGGCCTCCAGGCCAACATCACCGCCACAACCCTGCGCGAACCCGTCTACGCCATCACCTTCAACCAGGAAGGCCTCATGGCCGCCCTCGCCCTCAACGGCACCAAGATCACCCGCATCAACCCCTCCTGAACGGCACGAAACCCGGGGCAGGGGGGATGGACGACCCCCCGCCCCCGGCTCTCCAATGCGCCCCATGGAAACCGTCCTCACCATCCCGGCCGAACGCCTCCACCGCCAGCTCACCGCCGTCTTCACCACCTGGGGCATGCGCGCGGACCACGCCGAAACCGCCGCCACCATCATGGTGGACACGGACCTGACCGGAATTGATTCCCACGGCGTCGGCATGCTCCCCCACTACCAGCGCCTCCTCCGCGAAGGCCGGCTGGACCCCCGCGCCACCCCCACCATCGCAAGGGACCACGGCCCGGGCGTCCTCATCGACGGCAACAAGGCCATCGGCCACGTCCCCGCACACCTCGCCATCACCACCGCCATCGAAAAAGCCCGCCAGTTCGGAATCGGCGCCGCCGCCGTCACCAACTCCAACCACTACGGCGCGGCCGGCTGGTACGCCCGCCTCGCGGCGGAACAGGGGATGATCGCCATCTCCCTCACCAACTCCTCCCACCTCATGGTCCCCCTCCGCGGCACCCAACCCGCCCTCGGCACCAACCCTATCGCCTTCTCCACCCCCACCCGAGACCCCGCCCGCCCCGTCCTGCTGGACATGGCCACCACCACGGTCGCCTACGGAAAGGTCTCCATCGCCCGCCGCGCCGGCAAACCCCTCCCCCCCGGCTGGGCCCTGGACGAAAACGGCGACCCCGAGCTGGACAGCGCCCGCGCCTCGGACGCCCGCCGCCTCGCCCCCCTCGGCGGCACCCGCGAACAAGGCGCCCATAAGGGCTACGGCCTCGCCCTCATGGTCGAAATCCTCTGCGCCACCCTCACCGGATCGGGCGACGCCCAGCGCCGCACCGGCCACTTCTTCCTCACCCTCAACCCCAACGCCTTCCGGGACCGGGAAGACTTCCAATCGGACCTGGACGACCTCCTCGCCCGCCTCCGCGCCAACCCCCCGGCCGACCCCGCCCACCCCGTCCTCATCCCCGGCGACCCCGAGCACGACACCACCCTCGAACGCCGCCAGCACGGCATCCCCATCCTCCCCGCTTTGGTCGAGGAGGTGCGCGCCGTCTGCACCGAAAGCGGCGCCCCCTTCCTCCTCGCCTGAACGCAAAAAGGGGCGCGGCCACCCCGCCGCGCCCCCACCAGACCCACCCACCGGAACGAAACAGCAAAGCCGCGATTGCCAACCATTCTCACCCCGGCCCAGAACTCCAACCCATGCCGCCCCTCGCCACCCGCCGCGCCCTCCTCGCCACCCCCCTCCTCGCCACGACCACCCGCGCCCAAACCACCTACCCCCTCACGGTGACGGACAGCGCCAACCGCACCGTCACCCTCCCGCGCCCCCCGCGCCGCCTCCTCCTCGCCACCGGCTTCCACCTCACCGCCCTCAACCTCCTCCACCCCGAACCCGCCTCCCTCGTCGCCGCCTGGCCCACCGACCTCCCCCGCCTCGCCCCACCCCTCGCCCAATCCTTCACCACCCGCTTCCCCAGCCTCGCCACCACCCCCACCCTCGGCCCGGGCAATATCGACAGCCTCCCCCTCGAAACCGCCCTCACCGCGGGCGCGGACCTCGCCCTCTTCGCCGGCTGGCACACCAGCAACACCTCCAGCACCGTCATGGCCCGCCTCGCCAGCGCCGGCATCCCCGGCCTCGTGCTGGACTTCAACGCCAACCCCCTCGCCAACACCGGCCCCGCCATGCGCCTCCTCGGCCGCCTCATCGGCCGGGAAGAACAAGGCGAAGCCTTCGCCCAACTCCACGAATCCCGGCGGGACACCATCCGCGCCCGCCTCGCCGCCCACCCGGCCCCGGGGCCCAAAACCCTCCTCCAGGCCTACCCCGGCCGCGCCGAATGCTGCTGGGTCGCCGGCACCACCGGCCTCGGCGGCTTCCTGGCCGAAGCCGGCGGCCAGAACCTCGGCGCCCCCCTCTTCCCCTCCTCCGCCGGCGGCCAGCTCCACCTCGAACACGTCATCACCCAGAACCCGGAGCTCTACATCGGCACCGGCGCCCGCGGCCTCGGCACCCTCCGCATCGGCCCCGGCATTCCCCCCGCCGAAGCCCGCGCCGCCCTGGCCGAAACCCTCGCCACCCCCGCCCTCGCCGGCCTCGCCGCCACCCGGACCCGCCGCGCCCACGCCATCTGGAACTTCTTCAACGCGGTGCCCTTCAACATCCTGGCGCTGGAAGCCATGGCCCGCTGGTGCCGCCCAGACCTGTTCGGAGACATGGACCCCACCGGCACCCTGGCCGAACTCAACCGCCGCTTCGCCGCGGTGCCCCTGGAAGGCAGTTTCTGGATCAGTCTGAACCCGGCGGCGGATGGGGCAGGGGGGTAGGGGTTGCACGGGCGGCCCCGGGGGCTTTGCCCCCAGACCCCCACCGGGGGGTGAACGCACCCCCCGGACCCCGCGCTCAGTTGCGCATCGCAACGACGCGGACCGAGGCCGCGAAGCTACGAGCGGCGCATAACAAGAAGCGGGGTGGCGTCCTCTTTGAGGTTAGATTGCGGTCTTCAGCCCCTCAATCACCGAGGCGAACTCGGGGCTACCAGTCCCGAACAGCGGAGGACTGACTACGAGCACCGCGACACCATCTCGCCCATGTTGAGGTATCAACACTATTGGCAAGTATCTGCACACTGAGGAGTTGACCGCCTAGACCAACTCGCAGCTAGCAGCCCACGCTGGAATGGTGTGCAAGGGCAGCATCATCAGTGCTTCACCGATTCGATGAGATGGAAGAAGTTGGGCGCTTTGTTTCGTTCAGGCATAAAGCGCCTCATTTCGGGCAACTCTCACTTATCTTCGCCAGAAATGGATATGGTAAGAGCACCCTCTGTGCAGTTTTGCGTTCTGCCACTGAGCAGGATGCGCAGCAGCTGTCGGCTCGCAAGCGTCTTGGCTCCACAAGAGCGCCGAGCGTAAAAACTTCATGGAAAATGGGAGGGGTGGCGTTCAACGCCGGATCTTGGAACGCCTGCCCAGGCCCCGTTCATATTTTTGACCAAGAATACGTAAGGAGAAATCTACACGTTGCGGAAAGCGTAACTATCGACAACCGGCGGAGTTTGGTTACTGTAATTTTGGGCAATGAGGGAGTTACCCTTGCTCGCAAAGTCTCAGAGCTAGACCAACGGCAACGTGAACTTTCGTTAAAGATAAATAGCTCGGAACGAGCCATAACGACGGCTCACAACGTCATCTCTAGTGTGTCTGCGTTCGTGGGGGCGGAAGTCCCGGAAGACATCCAGAGCCAGATCGAGTCTGCAGAAAAGCGCTTGAACCTTGCTAAACAGCATGTGGAAGTTAAGCGCCGTCAAGATCCCAAGATGATGAACGTCCCAGTCATTGAAGCAATCGAAGCTTTAGCGGCACGCACCCTGTCTGACTTAACCGTGGCTGCGGAAGAGAAAGTTGCGGCGCACCTAAACAGCCATGGAATGCAGAAGCGGGGTAATGCCTGGATCCGGTTTGGCATTGAGCACATGAAAGGAAATGAGTGTCCCTTCTGCAATCAAGATACCTCCGGCAGCGCATTGATTTCAGCCTTTAAAGGTGTTTTTAGCACCGAATATGCTGAATTTATGGACGAAATAGATGCATCTCTCAAGATGATGGTGGATGACTTTGGGGAGAACGGAGCCAAATTCGATGCTGCCATCGAACTCAGCAAAGCCGATATCGAGTTTTGGACCCGATTTTGCGATCTTCCGGCACTCCCGGACTTTTTCGTAGACGAGCAGCAAGCCGCCCGTTCTGCTTTGATCTCCCTCATGCAGTTACTGGAGGCAAAGAAGGCTAAGCCGCTTGAGAGACACACCTTAACTGATCGAGCAAATGTCGGGTCGGCATTGGAGAAGCTGAGGCAGTTCTACAAAGCTCTCGAAGTTTGCCTCCCCGATATTCGTGAGGCGCGGGAAACCGCTGCGCCCGCTGAAATAGAAAAGCTGAATGAAATTTACAAGAAGAAGTTGGCTTTATTAGCTAAACTAGGTGAACCTCTCAGCAGTGAGGTTTCTGCATGGCGTGCGGCGACATCTGAGCGCGACGCCGTCGACTTGGAGAAAAGCAAGGCTCAGATCTCGCTCAAGCGGTACGTTGAAAGTACGGTGTCGGCGAGGCAAGACGTAATCAATGAGTTGCTGGAGGCCTTTGGGGCCTCTTTCCAACTCGTCGATACGAAGGCAAGCTTTGCCGGTCGACAGCCGAACGCTGACTACTCGATTAGCATTGGCTCATATGCAATTAAAGCGAGCGAAACCTCTGACGATAGACCCAGTTTCCGGACTGTGCTCAGTGCTGGGGATAAGTTTACTCTAGCTCTCGCTTTTTTTCTGGCTCAAGTGCGCGCAACGCATGATTTAGCTTCCGCCACTGTCATCTTCGACGATCCGTTCAATAGCCAAGATATGCAGCGCCAGTGGGAAACCACAAGCCAACTCCGGTTGCTTTCAAGAGAGGCATGCCAGGTCCTGATTTTCTCACATGACCCTCGCTTTCTTGCTCTGATTGAAAAGAACGATTCAGCACGCTCCACATGCTTCCAACTCACCTGCACTGACGCCGGAATAGGCACCTTGAAGCCCTGGTCGTCGACGGATGAATTAAAGGAAATTTACGTCCGGCAGGCAGAGCGTATTCGCGAATACGGCAACGCAGGAACGTTTCTCGATGGCGTCACCGCCGAATCCTTAATTAAGGATCTCAGACCATTTATGGAGGATTTTTTACGTGCGCGCTTTCCCGGCCGGTTCGCCAGATTGGTCATGCTGGACGGAATGACGAAGTGCATTGAGGAAGCAGGAAAGGCCGATCCATTTTACCATCATCTGCCGTTCCTGCGAGCCCTCAATGAGTACACACGCGACAACATGCATGCGGGAGCCAGTTTGCCGGACCCGATCCAACTAAGGGCTCAGTGCAAGAAGATTATTAAAGTGATGGGCTCTTATTGAGGAGACAAACTTGCCGATCCAGAAGATCTTGACAGCTCTAATTGTTCCTGATATGTTCTTGTCTAATAGGACAGGAGTCCCCCATGCCCCACTCCCGCCCCTGGTCCCCCCTCTCCGACGCCGAATGGGAAGCCCTCGCCCCCCACCTTCCCCTCACCGGCGCCGGCCGCCCGCTCGAAAACCCCCGCGCCCGGCTGGACGCCATCTTCCAGGCCGTCACCACAACCCTCCCCTGGCGCCACTTCCGCAGCGCCGCGGCCCGCACCGATACCCTGCACCGCCAGTACCGCCGCTGGGCCTATGCGGGCGTCTGGTCCCGCCTCCTCCGCCTCGTCGCCCGCCGCCGCGCCCCCCGCGCGCTGAAGGCGCTGGCCGATTGGGTGGCCGCCGCCCACCGCCGCAGCTACCGCCTCCTCGGCATCCCCGTCCTCACCCTCGCCCGCCGTCTCGGCATGCGGAACGCCCTGCCAGGCCCCTCCTGGATGCTCCCCAACCCCGATTTGTCCGAACTCGTCCTCCGCGCCATCCACACCCTGCTGCGCGGCCCGCTCACCCGGCGCCAAATCCCCTTCCTCCGCACCTGCCGCGCCCTTCTCCGCACCGCCGGCGGCCGCCGCCGCATACCAGCCTGCCTGGTCCCGCAATGAACCGCCTTCTTGACCCCCCATCTCGCCCCTGCGAAACCACGGCGCCGCCCGGAACCCCGGAGTTCGGCTTCCATCCACGCGACAAGAGGCCGAATCACGCCATGCGCGACAAGGGCGAGTACCTGTTCACCTCGGAATCCGTCTCCGAGGGCCACCCCGACAAGGTGGCGGACCGCATTTCCGATACGGTGCTCGACACCTTCCTGGAAGCAGACCCCTACGCGCGCGTCGCGTGCGAAACCCTGGTCACCACCAACCGCATCGTCATCGCCGGCGAAACCCGCGGCCCCGGTGACATCACGGCCGACCTCCTGATGCACGCCGCCCGCATGGCCGTGCGCGACATCGGCTACGACCAGGAAGGCTTCTCCTGGCGCAACGCCCATGTGGAATGCCACCTCCACGCCCAGTCCGCCCACATCGCCCAGGGCGTGGACGCCGCCGGCAACAAGGACGAAGGCGCCGGCGACCAGGGCATCATGTTCGGCTACGCCTGCCGCGAAACGCCGGACCTCATGCCGGCCCCCCTCTACTACTCCCACCTGATCCTCCGCCGGATCAGCGAGGCCCGCCGCAACAGCGACGTCACGGCCAAGGGCCTCCTCCCCGACGCCAAGTCCCAGGTCACCCTCCGCTACGTGGACGGCAAGCCCGTCGGCGCCACCAGCGTCGTCGTCTCCACCCAGCATGAGGAAGGGATGACCCAGGACGACGTGAAGGCCCTCGTCCTCCCCTTCATCGAAACCTCCCTCCCCCCCGGCTGGATGCCCTCCGCCGAGGAAATCTACGTCAACCCCACCGGCACCTTCGTCATCGGCGGCCCGGATGGTGACTGCGGCCTCACCGGCCGCAAGATCATCGTGGACACCTACGGCGGTGCCGCCCCCCACGGCGGCGGCGCCTTCTCCGGCAAGGACCCCACGAAGGTCGATCGCTCCGCCGCCTACGCCGCCCGCTACGTCGCCAAGAACGTCGTCGCCGCCGGCCTCGCCGAGCGCTGCACCATGCAGGTCTCCTACGCCATCGGCGTCGCCAAGCCCCTCTCCATCTACTTCGACCTCCACGGCACCGGTAACGACGTGGACGAGACGAAGCTGGTGAAGGTCATCAGCGACCTCGTGAACCTCTCCCCCCGCGGCATCCGCGAGCACCTGCACCTCAACCGCCCCATCTACGTCCCCACCTCCAGCTACGGCCATTTCGGCCGCACGCCGGACGCGGAAAAGGGCACCTTCACCTGGGAACGCACCGACCTCGCGGCCGAGCTGAAGCGCGCCTTCGGCCGCTGAAGCCCCGAATCGCGTTGACGTTTTGTTCTCATTAACCTAGTGTTCACCTCGTCAGGCGCCCCCACGCCTGGCCGGCCTCCCCCAGGGCCGTGAAGAGCGTGATCTCCTAAAACTACCGAAAGGGCCGCCCCGCACCCCCTGCGTGGCGGCCCTTCCCCCATCAGGCACCACGCTCATGGCCTACGACACCACCCGCCCCACGCCCCCCGCCGAAGGCATCCCGGACCGCCTCTACGGCCGCCGTCGCGGCCACCCCCTCCGCCCCCGCCAGCAGCGCCTGCTCGACCTCACCCTCCCCCGCATCACCCTCGCCACCCCCGAAGACCCCCGCGCCTCCTTCCCCCCGGAAGCGCAGGCCCTCTGGCTCGAGGTCGGCTTCGGCGGCGGCGAGCACGCCCTCGAACTCGCCCGCCGCAACCCCGGCACCGCCCTCATCGCCTCCGAGGTCTTCGAGAACGGCCTCTGCTCCCTCCTCACCCACCTCGTCCCCGAGGAGGAGGAAGCCACCGCCCCCCTGCCCGCCAACCTCCGCCTCTGGCCCAGGGATGCGCGCCACCTCCTGCAGGCCCTGCCGGATGCGGCCCTCGACCGCCTGTTCCTCATGTTCCCCGACCCCTGGCCCAAGGCCCGCCACACCAAGCGCCGCTTCGTGCACCCGGCCCTGCTGCCCCTGCTGGCCGCCAAGCTGAAGCCCGGCGCCGAGTGGCGCATCGCCAGCGACGACCCGACCTATCAGGGCTGGGTGGACGAGGTGATGGCCGCCCAGGACCTGTTCGAGCCCGCCGCCCACCACGACGCCCCGCCGGCCGACTGGCCCCGCACCCGCTACGAGGCCAAGGCCCTGCGCGAGGGCCGGCACCCGCGCTACTGGATCTGGCGGCGGCGCTGAGCCGCCCGCCGAAGAACCTTGCCCCGGCCGGGCCGAGAGCCTATATCTCGCCCTCAAGACAATCCGCCTTATTTGGGGGGTGGCCTTAACGGGCCGCCTTTTTTGTTTTTTGAGCGACGACGCACCACAGCACGAAGGCCTCGAGGCCCGCATCGCCACCGCCATCACGCCCGCGCTTGCCGCGATGGGCTATGAGCTCGTGCGCGTGCAGATCCAGGGCAAGGAACGCCCGACCGTCCAGGTCATGGCGGACCGCGCCGATGGCAGCCTCATCGGCGTCAAGGATTGCGAGAGGATCAGCCACGCGGTCGGCGCCGTGCTGGACGTGGACGATCCCTTCCCCGGCGTCTGGAACCTCGAGGTCTCCTCCGCCGGCATCGACCGCCCGCTCACCCGCACCAAGGACTGGGTCCGCTTCGCCGGCCAGGTGGCGACGGTGGAGATGGTCGTCCCGCAGGACGGGCGCCGCCGCTTCCGCGGCCGCATCCTGGCGGCCGATGAGAACGAGGTCCGCCTGAAGCTGGACGAGGGCGGCGACGTCACCCTTCCCCGCGGCAACATCCGCCGCGCCAAGCTGGTGCTGACCGACGAGCTGATCGCGGCCACCGCCCAGCCCGAATCTGAGGACGACGCCGAGGAGGCCCCCCGCAAGGCCCCGAAGCGCTGGCGTCCGCCGTCTGAGAGGAACTGAGACCATGGCCGTGGACGTCGCCATCGCCCGCCCCGAGCTTCTCCAGGTCGCGGATGCCGTGGCCCGCGAGAAGATGATCGAGCGCGAAGAGGTGCTCGAGGCCATGGAGCAGGCCATGTCCAAGGCCGGCCGCGCCAAGTACGGCCAGGAGAAGGACATCCGCGCCACCATCGACCGCCGCAACGGCGAGGTGCGCCTCTCCCGCTGGACCGAGGTGGTCGAGGCGGAGCCCGTCGAGAACGAGGCGACGCAGATCCCGGTCCGCATCGCGCAGAAGATCAAGCCAGGCATCTCCGTCGGCGAGTTCATCGTGGACCCGCTGCCGCCGATCGACTTCGGCCGCATCGCCGCCCAGACCGCCAAGCAGGTGATCGTGCAGCGCGTGCGCGAGGTGGAGCGCAAGAAGCAGTTCGACGAGTACAAGGACCGCGTCGGCGAGATCATCAACGGTGTGGTCAAGCGCACCGAGTACGGCAACCTCATGGTCGATCTCGGCCGCGCCGAGGCGCTGCTGCGCCGCGACGAGACGATCCCGCGCGAGGCCTTCCGCAACGGCGACCGCGTGCGCGCCTATATCTATGACGTGCGCGAGGAGCAGCGCGGGCCGCAGATCTTCCTCTCCCGCACGCATCCCGGCTTCCTGGCGAAGCTCTTCGCCCAGGAGGTGCCCGAGATCTATGACGGCATCATCGAGATCAAGGCCGTGGCCCGCGACCCCGGCAGCCGCGCCAAGATGGCGGTGATCTCGCGCGACAGCTCGATCGACCCCGTGGGCGCCTGCGTCGGCATGCGCGGCAGCCGCGTGCAGGCCGTGGTGGCCGAGCTGCAGGGCGAGAAGATCGACATCATCCCCTGGTCGCAGGACCCGCCGACCTTCATCGTGAACGCCCTGGCCCCGGCCGAGGTGACGAAGGTGGTGCTGGACGACGAGGGCCGCCGGGTCGAGGTGGTGGTGCCGGACGACCAGCTTTCGCTGGCCATCGGCCGCCGCGGCCAGAACGTGCGCCTCGCCTCGCAGCTCACCCGCTACGACGTGGACATCCTGACCGAGGCCGAGGAGAGCGAGCGCCGCCAGGCCGACTTCCACAAGCGCACCTCGCTCTTCGTCGAGGGGCTGGACGTGGACGACGTGATCGCCGGCCTGCTCGTGACCGAGGGCTTCACCTCGCTCGAGGAGATTGTCGAGGTCGATGACGAGGAGCTCGCCTCCATCGAGGGCTTCGACGAGAACGTCGCCGCCGAGCTGAAGCGCCGTGCCCAGGCGAGCCTGGACCGCCGCGACGGCGAGCTGGACGAGAAGCGCCGCGCCATGGGCGTGGAGGATGCGGTCGGCGAGGCCGGCGGCTTCACCCCCGCCATGATGGTGGCCCTGGGCGAGAAGGGCGTGAAGACGCTGGACGACCTGGGCGACCTGGCCTCGGACGAGCTGGTCGAGATCCTCGGCGAGGACAGCGTGGACGAGGAAACCGCCAACGCCATCATCATGGCCGCGCGCCAGCGCGCCGGCTGGTTCGGCGAGGAGGAGAAGGCCCGCGCGGAGGCTGAGGCCGCCGCTGCCGCCGAGGCCGCCGCCGCGGCGGCCGCCGCCGAGGCCGAGGGTGACTTCGGGGACGAGGCGGGCGAGGCCGAGGGCGCCGAAGAGGGTGCCGAGGGCGACGCCGAGGCGGGCCCCGATGATGCCGACGCCGAGGCCGAGGCCGGCGAGGCGACGGCCGATGAGGGCGAGGAGAACGGCGACGCCCGGGCCTGATCCCCAGACCCCGCCCCCGGAAGGCGGGATGACGGCGGCCGGCACGCCCGGCCAGCCCGATCCCGAGGAGAAGGGCCCCCGCCGCCGCTGCGTGGTGACGCGGGAGAGCCTTCCGAAGGAGGCGATGGTTCGATTCGTGCTCGGCCCGGACCGTGTCCTGGTGCCGGACCTCGCCGGGCGCATGCCCGGGCGGGGAATGTGGTTGAGCGCGCGCGGCGATGTGCTAGAACGCGCCCTGTCCCGTGGGGCCTTCATGTTCATGAAGGCGGCCCGCGGCCCGGTTCACCCCATCCCCGATCTTCGCGAGACGATCCTCGGCGGACTCCGGCGGCGCATCCGGGACCAGGTGGGCCTCGCGCGTCGCGCGGGGCAGGCCGTGGTGGGCTTCCAGCAGGCGCGCGAATGGCTGCAGGCCGGCCGCGCCGCCCTGCTGGTCGAGGCGTCGGATGGAAGCGCCCCGGAGCGCGCGAGGCTGGTGGGGAGCCATGAGGTCCCCGTCGTCTCCGTTCTCGGGGCGGCGGAGCTGGGTTCGGTGTTCGGTCGCGATCACGCGGTGCATGTGGCGGTGGCGCCGGGCCGTCTGGCCCAGGGCATCCTGGCCGAGGCCGGGCGCCTGGCCGGGCTGCTGTCGCAGGAGCCGGTCGGCGAGCGGACCGAGGAACGGGCCCGCGGGAAGGCGCGTGATGGCGGGCAGGGCAGGGATGCGGGCCGGAAGGCTGGCACCCGCGGCCCCGCATCGCCACATCATGCGGAAGGGGCTGGCCCTGTCGGGACCAGCCCAGCGGCTGGCCCGGACGGGACCAGCCAGGCCGGCCGTGATGGGCCCGGCCGCAAGGAGGCGCCCCGCCGGGGTGCCGGAGGCCCGGCGTCCCGGAAGGACGGCAGGCAGGGAACGCGCCCTCGGCGCGGAGGGGAGCCGGCCGTGCCAGTGACGCAAAAGCGATGAGCCGCTAGTCGGCCGGATGGCGACGGGGCGCGGGGATCATTCCCCGGGCGCCCCGAAGGGCCGTGCCTCAGGGCACGGGCCCAGGGCTGCGCGCCCCCCATGGCGCGATAAGGATGATGGGCCGCCCAGGGCGGCCGGCACCACGGGGCCAGAGCCCCGATCGGTGCGTTGGAGATCGGTGTGGCTGATAGCAAGCTGGATACGGAAGGCTCGAACCCGAGCGGACGGATGAGCGACGAGAACGGACAGGACCAGGGCAAGGGGCGGCTCTCGCTGCGCCCCGGCGGACGGATGGAGCTCGGCAAGACCGAGCAGGCTGGCAGCGTGCGCCAGTCCTTCAGCCATGGCCGCAGCAAGACCGTGCAGGTCGAGGTGGTGAAGAAGCGGGCCGGTGGCCCGGGCGGCGCGCCCGCGCCGGCCGGCGCCGCCCCGGGTGCGCCCGCGCGCCCGGCCGGCCCCCAGGCTGGCGGCCCCCGCGCCGGCGGCCCGCAGCGTGCGGGTGGCCCGCGTGCCGGCGGCCCCGCCCCGGCCCCGGGCCGGCCCCTCACCCAGGGCGAGCAGGCCAACCGCCTGCGCGTGCTGGAGGAGATGCGCCGCCAGGAGGCCGACCGGCAGCGCCAGGAGCGTGAGCAGCAGGCCCTAATGGTCCGCTCCGCCGCCGAGGAGGCCGCACGCCGCGCCGAGGACGACCGCCGCGCCGCCGAGGAGGCCGCCGAGCGCGCCGCCGAGGCCCGCCGCCAGCAGGAGGAGGCCGCGCGCCGTGCCGCCGAGGAGGCGTCCCGTGCCGCTTCCGCCCCGGCCGCCGCGCCCGAGGCCCGGACCGAGCAGCCGGCGCCCGCGCCGCGCCCCGCCGAGCGTCCGGCCGAGCGTCCCGCGCCTGCGGCCGCGCGCCCGGCCGAGGAGGCGCCACGCGCCGCCCCGCCGGCCCGCGCGCCCTATCAGGACCGTGGTGGCGATCGCGGCGGTTATGCCGGCCGTGACGACCGTGGTGGCGATCGCGGCGGCTATGCCGGCCGTGACGACCGTGGCGGCGATCGCGGTGGCTATGCCCCGCGTCCCGCGCCCGGTGGCGACCGTGGCGGCTATGCCCCGCGCCCGGCCCCCAGCGGGGACCGTGGCGGCTACGCCCCCCGCCCGCCCGGCGGTGCCGGTGGTGGCGACCGTGGCTATGTGATGCGCACCGGCGCCCCTGCCGGGGACCGCGGCGGTGATCGTGGTGGTTATGCCCCGCGCCCGGCCGGCCCGGGTGGGGATCGTGGCTATGCGCCGCGCCCGGCCGGTGGCCCCGGTGGCGATCGCGGTGGGGATCGCGGCGGGGATCGGGGCGGCTATGCCCCGCGTCCCTCCGGCCCCGGCGGCTTCGGCCCGCGTGCCGGTGGCCCGGGTGGCTATGGCGGCGGTGCCGGCGCTCCGCTGGCGGCGCGCCGTCCCGGCCCGGTGCCGAGCAACATTCCCGCGGGCGGCGGTGCCGCCGGCAAGCTGTCCCTGCGTCCGCGCGGGCCGGGCGACGCGCCGGTTCCGGGGATGGAGGAGGAGGGGCGCCGCGCCCCGCCGCGCCGCCTCGGCGGTGCGCCCGCGGCCGCGGCCCGCAAGCCGGTTCCCACGCCCGCCAAGAAGGGCATGAACCCGGCCGACCGGAAGCGCGAAGGCCGCATCGACGTGCAGGCGGCCATCGAGGGTGATGACGACCGTGGGCGTTCGCTCGCCTCCGTCCGCCGCGCGCGTGAGCGCGAGCGGCGCCAGGCGGAGCTGGCCCGGCTGCGTTCGGGCCAGGAGCGCGTCGTCCGCGACGTGATCATCCCCGATGTCATCACCGTGCAGGAGCTGGCCAACCGTATGGCGGCCCGCGCCGGCGAGGTGGTGAAGGCGCTGTTCCGCATGGGCGTGATGGCCACCATCACCCAGTCCATCGACGCCGACACGGCGGAGCTGGTGGCGACCGAGTTCGGCCACCGCGTGCGCCGCGTCTCGGAAGCCGATGTGGAGCAGGGTCTCGAGGGCGAGCTGGACACCGAGGAGAACCTCGAGCCGCGTCCGCCCGTCGTCACGATCATGGGCCATGTCGACCACGGCAAGACCAGCCTGCTGGACGCGCTGCGGAAGACGGATGTGGCGGGCCGCGAGGCGGGTGGCATCACCCAGCATATCGGCGCCTACATGATCCAGATCCCGTCGGGCGACCGCGTGACCTTCATCGACACCCCGGGCCACGAGGCCTTCACGGCCATGCGCGCCCGCGGTGCCTCGGTGACGGACATGGTGGTGCTGGTGGTGGCCGCCGACGACGGCGTGATGCCGCAGACGGTGGAGGCCATCAAGCACGCCCAGGCGGCCCAGGTGCCGATGATCGTGGCCGTCAACAAGATCGACAAGCCGGGGGTGAACCTCGACCGCGTGCGGCAGGAGCTGCTGCAGCACGAGGTGGTGGTGGAATCCCTGGGCGGCGACGTGCAGGAGATCCAGGTCTCCGCGCTGAAGGGCACCAACCTCGACAAGCTGCTGGAGGCGATCATCCTCCAGGCCGAGATCCTGGACCTGAAGGCGAACCCGAACCGGGCGGCCGAGGGCACGGTGATCGAGAGCAAGCTCGACAAGGGTCGTGGCCCCGTGGCCACCGTCCTCGTCCAGAAGGGCACGCTCAACCAGGGCGACATCGTGGTGGCCGGCGCCGAATGGGGCCGGGTGCGCGCGATCATCGACGACATGGGCATCCCCCTCACGGGGGCCGAGCCTTCGGAGCCGGTGGAGATCCTGGGCCTGACGGGCGTGCCTTCGGCCGGCGAGACCTTCGTCGCGGTCGAGGACGAGACCCGGGCGCGCGAGATCACCGAGTTCCGTCAGCGCAAGGCGCGCGAGAAGGTGGCGGCTGCGGCCGGCGCCGCGCGCGGCACGCTGAACGACATGCTGGCCCGCATCCAGGCGGGTGAGCAGAAGGAGGTGGCCGTCGTCGTCAAGGCGGACGTGCAGGGCTCCTCGGAGGCGCTCGGCGTCACCCTCGGCAAGCTCTCGCGCGACGAGGTCAAGGTGCGCGTGCTGCACTCGGCGGTCGGCCAGATCACCGAGAGCGACATCCAGCTCGCCAAGGCGTCCAACGCCGTGGTCATCGCCTTCAACGTCCGGGCCACCACCCAGGCGCGCGAGATGGCGAACCGCGACGGTGTCGAGATCCGCTACTACTCGATCATCTACGAGGTGGCCGACGACATCGAGAAGCTGGTGCGCGGCAAGCTCGCCCCGATCCAGCGCGAGAAGTTCCTGGGCTACGCGCAGATCCTGCAGGTGTTCGAGGTCAAGCGCCTCGGCAACATCGCCGGTACCCGCGTGACCGAGGGCGTCGTGAAGCGCGGTGCCGGCGTGCGCCTGCTGCGCGACGGCGTCGTGATCCACCAGGGCACGCTCTCGACGCTGCGTCGCTTCAAGGATGACGTGAAGGAGGTCGCCAACGGCTACGAATGCGGCATGTCCTTCCATAACTACAACGACATCCGCGTCGGCGATCAGATCGAGTGCTACGAGACGGAGACGGTGGCGGCGGTCTGATCCGCCTCCTCTCTCCCGGTTTGACGATGCCGCCGCGCCCGGTTCACACCGCGGCGCGGCGGCTGCTTTTCAGGGCTCACCCCATGCCAAAGCACACCACCGCCACCGCCGCCCCCTCCCAGCGCATGCTGCGCGTGGCCGAGGAGGTGCGGCACGCGCTCTCCGCCGTGCTCGCGCGCGGCGACGTGCGCGACCCCGACCTCGCGGATGCGCGGGTGACGGTGACGGAGGTGCGCGCCTCCCCCGACCTGAAGCACATGACGGTCTTCGTCTCCCGCCTCGGGCAGACGGCGGACAAGGCGCTGCTCCGCCTGCTGAAGGACAACCAGCCGGACCTGCGCCGGCAGGTGGCACGCAGCGTGCGTCTGAAATTCGCCCCGGAGCTGCACTTCCAGGCCGATACGGCGCTCGACCATGCCATGCATATCGACGCGCTGATGCGCCGCCCGGAGGTGGCGCGCGACCTGGGGCCGCGCCCGGAGGGCGAGGAGGCCGAGGGGCCGGACGAGGACGAGGACCGCGAAGGGACGTGACCAACCACCCCCAGCCGCCCGAGATGGCGCCGATGATCCGCACCATCGCCATGCCGCATGACACCAACCCGGCGGGCGATATCTTCGGCGGATGGCTGATGGCGCAGATGGACCTGGCGGCGGGCAACGCCGCCTCCCGCCGGGCGCGCGGCCGCTGCGCGACGGTGGCGGTGGAGGCGATGACCTTCCACCGCCCGGTGCATGTGGGGGATGAGGTGAGCCTCTATGCCCGCATCCTCTCGGTCGGCCGCACCTCGCTGCGGATCCAGGTGGAAGCCTGGCGCCGGGAGCGGCATTCGGACCTGCGGGAGCGGGTGACGGAGGCCGCCTTCACCTTCGTCGCGCTGGACGAGGCGGGGCGCCCGCGCCCGGTGCCGGCCGAGGGCAGCTGAAGCCGGCCTTGCGGATCGGCGGGATCGCCAAAGGTGAAGGCCCCGGGGGACATCCCTCCCGGGGCCTTTCTCGTTCGGAGTTCCATGGACACCGCCCGCACCCCCCCGAGGATCGCCTGGGTCTGCCAATGGCTCGACCCCTCCCTGCCCGCCAAGGAGCAGGCCGCGCTGAACCTGCGGGACACCACGGTCACCGCCCTGCGGAAGCTGGAGCCGAAGGCGGCGATCGAGAAGCTGATCGGGCTGGTGCGCATCAATGGCGAGACGCTTCTGGCGCAGATCGCCCGCACGGCGCGGCTGCCGCCGGGCCAGCGGGCAATGCGCATGGTCAGCAACATCCTGCCCGCCTACAGCCACCCGGAGATCCGGCCGCTCTATGACGACCCGGCCCTGCGCCGGACGGTGGAGAGCAGCCTCAAGCCCGCCGGGGAGGTGGCACGGCAGGGGGGCGTGCGGCTTTCGATGCATCCCGGCCAGTACACGGTGCTGGCGACCGAGCGGGACAGCACCCGCGCCGCGGCGGTGGCCGATATCGAGTACCACACCGATGTCATGCGCTACCTCGGCCATGCCGGGGGCTGGCACCCCCATGGCGCGCATATCAACGTGCATGCCGGCGGGCGCGCGGCGGGGATCGAGGGCTTCCGCGCGGCGCTGCCCCTGCTCTCGGCCGATGCGCGGGGCCTGCTGACGGTGGAGAACGAGGAAACCGCCTATGGGGTGGAGGACCTGCTGCCCCTGGCGGAGGACCTGCCCATCGTCCTCGACCTCCACCACCACTGGGTGGTGACCGGGGAGTACATGGAGCCGGACGACCCGCGCATCGCGCCCATCCAGGCCTCCTGGCGCGGGGTGCGCCCCGTCATCCACATCAGCGCCCCGAAGCCGGACCTCGTGCCCGGACAGGACCCGGAGGTGCTGCCGGACCGCGCGGCGCTGATCGCGGCGGGAGCCTCGGCGCGGGACCTGCGGGCGCATTCGGCGCGGCTGTGGAACCGGCCCCACGCGGAATGGGCGGCGCGACACCTGGCCTGGGCGGATATCGAGGTGGAGGCGAAGGAGAAGAACCTGGCGACGGAGGAATTCGCGCGGGTCTGCTTTCCGGTGGGGTGATGGGGCGCTTGTGGCCCCTGGGAGGGAGAAGGAATTCTCCCTCCCGGACCCTCCCTCATCTTCTTTTTGGAAGACTGCCGTGGAAGGTGGGGCTGGAGGTGCGCCTGAGGTCGATGACCTCAGGCGACTGCAGCGGCAGCCCGCGCGGCCTGAGTAAAATGCCTGCGGCGCAACAGGCGGCATCGTATCCCCGGCAGGCTTGACGCGGGGTCCGGGGCCCCCGCCGGGGCCCCGGCGGAGGGTCCGGGAGGCGGCGCCTCCCGGCAGCAGCTCACATATCGAAGAACACCGTTTCCTCATCCCCCTGCAGCCGGATCACCAGCCGGTAGGTCGGGATGGGCGTGCCCTCCAGCCGGGTGGCGACGAGCGTGGGGCGGCGGCCGGCCTGTTCGATGCTGCGCAGCACCGGGTCCGCTTCCAGTGCCGCCTCGTCCTCGGGGAAGTAGAGGCGCGTGTGCAGGTGGATGTTGATGCCGCGCGCGAAGATGAGGAGGCTGACATGGCGCGCCTGGGGGCGGCCGTCGCGCCAGGGGGTGACGCCGGGGCGGATGGTTTCGAAGAACCATTCGCCGGTTTCGAAGGCGGCGCCGGCGCGGCCCCAGCCGAGGAAGTCGCTGGCATTGTGGCGGCCCTCGGAATCGGCCTGCCAGAGTTCCACCAGCGCGTCGCGCACGGGGTGGCCGGAGCCGTCGATCACCACGCCCTCGATCCGGATGCGCTCGCCGGGGCCGGTGAGGATGTGGGGGTTCTCCTGCGTGCCATAGGCCAGGCCCGCGGCCACGGGCAGCAGGCCGATATGCACATAGGGGCCGCCCGTCTGGGACGGGGTTTCCTTCAGATATTCCACGGGCATGGCTCAGTGCCCCTCCGGCTTGTTCTCGAAGAAGGTCTGGCGGCGGCCGCGCAGCACGATGTCGAAGCGGTAGGCCAGGGCGTCGAAGGGCACGGACTGGCCCATGTCGAGCCGGGCCACGAGACGCTCGCGCGCCGCGGCATCGGGCAGGGTGCCCAGGATGGGGCAGAGGGGGATGAGCGGGTCGCCCTCGAAATAGAGCTGGCTGACCAGGCGCTGCGCGAAGGCTTCCCCGAAGAGGGAGAAGTGGATGTGGGCCGGCCGCCAGTCGCTGCCGTTGTTGCGCCAGGGATAGGGGCCGGGGCGGATGGTGCGGAAGAAGTAGTTGCCCTCCGCATCCGTCATGCAGCGGCCGCAGCCGCCGAAATTCGGGTCCAGCGCGGCGAGGTAGGTGTCGTTCACATGGCGGTAGCGGCCGCCGGCATTGGCCTGCCACACCTCCAGCAGCGTGTGCGGCACGGGGCGGCCGCATTCGTCCAGCACCTTGCCGTGGACGATGATGCGCTCGCCGATCGCCTCGCCATCCCGGGCGTAGTTGCGGATCAGGTCGTTCTCGAGCGGGCCGAGGAGCGAGGCCTTGAAGATGGGGCCGGCATTCTCGCCAGGGCCGGGCTCGAGGGAGACGAGGGCGCGGCGCGGGCTGCGCAGCACGCTGGTCTTGTAGCCCGGGGTGAAGGCGGGCGGGTGCGCGCCACGGTCGCGGCGCATGATGTCGCCGCGCGGCAGGCCCGCCGGTTCGGGGCCGGGCCGGGCGAGGCCGGGCCGGGTCACGTCGATGAGACGGCTCATGGATGTTTCCTCCGGCGGGGCTGGCCCGCGCCGGGCGGATGATGCCGGCGCGCTTCGCATGAAGGAAGCGGCGGCTTACCATGTGATCTATGAACGAAATCGATGCGTTGGCGCTGGACGGGCACACGCTGCGGCTGTTCCTGACCGTGTTGGAGGAGGGCTCCGTCACCGGGGCGGCGGCGCGGCACGGGCTGACGCAATCGGCCGTGAGCCACGCGCTGAACCGGCTGCGCGCGCAGCTGGGCGACCCGCTTTTCGTGCAGGCCGGGCGAGGCATCGCTCCCACGCCGCATGCGCGCGCCCTGGCGGGCCCGGTGCAGGCGGTGCTGGACGGGATGCGGGAGCTGGCGCGGCCGGCGGCATTCGAACCCGCGCGGGCGCGGCTGAACCTGACGATCGCCGCGAACGACTTCCAGCAGGGGCTGCTGCTGCCCGCCTTCTTCGCGCGCGTCTCCTCCGCCGTGGCCGCGCTGGAGATGCGGGTGATCCCCTCCGGCGCGCCGCCGGCGGAACTGCTGCGGACGCGGGGCTGCGACCTGCTCGTCACGCCGCTGCCGCCGCCGGGCACGGATATCGTGCAGAAGCGCCTGCTGACCGACCGCTACGCCTGCTTCTACGATCCCGCCCTGCGCGGGCCGCCGATGAGCCGGGACGAGTATTTGGGCGCGCGCCACGCGACGGTCGTGCACCCCGAAGGCGGGGCGCTGGAATTCGACCGGCGGATGGAGGCGCGCGGCATGCGGCGGGACTTCGCGCTGCGCGTGCCGGGCTTCGCCGATATCGCGGCCTTCCTGCGGGGCAGCACCCTGCTGGCCACGCTCCCTGGACTGCTCCGGCGCTCGGCCATGCAGGGCTTCGCAAGCGTGCCGGTGCCGCTGGGGCCGGGGGCACGGGCGATGGAGCCGCTGCCGCTCTACCTCGTCTGGCACCGGCGGGACCAGCTGGACCCGCGCCATGCCTGGCTGCGGGGGGTGATGATGGAGGTGGCTGCGGAGCTGGGGGAGTGACGGTCTGTCCCGGGGAGAGGAAGAAGGAATTCTTCCTCTCCCCGGACCCCTCACCATCATCTTTTTCTATCAGTTGGAGTCATTCGGCTGACGGTGCGCCTCGGGTCATCGACCCGAGGCGATTGCAAAGGCAGGAAAGCCACCCTTCAACAAGAGACCCCTTCGATCAGGGTATCCACGGCAGTCCGATGGGGTTCCAAGGGCCTCAGGCCCTTGGCGGGTCGAGGGCGGAGCCCTCGCCTGGACCAGCCCCGCGAAAGCCCACGCAACCCTCGTCCGCGCCGATGCCTCTGGGCGTTGCGCGCCCCCCGGTGCTAGACGCGCGCCCTTCCGGTTTGCGCGAGCGGGCCGGGGCGAGATGGGATGACCGCGTTCGCGCTGGTCCGGAACGACGAAGGGCAGGCCGAGCATGGCAGGGCAGGGTGGGCATCGCGGGCGGCAGAACCGCAAGCCGAAGGGGCGGCCGCTGGATGGCTGGCTGATCGTGGACAAGCCCAGCGGCATGGGTTCCACCGATGTGGTCACCAAGTTGAAGCGGGCCTTCGAGGCGCAGAAGGTGGGTCATGGCGGCACGCTGGATCCGCTGGCGACCGGCATCCTGCCCATTGCCTTCGGCGCGGCCACCAAGGCGGTGCCCTATGTGATGGACAGCACCAAGGTCTATCGCTTCACGCTGAAGATGGGCGACGAGCGGGATTCGGACGATGCGGATGGCAAGACCATCGCCACCTCCGATTATCGCCCGACGAACGAGCAGCTGGAGGCGGCGCTGCCGGCCTTCCGCGGCGATATCATGCAGGTTCCGCCGATCTATTCCGCCATCAAGGTGAATGGCGAGCGCGCCTATGACCTGGCGCGGGAGGGGCAGGCGGTGGAGTTGCAGCCCCGGCCGGCGCGGGTAGATGCCTTCGAGCTGGTGGAGCGGGTGGACGACGACACGGCCGTCTTCCACGTGCAGAGCGGCAAGGGCGTGTACATGCGTTCGCTGGCGCGGGACCTGGCGCGGGCGGCGGGCACGGTGGGGCATATCGCGGCGCTGCGGCGGCTGCGGGTGGGGCCCTTCCGGGAGGAGAATGCGATTCCGCTGGACAGGCTGATCGTTACGGAGGATACCCCGCCCCCTTCGCCGGCGCTTCTGTTGCCGGTGACGACCGCGCTGGACGACATCCCGGCACTGGCCGTCACCGAAGCCGAGGCCGCCCGCCTGTCATTCGGCCAGGAGCTTTCCCTGGTCGAGTTCATGGGCCGGGTTCCGCAGGCGGCCAACCCCGATGGGGGCCTGGTCCGCGTGCTGTCGGGGGAGCGCCTGATGGGATTGTGCCGGTTGGGGGAGGGGCTTCTCCGCCCCGAACGCTGGCTCGCCCGCGGCGATCGCTGAACCCTTCTCTTAGGACATCCCGATGTCGATGATCACTCCGGAGCGCCGCCAGGCGCTCATCAAGGAATACGCGACCGCTCCCGGCGACACCGGTTCGCCCGAGGTGCAGGTCGCCCTGCTCTCCGAGCGCATCTCCTCGCTGACCGAGCACATGAAGGCCCACCCGAAGGACTTCCACTCCCGGCGTGGCCTGCTCGTGCTCGTTGGCCAGCGCCGCGGCCTGCTGGACTATGTGAAGCGCAAGAACCAGCAGCGCTACGAGAGCCTGATCGGGCGCCTCGGCCTGCGCCGCTAAGGTCTTCGGGCCTTCCATTTCGAAAGGGTCCCCGGCGAGAGCCGGGGGCCCTTTTGCGTTTCGGGCTCCCGGCTTCGGCCGTTCGCCGGCTTCAGCGGCCCTGCCAGACCGGCTTGCGCTTCTCCAGGAAGGCCGCGACGCCTTCCTTGAAGTCCGCGCTGGTGAAGGTCAGCGCCACCATGTCGTCGGCATTCGCGCCCCCGACGGCCTGTTCGCGCAGGCGCTTCAGCGTGGTCTTGGCGGCGCGGAGGGTGAGGGGGGCGTGGCCGGCGATGGTGCGGGCCAGGGCCTCGGCCCGGGCGAGAAGGGCCTCCTGGTCCGGCAGCACCTCGGTCACCAGCCCCAGCGACTTCGCCTCCTCGGCCTCCACCAGCCGGGCGGTGAAGATCAGCTCCAGCAGGCGGGCGGGGCCGAGGAGGGCGGAGAAGCGGGCGTAGTTGCCCAGCGAGAGGGTGTTGCCCAGGGTGCGCGCGATGGGCACGCCGAAGCGCATGGTGCTGGAGGCGATGCGGATGTCGCACACCCCCGCCACCCCCGCGCCGCCGCCGGTGCAGGCGCCGTTGATGGCGGCGATGGTGGGCTTGGGGCAGTCCTCGATGGCGGAGAGGACGCGGCCGATCCGCTCCTCGTAGTCCAGCGCGTGCTGGGCGGTGGTGAAGGTGGTGAACTGCTGGATGTCGGTGCCGGCGGCGAAGGCCTTGGCGCCGCCGCCGGTGATGATCCAGGCCTTCACGGCCGGGTCCTCGGCGATCTCGGCGGCCTTGGCGGCCAGGCCCTCATACATGGCGAAGGTGAAGGCGTTCATCGCCTGCGGGCGGTTGAGGGTGGTCAGCAGGATGCCGCCCTCGCGCATGTCGTGGATCAGCTCGTTCTCGGCCATCGCTCGTTTCCCCTTTTCCGGCGGGGGAGGGTGCCCAAGGGAGGGCGGGCGCGAAAGAGGGCGCGGCGGATTGCCGCGATTTCACCGAGCCGCCATTCTGCGCGCATGCCGGATGCCGTCCCGCCCGCCGCGCCTGGGCTCGAGGCGCTGATCGCCGATGTGTCGCACCGCTACGCCGGCGCCTCGCGCTTCACGCGCAACTTCGTGCCCTCCAAGCTGAAGCGGGACCCGGCCACGGCCGCCATCCTTGGCCTCGCGCAGCGGGTGGGCGGGTTCGGGCATGTGCTGGACCTCGGCTGCGGGCGCGGGCAGCTCGGCCTGGCGCTGCTGCTTTCGGGCGGGGCCTCGCAGGTCACGGGCATGGATATCGACGGGGTGAAGGTGGCCGAGGCGCAGGCCGCCGCGCGCCGCCTGCCCGCCCGCTTCGAACGCGCCGACCTGGCCCAGGCGGCACTGCCGCCCGTGGACACGGCGCTGATGGCCGATGTGCTCTACCAGCTTCCCGACGGCGCGCAGGTGCCGGTGCTGGACCGCATGGCGGCAGCCGCCCGCCAGCGGGTGGTGATGCGGCTGTTCGACCCCGATCTGGGCTGGCGCAGCGCGCTGGGCATGGCCATGGAACGCGCCGGGCGGGCCCTGCGGCGGGACGGGGCGGCGGTGGAGCCGATGCCGGTTTCCGCGGTGGTGGCGCGCTTCGAGGCGGCGGGGTTCCGCTGCACCGTGCGGCCCTGCTGGGCGGGGACGCCCCTGCCGAACGTGCTGCTGGTGGGGGAGCGGGAGGGTCTGGGCTGACGGTCTGTCCCGGGGAGAGGAAGAAGGAATTCTTCCTCTCCCCGGACCCCTCACCATCATCTTTTTCTAGAAGTTTGGAATCACGGGGCTGACGGTGCGCCTCGGGTCA